>SXGS01390485.1_pt1 | contig 23796 bp, 17 predicted proteins | sample 3174681 | NCBI WGS metagenome assembly SXGS01 (sample SAMN11356861, study PRJNA531348) | freshwater metagenome | isolation source: freshwater sample F1-80 | place: China: Fuxian Lake, Yuxi | collected 2017-12-25
CAAGCACGCCCGCCCGGCTGCCCAGTGCCGGCGCCACAACATAACGGTCTGTGTGCTCCAGGATCTCAGCCGCTTGCACGTAGCCCTTTAGCACAGACACCCGCTTCCGGCGCACCAGCGGCAGCAACTGCGGCTGGCTCATCACTCCGCCACCCATGATGATGCGCTGCGGCGAAAGCACGCAGACATAGTTGGCCAGCGCAAGCGCCAAATAATGCGCCTCCAGTTCCCACGCCGGATGCCCGGCCGGCAGCGTCTCTGCTTTCTGGCCCCAGCGTTTTTGCATCGCAACCCCGGTTGCCAGCCCTTCCAAACAATCGCCATGGTACGGGCAGCTGCCTGCAAACGGATCAGCCGAAAGGTCATGCGGCACACGAATGTGGCCCATCTCCGGATGCAACAGGCCGTGCACCACGCGCCCATTCACAAAAGCGCCGCCGCCAATGCCGGTGCCAACCGTAAGGTACAGAAAGTTGTCGAGGTCGCGGGCAGCACCCCAGCGCCACTCGCCCAGAGCAGCGCCGTTGACATCTGTATCAATGCCCACTGGCAATCCAAGCGCACGGCTGATCGCGTCTGCCAGATTGGTGTTGCGCCAGCCGGCTTTGGGCGTTGATGTGATGAAGCCATAGGTTGCAGACGATGGGTGCAGAATGTGGTTAAAGGGAAATGCATCGTGTTGGACGCACCTCCACTTCTCAGGACTGGTGCAAGGACCCGAATTTAAACCAATACTTGCTAAAGTTTCTGTGAAATCGAGATGGCTGCAACGACCTTGCCAAGGCGAACTTCTTAGGGCACCTGAATAAGATCCGAGAATATTTTTCGGAAAACCTGCATCCTTTTGTAATTAATTATTACCGTTACTAAGTTGTGGAACACCGTTTATTTGGCGAAAGTAATCGAAAAACTGAGTGCCGCAGGGATGGAAATTATCGACGAGCAGTTATAGGCCCTGTTACCCTTGGGTCGGGGAAACATCAATCCGATCAGTAACTTAGTGTGGATTGCTCAGCGACTAACTAATTTACGAACTTGTATTCTTGAGCAGATTCAACATCTTCTACTGATAATTTAGTATGCGTTCTTTCCGTTTGTCATAGTGGCCCTTTAACAGGTGTTTTTTGGCACAGGTGATTTCTTGCAGTTACATTTCTCGGCCGGTGAACAAAGCGGCACACTTAATCGCCCTTATTGAGCAAAATTTTTGCGGTGGTAGCCTTTAGGTCGAAGCCACTCAGGGAAACTTCAGATTCGCAACTTTTGGAGCCTGTCATCGCCCGGCAGTTGTGCCTTTGGGAACTTACCAAAATCTTCAGTGCAGCCTCAAATCTCAATAAGTTTGTGAGTCCAACTTTTGGGTGATAGGCGCACCGCCCCGTCAGGCGTCACCAAATAGTTATCGGACACCAAGAAAGCTCGATCTCCCTCCAAAAGCGTGCTAGGATGGAAGGAAAGCACCATATTGGCCTGTAATTTTGCATCCGGGGTGAACCAGGATGAGGGACCATCACTCTCGTCTAAACCTATACTGTGACAGTGGGGGGTGTGGAGCCCAATAACTGGAAACCCCAGATCCTTAAATGCCTGATTGCTTACCTCCGCAACTCTACCGATGCGTTCGCCCGCTCTAGCCACTTGGGCGCAGGCAGCAATTACCTTCTCCTGAGCTTCAACCTGCGCCCGGATATCTTTTGGTAGCGGCTTGAAGGTATATAGGCTGGTCATTTCACACCAATAACCCATTGGGCTACAGTACACCAGCTCGAAGAGGATAATATCGTCGGTTTGTAATTTCCGGTCCAAGGGTGTTGGAAAGGTGTAAGGTCGCAGATCGAGCGAGTATTTCTGCCGACCCCAATAGCAGCCAGCCGCTTTCAGCACTTCTTCGGCGGCGGCCGCCGCATCCCAAGCTCTAACCCCAGGGCGAGCAACCTTCTCATAACGCAAAAACGCTTCGGTCATTATACGACCCATATCATAAAAGTTTTCGATCTCAAAGTTAGATTTGATAGAACGAATTGCGTCAACTTCTTCTGTGATATCAACAAACTCAAAATTAGGTAAGTCCGTGCGTATTTGATCCCACTCGCCCACTGTCCAATTCTGATTGACATGCTCCACGCCAATCCGTTTAGTTGAGCCAGCCAACTCTCGGGCAATCTCGATTGCGCGACCGTAACCACCCGGGGGGTCCCCGTTTTCGATCCGGGAAGTAGTTGCCTCTTGGCGATTCCAACTAGACCCGTAGGAAGACCACTGAATCAGTGCTGGCTCCGGATTTTCGGCCCCGAGGACAACGTAGGCCCGGCCGGCCCACATAACGAGATTGGTCAGATACTTGGCCATACCCATCAAACCAGGACCCCCACCAGCCACAATGAATATAGCTCCCAGCTCCATTTTTTTCATGAGATTTTGAACTTTCTTAATCCGGCAGGCTACATCCTGCTCAAGTGCAAAGCGTCTTAACATTATTTTGTCTCCCCGAAACAAACTGGTGGGAAAGCTACAGCTTGCCTTAAAAAGTATTCCAATTTACTCTCGATTTTGATAATTGTCATCAATATGTCTAGGAGAAACAATTATCGGTAATGACTTCAACCCTACAGTGGGCATTCAACATTGCGCTCCGCAGCTAGCTCAAGCAGCCGGTTTACCGTTTGGCGATCAATCGGAATGCCGTGCTGGAGCACTTCAAGTTCTCGGAGAAACTCCATCTCACCAGGCAGGTATATCTTTCCCCCCGGCTCAATCGGGGCAGCTGATTTGATTTCAGACACGAGCTGCTCAAGCCGGGCCTGAAATTCGCTTCTGGGCATAAACATATCTGGATTTATGGCTAGGAAAAAGTGACCAACATCATGATTGGCATTATCACGGAAGCAGCTTAGTCCAAACAATGAGCCGCCCAAAACTCCCGTAATTACATCGGTAAATATACTCAGTCCATACCCCTTGAACTCACCTATAGGAAACTGGGTCCCCAGCGGCTGCGTGCCATCGGCTGTGCGGAAGTCAGCCGGGGAGGTACTCCGTTTTCCTTCCGGAGTCAAAGCCCAATTGTCTGGAATAGATTGACCATTGCGAAAGGCCCAAGAAATCATGCCCTGCCCGGACGTAGTCAAGGCCATGTCCAGTAGAATAGGTGAGTTGTCTGCCCGCGGAATACCAAGTCCCCACGGATTGGTGCCCAACACGGCAGTTTTTGCGCCCCACGGTGCCATTTCAGCCAAAGCGTTGGTCATTACCAAGCCGATCATGCCCGCCTTTGTTATCGCTTCGGCATGATAGCCGGCCTGGCCAAAGTGATTACTATGGCGCACGAGCGCTGATCCGATGCCTACGGCCGTAGCTTTTTTAATAGCCAGTTGCGCCGCCCGGTGGCCAGTAACATAACCAAACCCCCTGTTAGCGTCAATATGGGCAACGGCCGGAGTTTCCATGAGAATCTCAAATGGTGCCCCCAACTGTATACCGCCATTACCGCATTGAGTCGTAAGTCTGAATAACTTTTCAAGCCCCTGACCCTTGCCTGGATGCCACCGAGCGGCTGCAGTCACAATGCCTTCAGTAATAATATGCGCTTCTTCTTGCGTAGCACCTAATGCTTGCAAGTACCTAGAACAAAATCCAGTTAAAACCTCACGTGGATAATGATTAACCTGTACGTCAGACATATCGGCTTCTCCTTACTACCTATTCTACGGCATCCATTTGACTAAGTATCTTAAGCTTGCCTTCTAAATTATCCAGTCAATGAAAAATATTAAGGTCAGGGCGGCATAACAACCCCGTCTTCTTTACCTACATATCAAACATGCTGTTGTACATATTATTCTCGCAACTACAAGTACAAATTCTGGGGCGACCATTTTCCCAGATGGCACCGTTCCAAAGTCAAAGCGGGTAGCCGAGATAAGGGTCTGGTAGCCCACTGCTCAGTTCCCGCAGAATTCTAATAATACTTACGGCCAAAGGTCCTGCCACTTGGCCATCGACCAGACCGCAACCATAGAATTCAATTTGTGCCTCCACAACGTCGCCATTGAATTAGGCAGTTACTGGGTAGCCAGAAGTGTTTTCTCTGACTACCCAGATGGTCACTCACGCAAGTATGCTATTGCTATTGATCTAGCCAAACATACTTGACCGGAAAGATGGTCTGAGCAGGGTCAAGATAAATACCTTTGACAGCATTGCGGATTGCAATGGTTGTCAGGCCATCAACCAGCATAATAGTCGGGGCATCATCCCGCGCCATCTTGATGACTTCTGCATAGATTTTATCCCGCGCCTCCCGGTTTGGAGCATCATTTGCAGCGTCTATCAGCTTGTCCACTTCCTCATTGCAGTAATGAGAGTAGTCATAGTATTTTGGCGGCCAAGCGTCGCATCGATAGTAAGTCTTTAACACGTATTCAGCGTCGCCTGTAAAGGTACCCCACGTCAGATTGACGATGTCGTAAGGGGGAGTCTGGTCAATCGGCACGTTGAGTTGGGCCAGAAAGACGGCAGTATCGACAATTTCGACTTCGACCTGAACGCCAACCTCCCTTAACATCCCCTGCACCAGCTCCACGGTGGCGATGTCACCTGCCACCGCCCCTTTACGAGTGCGAACAAGAATATTAAATTCCTTACCGCCCTTATCTCGTATACCGTTACCGTTGGTGTCCTTCCAACCAGCCTCGTCCAACATCGCTTTTGCCTTGTCCGGGTCATAGGGCCAAGGACCATATGAGGTGAAACCATCAACTTGATCGTTGACGATGATCGCCTCGGCTGGCTTGGCATAACCTAGAAATACGGTGCGGGAAATACCTTCTTTGTCGATAGCGAAATTCAACGCCTGGCGGACGCTTTTCTCATTCAGAGGTGGATTGGAATTATTCAGGGCCATGTAATAATGGCGAGTACCGGCTCCAGCAATAATCTCGATCTCGTCGCTGAGTTTTAAGCGGTCTATATCCTGAATTGACAGAAAACCGGCTACGTCAACATCCCCTGCCTCCAGCATCGCAGAGCGGGTGCTAATGTCTTTTGATACCTGATATACGATGCCGTCCAAGTAGGGCAAACCTTCCTGCCAGTAGTCTGGATTCTTTGTCAAAATGAGCTTTTCATTGGGCACATATTCACTTACAACAAATGGGCCAGTGCCATTAGCCTGATTCTTGAGGCCGTCGGGACCAACCTTCTCGACAAAGTCAGGGTCATACATTGACCAAGTTTTGATCGCCAGTAGGTTATACATGGGAATATAGGGTTTGGTTAGCGTGACCTTGACGGTCAGCCGGTCAACCGCTTCGATGCTTGCGAACGGAATAAAGTCGTGCAAAGGCCCTTTATTCTCGATTTTGTTGTCAAAGTTCCACTTGACAACTTCGGCATTAAACTCACTTCCATTGTGGAACTTGACACCATCATGGAGAGTCCAAGTGTGGACCGTACCATCTGGCGAGACTTGGACTTCTTTGACCAGCAGTGGCACAATTTCGCCATCGGCATTGCGGTCAAAAAGCGTTTCGTAAAAGTTTTGGGTAATTTCGTTAATCCCGATCTGGTTGACCCCTTTCACGTCAAGATGCAAGATTTCAGGCACTGCAACCCTGAGGGTCCCACCAACCTTGGGTGTGCCAGCTTTGGCCTGAACTTCAACTTCAACAATTTTTTCAGTGATGACCTCTTTGGTTACTTCCACCCTAACCGTTTCGACCACTGTCTTCACTTCGGGGGTAGGCTGTGGAACACATGCAGCCACAACACTTATAAAAACCCCAAGAAAACCGACAAGAAAACTATTTTTGATCATTTCAATGCTCCAAGATAGACCTAACTACAAGTTGCCTTTCTACTAAGGCATGGCCAATTAGCTAATTACCGAGACCCTCCTTAACGTCTCTCTTTCAATAAGATTACACTATGAAACTAATTATGTCAAACGCCACTTCAGCATGGTGTCTATGCGGTTGGGCCGGTTAAGTAGCCCGTCACCGTGGTGGTGGCGGTTGGTTTAACCCAATTTCTCGTGAGGCAGTCGGAAGACCGGTCGATAACTTTTGAGTCGCTCTAGAAGGCAACCCGGTGGTCTCACCCTAAATCAGAGGAATCCCCAACTTGCGCAATTCTTAACAAGAGGACACGCTCCGAGTTAAAAATGCCGTCATGAGTGCCCTAATGCCCGATTTATGCTACTCCGCACGCCAGGCTCCGCGATGGCCGGGTCGCGGTGATCGACGGCTACTCGATTTTGAAAATCGGGAGCCAGCGAGGGTTGGTTTTCACGACTACTAAACAGATGGGCCAGAAGGTAAAAGCTGGCATGCAACTAGATGTGCGCTGTCAATAGGTGTCCTATTTGGGTCGGGTCGGGGAGACTGGCAGCGCCACCTACCGGCGCACCCGTACCCAATGAGAGAAGATCCGTAAAAAATGCATCTGAGCTAAAGCTTAGAATTGAGTATGGCTGATCTTCTCAGTTAGGCAATTAGAGTGACAGACGTGCTGCCAAAGTTCACGACCTTACGCACTCCACTCTTAGACGGCAAGGAGCTGGTTGATCATCCACTACACATCAGGTCGCGGTAGCTCAACATCGCTGGCAACGTGAAATTTGGGATAGGGTGTTGCAGAAAAGAAATACTCACGAAGGCTATCAGTAGCAGTGGCTAATGGAGCAAGCCAAGATTCTCACTCCCGTCAAAAATGGTAGAGTTCAACCTCAACACACCGTAGGCGATTTGGTTTGACCAATCACAGTCCAACTTTAGAGGCGGGCCTCGGACACTCGCTAATCTTAGTGCCCGGCTGGACTGGGGTCAAGAACATCCCGGGTACTGATCGGCTAACCGAGCTAACCCAAAAAAAGCGAGACATGGTACTATACGTGTGGTGAGCATCTTTAAAATCCCTCGCTCTCGAGCTTATCTTACCCAGCGGACCATGCGGGAAGAGCTTTTCGAGGCGCTTACGCCAATTCTCTTTGAGCCACACCAATTAGACAATGTGGGCCTACAGGCGCTGGAAAATCAATTCGCCCAATTTGTACAGTGTTCACACGCCTACGGTGTCAATTCCGGCACCGCTGGCTTATTTCTAGCATTGCAAGCCTGTCAGGTCGGCCTTGGTGATGAAGTGATCACTGTTGGGAATTCCGACATTTCGACCACGGCGGTCATCTCCCACTCCGGGGCGACACCAATTTTGTGTGATGTTAAGGAATCAGACCATACCATTGATCCCAACCAGGTTGAGGCCTTGATTACCACCCGGACCAAAGCCATCTTGCCTGTAGACTTGTATGGGCATCCAGCCGACGTCAAGGCACTCCGGTCGATAGCCGATCGACATGGGCTCAAGATTATTGAGGACGCCACTCTGGCCAGTGGGGCCTGGGACTATGGGCGACCCATCGGGGCTTTTGCAGATTTAACCGTTTTTAGTTTCGGCGCACATAAACCCTTAGGGTCAGTGGGTAACGGAGGTATAGTCGTTACCAACAATCCAGCCTTGGCTGAAAAGTTATTCATGGTGCGAAGTTATGGCCGCACGCGTGGCAACCTACTGGGAAAAGCAATGTTTATGGATCACACCCTCGAAGGCTACAACCTGCCGCTTGATCCGTTACAGGCTGCTGTGGTGTTGGTCAAACTACCGTTTCTTAATACGTGGACTCAGCGGCGGCGCGAGATTGCCGCGTTATACGCTAAAGGATTAGCTGGCTCAGTAATCGGGCTACCTAACTTCCGGCCCGCTTCTCGACCCACCTACTACTCTTATGTAATCCGAATTCCCTTTCGCGACAACATTTACAGAGCCCTGCGTGAGCGGGGAATAGAAGCCGGGATGCATTACGTGCCGCCCATCTATCAACAAACAGTCTATGAGGACAAACAACTGAAGAATGCGGCCAATCTTCCAGTCACAAACCGCCTCGCAATGGAATTATTGGGGCTGCCCATAGCTCCTGAATTAACCAACGAAGAAATCAACTTCGTGATTGAAATATTGAATGAATTACTCACAAGGTCCTTATGATGAGCCAGATTCCCTAATGAAATGAGTGAAACAAGTACGATCTAGTAAATCGATGCTTTCGCGACCAGTGTCAACTTTTAAAATTGGGCAGAACTCGCAGTTGTGCGCGCCAAGCCGGTGGCACTGGATTTCGAAGGCATTATAATCGGAGCGGCTACCAGACCCCTTTAAGTAGCGATTTTAATGGCACCCTACTGGGTCTAGGCTAGGGGACCCAGAGGCACTGAGCATCGAGCCAATTGCGGCAATTCCACTAGCTGTGCGCTTTCAAAACGTTGTACACTTCGAGCGGATCGCGTATATTGGCAGTTGCTTCTAGAGGTCCCACAGGAGCACTCCGATGAGAATAAACAAGCATCCCTTTTTAATCCACTACGAAGAGAAAGCCGGTCGGTCATCGAGTTGCGTCTGACAGCGGCTCAGGCGGTACGCGTTTTTGGGTTTCCATAAAGGTTCTAGTGCGCTGGGTCGGGCAGTAAAGGAAGGAGGGCTTCCAAGGCATGCTCGACAGGTCATTGCTCCTTCACCTGTCACATTAATTGGCTTTCTTGCTTTGCTACCTACAGGCACTATTTAGCACGGATCAGATCGCCAACCGTTTTTTCGATCACCCCAAAGAAACAACACCACTGCCCCTCCAGCACTGATGGCCGGGAGCGTAGTCCAAAGACAACCCCATCACGAGGAGCTTTGACCTCGGAGATAATGTCGCCATACAGGTTGTAAATCAGTCCCAACACTACGCCCTTTTTAACCAGTGTCTCAAACGGTAAATCCGCCGTACCAACAAACATCCCAGAAACAGGCGCCAGTAACGCAATCTGGTAGCCCTGCCGCCAGCTCTTGGCGTAGGTCGCCTCACCTCCGATCATTCCGAAATGGCGCATAACGTTTAAGTAGCCATCGCTCAGGTCGCGAGCAATGGCGTGGAAATCCCCTGTCAAGGTGCGGCAGTTTCCCCCTAACTCCACAGTAATGCCTCCTCCGCCCAGCCTGCCAATCTGTGCGCTGGGGTTGCCGCCGCCTGAAGGAGTAGCAAAGACAAGCGTCCAGTTTGGACCCATCGCGGCAGCCAGCTCCATACTCTGCGGATTGTCACTTGCAAAAATCATGTGGGCAAGGTAGGAATGCTCGCCTCCGGAGTGGATGGCGATCTGCAAATCGCAAGCGTCCTTCATGGCCTCCCAATGCGCGTGGGCTAAGCGTTCGGTAGTGTAGCCATCAACCTTGCCGGGGTAAACGCGGTTCATGTCATAGGAAAATGTATCCAAGAGATCGCCACGTGTACCGGCCGCAAAAGCACCCACGTTCATAACGGGCACAGCCACCACGGTCCCGCGCAGAAGTTTGGGGTCAAGGCTTTTTAGTGCCAAAAAGATCGAAAATGGTCCTTCTGGTTCATCACCATGTGTGCCACCGTTGAGCCAAAGACGCGGCCCATCTTCCACGCCCCTATAGATGATGATGGGTATCTGGCGGTGAAACCCAGCCATGTCCGGTCCGACTGAAATACCGCCGCGCTTAACCTCGCCGGGAAAAATCGTGATGTTTCCAATCTTAAGCGGTGTTGTCATGTTAGTCAGAGTACTCCTTCCAAGACGAGACTACAATTAAAGTAATTCTACATTATCTACTTGCCATTGTCAATGTCCAAGCTCAAGCAAACCTACTTTGTACAAAAATTTAAACCACCTAATGGAAACCGGCATTATACAATGATACGCGTTGCTTAATTTATCTAAGCTGATTAGCTATTTAGGCACAGCCATTCTCTCTAACTCTTATTTGGCTACAAATAGGGCCAATCCTGTAAAGATTTTATGAATACACCAATGCTCACAGTAAGCACTAAATTTTTATTTGTTTCCTACGGTCGGGTCGAGGGCGCTACGAAGTCCATCGCCAAATGTATTGAAGCCAAAGACCACTAACATCAAAGCAAGCCCTGGAAAAATCATCAGATTAGGAGCCGAGCGGGCCCATCTCATGCTATCTTGCAGCATGGATCCCCATTCTGCAGTTGGAGGTTTTACGCCTAATCCTAGAAAACTGAGTGCGGCAGTGGTCATGATCGCATCCGGAATCAGTAGACTCATTTGCACAATGATCGGAGCTAGGATGTTGGGCAGAATATGTCGGATTAAAAGTCGCCAATCAGTTGCGCCCACCGATAACGATGCTGTCACGTAGGTATTTTGCTTTATTCCCAGTGTCAAGCCGTGCGCCAAACGTGCAAACTGGGGAATATGAAACATCATAATCGCCACAATCACGTTCTCCAGCCCAGAACCTAGGATCGATATGATAGTTAAGGCAGAGATAATTCCCGGAAAGGATAGAAGGACGTCCATCAAACGCATGATGGGGGTCTCCAACCAGTTATACCAAGCCGCTAAGTTGCCTAACAGGACACCCGTGATCGTCGCCAACCCCACAGCAGACAAGGAAATGACCATCGAAATCTGGGCGCCAGCGATGATGCGACTAAATATATCCCGCCCTAGGTCATCAGTTCCTAAGAAATATGCATCATCGGGCGGGCGCAGGGTATTATTCACCGAGATCTTGTTGGGGTCGTGAGGGGTAACCCAAGGCGCTAAGATACCCATCAACAAAAATAGGCTCACAAGGAGGCCGCCAATTGTCGCTAATTTATATTTAGTGATAAAGCGTCTGATTTGACGCCGCGATCGACCTAGTATCGGTGACACGCTTGCCTGACTATTGATACCGAAACCGCGGATCGACAACAGCATAGAGAATGTCGACTATCAGATTTATAAGAACAAACGTACTAGCCACCACTAACAACAAGCCTTGGACTACCGGGATGTCGCGCTGGGCTACAGCGACAACCAGCAAGCGCCCAAGGCCAGGCCATGCAAAGATAGTTTCAGTCATGACTGCTCCGCCCAACATGTAACCAAAACGAAGACCGACGACAGTGATAATCGGTATCAGTGCATTTCGCAACACATGGCGCACTATAACAACCCATTCAGCCAAACCCTTGGCCCGAGCTGTGCGGGTGAAATCCTGCCCTAATAATTCCAACAAAGAAGAGCGAGTCATCCGGGTGATAAAAGCAATTGAATACACGGACAGACAAAAGGTTGGCATAAGGTAATGCTTCCAAGTGGTGTTGCCGGCTGTAGGCAACAGACCCCATCGAACACTAAAAACCAACATCATCATCAGGGCTAGCCAAAACACTGGGATCGAAATGCCGAACAGAGACAGCACACTAAATGAATAATCCCAAAAACGCTCGCGGTTGGCGGCCGAAATAATCCCCATACTCATACCTATAACTGTGGCAAAAATAATGGCTGCAATCGCCAATTGGATTGTATTGGCAAACCGCGTCCTGATCTCGACCACAACGGGCCTTCCCGTCATGAACGATGTCCCCAGATTGCCTTGAACGAGCCTGCCCAAATAGAGAAGGTACTGTTCCAGCACGGGCCGATCAATACCCATATCTTTTCTTATTCGCTCGACCGCCTCTTCAGAAGCCTGTTCTCCTGCAAACATGCGGGCGGCGTCGCCAGGAATTAATTGAAAGGCAAAAAACACTATGGTGATCACAAAAAATAGAACCGGTAATGCGATTATGAAGCGCCGCGCAATGTAGTCCCACATACATCACCCCCCGCCTAATCCCAGTAGGTTATTAATCGCTATACTTAAAGTACGGACTGTATGTGGTTCAGTATAAACCATTCTAAAGAGTTCAGGGTACCGCCCTTTCATTTGTGCACAATTCTGACGCATTATTTCGGCACCGTACCAGTAATGTGGGAAAGAGGTGCACCACAACGGATTGGTCCAAAACTCGTAAAACTTTTCAGCAAACACGCGGGGAACATATGTCTTCCGCATCATCTGCCTGATGGCCGTCTCTCGGTCCATGCCACCAGCGTTACACCCAAAAGCCAGATTGGTGTTCACCGCTGTACTGAAGCGGTTATAAAGGTGGTAGATCCGGTCATCAATTGACTCGATCATACCCAGAATCTCCTGTCCAATTTCGCACATTCCTTCCACAATAGGAGTTATCGGGGTATTGCTAAAATACAGAGTTCCTTCAATGCCAAGGTTTCCAGTTCGATAACTCCGCTCGCGAATTGCTGAATAAGCCTGATGACCTGGAAAACTCTCGTGGCACACCACGTGCTTCAAGGCCGCTGTCTCCCATTGGATGTCACCACTAAGATGCACTCGACCCTCGTAATTGCGGGCGTAGTCACTGTACCCCCGATACGGGTAGTTTTTTGGAAAGCTGAGGGTAACCTTCTGCTCTTCCGGTAGAGGCCAAACAATCTGGTTCGTCCGCTTAGCGGCTTGCTCGAGAAAAGCCCGCCCTTTCTCAATAAGCGCCGAGCCGGCGATAGCCTGCCGCTGGCGCCACTGTCTCAAGGCTATGCCCAAGTCGTCCGGATAATCAGCCTCAATGAGCAGAGCGCACAGCTCACGTTGCAGGGCTTCAATTACATACTCCGGTACTGGCTGGCCAGGCACCTGAAGATAGGTAGCCACGCGCTCCGCATACGGGATATCGTCGCCCTGACCCTCACGAACCATCATTGCAAATGCCTGCAACAGGTCATTCAAAAAAGCAGCTCGATCTATCGGAAGGAAATCTAATTCCTTCTGCACCTGTTCGATCTCATGTCCGAGTTTGGACCAATCCCAATCCGGCCGAGGCAGGCCGTAGTCATAGGTAGCTGCAGACAGGAGCGGCTCAATACCGGTACGCACCCCAACCTTGTTGTTCAAAACCAGGGCGATTTGGAGAATGCGGTGTGTAGGATTTTCGCCGTTCATGCCTTCAAATTTCTTATTAGCTCGCGCTTTGAAAGTTCACAGCCACATAAATTAAAAATTCGGATTTCCGAGTGCTCCCACACCATATTTGCTATCCCCGAATTTCTCGCTTGCAATTACTCCCGTAAATTCTGACGCCGATTGAGGTGGGATCAACGACACTTTTTGCGGAATTCAGCAAAGACTGATCCGCCCAACTAACAGAAGAGGCACAACTTCTACATAGCTACTTTGGCGGTCTAAAACATACAGTGCACCCAACCAGCATCTGGTCGTCACATTTCCAAACGCTGCAGCTTGAACAATTTCTGCACAGCATTACTATCGACCCGCGGTCTGTGCAGATCGCCAGCGTTGATACACTTGCAAGCGCGTTCCCGACCACTGGCACGACCTGTCTCCGGCATGTCAGCCACAAAGCTTATAATTAAGGCGCATGATGAAATGTCAATGAACACACTCAATTTTCAGGAACGATACCAGTACCCGGTTCGAGGGGAGCGCAGGTCCGAGTGAGCAGCGAGTACAGAATTCTGGAACACGGTAATTAGTAGAGCAGCTCGAGAACAACCGGTCCGCGCATCGCGACGTCTCGTCGCCATTCGAGCTGGTCGCCAGCAAGGCGCAACCGCGGGTAGCGGCGCAGTAGCGTTGACAGTGCGATCGGAACTTCGATGCGTGCCAGCGGCGCGCCGATGCAGAAGTGGATACCGTAGCCGAAGGCGACGTGCCGGTTGTCCTCGCGAGTAATGTCTAATAGATGCGGATTAGGAAACTGCACGGGGTCTCGGTTCGCCGCGCCCGGCATCGGAAACACGAGATCACCTGACCGTACCTGACAGCCGCCAATCTCCACGTCTTCGGTCGCGAGCTTCCACCCGCGCTGCACAGGCGTATCGAAGCGCCAAATCTCTTCAACGGTCGAGTCTATTAGGTTCGGGGCATCGCGCAACTTTTGGAGCTGCTTGGGGTGCCGCAACAGCGCGAGTATGCCGTTGGCGAGCGTGTAGGTCGTCGTCTCGTGTCCAGCGATAAATAGCGTGACCGCCGTCGAGACTAGTTCATCCAAGCTGAGCGTGCCCTTGCGCACCGCGTGCCCCATGAGGCTGATGATATCGTCCTGAGGTTCGGCACGCTTACGCTCAGCGAGGTCCATTGTGAAGTGCCGAATCGCCTTCACATGGTGCTGTGCGCATAGGACCTGCTCGGAATTCGCGCGCCCCACGCTGGCAAACAACTGATTGACGCCGTTCGCCCAGTCCCGAAACTGGTCAATCCCGTGTGCAGGAGCCCCAAGCATCTCAGCGATGATAATAGCAGGGAGCGGAAGCGAGAGATCGGCGACGAGGTCCAGTCGGCCATCTCCCCTTGCCTCCACTCGATCAAGTAGCTCATCGACGACGGCCTGCACCCGGGATCGACGCCGATCTATCTGATACGGGGTGAACGCGCGGTTGAGCAGGTTCCGCATGCGCGTGTGATCTGGCGGATCAGCGTGCGCGGGGTTGACGCCGAAGTGGCGCTCGAGATCAGTCGAGTCCCTACGTACCTCATCGGGGACCCTTGTCAGCATGTGATCAACACGACCGTTATTGGAAAATCGCCGGTGATCTTTGAGGGTACTGACAACGTCTGCATAGCGAGTCAGCACCCATCCGCCCCACGCGTTACTCCAGACCACCGGAGCCTGTTCCCGCATAAGGTCGTAGGTTGGGTAGGGATCTACGAAGAATTCATCCGCAGTCAGTAGCCCGTCGATTGTTGACGAATCTCCGGTGCCCACTTCAGCGACTCCCACTAGACAGTAAGACTATGAACGGACAACTTAGGCTCACACCCATGGCCTGACTATAGCACCGGAACGCGCGCATGTCAACTAAAGCTGCTCATACAACAGCACTTGTGCGACAAGACTGGCTCGACTACGATTGCGCGAGAACCTTGATAATCCTCAGTGCCTCCTAAATGTGCTCGTCCGCCTCGGTGCCGGTACCCGTCCGGACACAGCGATCGGTGCCCCTGCTGTACGCGCCAAACAGCGCAACCCCAATGCGTCGCTGTCGAGCATAGTGGCCGCAAACTGCTTCAAGGTTTCCAAACATTTATCCGGGCCGAGGAAGCAGTGGGGTATCCAGTCACCCAGCAATCGCTTCAACTCCAACTCATCGGTCATTTTGGCCACGCGACGCCGCTATGGTTTCGCCCCGCGCCACATTGCTATCAGCAATGCCGTTCGGGCTGACCACCAGCATCAGTTGGAAAAAGCAAGGGTATATCTTGCCTACCTCACCTGCGCCGATGCTAGCCACCGCCAATGAGCCGTCGTTACCAAGTGTTATGCGCTGCTTCTAACCTTTCTAAACTAAAAATCAAACGAATAAGGTTGGTTGAGATCAAGTTCGGTTCCAACACCTTTGGCCCGGGCGCGCTGCAATAATTGACTGGCAACTGCCACATCTTCGACGCCGGTCCCACCCGACAGGAAGAGAGTCCAGGGTGTCTCCGGAATTCGGCCCACCGCCTGCCCGGTAACTATCTGAGACAAGTCGGCATGTATACACTTGGGGGCTAGCTGGCCGGCCGCTATCGGCAGCAAGATCTCACCTTTTTCTTGGAGTCCCTGTTGCCTATGGTCAAGCACAATGCGGCTATGAAGCACCACGTGTTCGTCAATTTCGCGCACCCACGGCTCGTGGGCCCCCATGGCATTGATGTGGATCGGTCGCTCACGGTTGAGCCAGTCGCCAGCGAATACGGGGACCGAGGAGGTCGTCATGGTAGTAATAATATCAGCGCCTGACACCGCTGCCTGTGGCGACGCAGCTGGCACCACCTCAACCCCCAACTCACGAGTCAGCTGGTTACAAAAGGCTGTTTTGCGGACGATGTTGCGGCTATAGGCCTGGATACGTTGGAGAGGCCGGACGCTACAAAGCCCATGCAGCTGGGAGCGGGCATGCCGCCCGGTACCAAAGATGGCAGCCACTGAACTTTCCAGAGGCGCCAAATACCGGGTGGCCAAAGCCGACACGGCCGCTGTCTTGAGCCAGTCGTAGTACAATACTTCCATAAAAGCGCTGAGCTCGCCACTGACAGTATCAAACAGTAAGAGATAGGTGGCAATGCTTTTGCCGATGCCCCATGTATAGACCTGCAGCCCCGCGCAACCCAGCGCTGGCAGCGTAGCGCCTTTATACGTCATGGCGCTATTGGCTTTCGGCCACAGATGACCGCCCTTTGCCTTCTCGCTTGCAACACCCTCTAGCCACAGATTGTGACGCGGCAGGTTCTGGCCACGCCCATTCTCAAGCGCCTGATATCCCAGCTCGATCGCGGTGATGTATTCGGCTAGGCTCATCAGTCCCACCAGATCCTGGTTTCGCAGCAGGAGCGTCACCAGCGGGTATCCAGATAGTTGACGCTTAGAATGTTCCCCATCGAGCTTACCTCGTTCGCGCGACAAGCATCGGCCTGAGCGGCTAAACGGGCAGGTTGTGGCCGGCTCCGCCTAGGGAGCTTTGTACATGACCGCTGACCTTAGAAGTTGCGGTCATCTCGTGCGCCGCCAAACACATTTCCACTACTAATCGATGGCGTCGACGGCACTTAGGCGTACCAACTGCGCTACATCATCCAGCTCATCCAATCGCAGAGCCAGCTCTCGAATTTGGTCGACACGCGTAGTCGGCAAAACGCTACCGGCCAAGCGCAGAAACTTATACTCAAACTCCTGGTCCGAGAGCATGTTTTCCGGTTCGCCTTTCGGAAACTGCACCCGACCCTCGTAGACCTGCCCATCAAGCGCGACAGCCCGCACCACACACCCCATGGTTTTGGGGTAAGCGCGATCGAATTCTTCATCGAGCGACACCTTGACGCGCGCAATCAACTGCTGGATGACCGGATTGTTGTAGTCTTCGATATCCTCGCGGTAAAAACTTTGTCGGGTAATGATCGTGGCCACGGTCACGGGAAGGCTGTAGCCAGCAGCATCGGCCGACTCAGGACTGTAGTTTACTCGGAAGGCCGGCGTGACGGCACTCCCGTACGTACCCACTTCTATCGAGCTGATTTGATCAAGCGGAGGCAGTCCCTTGCTGACCATGTCTAGGGTTGCATCAGCGCACGCGTGCACACAGCGACAACCCGAGTGCTTCTTAAATCCCGTATCAGCCACCGCGAAGCTCTGGCCAAGCGAATCGAGATACGCCGGCTCATACCCGTCGCCAAAGGCGTGGTAATACCCGTAGTCGCCATCTAACGCGCCCGGCGGGCCACGGAACCCAAAATCTGCCATCTTGGCAGCGGCAATGCCATTGCTGGCCCCATACCCGGCCAGCAACCCTTCAGTATCGCAACGCCCGGCATCGAAGGCGTACTGCTCAGTTCCACAAGCCATATCAGCGGCCAAAGCTAGGGCATTTCCCATCTTTGTCTTATTCAGACCTAGGATGACTCCAGCTGCTAGGGCACTGGCCAAAGTGCCGGCCTGGCCTTTGTGATCTAGCCCCCGGATTCGTTGGGCTTCTTTAACAAACGGCTGCACAATACGCGCCATGTCATAGCCGGCTGCGATCGCGGTGATCAGTTGCCGCCCGTTGAGATGCCGGTGTTCGGCGATAGCCAAAGCGGTCGGCACCACCTGTGTTGCGACATGCCCACATAGGCGATGGGTTTCAGTCATGCCCAGAATGCAGCTCATGGTAGCATTAGCAAAGGCGGCGCCTTCCAGACTGCTGCGCCGCCCGTCTCCCACTAGCGTCGCCTCGGTGCCTGGACGCATTCGGGCGGCAAAGTCAGCGGTCAGTTGACCCAATGTGGTTTTGTAGCCGCCAATCGCCACCCCCAGCCAGTCTAAGACAACTTGACGCGCCCGGTGTACGGCCAGCTCGCTCAGGTCGGTAAAGCGCAGTTGCGCAGCATAGTCCGCTACGCGCTCGACGGCCGTGATTGCAGTTTGCGGTGGGATGGTCATTGACTACGCCCCTTGAACACGGGTCGCACTTAATTGCTTGGACGGACGAAATACCGATCAGCCGTAGGGGCCAAGAGACGCACCCCACCCTCCGAGGTTATCGGAAAATTATTGGAAATCAGAAGCCCCCGGCACTGCGGCATGAAGGTGCTCAGATGAAAGGAAAGCACCGTATTCGTTTGTAGGTGCGTTTCAGTCACCCACAAATCAGCACCGTCGTAAACATCGACGCCGATCGTAATATAATCGGGACTATGTTTACCTGCCACCTCGAACCCAAGGTCATGGAAGGTCTGATTGTTGGCGGCAGAGATGTTTCGCAGCAAATTGCCGGGCTGGGCGAGCCCCGATGATCGGGCGACAGCCACCAAGTAACTCTGGAGTAGGCTGTGATCGGCCTCCAAAAACGCACTGTAATAGAAGAACGTGGTCATTTTCGGCCAATTAACCCAAAGGTGAAAGGGCTCTCGCGTTGAGCGTCAACAGCCGCAATAGAGCTGCAATCGCTCAGTAATCTGAATATCATCGGGTCCGATGATACCACCGTTGCCCACTCAGCCCAGCGCCTTATGGGTGCCGGAACCAAACACCGTGGCGTCGACAAACGCCCCACGGGCCACCCATAGCCGCTTGCGCCCAGCGATAGGCCTGCATATTCAATTATCTTGAGGCTGTGGCGCTCGGCAAACTGCCGCAGCGCTCGGACCTCCGCTGGGTGTCCATACAAATCTTCCGTTAGCAGCGATCGAGTGCACGCGGTGAGACAGGCCTCCACCAAGTACGAGTCGATCGTAAAATGTCGAAGCCGAAAGTCGCAGAATACTGGCCGGCCCCAGCAGAGCGAGATGGCCGCCGTATTCAAAACGTCTGAGTTCCCAACGGTAATGACCTGATCCCCTGCTTCAATACCGCAAGCCCACATTACCAAAGATAGCCCGGGTCGCCGAGCTAGAGGCCACCGCATGCTGCCGCTGAAACTGCAAAGAAAAATGTGTTTGCGGATTGCGTTTGGCCTCTGGTTCGAGTTCGGCCAACTCAAAAAGGAGCGGTTCCAGCCCTCGCAGAAGTTCAGCCCTCAATTGCTGGTGCGTGTGGTGCGCCCGCAAGCGGGGAGCACGAAAATGGGTCACGCAGCCGGTCTTAGCGCGCAATCAACAAACCACATCCAACCCGACCCGGTGGCGAATACCACGCCACGGGCAATTAGGTGTACCCGCTCATCAAAAGCCTCAACCAGCGCACCCGACAGCAGTGTGCCAAAGGGTGCCATGCCCCACAGGCCCATTAACCTTCCGCGCAGCGCTTCGACCAGCAGGATACAGAACACGACCGTCGTCACCGACAGAAAGACTCCATTGATCAAGTCAAACCCCAACACCAGGACCAAGGCGAGCGGCGAATGGAATTGATGTCGATTTGACACAAGGTTTAACGACGAGGCAATTCATTTGCCTCCACTTTCTGTCATCATACATGCTGACTTGCCACTTTTCAAATGCCAGCTCGCACTAGCCTCCACCCAACTATTGCCTAAGGGTCAAAAACTTACTTTGTGAAAAATTCGGAGATGCGCGCAAAGCCCGCCAATCGAACAACTTCAAGTTAGCATCATTGGGAGTCCCTGTCATTCAGTGCACTCCACCAGCGTTTGATCCCCACCTATCCATTTTCTGTCCCATGTGCCATTTTTGCAGCGAAAATTTACCACCCCAATGTCTGATCAGAATTCCGCTCCGTGATCGGCCCAGTACCCTCATCCACATAATATATTAACCGATCGTGCCCGGTTTCCGCAGTCAGGTTCGCCATTTCGTCAAACTCAAGTTTAGGTAATGTGTTAATCACTGCTTCAGAATCTGCTATCTACAGCGCAACTTTTTCTCCCGCGGCAAGGATCGCGCGCGGCGATTGACCCAGCCGTAGTTACATCTCGTGCCTTACTTGAGATTGGGATTGCAAATCAATTTCCCAAAGCTACTGAAAAGCTACAAAAGTCCTTGGCGCTGCGGCAAGCAAAAAGAAAATCGTTGCGTGACTTAAACTAGCATCATCTTAGCCGGGTTTAAGTACCCGCGCAAGTACTCGCGCACCGAAGCGTTTCTCGACACAATTTTGAATGCTAATCTGTGGAACTTCCGGTAGCCCTCAACGCCCTGCATGCGCCGCCGGCAGATACCGGTCACCCGCGTTTCCCTCACACGCGATGCTACATACCAATCTTCTGCATCAGCTGTAGGATATAAGTGATCCGAACATAGAAGACAAGTTGTACCTGACATTGATCTATCGTGATTTTTGGGGAGACCGCATTTCTGCGCTTTCGCCTTTTGCTTGAGACGCATGGCGAGGCACAGCAGTTTCTCAGGACGATTAGTACTTTGTTACAGGCGCGTGGCCTGCCCATCTACCGACGAAGATCTGAACCAGCAAGCTGGACACTGTGATGCACCCAGCGCAGAAAGGCAACCCATAGTGCTTTGTGTTAAAGGCGTAGACGTATATCGATGCGGGCGCCGCACCGGCACACACGGCGGTCGGGCCACATGCAAATACCCATCATATGACCCTTGCGCATGCACTGCTACATGACGAAGAAACTACGGTGTTTGCCGAGAGGTTGGCTACCAAGAAGTGGCACGCCGTGCTGAGGCACGCGCGCAACCGTAGTTATGCCCGAGCGAGATAGCCACGCGGGTGGGGGAACAAGGAAACAGGCATACCATGATAGGTTTCCAAACAATGTAGTAGTAAGGCACCCGTACCCGGTTACCAAGCGAAAGTTTAGACACCAGACCGTCCATCGTCGGGAGTTTGAAAAGGACTGAGCGCAGATCATGACGCTCTTTGCTTTGAGCAATCTGTTGATGGCCTGTAAGCTGCTGACGGCGAGAATGATAGTCAATACTGACGTTAAGCGTAAATAACAGCTTGGATAGGAGATAACGGTGTTCATATAGAGCCAGCATGGATCACAAGGGGTGAACTCAGGACCATAGCGCCAAACCTTTCGCGCAGAAACCCAGGAGTATGATTGGGGACGATCACGGGCTGAGCATCATTACCGCGAACTATCAGTTTTTGAGACCCTTCTTAGAAAAAAAGCACTAGCGGAGAAACACGTGATATGGTATAGTTTTGTGATTTTTGTGAGTTCACTCTTCTAGACGAGATGCTGCATTTCAATTTCCGCGATGCCGGCCAGTTAATGCGCCGCAAACTCGAAGGTTTTTGGCAATATCAGGCTGATATGGTGCCAGCGTCACCGTTTTGGCCAGCGTAAAAGCGAACTTGTCTAGGACTACTCATAAGGCTGAGGCACTGCTACGCCTGCGGGCGAATGAATGGTTGCAGCGCGCTGCGCTAGCCCCTGCCCAGCAATACTCTGGGGATCTCAGCGTCGATCAACCGTCCCAGCCACTTGACGGAGCATTAATCTTGGCTGCGGTCGCTGCCTTGGAAGGCGGCGAGACCCACTATGCCGACGTGCCCGGCATCGCTCCTCTGCGCAAGGCGGTGGCAATGTGGATGAACAAAACCCTCGCCGAGAGCGAATACACCTCTGACCAAGTGCTCATCACCGCCGGCATTCAGGAGGCGCGTTTCTTGACTATCCAAGTGCTGGGGCACAGTTTGGGCCCCATCGCCCTGCCTGAGGTGTTGCACCCTGGTGTGCGTCAGGCCCTCGCCATGCGAAAGATTGACAGCATGGTTCTGCCGGTGTCGCAAACGTTGGGGCTATTGCCGGCACTAGATGCTATCCGAGCGGTCTTGGAGGCTGGTGCGCAGACGGTATTTCTTGAGTCTCCTTCCCGTTTGACAGGTGCAATTTACACGCCCTCCCAAGTGCGCGAATTGGGGGCTCTAATAGCGACCTACGGGGCCGCGGTCATTTGGGACCAGGGCCTTGCGCCTTGGGTAACTCCACAACAGTATCTGTCGCTGACAGATACTGCCGCCGTCACGCAGCGGGTAGCGACGATTGGGGAGCTATGGCCTGGAATCGGACTTGAAAGCTGGCAAATTGGATACATCGGCGCTCCAATCGAGTGGGTCAAGAAGATGCAGGTAAATAAGCAGCTTATCTCCATCTGCACGAACACGGCGGTGCAGTATGCCGCATTGGCCGCAGCCGACATGGTTATTCCTGCTCAGAGGAATGTGCACGCCCGCTTGTCAGCTGTTAAGCAGGCAATCGTCAACGCCTTGAGCCGTGGCGGGATCGCTCCCGTGATGGGCGCGGCGGCCAATATATTGGCTTTACCGGCGTCTGATGCGGCTGACGCCCTCACGCGGGCTCAAAAGGTCATCTTAAGCCTCGCCGACGGTGCGCTGTTCGGTGCGCCAGGTCTGCTACGGCTGGCGGTGACCCCGGTGACCGTGAGCCTAGAGGCGGTCAAGTACGTATTCAGCACTGAGTAGTCGCGAGATAGTGTATGACTACTAAGACGGGCACACAATTGCTGTACGAGATGATCGCCGAGTCCAAAAACTATGGCGACATCATTCATATGGGTCGGGGTGATCTTGATTTGGATACCCCCGCCCATATTATCGCGGCGCTGGGTGCTAGTATGGCCGAGCACGCCAATTCCTATTCACCGCCAGAGGGTATTCTGCCGCTGCGTGAGGCCATTGCCGCTCGGGTGAAGCGCGTCAACAGCATTAGCGTGGATCCAGCGACGGAGGTGGTTGTCACCAACGGCGGTCAGGAAGCCCTCTTCCTAATGGTGCTGACTGCTGTGGGGCCGCAAGAAGCGCTGCTGGTTCCCGAGCCTAATTACAACTCCTATAACGACGCTCTGCACTTTGCGCAGGGCCTAAAGGTTGGAGTTCCGACCTTTGTGGCCGAGGACTTTAGGGTTGACCCCGCCCGGATGCGTCAGGCGATTTCGGACCAAACGCGGGCTATGCTGTTAGCTTCACCGAACAATCCGACGGGTGCAGTAATCTCGCCGACAGATATGAAAGAACTAGTGACCTTGGCCGAGCGGCACGATCTAATGATATTAGCTGATGAAATCTACGATTTGTTTCTCTATGATGGCCACCAGCACCTCAGCCCCGCCTCACTGCCTGATGGGCGTGATCGCACCTTAACTCTGAACGCCTTCTCGAAAGCATACGCCATGACCGGCTGGCGCTTGGGCTGGATTACGGGGCCGGCAGATTTGATGGCTCACGTTAAAAAGCTTAAAGCTGCCCTTACCGGCGCCGCATCGATTGCCACTCAGTACGCCGGTCTCGCAGCGCTGACCGGCCCCCAACACGTGGTGGCAGACATGCACGCGACTTACATTCGCCGGCGCGAGATCGTACGGAATGCCTTGATGCGTCTAGAAGTGCCCTATGGCGAGTCGCAGGGCGGTCAATTCCTGTTTGCTGACATTAGCTTTACTGGTATGGGCTCGATTAGAGTTTCGCAGAAAATCCTCTCCGACCAGCATGTGCTAGTGTACCCCGGTGGCGCGTTTGCCCCTGGGTGTGATGACTACCTCCGCATAACTTTCTTGCAACCCGAAGAGAAACTGCGCGAGGGCATGGAACGCATTGGCAAGGTACTGCAAGTCATCCGCCAGAACACCGGCCATTCCTAGGTAATCACACCGACCTGCCATACTCGGGAGCACCAACGATCGCGAGGAAACCATCCGGCTGGCCGCGCTGGCAGCCGCCAAGGGGATTGCTGCGCTGGAAGCGCCCGTAACCGGCGGTGTGCACAAAGCAGCGGCCGGCGACATCACAGTACTGGTTGGCGGCGATCAAAAAGTTTACGAGGCGCACCTCCCCATGCTGCAGGCGATGGGCGGCGAGATAATTCACATGGGGCCTTTGGGCAGCGCAGCAGTGATCAAGGTCATCACAAACATGCTGGCGTTCATTAATCTGGTTGCAGTGGGCGAGGCGTTAATGCTGGCCAAGCGCGGCGGGCTGGATCTGGCGCAATCGTTCCATGC
>SXGS01467610.1_pt1 | contig 23795 bp, 24 predicted proteins | sample 3174681 | NCBI WGS metagenome assembly SXGS01 (sample SAMN11356861, study PRJNA531348) | freshwater metagenome | isolation source: freshwater sample F1-80 | place: China: Fuxian Lake, Yuxi | collected 2017-12-25
AAGGCGTGGTCGTCTTGCCGATGACCGATGTGCCGCCCCGCAGACTGGCATTGGTGTCGGCGCGTGGCACGCAGTTGTCGATGGCTGACGCGGCGATGCGCACCGCGTTGTTACAGATCGTTCGTCAACGTCGTGAAGCCGCCGCGGGTTGATGCAACGGCACGGTCAGCGCGGCGGCGCGAACCGAGTACCGAGCACCTCGACCTCGGCGTCGAGGCCGGCGATCTCGAGCCGGTCGACGCCGGGCAGTGCCCCAAGGTGTTCCTCGATGGCGATCGCGGCTCCGCCGGGCCACGACAGCTCGACTCGGTCGGCGGATTCGCGCTCGATGTGACCGTGCAACATGCCGGCAAAGAATCCCAGTGCCGATGACAACGCGGGTGACCGGATCACGACGTGCTGCAGCACGAGTGGTTCGCCATCGGGGGCTGCCGGATCGGCCCACCAGCGCGGGTTGCCCTCGGCACCGTTACGTCGGATCGCCTCCAACATCGCGCTGCGGTCGAGGTAATCGAAGTCGCCGCCGTTCGTTTCGGCGAGCTGGACCACGGTTCCGTGCGCCTCTTTCGGCAGCAGAAAACACTCTTTCCACTCGGGGTCGCGCAGGTCGATACCAACCGGCTTGAACCCCGCGCCGCGGAACCGTTCGATCGCGACGGCAAGGTCGGGAACCTTGAACGTGAGGTGGTGCGGTCCGTGGACATGCCGGGCGACAAAACGTTCCAGGAAGTCGTTTTGCTCAGCTGCCCACGGTTCGAGGAGTTCGATCTTCATGCCCTCGATGCCGGTTCCGACGAACACCTGCATCGGCCGAAACCCAATGCCTTGGCCACCCCACAGCACCGTGGCACTGCACGGCCCGGTCAGGAACCGCAGGACAGGAGTCGTATCGGCGGCAGCGAGCGCGATGTGGTCGAGGTCGTACTGTGAGGTCGCCATGGTTGGGTCATGCAACCACGGTGCGACCCGCTCGCGTGAACCGGTGGGCGATGACGTACCCGACGCCGAGCACGAAGAAGCCGCCGACGGCGTCGAGGAAGTAGTGATTCGCGGTCAACACGATCACGCCGACGGTCACCACGGGATACCCGACGGCCAAGACGCGTTGCCAGCGGTGTCTGACCCGCGGGAAGAACACGCATGCGCACCACAGCGCCCACGCGCAATGAACGCTCGGCATTGCTGCGAACTGATTCGAGACCTTGGCCATCGCTCCGGAACTGAAGCTCCAAATCGCCGGGTCCCGGGCCAAGGTGTCGACGAAGCCGTACTCGTCCGTGGTCGGGTCGTTGCCGTCGACAAAGCAATTTTCGATGATGCCGTCGTCGGCGAAGCAATCGAGCAATCGCGGGGGCATCAGCGGGAAGAACGCGAAACCGATCAGGGCGAGCGCGGTTCCGACAGCAAGGGTGGTGCGAAAGCGGGGAAAGTCGTCGGGATAGCGACGAAACAAGAAGACAGCCGCGCCGATGGTGGCGATGAAGTGGAGCGAACCGTAGAAGTAGTTGCAGAAGATGATCAACGGTTCGACGTTCAGCGCCCAGGCCTGCAGCTGTTGTTCGTGGTTGATCAGCAGCGATGTCTGCCACGACATCAGCCGTTTGGCGTTGTCGAACGCGGTGGACGGGGTGGCGTTCGTGCTGTTGCGGATCGTCGAATAGAGCCCGTAGAAGGCACCGACGAACAGGATCTCGGCCCACCAGTAGATGGTGTGACCGGTCGCGAGCTTCGTTGAGCCGACGAGGTCGCGGTGCCGAGGCACCTGCACCGTCGACTCCGTGTCGTGCTCGACCGAACTCACGACCCGATCGCTACGTCGTCGAGCGGAGGCGTTGCCGACGTGGGCTGAGCGGCCGCAGTGCGCTGACCCACGAGGAAACTGGGTGCACCGAGTGCACTGACGAGGAGCAGCGACGCGTACCAGAGCAACCCGAGCGCAATGCTTTGTGCTCGTGTCGCGTCGAGCGGCACGAGAAAGAAGACGAGCAGCCCCTCTCGTACGCCCAGACCCGAGATCGACAAGGGGAGCACCTGAACCATTGCCACTGCGGGCACGAACGCCACGAGCGCGGCGAACGGGACGGCGAGGTCGATGGCAGCCGCGATGCACGCCACCGAAACGACGACCGCGGCTTGGTAGATGAGTGCGGTCCCGACGATGTCGACGATGCGGCGGGGTTCTCGCCGCAACCGGTCGATCCCGAGATGGATCGCGCCGATGAAGCGAGTCCAGTTCTCGTTGTGCGTGAACCGTCCGGCCAGACGCGGGTGACCCGCGAGGAACACGATCGAGCCGAGCAGGCTCAACGTGACCAACGCCGTGATGAGCGCGACGACGGAGTGGCCGTGGTCGAGCAGGCTCGGACGGAGCGCGAACCCGGCAAAGACGAGGACTGGAAGCGCCAGGAACCCGGTCAGGCGCTCGAGCGCGACGGAGGCGAAGGCCGTTTCGGTGGAGTTGATGGTCTTGCCGATACGCGCGACTCGCAGGACGTCGCCCCCGATCGTCGACGGGAGGACATTGCCCACGAATAACGACGCCAAGTACGTCGCCGTGAGCGAGGTCAGCGGCACCTCAGCGCCGTAGACCGCGAGGACTCGTTGCCAGCGCCACGCCGACAGCACCACGCCGATGAGCGCCACCACGACCGCCAGGACCAACAAGGCAGCGGTGCGTCCATGGTGGGCGGATGGCAGTGCGCCGTTGAGGTCGGGGACCTTGGCAAGCAGCAGGGCGAGGAGCGCAGCGGAGACGACGAGGCGTACCAAGAAGACAACTCGTCCCCGCCTCGTCCGATCCACCCCAACAGGATACGAGGCCACCAATACCGGGCGCGCCCTCCTGACGGTTGCCCATCCGCGGTGGAGGCCGTGTTGTCAGCGGCCGTGGCGGTGCGAGAACATGCAGCGATGCGAGTGCTCATGGACGATGGCGTGGGGATCGAAGTCGAGGTTCGAGGCGCGGGCGTTCCCTTGCTCCTCGTCCACGGCTTTGGCGGGGCCAAAGAAGACTTCTTCGATCATCTCGACGAACTGGCGCTCACGCATCGAGTGGCGACGTTCGATCACCGCGGCCACGGCGCGAGCGACCAACCCAGTGACCTCGACGCCTACACGTTCGCCCGGTTGCGCAAGGACACGATGGCCGTCGCCGACGCACTGGAGTTCGACCGCTTCTTCGTCGTGGGTCACTCGATGGGCGGCATGGTCACCCGACGGCTTCCGATCGACCATCCCGATCGGATTCTCGGCCATGTGTTCATGGACACCGCGGCCGGACCGTTGGGCGGCGATGCACCGGCCTTGCTCGAGCTCGGCGCGACGATCGCGATCGAAGACGGCAAAGACGTCTTGAAAGCCACGATGGACTCACTCGGGTCGCCGCTCGACAACCCCGCCTATGAGCGGCTCCTTGCCGAACGGACGGGGTACCAAGCCTTCGTCGACAAGAAGTGGGACGACTTGTCGCACATCATGTGGGCCGCAATCGCGCGAGAAATCGCGAACCAGGACGACGACCTCGACGCGTTACGGGGCGTCGCTTGTCCGTCCTTGGTCATGGTCGGCGAACTCGACGTCACGTTTCATCGCCCGTCCCGAGCGATCGCGAACGCCATCACGGGCGCCCATCACGTCGTGATCGAAGGGGCAGGGCACTCCCCGCAGTTCGAGAACCCCGAGCAGTGGTTTGCGGAGCTGACCAAGTTCCTCGCCGCAGCCTGAGTGTCCAAGGAGCGGTCATGAACGATCCGACGAAGCTCGAAGGGCACGGCGGTCGTCTTGCGGTCGAAGTGTTGCGACGCCACGACGTCGATGTCATGTTCACGTTGTCGGGCGGACACCTCTTCGTCTTGTACGACGGCTGTGTGCAGGCCGATCTGCGGTTGGTCGACGTGCGACACGAACAGACCGCGACGTTCGCCGCCGAAGGCTGGGCGAAGGTCACGCGCCGACCAGGGTGCGCTGCGCTGACGGCGGGACCCGGCATCACCAACGGGGTGAGCGCGATGACCGCGGCATGGATGAACGGTTCACCGATGGTCGTCATCGGCGGCCGAGCACCGCAATTGCGTTGGGGCGCCGGTTCGCTCCAGGAACTCGATCACGTGCCCATCGTTGCGCCGATCGTGCGACGGGCCGCGACAGCAACCGGACCGGAGTCGATCGTCGAGGAGCTTCACGCGTCGTTGCTCGAGTCGCGAACGCCACACCGAGGACCGACGTTTGTCGACATTCCCCTCGATGCGTTCGGGCCCGCCACGGTTGCACTCCCCGAAGTCGATGCTGCAGCCGTGCGTGGCGCCGCGCCAGACCCGGGTGCGATCGATCGGGTCGCCAAGCTGGTCGACAACGCCGAGCGTCCGGTGCTGATCGCGGGTGGTGACGTGTTCTGGGCCGAAGCCGAATCGGCGATGGTCGCGTGGGCCGAAGCTGCCGGTGTGCCGGTGTTCGTGAACGGGATGGGTCGAGGCACGATCCCAGCCGACCACTCGCTCGCGTTCTCGCGCACTCGCTCGATCGCACTGAAGGGTGCCGATCTCGTCCTCGTCGCGGGGACGCCGCTCGATTTTCGGCTCGGGTTCGGCAAGTTCGGCGACGCGGCCGTCGTGCATCTCTGCGATGCCGCGAGCGAAGTCAGCGGCCATGCCGACTTGGCGGCGTCGACCGCCGGCGACCTGCGCGCCACCTTCGCCGGGCTCGCCGAACGCGTGGGCCGCGCCGATGGGCACCGCGACTGGATCGCTTCGTTGCGCGACCAGGAGTCGGCCGCGCGTGGCGGCGACACCGCGTTGCTCGAGGCAGCAGGCGATCCCATCAAGCCGACTCGCATCTACGGCGAGTTGGCGCGTCGACTCGACCGCGACGCGATCGTGATTGGTGACGGTGGCGATTTCGTGAGTTACGCCGGCAAGTACGTCGACTCGTTTGCACCCGGCACCTTCCTCGACCCCGGCCCGTTCGGGTGCCTGGGTATGGGCCCCGGCTACGCGTTGGCTGCCGGGCTCGCGCACCCCGACCGGCAGGTCGTTGTCTTGTTCGGCGACGGCGCAGCCGGATTCGCGCTCGGCGACTTCGACACGCTCGTGCGTCACGACATCAACTGCACGATCGTGATCGGCAACAACGGCATCTGGGGACTCGAGAAACACCCGATGCAAGCAATCTTCGGTTACGACGTCGTTGCCGATCTGCGGCCCGGAACTCGATACGACGAGGTGATGGTCGCGTTGGGCGGCGCTGGAGAGTTGGTCGAACGCGCCGACGACATCGGCCCTGCGCTCGATCGCGCGTTTGCGCATCGCGGCCCAGCCGTCGTGAACATCCTCACCGACCCCGCCGACGCCTACCCCCGGAGTTCGAACCTGGCCTGACGACCCGTTTCCCGGAGTGTTGGTTGCGGTTTTCGCAGCTAACTCTCCGGGAAAGGTGTCAGTCGAGGAAGGAGCAAACCTGCCAGGTGCCGTCGTTGTGGCGAACCACGTCGAGGTCGAACTGGTCGGTTCGATTGCCGTAGTCGACGGTGAAGTGCACCGTTCGGCGGTCGCCCGACGGATCGAGCGTGTAGGCGTCATGGCCTTCGAGGCCGGCGGCGAACGGCGAGACCGCGTGTCGGAACTCGTCGACACTGTGTCCGGAGCGATCGCTTGCGCACAGCATCGCAAATGCGTCGTCGAACCGCTCGTCGACGAGGGCTTCGAGGAACGCATCGGCGGCCGCCGCCGGGGCATCGGTCGTTGTCCGCAGCGACCACGTGGCGACGAATCCGATGAGCGCGAGCGCGGCGATCGACACCAACGTCCATCTCGGGACTCGGAGCTCGCGACCGACCATCGCTCCTTATCGGCAGAACTGCTGCCGATCCCGAACTTGCGCCAGAAACGGGCGCGTGACACCTAGCGGGAGCGCCTGCGCGCTCAGCTCTCGGCTTTTTCCATGAAGCGGGTGCGATCGACGAGCACGCGGGTGACGTAGCCGGCGGCGATCAGGCCACGCGGGTCGTTGACCGTGACCTTGAAGACAAGCTTGCGACCGTCGACCGAGTCGAGCACCGCATCGGCACTCACCTCCATCCCGACCGGGGTTGGCGCGAGATGGGTGAGCTGCACCTCGGATCCGACGCTCGTCTGGCCGCCGCCCAGCGCGTCGGCGATCGCCGCGCAGGTCGCCTGTTCGGCGAGCGCCACGACCCTCGGGGTCGCCAGAACGGCAACATCGCCGCTGCCGATCGCGATCGCCGTGTCGGCGTCGCCGACGATCAGCGTCACGGTTGCTGCGAGTCCGGGTTGCACGGCCACAGGCCTAACGTACGCCTCGCCCCGCCGACCGCGACAACCGGAGCACCGCCGGCGTCGCCCGAGCCCGCGAGCGTGACATCGATCATGGAATTGTTGCTCGAACCCGATCTGCTCGACGTGACCTTGCGCCACGCCCTCGCGGGCGGCGCTGAGTTTGCCGAAGTGTTCGTCGAGGACCGTCGCAGCAGCAGCGCTCGCCTCGACGACCAGCGCATCGAAGAGCTTGTGTCGGGCCGCGAGCGTGGCGCCGGAATCCGGGTCGTCAACGGCGATACGACGGGTTTCGCACACACCGCCGACCTGTCGCCGCGCGGACTGGCCGACGCCGCGGCCGCCGCCGCGGCTGCCGCCCGTGGAGGAGGGGCCGGCGTGCGCGAGTTCGCCTTGGCGGCCCCTCAGACCTACGACAACGACGTCGTCGTGCTCCCGGACTCCGTCCCGAAGGCGCGCAAGATCGAGTTGTTGAAACGCGCCGACGATGCCGCGCGCAGTACGGGCGGCGCGATCCGGTCGGTGAGCGCGAGCTTCGCGGAAGGCCGCCGGCGAATCCTCGTCGCCAACAGCGACGGGCTCGTTGCCACCGACGAACGCGTCCGGACCCGGTTCTACGTCCAGGCGGTCGCGTCCGGCGACACAGGAATGCAGACCGGCTACGAAGCTCCTGGTCGCACGATGGGGTTCGAGTACTACGACGAGTTCGCCGTGGAGGCGATCGCCACCAAGGCCGCTCGGCAAGCGTTGACCTTGCTCGACGCCGTGCCCGCGCCGAGCGGCAAGGTGCCGGTCGTCTTGATGCGTGGCGCGGGTGGCGTCTTGTTTCACGAAGCGTGTGGTCATGGACTCGAGGCCGACTTGGTTGAACGCGACGCTTCCGTCTTCGCGGGGAAGGTTGGCGCGCAGGTCGCAGCGAGGGGAGTGACGTTGGTCGATGACGGCACGTTCGCCAAAGAGTGGGGGACGTTCGGCGTCGACGACGAAGGCCAACCGGCACGCTCCAACACGCTGATCGACAACGGTGTCTTGACCGACTACATGTGGGATCTCGTGCGAGCCCGTAAGGCTGGGCGCGCGTCGAGCGGTAACGGGCGACGTGAGACGTACCAAGTCCTGCCGATGGTGCGCATGACCAACACGTTCCTGACCTCGGGCGACACGGATCCCGACGAAATCATCGCCGACACTGAGTTCGGTGTGTACTGCGTGCAACTCGGTGGCGGACAGGTCAACACGGCAACGGGCGACTTCGTGTTCGGCGTGACCGAGGGATATCTCATCGAGAATGGCGAGATCACGAGGCCGATTCGCCCGGCGCAACTCATCGGGAACGGTCCTGCGTCACTCCGCGACATCGACGCGATCGGTAACGATTTCGCGACGTGGTCTGGGATGTGCGGCAAGAGCGGCCAGAGTGTCCCCGTGTCGTCGGGCCAGCCCACGTTGCGGGTGCAGAACCTGACGATCGGAGGAACGGCGTCGTGAACGACGATCTGTTGCAGCTCTGCCGTCGCGTGGCGGCTGACGCGCGCCCGGGGGAGCAGATCGAGGCATATGCGGTGCGCACCCACGAGACGGACATCGAGGTGTTCTCGGGCCACGTCGAATCGTTGTCGATTGCTGGGATTGAAGGAGTCGGTGTCCGCGTCATCGCCGACGGTCGCCAGGGCTTCGCCTGGGCCGGTTCGCTCGACGAGAGCGTCGTTCGCGACACCGTGGCCGACGCCCGTGACACTGCGGCCTTTGCCGAACCCGATGCATGGAACGGCCTGGCTGGACCGGCCGATGTCGCCACTGCGCCGGCTGTCGAATTCGACCTGTGGCGCGATTCGTTGGCGAGCGTCACCACCGATCGCAAGATCGAGTTCGTGCTCGAACTCGACGAGCGGCTCCGCACCGCCGACCCGCGACTGCGCGGTGTCGAGTCGGCGAGCTATGGCGACGGCGCGATCGAAAGCGCGCTCGCGAACTCGCTCGGCGTCCACGCGCAGGTTCGGCGCACGATCGCGTCGGCGAGCGCGTCGGCGATGGCCGGCGACGGCGACGAGACCCAGACCGGTTACGGATTCTCGGTCGGGCGTGACTTCGAATCCGTCGACCTCGATGCTGTCGTGGCAATGGCAGTCGAACGAACCGTTCGGTTGCTCGGCGCGCGTCCGGTGCCGAGCCGGCGCGTACCCGTTGTGTTCGATCCGCTCGTCACCGCATCGTTTCTTGCGGTGCTCGGCGCTGCGTTCAACGCGGAAGCGATGTTGAAGGGCCGATCGTTGTTCCAAGATCGGGTGGGCGAGTCGGTCGCGGCACCGGGTGTTCGGATCGTCGACGACCCGACGAATCCCGACATGATGGGGGCATCACCCCACGACGCCGAGGGCGTCCCGTGCCGCGTCAACGAACTCGTTGTCGACGGCGTGTTGCAGGGATTCCTCCACAACACCTACACGGCGCGTCGTGCGGGCGCGACGACCACCGGGTCGGCGGCACGCGGCGGCTACAAGTCGACGCCGGGAGTCGGGATCAAGGCCTTGTCGTTCACTCCAGGTACCGCGAGCGCCAGCGAAGTACTCGCGCAAGCTGGTGACGCGTTCTACGTGCAGTCGGTCAGTGGGATCCATTCCGGTACGAATCCGATCAGCGGAGATTTTTCGGTCGGCGCGAGTGGCCTGCTGTTACGTGATGGCGCGTTCACCGAACCCGTGCGCGAAGTGACGATTGCCTCGACGCTGCCGCGCATGCTCAACGACATCGCCGCGATCGGTTCGGATCTCACGTACCTGCCCGGCAGCACCGCGGGCCTGACCTTGCTCATCGGCGACATGACGTTGAGCGGAACCTGACCTCGAGGAGCGACATGGCCCCGCGATTCATCGACACTCCGACGCGCATCGAAGCAGCTGGGAACTTGCCCAAGCTGATCGACGAGGTCGTCGGTCGCGTCAATACGTCGACCGAGACGCTGAGCCTCGCGCACATGCGTTCGCCCGCAGGCTGGGTCGAACCCGGCCAGACACCTGAGTTCGACGAGTACACCTATGTGTTGTCGGGCGAAGTGCACGTCGAGTCAACAGACGGCACGACGATCGTCGCTGCCGGTTCCGCAGTGCACACACCGAAGGGCGAGTGGGTCCGCTACTCGACCCCGAACGGCGCTGAATACATCGCCGTGTGCCTTCCTGCGTTCCATCCCGACACCGTGCACCGAGACGACGTCGACGGCTGAACCGCCAGGCATCACGCCAACAGCGCGAGCGCCGCAATGGCGACGAGAACGCGATACACCGCGAAGATGCGCAAGTCGCGTCGTTGGAGGTAGTCGACCATCCACCGCACCGCAACGACTGCCGAGATGAACGCGACGGCGAGTCCGATCAGCGGCGTGGCGATGCCGAACGTGTCGATGAGTTCGGAACCGTTCCGCGCTCCGTCGTACAGCGTCGCGGCGCTGAGGGTGACGAGCCCGAGCAAAAAGGAAAACTCGACCGCAGCTGCCATCGAGAGACCGACCGCAAGCGCGGCGATGATCGTCACAAGGCTGCGGCTGGTGCCTGGCCACAGCGCCAAGACCTGTGTCGCGCCGATGATTGCTGTCTGGCGCAGGGTGATGGTGTCGAGTGCCGCTCCGCCGCCCCGATGGACCCGAGGAACGATGAACCAGATCGCCGCGGCGCCGACGATCCATGCGCCGGCAATCGGGCCGACGTCGAGGAGGTTGTCCTTGATCGTGTCGTCGAACACGAATCCGAACGCGGCGGCTGGAGCGAACGCGCCGAGGAGCGCCACGAGCACTCGGCGACCCGATTCGGAACGTCCGATCAAGCCTGCGAACACGTCAGCGATTCGTCGTCGATAGAGGAGCAAGACCGCGAAGATCGCACCACCTTGGATGGTGATTGCGTAGGTGTCGGCGGCCGCCTCGGTCTCCGGCGTCTCGCCGATGTCGAGCAGACGTTGGGTGACGTGAAGATGCCCGGTCGATGAGACCGGCAGGTACTCGGTGATGCCTTCGACCAGTCCCAGCACGACAGCTTTGGCCACCGTCAACTCGTTCGCGTTTGTGGTCGCTGGGTCGGATTCGAGGCCGACCGCGGCCGCGAGCGGACTGGTGAACACGAGGATTGTCAGGAGCGCGGCGGCCAACGACAACGCGGTGAGGGGCCGGCGGCGGCGAACGTTCACGGCGAGTTGTTGCAGCACGCGTCCTCCGGGGCCAACAACGCCAGGGTGACCACCCCGTGCGCAGTGGCGAAGGCTAGGTCCGCCGCTTCGTCGGCCGTGACTTCGAGGATGACGCCTCGGCGAGACCCCGCGTCGCCGTCCGCTGCGAGGACACGAGCACGATCGACGACAACCCGTGTGCTCGACGGCCCCTCGACACCAGGGTCGATCACCGCGAACGCTCGGACGAAACTGCCTTCCTCGGGTGCGAACGCTTCGGTGACGTCGACCCGTACGCCGACCCGGTCCGGACCGAGCAGGTCCGCGGTGCTCATCCGATCGCGTTCGCTCAGGTGCGTGCCGAACAATGGCGACCCGGCGACGAGGGGCACGACGACGGTGCGGCCAACGGCTGCGTCGGTGGCTCGGAGTTGGTCGTCGGGCACCAACGACGCGTTGCGCTCGACGGTGCGCAGGTCGCCGGCGCGCACCACCGTCCCGAACGGAAGGTCGCGGCGCGCTTCGATCGTCGCAACCAGCGGACCGAGATCGGCCGCACGACGGTGCAGTGTCGCGAGATCGGTGGCGACTACCCGCGCCGTGGCGAGTGCCAGGACGATGGCCAAGGCGCGAAGGATGATCGAACGAGGGTGACGAAGCTGGCGCACGAGGCCTCCCGGGCGCGAGGAATCAGACAGGCAGCGCGGGGAGACTTGGGGGAGAACTGCAGCGTACGCCGAGCGTTTCCGCTGCGAAAGGGCGTTGCGTCAGTTCAGTCGTTCGGGAGTGAGTCGATCGGGCCCGCCCGGCCGACGCATGCGCACGGGTCGGCGCCGCCCAACGCAGGAATGAGTTCGTACAGCACTTCTCGCACGCGGCTGATGTTGCCCTCGAAGAAGGCGAACACCTGCTCCATCGTGACGGGTTCGACACTGGGATCGTCGTCGACGCCGGCGTCGTAGTCGGTGACCAGTGCGATGCCGCAGTAACACATTCCCAACTCGGCGGCGAGCGCGGCTTCGGGGTGTTGGGTCATGTTGACGACGTCCCAACCCTGTTCGCGGTACCAGCGCGACTCGGCTCGAGTCGAGAACCGCGGGCCGGGGATGACGACGACAGTTCCGCCGTCGTGCATCGTGACGCCGCTGCGATTTCCGGCGGCGAGCGCAACGTTGCGCATCGATGGGCAATACGGATCGGCGAACGGAAGGTGGAAGACGCCGCCGCGGTCGAAGAAGGTCGACGGCCGTCCCCACGTGCGGTCGACGATCTGGTCGAGCACGACGAAATCGGCCGGGGCGTAATCGACCCGAAGCGAACCAACGGTGCACGGACCGATGATGCGCCGTACGCCGAGCACCCGCATCGCCCACAGGTTGGCCCGAGCGGGAACTTCGTGCGGAAGGTGCTGGTGGTGGCGTCCGTGTCGCGCGATGAACGCGACGTCGGTGTCGCCCAACCGTCCGATCGTGATCGGCGCGCTCGTCGGCCCCCATGGGGTCTCGATGGTGACCTCGTGGGCGTCGTCGAGGAACGAGTAGAAGCCCGATCCGCCAAAGACGCCGACCTGGGCGCTCGGCAAGGTCATCAGGCGGCGCTCGAACCCGAAGACTTCGAACCCGAAGACTTCGAGCCGGAAGACTTCGGGCCGGAAGAACTCGGGCCGGACGACTTCGCATCGGACTTCGTGGAGGTGGATGACGAACCGGAGTCGGAGCTTGATCCCGACTTCGAGTCGCTCGTGGTCGACGACGAACTCGAAGAACTCGACGAGTCGCTGCTCGTTCCCGAACTCGACGACTTGTCCGAGGCGGTGCTGCGAGACTTCGACCGCGAGCGCGCCGAGTCGGACGAGTCGGTCTTGTAGAAGCCGGAACCCTTGAGCACGATGCCCGCGGCGGACATGACCTTGGTGACCTTGCCCCCGCACTTGGGGTGCTTCTTCAACGGTTCTTCGCTGAAGGACTGGTACACCTCGAAGGTGTCGCCACACTTGGCACAGCGGTAGTCATAGGTGGGCATGGCGATGCTCCTCGACCGGGTGATCGGCTCGGATCGAATGGCGGGGTTGGGACAGTGTGAGCGGGCGTTCCCGCGACCGGGGTCGCTGGCACTCTCGGTGTGCGAGTGCTAAAGCCTATCGGCAAAGCCGGTTCGGGGGCGAGCGCTCTGCGATGATGGTTCCGTGACGACCGTCGTCCTGCTCGTGCCGTTGGCGTATTTGCTGGGGACGTTCCCGAGCGCGGTCATCGTGGCTCGGACCCGCGGCATCGACATCACCAAGGAAGGCTCGGGCAATCCGGGTGCCAGCACTGTGATTCGGGTGCTCGGCTGGAGGGTCGGCGCCGTGGTGCTCGTTGCGGATTTCGCGAAAGGTGCTCTCGCTGGTGGCGTCGGGCTCGCGGTCGGCGATCGACCGGGCTGTTACGCCCTTGGTGTTGCGGCCGTCGTCGGGCACACGTTCCCCATGCTCCGCAAGGGAGGCAAGGGCGTGGCCGCAGCGGGCGGCATGCTCGTTGTCTTGTTCCCGGTCCTTGTGCTCGGCCTCGGCGCAGTCTGGGCTCTCATCGCCAAGGGCTTGCGCAAGGCCTCGGTCGCCAGCCTCGTGATCATCGTCGCCTTTCCAGTTGCGGTGGCGGTGCTCGGGTACGAGTGGTGGGAGACCACGCTGTTGGCGATGGTTGCTGCGATGTTGGTGCTTCGACACGCCGGCAACATCGGGCGGCTGATCCGGCGCGAGGAACACGATCTCATCGCCGGGTCCGCGTCGCCAGGCCGCCACGCGGCCTGAAACCCCGTTTGCTCGGGCCGAGCGCTCGAATCGGCCCGCGGGGCCGCAAGATGGCGACGTTTCGGCCGATCAAGGACCGCTCGTAGCATGCATCCGACTCCGTCGAGCGCGGAGGCGGGCGGCGGAAGGATCAAGGAACGATGAGCAAGGTACGCAAGGCAGTCATCCCGGCGGGTGGTCTCGGGACCCGGTTCTTGCCGGCAACGAAGAGCCTGCCGAAGGAGATCCTTCCGATCGTCGACAAGCCGGCGATTCAGTATGTCGTCGAGGAAGCTGTCGCGGCCGGGCTCACCGATATTTTGATCATTTCGGGTCGCAACAAACGCGCGATCGAGGACCACTTCGACCGCAACTTCGAACTCGAGTACTACCTCGACCGCGACGGCAAGCACGAGATGCTGAAGGAAGTCGAAGCGAGTAGCGAACTCGCCGAGATCCACTACGTGCGCCAGCGCGATCCGCTCGGTCTCGGTCACGCCGTGTCGGTCGCGCGTGAGCACGTCTGCAACGAGCCGTTCGCCGGGTTGTTGCCCGACGACCTCATGGTCGACGACTCGCGCCTGATGCGTTCGATGCTCGACACCCACGACCGTTACGGCCGCTCGGTGCTGGCGCTGCTCGAAGTCGCGCCCGAAGACATCTCGAGCTACGGCTGCGTCGACGCCTTGCCGTTCCACGATTCACTGGTCGAAGTCAGCCGAATCGTCGAGAAGCCACCGGTCGACGAAGCGCCGTCGAACCTCGCGGTGTTCGGTCGGTACGTGTTCACGGCCGACATCTTCGACACGCTCGATCGAATCGAGCCCGGCCGCGGTGGCGAACTTCAACTGACCGACGCGATCTCGTTGTTGCTCGACGAACAGAGCGTCTACGGGCAGACTTTCGAGAAGGGTCGCCACGACATCGGCCACAAACTCGGATTTCTCCGGGCGAATATCGAGTTGGCGCTCGACCGCGAGGATCTCGGAGAAGCGGTCGCCGACTTGCTGCGCGAGATCGTGCGCGACCGCGGCCTGTAGCCACCGCGGCGCGAGACTCGCGCCATGATCGATCTCGAATCCGCCCAAGCCCGCATCATGGGGGCGATCACCGCGATGGCGCCGCGGCGCGTTGCGGCTGAAGATGCCTTGGGGTTGGTGCTCGCAGCTGACGTGGTCGCCGGCGAAGCGGTTCCGCCGTTTGCGAACACCGCCATGGATGGTTACGCGGTTCGTGCCGCCGACACTGCGAACGCCCCGGTTGTGTTGCGGGTGGTTGATGAGATTCCGGCCGGAAAGGCACCGAATATCGCGGTCGAGGCCGGCGAGGCGATCCGGATCTTCACGGGCGCGCCGGTCCCACCCGGCGCCGACGCGATTGTCATGGTCGAACGGACCGAGCGGCTCGACGATGGTTCGGGCAACGATCGGGTCCGCATCGAGGTCGCGGCGACCCTCGGCGATCACATTCGGCCTGCGGGCGGCGATATCGACGCGGGCCAAACCGTGTTCGCCGCCGGAACTCGACTGCGTCCCGCGCATCTGGGCGTGCTTGCGAGCCTGGACTTGTATGACGTGCTCGTTTTCGCCCGGCCACGGGTCGGGGTGTTGAGCACTGGCGACGAACTCGTCGAGCGCGGTCCCTTGGCGCCCGGCAAGATTCGGGATTCGAATCGTCCGATGCTGCAAGCGCTGGTCCGCGAGGCGGGGTGTGAAGCGGTCGATCTGGGCTGGGCGCGCGACGACGAGGCCGTGATCACCGAACGAATCGCGCACGGAGTCGACACGTGCGACGCCTTGTTGACCAGCGGGGCGGTGTCGGTCGGCGACTACGACTTCGTCAAAGTCGCGATCGAGAAGCTCGCGGCGGCGCGCGGCGGGGAATACACGTGGTCGCAGGTCGCGATCAAGCCCGCGAAGCCGTTGGCGTTCGGGATCATCGGAAACGTGCCGATCTTCGGCCTCCCCGGAAACCCCGTGTCGTCGAGCGTGAGCTTCGAGTTGTTCGCGCGACCCGCGCTGCGGGTGCTTGCCGGCGACCCTGAACCCCAGCGCGTGGTGGTCGCAGCGGTTGCCGAACACGGCTTCGCGCGTCGCGCCGACGGCAAGGTGCATTTCGATCGGGTGCGAGTGCGGGTCGACGAGGACGGGCACTACCGAGCGATCCGGTCGGGATTCCAAGCCAGCAACGTGCTCTCGGGCATGGCGAATGCTGACGGCCTCGCAATCGTTCCCGACGGCGACGGCATCGCACCCGGCGACCCGGTGCGAGTGATGTTGCTCTGATTCGCGATTCGTCGGTGCGTCACCCGACGATGCAGCGTCGAGAAAAAGCAGCGAGCGCCGGAAGGGGGAACCGGCGCCCGCTTACAGGTTCGCTCGGCATTGAGCGCCCACTGACGGGTTCGATTGTTGGCCGAGGCGCTGGGGTGCGGCAATGGGCCGCTCGGCCCTCTGAGGAGCGGTGTTACGCCGATCACATCGTGCGTCGCCTCCGCAGGCGATGAGTCGTTCGGCCCCTGTTCCCAATTCCCTACGAATGGTACAAACTCGACAGAGAACCGCCAGGGCGGCGGACCCAGACCGGTACCCCCAACGACGTGGGTGTCCGGGCCGGGAGGCACAAGAACGTGGCTGTGCGCCGCTGTCGGGCTGGGACGGTGGAGCGCACCCGGGGAAGCATTGACCCGCCGGCTGAAGTTGGTCGCTGCGCCGGCGGCGAGCGAGAGCGAACCCGACCCCGGTTGCCACGTTCTTCGCAGATCCATCCCGGTTCCGTCCGTTCGAACGGACACTCCAGCGGTTCGAGACCGGCCGCGATGACGCGGATTTGGGCGACTTCGTAGCCTGGGGAGATGGTCATGCGTCCGGTACCGATACCGCTGATCGATCCGTTCGACCGGCGTGTGAAGGACTTGCGCATCTCGATCACCGATCGCTGCAACTTCCGCTGCGCGTACTGCATGCCCGAGGAAGGCATGCGGTGGCTCGACCGGTCCGAACTCCTCACGTACGAAGAGCTCGCCCGCATCGCGCGCGTGTGCGTCGAGCGGTTCGGGTTCGAGGCGATTCGCATCACGGGTGGCGAACCATTGGTGCGAGCCCATGTGGTCCGCCTCATCGAGTTGCTCTCGCCCCTGGGCGTCGACATCGCGCTCACCACGAACGGCGTGAAACTGCCCGAGGTCGCCCACGACCTCGCCCGGGCCGGGCTGACCCGCGTGAACATCTCGCTCGATTCGTTGCGCCGGGAGACGTTTCTCGCCCTGACACGACGCGACGAACTCGACCGGGTGATTGCGGGTGTCGACGCAGCGATCGACGCGGGGCTGACGCCGGTGAAGATCAACGCGGTGGTCATGCGCGGTATCAACGACGACGAGGTCGTCGACCTCGCGCGCTTCGGTCGCGACAAAGGTGTCGGTGTGCGGTTCATCGAGTTCATGCCGCTCGACGCGCAAGGGGAGTGGAGTCACGACAAGGTTGTTCCTTCGCGCGAGATCCTCGAACGCATCGACGCAGTGTTTCCGTTGCGCCGCGAGGCAGTGCCGGGGAGCGGTCACGAGCAACCCGCCGAACGATTCGAATACGCCGATGGCGGAGGCGACGTCGGTGTGATCGCCTCCGTGACGGAACCCTTCTGCGACAACTGCGATCGGGTCCGGATCACTGCCGAGGGCAAGTTCCGCACGTGCCTGTTCGCGCTCGAGGAGTTCGACCTGCGCTCGGTCGTGCGCGACCAATCGGCCGAGCGTCCGTTGAGCGATGACGCCGTTGACGATCTCCTTGCCGCTGAGATCGCAAGGGCGGTCGGGACCAAGTGGGCCGGCCACCGTATTGGCCAGGTCGACTTCATCCGCCCCGATCGATCGATGAGCCAGATCGGCGGTTGACGATCGACGCGTCCGAACCCGAACGTCAGCGTTGGCGGTTCGTCGGGCCATCGGCGCGCGACCCGCGAGCGCACACGGCCGCGGTGCTGCTGACGATTCAACTGCTCGGCCAGGTGGTCCTCGAGTTCCAGCTGTCGATCGCCCAGCTGTTGCTCGCGCTCGGTTCCGCGGCCACGGTCGAGTTGGTCGTCACGGGTGTCCGGACGCGGACAATCGGGTGGCCCGCGAGCGCACTGCTCACAGGCAACGGCGTCGCGCTGATCCTGCGCGTACCGGGCACCGAGCACGGTGATTGGTGGTCGCTTCGTGGTGGTTGGATCTTCGCGGCAACCGCAGCGTTCGGAGTCGCTTCGAAGTACGTCGTGCGGGTCGGCGATCGCCCGTTGTTCAATCCGAACAACCTCGCGCTCGTGGTGTGCTTTCTCGTGCTCGGGTCGGGCCGGGTCGAACCGCTCGACTTCTGGTGGGGTCCTCTCGATCCGGATGTGCTTGTCGCGATCGCCGTGATCCTTGGCGGTGCGGTCGTCATCTTGCGACGCCTGCGGCTCGGCACGATCGCGCTGACGTTCTCGGTCACCTTCGCGGCTTCGATCGCAGTCGTCGCCTTGGCGGGACATTGCCTGACCGCGCGCTGGCACGTCGGCGAGCTCTGCGGGTTCGAGTTCTGGCGAGTGTTGGTGACCTCACCGGAAGTGCTGATCTTCGCGTGTTTCATGATCACCGATCCGCGCACCGTCCCGACCGGTCGACGAGCGCAGGTGGTGTTCGCAATCGGCATCGGTGTGCTCGCCGGCGTGCTCATCGCGCCACAGTCAACTGAGTTCGGTGCGAAGGTCGCGTTGTTGGGGTCGTTGACGATTGCGTGTGCGCTCCGGCCGCTGATCGAGCGAGCGTTTGCGGTGCGCCGGCCGCAGACGCTGACGCGGCGGGTGATGCACGGCGGGATCGTCACGGTTGTCGCGATCGTCGCGCTCGTGCTCGCGGGTGCACCCGCCCGACCGCACACACGTCCCGCGATTGCGACGGACGTCGAGTTCCCGCTGATTGCCGACGACGCGGTGCCGAGCTGGTCGGTCGCCGACGATCGCTTGTCGCGCCAAGTCCCTGACGCCGACGCTGCGCAGATCGCTCGCGATCTTGTGGAAGACCTCGCATTGCAGACGCAGGCATTGTGCGCACGCGACCTTCCCCTCGCTGCGGCGAGCGCCGACCTCGACTGGCTTGACGACCTCGAGACGACGATGGAGGCGAACGCCCGGGCGCGTACGCGCATTGTGCCTGAGTACGACATCGACTCGATCGTGGTATCGGTTGCGCTGCGCATCGGACAAGAAGCCCCGGCCGTGCTCGCGACGGTCAACGGCACCGTGCGCCAACTCCGGTTCGGAGAACGCTGCGACGCTCCGGTGTCGGTCGGCGAACCCGAAATGTTCGTCACCACGTGGGAAGTGCTCTGGAACGGCGACCGGTTCCTCATCACTTCTGACGAACTCCCCGAGTCGTTCACGCCACCCACCGCGCCCTGATCACGGCGGCCGCTGAGGTGCGTTCGCGGTGCCCTGGCGGTGCCCTGGCGATGTCCGCGGTGCCCTGGGGGCCCCCTCGTAGACTCGGGCGATGGCGCCCTCGCATTTCACTCACCTCGACCCGCTCGGCCGGGCCCGCATGGTCGATGTCACGGCGAAGGACGCCAGCCACCGGCGCGCCATCGCTCGGTGCCGGGTGTACATGAACGAAGACACTGCTTCGGCCATCGCATCGGGCGCGATCCAGAAGGGCGACGTGCTTGCGGTCGCGCGGGTCGCGGGGATCCAAGCCGCCAAACAGACGGCGAACCTGCTGCCGCTGTGCCACCCCCTGCTTGTCGGTTCGGTCTATGTGAACTTCCGGATCGAAGACCGCTACGTCGAGATCGAAACGAACGTCGACACCGTCGATCGCACTGGGGTCGAGATGGAGGCGCTGACCGCTTGTTCGGTCGCCGCGCTCACGATCTACGACATGTGCAAGTCGATCGACCGCGGCATGATCATTGGTGACCTGGCGCTGTGGGAGAAGACCGGCGGGCGCTCGGGGACGTGGCGGCGCGAGTCGACCGACGACGATTCCGGTGGCTTCGACCGCTGAGTCGCCTCGTCAACCGACGGCGATCCCACCACCCCGTTTCGGCCCCCTCGCGATTGCAAAAGCCCAGGTCAGAGCGCCTGGGTTTGCGAGCAGGGCGCGAAGTTCCCTAGACAGGCAGGGATTCGTCGAGGGTCCACCACCCAGCCGGTGCCCTCCGTTACTGTCCCCGAATAAGGCGGTCGAGGGGTCTTGGCAGGCGTTGTGGCACTCGTAATCATCGGAGCGTTTTGGATCGTGGTTCTGGTACCGCCGATCGTGCGCGCCCGAGCCGAGCACGTCTCGCGTGATTCCATTCGCGACTTCTCGTTCAAGATCCGCGCCCTCGGCGGCGCCAATGCTCCCTACCGTCCGGCTGCGCTGCGCTCCGGCCGACCGCCGATGGGTACGACCGGGCAGCTGGTGCGGCCCGCAGGTCGACCGGTTCCCGGAGCGCCAGCGGCTTACTCGTCGGCCGCTTCGGAGCGCTCGGCGATCCGCCGCCGCCAAGTCTTCTCGATGCTCGGCTTGTTCGCGCTCGTGGCCTTCATGCTCGCCATCAGCGGCATGAGCCAGGGGTGGATCGTGTTCGGGTTCGCCATCGTGATGCTGGCCGGTTACTCGGCGTTGGTGGCGATCTACCGTCCGGCGGCTCGGGCCCGGATCCCGCTGGAACGCCTTGCTCCGGTCCGGTACCTGCCGCCGACGCAGCGACCGACGGTCGCACCCGAGTACGTCTACCGACGTTCGTCGTAGTCCGCGCCTGCCGATGGCCGACCGCGCCGACGAAATCGCCGCGATCGGCGAGGCGGCCCGCCGTCGATTCGACGACAAGCACCAGGCCCGCGAAGTCACGATTGGCGCGGCCCGTAAGGCAATCCAGTGCTGCGCTGCATCGATTCGCGCCACGCACCGTGGCGAATGGGAATCGGCCGAAGCGCTGGCTCGTGAGGCTGCCGAACACCTCCGCGCCGCCGACGAAGCCACGAGGTTGTTTCCGGAAGTGCGGACGAGTGGACCGCTCCACGACGCCAAGAAGGAACTCGCCGAAGCCTGGCTGACGTTGGCGTTGGTGCGAAATGAGCCTCTCCCGACGCCGGATCAACTTGGTGTCGAGGTCGCCGCGTACCTGAACGGGTTGGCCGAGGCGGCGAGCGAGTTGCGCCGAGAGATCCTCGATCACCTGCGCCACGGCGAGCTCGAGCGCGGTGAGTTGCTCATGGGCGCGATGGACGACGTCTATTCGATCCTCGTGACGTTCGACTACCCCGACGCCGTCACCGGCGGATTGCGCCGAACGACCGACGCGTTGCGGGCCGTGCTCGAGCGCACGCGCGGCGATCTCACGACGACGATGGTGGCGGCTCGTCTGCAGGCTGCGATCGATGCCGAGCGCGCCGATCGCCACGTCTGATTCTTCCGACGCCCTGCGCCGAGCGAGTTCAGATCGGGCGCTGCGCGCGGTTTCGGCTCAGGATGTCGCTCAGGCCCGATGGTAGGATCCATGCCCCAACGGGGGTGTAGCTCAGCTGGTAGAGCGCTACGTTCGCATCGTAGAAGTCGCCGGTTCAAGTCCGGTCACCTCCACCAGAGTTGTCAGGTTCGAACCGACGGCGTAATCGTCGTCGGTTCGTTCGTTTCGGATGATCCTCGCTGGCGAACCGGCGGTGATGATCGCGTTGGCGTCGTGGTGTACGGCTTCGAAGAGTGGTGTTCGGGTGGGTAGTGCGATGGGCTCGTGGTCGATGACGTCGATGTCGATGTGGTGGTACCAGGCTTGGTTCCATTGTCGTCGTACGAGGTGGTTCGCGTTTCGGTAGGCGCGGTAGCTGTCGGCAGCGAGCATGAGTGTGGCGCTGAGGAGTTCTTCGATGCGGTTCGCGGCGATGTCGAACGCGGCGAGTTGGGTCGTCGCCTTCTCGATCTGGCGGCTCAGTGTCTGTTGCTTCTCTCTCGCGATGTCATCGGGGACGACTTCTTGCCAGGCTTTCTCCGCCCACTTGTAGCGGCCTCGTTTGAGTCGTGAGATTCTGGTCTGGAGTTGTTGTCGTTCTTTGTCAGTGCGGACGGTCTTGTCGGCGAGTTCGACGAGGAGAGCCGCGCGCAGCGCGTGGAGGATGTCCGGTTGGAGTTGTTGGATCCGGTAGGTGGCGGTGACTTGGTCTTCGACAGTGGCCGCGGGCAGGTGTGGCAGGTCGCAGGCGTTGCGTCCGGAGTGTCGCCCTGCGCAGTAGAAGTACTCGTAGCGTCCGCCGTTGCCAGTGGAGACGAAGTACAAGAGCCGTGACTGGCATCGCCGACAGCGCACTGTGCCTTTGAGGTAGTGCTGGCGTTTCTGCGCCCGGTCCCCACCGCGTCGTTGGGTATCGAGCCGTTGTTGAACGAGGTCGAATACGGCGGGCGTTGTGAGTGGCGGGTGTCGCCCGTCGTATTCCTGTCCTGCGTAGCTGACGTAGCCGAGGTAGTAGCGGCGTTGGAGCAGTTCGTGGACTCGGTTGCGCGGGAGTGGTCGTTCGGCCCGAGTCCTGGTCGGGCGTTGGGTGAGTCCGCGCGCGGCTAGTTCGGCTGTGAGCGTGCTGAGCGTGTGCTCGCCGCTGGCGTAAGCGTCGAACGCCCAGGTGATCAACGGCCCTCGGACCGGGTCGACGATGATTGTTCGGACTTCGCGATCTTCGAGCACCAACGGCGCATTGAGGTAGCCGATGGGTGCGAGCGTCGGGGTCCCGCCGCTGAGGACTTTCTGCAGCGTCTTGTACCGCACTTCGTTCGAAAGGTTGCGTGAGTAATACTCGTTGACGGCGGCGGTGATGCGGTGGAGCAACATGCCGCTCGGGGTGTCATCGATGTTCTCCGAGACCGAGACGAGTTTCGTTCCCGCGAGTTGGAGTTCGAACAAGATGTTGGCATCGTCGCGAGCGTTGCGGGCGAAGCGATCGAGTTTGTGAACAATCACGTAGTCGATGTCGCGTTCGTGTTTGACGCGTTCGATCATTTTCCAGAACTCGGGACGCTTAGTCGACGTCGTACCGGTCATCTGATCCGTGTAGACGTCGACGACGATCGCGCCGAGTGTCTCGGCCTTGCGTTCACAGGCGAGCCGTTGCGCCGGGATGGAGTAACCCTCCGGGTTGATATCCCGCTGTGATTGCTCCTTCGTCGATACCCGGAGATAGATCAGGGCCCGCGCGGGGCCCTGATAGATGCTCGGTTCGTGTTGCTCGCTTCCAGTCACGTGGCGACCTCCATTTGTCTACTCACTCTGAAGTACATCCGTCGTGCAGAGCGTCGTGGTGGTTGATAGCCGCGATCACAACGATCGATCTGCGGTGCCAGACCAAGGTGGTGAAGACGGACGCCGAGTGCCCTGGTCGAGACCCCGAGTCGCGACGCGCTGCGAACGATGTCCTGACCTGTGCTGTACCAGATGCGCTTCAGTGAGCGCTTCGGCATCAGCAGGCATGCGGCGAAGTAGTCAGCAGCTCGTTCGAAGCGTTGGGCTGCATCAGCATCGTGGTCGATGTCGCCGTAGAGACGGTCCTTGGTGGTGTGGTCCAGAACGTGCTTGAACTCGTGCATGAGTGAGAACCGGCGACGGTTCCAGGTCTCGTCAGCGTTGATCGTGATGATCCACCTTCCGTTCTCCCAGTGAGTGCTCCCGGAGACGGGAAGTCCGTGAAGGTTGCGGACTTCGATGCGTGGCAGTTCGCTGACCAGTTCGGTCGAGATGCGGTCGTCCTCGATCTCGAAGAGTTCGAGGAGTCGATTGGCTTGCAGTTCAGCGAGGCGCAGGGCTTCGCCGTGTGAAAGCCGTCGGTTCGGCACGAGTGCTCGCAGCTTGGCGAGGACGCTGCCTCGTTCGTGTTGGTGTTGTTGGTTCATGATGTTCCTCCTTTCGTGGTTGGCTTCTTCTTGGCTCCTTTCGTTGTTCGTGGTGAGCGGCGAGCGGGAGCCACTTCGGGTTCCTCGTCTTCGCCTGGCGCTGGTCCATCGAGGCTGACGCCTCGCATGCTGGCGATGGAGTCGGCGTAGTCGGAGATGGCTCGTACGTCACTGACCGACAACTCGCCGTACTTGCTCCGCAAGTACAGCTTCATCGAGGGCAGCTCGCTCGGCATCGGGTAGTCGGCCATGACGTAGAGGTCGGCGAGGTTGATCCCGAGTGCCTCGGCGATTCGGCTCAGTGTGTCCGGTGTGGGTTCGAGGAACGCACCTTGTTCGATGCGGACGATCGAACTGTCCGAGAGTTCCGTGCGCCTCGCGAGTTCGCGTGCGCTGATGCCGAGTGTCTCTCGTGCTTCTCGCAGGTGTTGTCCGAGCTTCTTGGCTTGTTGTGGTTCCATGTCTTTGAATTCTCCAATCTTTACGGGTATTTTACCACGGTCGCTGCGTGAACGCAGCGCAGATTGTCGATTCCACAACGCGGAACGGACGGACGATCGATGACCCCGATCGGATTGTCGCGCCGATCGTCGTTCTTGCATATCGCGAGATTCACAACGCGTGGTGCCCGACTCCCGAGCGGAGGGCGTTACCGTCGTACTCGGCGGTCGGTCCGTGACTGACGTGTCCCCACCTCGTCGTCCGG
>SXGS01195202.1_pt1 | contig 23794 bp, 29 predicted proteins | sample 3174681 | NCBI WGS metagenome assembly SXGS01 (sample SAMN11356861, study PRJNA531348) | freshwater metagenome | isolation source: freshwater sample F1-80 | place: China: Fuxian Lake, Yuxi | collected 2017-12-25
CCTGCCGATCTGGATCTTCTCGCAACTCACGCGCCCGCGCGAGCGTCCCGTTACTAACGTGGTCGCCATGTTTGTCATGCTAATCACCTTCCTTCCGATCTTCTTCGCGCAAAAGATCTCCGCCGAGTCATCGGATATTGGCGCGGGTTCCAGCGCCAGTGCGGCACCAGGTGCTGGGGCTGTTTGAGCGGCGCGGGTTGCTGAGCAGCGAGGCAGTAGGGGTAATGCAGGGGTGGGGGTAAAGGGGCGGATTTTCAGTGCATGCGGGCGAGCGGGTGGCAGCGCAGGATAGCGCCGGGCGCGAGCGGCCGTTGCGTTATCGGAGTTTGATCAAACGGTGGGTTGGTAATTCTGCGCTGTAGGAATGGCACACGCAGCGCAGCGTGAGTAGGCGTGGTGCAGCCGCCGGCAGAGCGCACTGAATGTTTAGGGCTGCCGATGCTGGTCGGTCCAAATCGGGCCATTTCCGCCTGTTGCGCTGAGCGTACTCCTCGGAATATCCAACAAAAGTGATTGATTGCCATGCAGCCATTGCTGGGGTGGAAGTAGTGCAGGGTGGAACTTGACCACTGCGGGGACAGCGCTTATGATTTGCAGGTGTTCGTGAGCTTGAATTTCATATCCGTCAGACCCAAGCCTATGTGGCCACCTCGACACTCGGTCTGGCGCTTGGCGCCACCCCCTACCAATTCGCGGAGCCAGAAAAAAATTTGGGGCTACGAGTTGAGACGATGCGCCCCTTGATTCTGGCTCGGAAATTGTGAAGCAGGCGCAACAGAAAATTAGCTCATAAAAAATCAATGAACGATCTCAAGCTCCCTCTGGATCGCATTGGTTGGAGACAGCGTCTCAGTACTGTTTGGAGCCTTTTAGCAGATCTGCGCCTGCACGACTTTCGCGCTGCGCACACATTTATCCAGACGGCGAATGCTGAACGCCCACTGTTCATCCGCGGATGGCTTTTTGCTGGCTGGACGCTCAGGCAAATGTGGGTTGTGATTCCTCGGCTGCGGTACCAGGTAAAATTTGCGAAGCCGGTCGCGACTACTCCTTATTGGCTAGCGAGTGGTAATCCGCTAGCCAATCATCCATGGAGCAAGGATTCGCTGGCGCGACTGCCGGAGACCGTCGATACGATTGTGATTGGGGCTGGGTTTACGGGGGCTTCGCTAGCCTATTTTTGGTCGAAACACGGAAAGGTAAATCGGGAGATGCTGGTTTTAGAAATGGGCGATCCCGCCGATGGTGCTTCTGGCCGGAACGCCGGCACTGTCGTTATGGGCCGATATTACGCCATGGTTCAGAAATCAGTGCTCAAGCGCCTTCGTAAGGTGCGATTAGACTTAAACGAAGATAAGCGTAGCAAACTCGCCGATAGATTTGCCACGGCCTATTGTCGGGCTGCTTATAGGAATGCCGATTTGATCGAGCAGATTATTCGCTGTGAGGGATTCGAATGCGATTATCGGCGCAACGGATGGATTCAAATTAGAACATTGGAGGAACAGGAAACGCTTAATGAATCAGTGCGCTGGGCCCATGAGTCTGGATTTGATGATTGGGCCAAGCTCACTCCTGCCAAAGTGCTTGAGAAAAGCGGCCTGCAAGTCGGCGCAGATGCAGGCTTTTCTCAGCGGGCCGGCACATTTCATCCGGCTAAATGGGTCTGGTCACTGCTGGGCGCGGCGGTTAAATTAGGTAACGTAAAGCTATTTACGCGCACTAAAGTACTAAGGATCGAAGATCAGGGGGACCACTACGCTGTTTATACCGACCGCGGCGTGATTCAAGCCCGCTACGTGGTGAACGCCACTGAAGCCTACACTGCGGCATTGCACCGTCGCTTTCATGATGTGATCAGGCCAGTGCAATCCCAAGCCGCCGCAGGACGTGGTTTTCCTCCGCGGTTGCCCTCCGATGTAGCGGTAAGCGGAGCCCTGTGGTTTGGCGATCGGCGAGGCAACGACCTGCTTTTCGGCACTGATTCCACCCCGATTCCCGATTCGACCGCTAATCAAAACAAGCCGTCACGTTTTCTTACGAAATTCGCTTTGGGGGAATTGCAGGCCTGCACCGGATCCTTTGCCATCGAGGTCACCCACGAATGGAGCGGAGCGGTTGGTTTTACTGCGGATGAGTATCCAGTCATCGGTTTGATGGATGCTAAGCGCCAATATCTTATTGGCGGAATGTGTGGCTCGGGTACAGCCGTCTCGTTGAACGCCGCGCGATGCATCGTGAATCGCATCCTCGAAAAAACAGATGAGCCCGACGACTATCCTCCCGAGTATTTCGCCCCTTCCCGATTACTCGACCCCGCGCACCACCTCTGGCCTATAATTTAACCCTCTCAAAAATTTGATGCTCTACATTTCTGATATCAAGCAAGTGCCACTCAATCCACGTCCCAGTTACGACGCAATGATTGTGCGTGGCCAGCCGCAGGCAGCCGGGCGAATCGTCTCGCTGAGCGGTGACCGCAGGACAGCCTATGTTACATGGCGCGGGACCCCGGGAAACTATTTATTTAAGCCTGATCCCCGAGTCATAGATTTACGATACATCACTTGCGGGAAATTGGCTATTCATCAATTAGGGAAGAAGCCAATTTGGCTAGCAGCTGGATCATAAATTGAATTCCCCCGCGATTCCTTCGAAATGGAAATTACTGAAACTTTTATGAAAATCTCTTTCCTTTATGGAGCTGACGGGCTTGCCCTGCAGGCAGAATCATTGCCGCTGGATTCTGGCTTATCATGAGCCGATTAGCTGATGTCGTCATTGTGGGCGGAGGTGTTACTGGTCTCTGCACAGCAATTTGCCTTAAGCAACTAGGTGTCAAAAGGGTAATTATTTTAGAAAAATTCTATGTCGGGGCGGGTCAATCGGGGCGAGCGGCAGGAATTGTGCGGGCGCTAGTACCGCACGAAAAAGTCGCTACGTGGCAATTACAGGCGCAAATATTTTTCAAGGATTTCTACAGTCGCTTCGGGGTTCCGCTCAAGGTGAACCAATTGGGCTATCTTCTACGATCAAGCTTTCAAAATGAAGATCGCGTGGCCTTGGCCATTGACGTGGCCAATCGGATTGGCTCACAGGCTAAGCGCATCAACCTTGCTGAGGCTGCAGATCTGCAGCCCGGCTTACGGCTAGATGCTGAATCTATTTACGCTTTTGAGCCCGGGGCGATACAGATCGATCCAATGCCCGCTACCTTCGCGCTTGCTTGCGTAGCTCGTCAACTTGGCGTCGAAATTATTGAAGACTGTGCAGTAGGCGATATATTAGTGGATGGATCGAGCATCTGTGGCGTGGCTTCATCGATTGGTCGCTTCGAAGCGCCCCGTTTGATGATTGCATCTGGTGCCTGGGGCGCTCAGCAATTATCAAAGATTGGTGTCAATTTACCTATTTATCCGCATCGAGCCGAAATGGCTTTTTTTCATGCGCCTTTGGTCGGGGGGGAAACTTTATGTCGTATCGTCTCCGATGGAATCACCCAGCTTTATCTTCGCCCTGAAGGAAGAGACCAGATGTTTGTGGGCTGGAGAGAAGGAGATTTCGTAAATAATCTAAGTTGTATTGTTCGAGAAAACCCAGATGACTATAAACAGATTATTACTCCTGCACGATTGGTTGATATGCAGCACCGCTTAGTCAGTACTTTGCCATATATGAAATCCGGATTTATGCACCGCACCTATACGTGTATTTATGACTATTCGCCGGACGGTCAACCGGTGCTTGACGAGGTCGATAAATTGACCGGGTTATATTTTGCACTGGGCTTTAGTGGTGGAGGATTTTCTGTGGCTCCTTGTGTCGGGCAAGCAATGGCTGAATATATAACGACAGGCTTGCGACCAGCTAACATTAAATGGCTTAGCCTCAGTCGTTTTTCAGAAGGTCGCTCGATTCAGTGGTCAAATTCTACCGGTGAAATAAAATTATGATAAATTACGCGAAAGAATTTGATCAAATGATACTCTCAGAGGCGTTTCTGAGTAATCCTTATCCTTATTACGCGAATCCAAGGAAAAAAATTGGTCTGCTGGTCCGAACGACTCAATACTTGGATCTTGGCAAGCTATCCAGACGTTCGCGCTGCCCTAAAAGCCGCAGCTCATTTCAGGAAAAAGAGTAGCAGCATATTCGAATAATCTGACCCCAGAGCTAAACACAGGAATGCAGCCATGGTTTTATCAGGTGGGAAAGTGGATTGGGAATATGCATCCCCCCGACCACAAACGCCTACGCTGAATGGTCGATATCGCTTTTACGCAAAAGATGGTCGAATTACTACGACCGTCGATAGCTCGGTTTGCTCAAGATCTGATCAGGGTAGGGCAGCAAAGACCGATTGAACTACGACTGAGCGCAAGCGAGTTTCTGGATCGGGTTGCGTTATTTATACCGCTACCGCGCAAGCATAGGCACCGCTATTTTGGGGTGCTGGCGCCAAACTCGCCGTGGCGGGAACTGGTGACGGCGCATGCTGGGCGGAAGCTGGCGGCGGGGCGTAAGCCACCGCGGCCAAAGGCAGTGGGTGCAGGCAGCGGCGCTCCGCCGGGCGGACATCCGGCGCGATATTTGTAGGCGGGTGCGCCTGGTTGCCTTCATCACAGAGCCAGCGACCGTGCGACAGATACTGGCGCACGCCTGCGAACCTGCAACTGCACTGGCAATTGCACCCGCGCGCTCACCACCGGTGGTGGCGAATGCACAGCAGCTGATTGCTTCAGAAGCAGTAGAGGCAATCCCCAACTGGAGTTTGACCAGACGGCAAACCTGACAGCCAGGCATGATTGGTTGGTGGTTGATGCGGGTGCGCATGCGGATGCAGAGCCGGTCCCGGAACTCCAGTTTGATCAGACTTTGGGTTGGTAATTCTGCGCTGCAGTAATGGCACACGCAGCGCTGCATAGGTAGCCGCCGTGCAGCCGCTGGCAGAGCACACTGAATGTTTAGGGCTGCCGATGCTGGTCTGTCCACATCGGGCCATTTCCGCCTGTTGCGCTGAGCGTACCTCTCGGAATATCCAACAAGAGTGATTGTTGACCACTAAGCAATGGCGGGGTGCAGGTTAGCGCAAATGGGTACTTGACAAACTCAGGGCACGCGCTTATCATCCGAGATGGGTGAGGGCTTGATCCTCCTAACTCGTCGTCGACGGTGGTTCTAATTGCTGAGAATTGTCCAGATGTGTATTTCACGAATTCACTTATGCATGCGAATGAAATCTGTGCATCAACAACGATCTCCGTGACGGCGTTGCAGCCTTAATGGAACAGGTTCAACCCATGTCCTTAATCAAAGACTTCCAGAAGGATGAAGAGTACGCGTTGCTCTGTTGCGGCCGGTCAGCAAATCCATATCCGGTCTATCACCGGCTTCGCGAGCAAGATCCCGTACATTGGAGCGAAGAGTTCAACGGCTGGCTGCTGACGCGGTATGATGACGTCTTGGCTGCATTTAGCGATTCCCGTCTAGAGTCAGCACCGCGGATCGACTCCTATATGAATCAATTGCCAGAAAGAACACGCTCTGATGTGGAACCCTTGTACCAGCACTACGCGACTTGGTTGACCAATCTCGATCCGCCCAGTCACACGCGGCTGCGGAATCTCGTCCACAAGGCGTTTACGCCGCGGGTCGTCAACGGTCTGAGACCGTTCATTGAGCAGGCCGTGGAAGAGATCATCGACTCGAAGAAATCCACTGGTTGCATGGAAGTCCTCAGTGAACTAGCCTGCCCACTCCCTTCGGCCGTGATTGCCAAGGTGCTAGGTGTGCCCGCGCGTGATTGGGCACAGTTTCAGATATGGTCTCAGGAAATTTCCGATTTTGTGGGCACTGGTCGTCCTCAATCAGACAAGGCAAAACTTGCTCAACAGTCGATGCTGCAAATGAGCGCGTTCGTGGAGCGTATTGCTCGTCAGCGTGTCGAGGATCCTGAAGCAAATCTAATTGCCGCGCTGGCAACTGTGGCGGCAGATGGCGATCGTTTAAGTGAGCACGAATTGGTTGGCATGTGTGTGTTCCTGTTAGTCGCCGGTCATGAAACCACGATGGCACTCATTGCCAACGGTCTCCTCGCGTTACTACAGCATCCCGACGAACTAAGTCGCTTGCGTCAATCGCCCGCACTGATGAGTTCCGCGGTTGAGGAAATGTTGCGGTACGAGAGCCCGCTGCAGCATCAAATTCGTGTGGCTCGCGAATACCTGGAAATTGAAGGTCGGCCCATTCAGCAGGGACAGCGGGTCGTGTTGTTGCTGGGGGCGGCCAATCGAGATCCTGCACAGTTCAGGCATCCAGATGACTTTGACATTACGCGAGAGCCGAATCGGCATCTGGCATTCGGACACGGCATTCACTTCTGCATTGGTGCGCCGCTGGCAAGATTGGAAGCCACAGTGGTGATGCAGATTCTATTGGGCCGGTTGCCACGACTGGGTATGGCTGATCAGGAGCTTCGCTGGCGACATCACACATCGAATCGGCATGTACGGAGTCTGGAGATTTGCTTCTAGCGGCGTACCCTCGCAGGCAAACCTGAAGTGGTGGCACGGAATCATAATATGACGACTGACAATAACCAACCTCCTGTGGACGAGCCGCAAATCAAGTCGCGTTGGCGGCGCATCGTAACACCCATTCCGGCACCTCAGTCACTATCTGAGTTGGAGCGATTAAGAGAGGTCGAGCCGCGGTCGATGGCGGGCCTCCCGCCTGTGGTGTGGCACGAAGCTGATGGCTTTCTGGTGCGAGATCCTTACGGCAACCAGTGGATTGATGTTACCAGCGGAATTGTCATGGCAAATGCCGGACACTCCCATCCACGGATCGCCGAAGCGATTCGCCGTGCGTCCGGAGCAAAACTGCTGGCAACCTATGCTTTTCCGCAGTTGGCACGACTGCAGTTGCTGGAGAAACTAGTGGCTATCTCGCCGATCGCGGATTCCAAGGCCATTTTGTTCAGCGCCGGTACCGAAGCCACCGAATGCGCCATGATGCTGATGCGGCGCCACGGCAGAAGCATTCACCCCGAAAAGGTCGGCATCGTCAGTTTTATCGATAGCTACCACGGCCGCACTTTGGGTGCATGGTCGGCTTCATCACGATCGCGCAGCACGGACTGGTTTGATCGTGGGACCCTACACCATTTTCAGATCCCATTTCCATTCGACCCGGGTGCACAGCCCGACGACCTGTATGCAGATTCAAACGGATGTCGAGCTTTCGAGAAGTGCCTTGCCCAATTAGTCGAACAGGGCATAGGACCTCAGCATATCGCGGGATTTTTGTTGGAGGCAGTGCCAGGTTGGGCGACTTTGCCCATGCCCGGTGGATTTGCACGGGCGTTAGAGACTTGGGCACGCGCACACGATGTCTTGCTGTGCTTTGATGAAGTGCAGGCGGGCTGTGGGCGCACAGGTAGGTTTTTTAGTTTCGAGCATTGTGGTGTCATGCCCGACCTAATCGCGCTTGGAAAAGGGTTGTCCTCCAGCCTTCCGGTATCGGCCGTTATCGGGCGACGTGACTTGCTCGATGATCCGCCTGTAGGCGAGATGTCAAGCACGCACGGTGGCAATCCGGTCTGTGCCGCTGCGGCATTGGCTAACCTTCAGGTCCTGGAGGATGAGGGGCTTGTCGAGTCGGCCGCTCGCACCGGTGAGTTAGTACTCGCTCGGTTGCGGTCTGCGCTGGTGCCGTTTGCTCATCATCTGCTGTCGATCCACGGCCCTGGACTATTCATTTCGATTCACTTTGTGCACCCCGAGACCGGCCTGCCCGATGCGTCGCTGGCCGAGGCCGTGGTTCGAGAAGCAGTAAGTCGGGGCGTGATGATGTTCCACACTTATCGCGCGTTCATTAAGTTCACACCTCCTTTGAATATTGATCCTGAAGCGGCATTGGAAGCGGCCGATGTGCTGGGCGAGTGCGTGGCGGCCGCGATCGAGCAAATGTCTGTACCGTTACCAACTTACGGCCCATCAATTCCGAGCCCGCACATTTCACAACATAGCAAAGTTCGCTCAAGCTGACGGCGGAGTCTTCCTAAGGAGAATCGAGATGCGAAATAGCCGAGTCAAACGTCGTTGGAAAGAAGGTAAGCCCGTGCTGGCCACGGTGGCTCACTTCCACGATCCTCAGAGTGCTGAGTTGATTGGCCTCCTCGGCATCGATTGCTTGTGGATCGACTTGGAACACCAACCGTTGGGAATTAATCAACTGGAAAACATGGCGCGTGCCGCACGAGTGGGCGACATGGACGTGATGGCGCGACCCGCGAAAGGCGAATTCCAGCGATTGGCGCGACTGCTCGAAGCTGGTGCGTCGGTAATCATGTACCCGCGTTGCGAAAGTGCTGAAGAGGCCAGACAAATCGTGCTCGCGGCAAAGTTTCCTCCCCTGGGTGAACGTGGCTTGTTCACGGCGTCTTCAGACAATCCGTACTGTCTGACTCCACTCGCGGAGTATCTGCGTGACGCGAACGAGCATACCGTGCTACTGGCACAGGTAGAATCACCCTCAGCAGTCAAACATGCGCAGGAAATGGCCGAGGTGGAGGGCATCGACATGCTGTTCTTCGGCCCCGGTGATTTTTCGATGATGGCCGGTGTGCCTGGACAGTTCGATTCCAAGTTGGTGCGATCCGGGTTGGCTGAGACCGCGCGGCAGGCATTGGCTGCGGGCAAGCGCTTTGGCACGTTGGTCGCCAATCTGGAGCAGGCCCAACGCGCACTTGACCTTGGAGCCTCGCTGCTCACGTATGGGGGCGACTTGCATTTTGTTCGCCAGGCAGTCATCGACATCCGACGTGATTTTGAAAAATTGGGCTTTGCGTTTGGTGAAACGCTGGCGGCTCCTCCATCCGAAGTAGCCGTCTAGTACCTCGACAAGAGAAACCTATGCAGTATCGAAGTTTCGGCAAGGTCGGTTGGAAAGTCTCCGCAATTGGCGCTGGTACTTGGGCGCTGGGTAGCAACTGGGGGCCGCAAAATGACGCACAATCCGTTGCCGCATTGCATAAAGCGTTGGACCTTGGATGCAACTTCATTGACACGGCTCGGGCATATGGCAATGGGCGCAGCGAACGGATCATCGCTCAGGTGTTGAAAGAACGACCCAGCGACAAGGTGTATGTAGCCAGCAAGATCCCGCCCAAGCTCCCCGGGGACTGGCCGCCGAGTCCTTACGATACCATTGAAGACAGATTCCCCGCAAGCCATGTGCAGGCCGAACTGGAGGCCAGCCTGCGCGACCTGCAGACCGATTGCATCGACCTGATGCAAATCCATACCTGGTCTCGGGCGTGGAACGAAAACCCCGCCGTCTTCGAACAAATGGCTGAGTTCAAACAGCAAGGCAAGATCCGTGCAGTCGGAATCAGCACGCCCGAGCACGACCAGAATGCCGTCCTGGATTTGATGCGCATGAAGTTGGTTGACAGCGTGCAGGTGATCTATAACATCTTCGATCAGGATGCGGCCATGCAGCTATTACCTCTTGCCGAGAAACTTGAAATCGCTGTCATCGTGCGCGTTCCGTTCGACGAAAGCGCCTTGACCGGTAAGCTAACCTTGGACACGCAGTTTGCTGACGGAGATATTCGCCAAAGTTATTTTGCCGGAGATCGGCTAGGTCGCACCGTCAATCGTGTCGAGGCGATCCGGAACTCGATCGGCGACCGCGAACTCGAATTGGCCAGCGCGGCTCTGAAGTTTTCCCTGAAACCAACAGCCGTATCGACGGTGATTCCTGGCATACGCAACGGGCGCCAAGCCGAGCTGAACTGCGCGGTTGCAGATCAGCCGCCCTTGTCTAACGATCTAAACGGGGAATTGCGCAAACATTATTGGCGCCGCCCTTTCTGGTATGCGGGGAAATGATCTTAAGTTGCTGAGAGAGAATGTGGCCGACCAAGTACTGCGTATCGGGCTGCTGGGTTGCGGCGCAATCGCCCAATTCGCTCATCTGCCGGCGCTGGCCCGCACGAAACGTGTGCAATTAGTTGCACTGTGCGATGCAGCCGACGACCTCCTGCAGGCGATCGGTTGCCGGACCGCCATCAATCGACGGTACACCCAGTACGATGACATGCTCCGGGATGATCGAGTGCAGGCCGTACTGATCGCCGTGCCCGATCCTTGGCATGTGCCGCTGGCCGCCCAAGCTCTTCGGGTCGGCAAGCACGTTCTCGTCGAGAAACCATTAGGTGCTAATTCCACTGAGTGCCAGGAACTGGCCCACCTAGTTGGTGACACGGGTTTGGTGCTTCAAGTTGGTTCAATGAAGCGGCATGATCCGGGCGTGGCGTTTGCGAAGGCATTTATTCGGGAACGTATGGGCAATATTCTGTCTGTCTCTGGTGTTTATCGCGATTCGCTCTTCCGCACTGCCATGCAAGAGAGTTGCCTTGACCGTTTGATCACCAGCGTGCGGATTGCAAAACCAACGATAGATCCTAAGGGAGACAGGCAACATTACAACCTGTTTACTCAAGGATCGCACCTGTTCGACAATCTTCGCTACTTGGCAGGCAATGTACTGGCAGTCTCTGCACAATTCGCCCAGTCTGCCGGACAGATGACGTGGCACGGGCTGCTGGAGTTCGCCACCGGCGGACGTGGACATTTTGAACTCACATGCAAGGCTTGTGGCGACTGGCGTGAGGAGTATGCGGTGCTTGGCGAACAAGGAAGCGTAGACGTGCAGGTGGGCTTGCCGTTCTATCATCGGCCGGCACAAGTCCGGGCATTCGACGGACGCTCGCAACAGTGGTCGCAGCCGCTCGGTGGTAACAGCAATGCTTACGTGAATCAACTGGAGGCGTTTGCTGCTACTATTTTCGAAGGCCTACCCGCCACCCCGGATGTCCATGATGGTTTGGCAGTCGTGCGGTTGCTCGAGGCCGTCGAACAGTCGGCTGTTCTCGGTGTAAGAGTTGGGGTGCCGCAAGAAGAGGAATCGTGATGCGAATCGGTATCTTCGCCAGAACATTCCAGCGTTCAACACTCGATCAGGTTCTAGGAGCAATTGCTGCACTTGGTATTCGAGAGGTCCACTTCAACTTTGCCTGCGCTGGTTTGGAATCACTTCCTGGCGAGATATTGGCTCAACAGTGCGCCGAAATCCGTGAGGCTTTCGCACGTTATGATCTTACGATGTGCGGGGTTTCCGGCACGTTTAACGCGATTTTCCCCGACAAGTCGGTGCGGGCTGAATTAACCAGACGTGCCTGCTTGCTGATCGAGCATTGCCAGAAACTGGGAACCAACCTCGTGTCCCTCTGTACTGGTACTTGCGATGCGAACGATATGTGGAAGGGTCACGCGGCAAATCAGGACACTGAAGCTTGGAACAACCTGTGTGACACCCTTGAGACATTGCTCGTGGTTGCGAGCAGGCACGGTATTTACTTGGGTATCGAGCCGGAACGATCCAACGTTATCAATTCTGCCGCACAAGCACGCCGGCTATTGGACCAGTTCCGTTCCGGGTACTTAAAGATCATTCTCGATGCGGCCAATTTATTTGATGACCGCAATCGAGTGCCGATGAAAGCTGTACTCGACGAGGCATTCGACCTGCTCGGTCCCGACATCATCATGGCTCATGCAAAAGAAATTGTGCCTCAACACGACCGAAGTCGGACTCCCGGAAGTGGTTTCCTTGATTGGGACTACTACTTGGAGAAACTCATTCAAAGTGGATTTCGAGGTCCGCTGGTCATACACAACCTCAATGAAGTAGTTGTTCCCACTGGTATTTCTTTCCTGGAAACAAACTTGGCACGCGCAGGAAAAACTGTCAGGATCACATGAGACAATTTCCAAGAGCCCGGCAGGAATTTCCGCTTATTATCGATTGTTAACAACCCACCCCTGCATTGATCAACCATGCCCGTCTGTCGACACGACAATATCGACTTTTACTACGAGCAGCGAGGTGGTCAACCTGCGCTTGTTTTTACGCATGGGTTGAGCGGCGACTCAGCTGACATGCGGGATCTCCTTGGCGACACCCACTACTCATTGTTGCTGTGGGATGTGCGCGGTCACGGGTGTACCGACCCAATGGGATCACCCGGCAGTCTGTGCTTCTCGCAGTTCGCCAGTGATTTGCATGCGTTGACGGATCACGTAGGAATCAAACAGGCAGTGGTTGGGGGCGTTTCGATGGGGGCAGGAATTTCAACCCGACTTGCCCTAGACTGGCCGGATGTGGTCCGTGGTTTGGTGCTGGTCCGACCGGCATGGTTGAATGAGGGGGCTCCAGAACCGTTGCGTGCTTGCCAACAGATCGGCAGATTGCTTGAGCAACATGGAGCTGACGAAGGTCGTCGGCAGTTTGAACAGTCCGCTGAATACGCAATGATCTGCCAATCCAGTCCCGCAGCGGCCAAACTGTTTTGCGAACAATTTGCGAAACCGCGCGCTGCTGAGCGGCACCTTCGCTTGCAGAACATTCCGCTAGACTGTCCGATTTGCAGCTGGGATGAGGTTGCTGAAATCAATGTACCGGCGGTCGTAATTGGAAGCAGAAATGATTTCACTCATCCCTTCGCCTATGCCGAAGAATGGGCTCGCCACCTACCGCAAGCGCACCTGCTGGAGGCACCCAGCAAAGAGATCGACAGCGTAGGGTACACAATTAAAGTCCGTGCCGATATCAACGCGTTCATGTCTATGTTGTGCGAATAATGAAAATCAGCAGTTATCCGGGATCCACCGATCGCTCAGTCGTTGCTCATCGTACCGCTTCGAAACTGAGAGCCTTTTCAAGCCGGCGGGCCGAATTTCCGGTGATGATTGGATTTGATGGATTCATCGATTCAATAATTGCTGCCGTGGAAAAGCGTTTCGACGCCAGCACCTATCAACCAATCGAAATGATGGAGCAATTCGGCCGCAAGATCCTCGATGCTGCCGGCAAGAATGCGAACTATGAGTTTGTGGTTAAACGCAGGAAACTCGGCGGGAATGGTCCGATTCTGGCTAACGCGCTAGCTACACTGGGGTTGCCGGTAACCTTTATTGGCGCCATTGGCTACCCTCAAGTTGATCCAGTTTTTTCGGAGTTGGCAGCTCGGGCCGATTGTCTCTCAATCGCGAACCCAGGTTTTACTGATGCGATCGAGTTCAACGACGGCAAGCTTTTGCTTGGCAAGTATGAACACTTAGAGGCGATCTGCTGGAGCACGCTTTGCGACGTGGTCGGCGAACAGCGTTTTTATGAGATTGTAAGCCGGTCACGGCTGATCGGCATGGTCAATTGGACGCTGTTGTCCAGGCTTGACGAGATATGGCAGCAGATGATCGAGAGAGTCTTGCCGACTGTAACCAATCTGACCAAGTTGCGACGATTGATTTTCGTCGATTTAGCTGATCCTGAGAAACGCACTTTGTCTGACTTGCAGCGTGGGTTGGCTCGATGCACCGCGTTCTCTAAATATACCGATGTGGTACTAGGAATGAATTTCAAGGAAGCCGCTCAGGTTGCCGCGGGGTTAGGCATCGCAACGGCGGTAGGCCCCGAGTTGGATTTGGCACCATTGTCCCAGCAAATTCGCAGTTCATTGCAAATTAATGGCGTGGTGATCCACAGCCCAAGATCCTCCAGCGCGTGCTTGATCGCGAACGAACGCGAAGCGGTCGCATCGTTTGCCAGCTGTTTCACTGACAAGCCGCAGATATCTACTGGAGCCGGCGATAGTTTCAACAGTGGCTTCTGTCTGGGGCTGTTGGCGGAACTCACAGTGAACGAGGCACTCTGTGTCGGCACCGCCACAGCCGGTTACTATGTGCGAAATGCAAGCGCACCCACCTTGGAACAACTGGTAGAGTTCGTAGAATTGTTGCGTCAATTAGAGAACTGAGGAATTCAACGGGTTTCCTAAAGCAGTTTCTGTGACGGACACACTGGCAGTGGTTCTCAAGGAATTGCCTCGCCTACTCCGAGCGCTCACCTGCCGGCAGACGCCAGCGAGCAATTCAAGCCGCGTCTTGCCATCTGAACCGCGATACGTGTACGCCGTCACTAGCGTGCCGTCTTTGAGTTGAACCGTCGGCCCAAAACCACCGCCACTGCTTGCGTGGATAGAGTTGTCTTGTCGATGACAATCCGGTTATTGTCGAACGCGCACTCGAAGCCGCTTGGCAGTCCTTTTCTTACGAGGGTTTGGACTCCTAGTGGGGCCTAGTGCACGCACGGTAAATCTGAATAGCAGCCGCTCGTCAGCCAGACGAAGTATTGACGGGGAGATTTCACCGTAATAGCCAGCGAGGTGCGGATCTTTGCTTCAGGTTTTGCCTTCATCACGCGATCGGAAGACCATCAGCCACTCGCGTTGGTCGGCTTCCTCTGGAGGTGGTTTCGCGTTTTCTATGGGGAACACTTTGTGATCGGCCCGAACAAAAGCCAGCAGACCTCCATTCTGTGCTTGCCAGAAAACTGTTTCCTCGAAAAACGGCCACCACAACTTCCTTGTGTAAGACAGCAACGGTGACCGAATTCCATGCGGACCGGTGAAGGTGCCGCGCCCGGCTGTAAAGCTGCCAGCCGGCCGCTGCAGCTGACGTTGTGGTGGCGGGCTGTGCGGCCGGCAGCAGAGGATTGGACGGCTTTCTTTCACCCCACACTACTAAGCAATGATCGCGAGTTGCGCGGGCAAATGGACCAGTTAAACACCGCCCACGCCTACCCGCCGACGGTGTGGTCTGCCGGCGAGGTGGTAGAGGATCAGGTGCTGATAAGCGCTGCGAACCTGCAAGCGGGCAGGTACGCAGTTTGGATGGGTCTGTACGCGCCGGCAACGCAGGAGCGCGTTGCCGTGGAAGCGGGCGCGGGCGAGGTTTCTGAGTACCGCGCCCGGCAGCTGGAATTTCAGATTGGTCTTTGAGGACCAGCAGCGCTTCTGGTGTAATGGGGACAAACGCAAGCAGTAATTGCAAGTTGAGGCGGGCCGCGGTGTACGTACGCCGGCGGCCGGAACGGAGTGCGGCGTATCAAGTGGTGCGTCAAAAATTGGAGACGTGGCTGGCGCAGCAGCGCGCGGGTAGGCGTGGTCCAGTTGCTGGCAAAGCGCTCTGAATGTTTAGGGCTGCCAATGGTGGTCTGTAGAAGTTATGTAATTTCCGCTTGTTGCGCTGAGCGTACCTCTTGGTAGGTTCAACAATAGTGATAATTGACCATCAAGTAATGGCGGGGTGGAGGTAAGTGAAGAGTGGGACTTGACGAGTGCGGGCCCAGCGTTTGTATTTTATAGGCATTTGTATGATTGAATTTCCTACCCGTCTCACTGCGGTCATTGGTTTGTTATCAGGACCCCAAGGGCGGGAGGGAAACATTTCTTTTGGCAGGTCTTCGACCAAGGTGTCAAACACAACACAGTAACTACCAACGCTTGTCAGCTGGGCGTATGCGTTGAGTTCCGCGAGCACATGGTCGTGGGTGTGGTTGCTTTCAAGGCAAACGAGCACGCGCTTGTACTTGGCGGCAAACGCACGCACTTGCGCAATAATGTCCGCCGCAATATTAGAACCTTGAATCATCTGGATGCGCGAGGCCATGGGGTGGGTTTCGATTGCGGCGCGGTTGTGGGCACGGATGGCGATGTCAATGCCGAGAACTTTGCGGTTGGAAACTTTGGGATTCATAGATTTACCTGACTCGATCGCATCTCACATGTCTAGTAGCGCCAACATGGAGGCGCTGAAAATAAGCAAGCCGCCATGCGCGATGGTAATCTCGATGATCAAGTCCGGTTGGAGTTCCCAGATTAACTCTTGCATGACGACCATGTCTTGGGGGTACTGGATGATGGGGCGGTCAAGCCACGAAAAGTTGTAGGAATATTGGGCGGCGATGGAAGTTTGTGCGAAAACGTTAGTGGATTGGCGCAATGAATTATTAGTCGAAACTGGTTTGATACGATTTAGCACTTCGGAGGGAAGTTGACTCATCAGTCGACTCTGACATAATTAAAATTGTTGTTAGACATGCGCTTATGTTCTTTCATATAGTTGGAATTCATAATGTATAGAGTGGAGCCTACAGGGAGCAGAGCCAATGCTTGGGATGGCGAAAGAACCTGTAGGCCAGTAGCGGCCAGATATTTGCCTTGCTTTGCAGGATTTATGTCGATGACCTCGTCGATGGGTTGACCATTGCGGTGTTTTAAGGGAGGAAAAGTGGCGCCCTTCGAAGCTCCGCCCCAAATAGTGGAAGCGTTGTTTGCAGAGAATTTCAGCGAAAGTTTTCGCGAAGTGAACTCGATCGTTCAGATCAATTTTGGGAGTACGGATTGTCGAGAGGTCAGCAACTATATAGTGGTACTGCCTGCCAAATATCGTTCCGCTTTCAATGACCTTACCAATCATGCAGTGAAAGTCAGAGATCTGAAAGTAGTTCACATGCAGGTAAAAGATGTCAAACTAGGCGCGATGTTCGCAAATGCAATCAAACATGGGCACTTCTATGAAAAAATTACGCCCCCAATATTGTTCTCTATAAGTTGATGTATAAACTGTACTGGATTTCGAATGTGTTCCATCACATGACGAAGCACCAGCCCTTTGCTCTGCAATTTCACGCACGCCCTGAAGAAATGCTTCCTCCCATGGGGATTTGTTGCCTCATAGGTTTGATCAGATCCTGAGCTATCAAAGCCCTTTGCTTGAAGCAGTTCATGAAGAAATCCCTTACTGCAACCAACTTCCACAATGGACTCTCGTGCCATTCCGCGATCAATGATGTTTGCGACCGTTTCGAGATGTTCGTGGAATTACTGGCTGACCGCTTGTTCACTTAGATAGTGCGCGTCGTAGACCATTAATTCGGGCTGGAACGCCGCGTTGTATACAAGACCGCTCCCAAGATCTTCCACCCATCCCTTGTTGCCTTTGGGGCAAGCCTTGGCCTCTTCATCACTTTCATTTATTCGATTCTGAAAGATTGGTAATTGCCGCTGTTCAGAAAGAAGTTTTATGAGGGGTTCGGTGGTCATGCCGTTCTTTGATTGTCCACCCTATTGAGCGGGGTGGATTTATAAGGTTGTCTGGTCGCGTGCAAAACCTTAATTGATCATGTCGGCCATATTCGTCGTTGTTTGGTTTAGGCAATGTCTGCATAGTGATTGGTATGCCTGAGCAAACGTTGATCTCCCCCGTGCGGTTGCTCATAACGCAATTCACAATCGTAGCCCCCGTAACCCGCACGTCTGGGAAAACACGGGCTTGATTGCCGTTTTTGAGTTCTGCGATTTTCTCCGCGGAAAGTTTTGAGGGAAGATAAGGCACCAATCGCCGCGAATCTCTGCCGTCGCCATGCAGGTAGAACAATCGACACTAGGCGAACATAATTTGGTGCTCCGAAAATATTGTCGAAAGGGCTTTGAACACCGTCATTGTCTTATCGGCATAGGGAGTTGTTGGCCGCAGCAAAGTTCAGACGGCAAACCTGACAGTGAAAGCCGGGGAATATCGGTGAATGTCCCCTGTGGGTGCGGGTGCAGAGCCTATCCCGGAGCTGGCGTTTGATTAATCAGTGGGTTAGTAATCCTGCGCTGCAGTAATGGCACACGCGGCGGAGCATAGGCAGGCGTGGTCCAGTCGCTGGCAGAGCATACTGAATGTCTAGGGCTGCCGATGCTGGCTTTCAGAAGTTGTGTAATTGCCACTTGTTGAATGAGCGTACCTCTTGGAATAATCAACAGGGGTGATCGTTGACCACTAGCAATGGGGGGTGGAGGTTAGCGCAAATTGGTACTTGACAAGTTCGGGCTTAGCGCTTAGCAATTGTTTGTGCTTGCTGGCTTGAATTTCCTATTCGTGTGAACTGGGTTCGCGGTATTGAAATCGACTACCGCTAGAGCCTGTTCTTTCTTCCGGCCCCCTTTGACGACCTTAGCGTGCGCGTTGGCTGTACACGCAACTACGCCAACAATTTCTGGGACATGCTGACTCCTCACATGCTCAACGCCGGAGTCAGCTATTCGTTCTGGCGGGCCAGCGTCAATGCCTCGTACCGGTGGAGCGGTGACAGCCCGTGGAATGCCGCTGGTACGCAGTATCGCCGTCACCCAAGCGTGGTGGATGCCGGTGGAGCATTCAGTCTCTCTGATCGAATCAGTTTCTTCTTCACCGTAAAAAACGTTTTCAGCACCCCTTACCTCAACATGGAAAAGGTCGGCGCGAATCCAGCTGGCGTCCGGGTCTATGACAAGGCGGGGTGAAGGAGCTGTTCGCGGCGTCCGGACACCTGTACACGCAGGGGCTGATCGGCTCGATCCCCATCCTGGGGGTGGTCAAGGACGCGCTGGAGGTCATTCTTGGTTCGGTGCCGAATATTGTGAGCCTGCCGCAGGGGTGCCGCAGCGCCGCGCTGCAAGGCCCGTTTCGAGCACAACTTGAGCATCTGCGCCGATGTGAACTCAGAATTGCGCGCCGGCTGGCCCAGGCCTTACGGTGAGGTGCTGGCTGTATCATCCCAGCCCCCAGAGCACGGGCACACGGCGCCGCTGGGGGTGTCGGCGTGAGCACGGCTGGACCTAACCGCAGAGAACGCGGCCCACTGCACTTGGTTCCGGGGGCTTCGCACAGAGCGCGGAGTTTTGGAATAAAACGCCTACCCGCAAATACCGCCGAGTGCGCAAAGGTTATCGAGCATGGAAGCTACCAAAATCGCCCCTGCCCGCCCTGCCAACGGCCAGACCCGGACGCACGGCGACGACCTAGTGGAGGTGAAGAACGTGGTGAATTACTTCGCGGTGCGCGGGGGGCTGCTGCAGCGGGTGGTGGCTCTAGGATCGGCTACCACAATTCGCTGCAACTCGACGATGGCAGCATTCTCACCGCCTATCACTTCTTTAGCCCCACTTGTCGCCAGGTGATCGAGTGCGCCAATTACCAGATCGTTTAGGGGATTGACAGACAATTTCTCAACAGGTAAAATGTCTACGGTACCGATAACGATGAAAATCAGTCCGCAGTCTGTAGTCCGCAGTCACGTCGGTTGACTTGAGACTTGGGACTGCTGACTTAGGACTATTTTCAGAGCAGGAGAGAGCGAACAATGACACGCGCCAAAGATGCGAAGACGATCATCATCTATAAAGAACCGCACGCCTACTGTTCACATCCCTGTGTGACCAAGCTGCGCAATGGCGACTGGTTGGTGGCCTTCTGTAATAGCACCCAGCGCCAACCCATGCTTCACCCGCCGGGCGACCCCCAGTTTATCAACCTGGTGATCCGCACCAGCGACCAAGGGCAGAGCTGGCAGGCGCCACGCGTGGCCCCCAACTACGATTGGTACGGGGTCGAGGTACCCGGAATCAGCCAGCTTGCCAATGGCGATGTGCTGCTCAACCAGTGGCGTTTTCTCTGGTTTCCGCTGGAACTGGCTAAAAAACGCTGGGCGACCCACCACGAGTCGATCTTTATCCGCGACACAACCGCCCGCCAGTGGCGACCGGCCACCAGTGCAGCCGATTGGAAGCAGCATCCCTATCCCTATGCCCGCGCCGAGGGTGGCGCCTTTGTGCAGATCAGCACTGATAATGGCTATACTTGGGAGCTGACCGCACCGGTGAACATTGCCCCCTATCAGGGCGCCTTCAGCCCCAAGGGCGCGCTTGAGTTGCGCAATGGCGATGTGCTCCTGGCGCTAGGCAGCCATGACCATGATCCGTTGGGAGCCAGCTTTATCGTGCGCTCGCAGGACAAAGGGCGCACCTGGGGCCAGCCGGTGGAAGCAGCGCGCACGCTGGGCTTGCTCTTTTCCGAGCCGTCCATTGCCGAAACGGCCAGCGGCAAGTTATTGGTGCTGTCACGCGAGGAGACACAGGGGTATATCCACCAGAGCAGCTCGACCGATGGCGGCTCCACCTGGTCACCGGCCCAACCGTTGTCCCTCTGGGGTTACCCGATCCACTGTATTCGGTTGGCGGATGGGCGCATGGCCATCGTTTATGGCTGGCGCCAAGCACCCTGGGGCATTCGCGGCGCCGTCAGTCTAGATGAAGGGGAGAGCTGGAGTGACGAGATCGTCATCCGTGATGATCTGCCCAATCGCAACCTGGGCTACCCGTCGGTGATCGAGTATGCGCCAGGCAAGCTCTTCACCGCCTACTACGGTGAGGACAACGACGGCGTCACCTGTATTCAGGGAACCTATTTTTCAGTATAGGGAGATGCTATAGATCGCGAGCTTGCGCGCCGCCGTTTGTGCGGTTGTTATGTGACAATACCGACCCTCTTCCGCGATGACGATCTGGCGGTCGATCTGCCGGCCATCGGCCAGCATGGGCGTTTACTGATCGACGGCGGGATCACCACCGGCAACGGGGTGTTGCTGGCCGGTGGCGCGGCTGGGGATTTTTCGACATTGACCTTTGACGAACGGGTGCGGGTGGCCGAAGCCGTCGTGGCGGGAAGTGGTGACGGCGCAGGCTGGGCGGAAGCTGGCTGCGGGGCGTAAGCCACCGCGGCCAAGAGCAGTGGGTGCAGAGAGCGGCGCTCCGCAGAGCGGACACCCGGCGCGATATTTGCGGGCACAGTTGCTGGCGCGCATCTACGGGGTGTTTGCGCTCAAGTGCATTGGGTGCTGCGGGCGGGTGCGCCTGATTGGCTTTATCACAGAGCCGGTGACGGTGCGACAGATACTGGCGCATGTCGGCGAGCCAACAACTGCACCGGCAATCGCACCCGCGCGCTCACCACGGGTGGAGGCGAATGCACAGCAGCTGATTGCTCCAGAAGCAGTAGAGGCAATCCCCGAGCTTGAGTTTGACCTGACGGCAAACCTAACAGCGGAAGCTGGGCACGATAGGTTGGTGGCTGATGTGGGTTCGCATGCAGAGCCGATACCGGAACTGGAGTTTGATCAGACATTGGGTTGGTAATTCTGCGCTGCAGTAATGGCACACGCGGCGCAGCGTGAGTAGGCTTGGTCCAGCTGCTTGCAGAGCGCACTGAATGTTTACGGCAGGCAATGGTAAATTGAAGACATTGGCTAATCTGCGTACTTTGCGCTGATCGTACCTTGGAATATCCAACAAATGTGATCTTTGATCATTAAGTAATGGCGGGGTCGAGGTTAGCGCAAATTTGTACTTGACAAACTCAGGGCTAACGCTTACCATCTCCGTGTAAGTGAGTCTTTTAATTTCCTATGCGGCTGCGGGCTGGGGTACTATTCCCGCCTGATGAATGGCAGATTGGGTACGACGGATTGTGTGGCGTTCGGCTACGACATCTCGCCGCCGGCCTTCGAGCAGGCCAACAGGCTCTTCCTTGGCTTCAATTTTCGAACCCTCGATTTGACCCAACCCCCCGCACAACATGCCGACGGAAAAGGACAGGGAGACTCCCGCATTTTGTTCATTTTTCGAGGGACAGTTTGGTATGTGTTTCCAGCGATCGCGAATGTCGTAGCGGTGATTCGAAACCTGATGTCGGCAGGCGTTCAGCTGCTGGTGGTCCGGAACTTCCCGCCGCTGGATGCTCCATTTGTTGGCAAGGAAATCCGCCCAGATTATCATGTCATGATCGATCGCTTCCAAAGCCACTTTGTCCCGGTTCGCCACCTGCGGTATCAGGACACTCTGAAAACCGCGAATGACATCTGGTTTGCTGGCCTCTTTCGAATGAGGCAATCCGAATGACTCCATCGGGCAGATTGATCTACTTCAACGGGCAACTCGTGCCCGAGGCCGAGGCCAAGATCTCGGTCTACGACTCAGCGCTCATGTTCGGCGACATGGTGTTCGAAATGACGCGGTCGTTCGGCAAGCGCCAGTTCAAGCTACGCGAGCACATCGATCGCCTTTATGCCGGCGTTAAGATTCTTCGTATCCCATTGGCGATGACCCCGGCGGAGATGGAACAAGCCTGCCAGCAGACCGTCGAGGCCAACGATCACCTGTTTGCACAGGGCGATGAGCACCGTTTGATGATCGACGTGTCGCGTGGTCTTCTGGGCACCTACTATGGGATCGAGGGTCTGCATAAGGGCCCTAATGTGGTGATTGCCGACTTTCCCCTGCGATGGACTGTGGCCGGTATGAGCAACCTGTTCGACAAGGGGATCAACGCGGTCATCACCAGCCAGCGGGCCATCCCCGCCACGCTGCTCGACCCGAAGATCAAGAACCGGAGCCGGATTTTCTACCTGATGGCCAACATCGAGGCCTCGCAGGTGGAGGGCGACAACAACTGGGCGCTCCTCCTCGACCCCGATGGGTTTGTCGCCGAAGGCACGGGCGACAACTTCTTCATAATCAAAAATGACACGGTCATCAGTCCGGAGGGCCGCAACATTCTGCGCGGCGTGTCGCGGGCCTACGTTATGAACGAACTGTGTCCGCAGCTCGGACTTTGCGTGATTGAAAAGAACATCGAGCCCTACGACGTCTACACCGCTGACGAAGCATTCATGACCGGCACCCCGTTCTGCATGCTGCCGGTGACCAGCCTGAATGGCCTGTCGATTGGCAGCGGCAGTGTCGGTGCCGTGTTCTCGCGGCTGATCGAGCGGTGGTCGTCGAATACCGGCGTCGACATCATCGGCCAGATCAGGCAGTGGGACGCTTCGCGAGGCGCCGGCGCCTCGGACGCCCCGACCCCGTACCGGTTCAAGAAGAAGTGACGAACCGCATAGGGTTCATGCAGGGCCGACTGTCGCCGATTGTTGGCGGCCAGATGCAGGCGTTCCCGTGGACGCACTATCGCGACGAGTATCCCCTCGCGGAGCTGTGTGGCCTTGGGCTGATGGAATGGACGTTGGATCAGGAACGCCTGTACGAGAATCCGTAGATGACCGCCGATGGCCGCGCAAAGATCGCGGCGCTTGGCAAGTAGTTTTGGGGTTGCTGTTCCCTCGCTGCCCCGATCTCGCCTTCGCAGGCATCTTCTTTCGTGTTTGACTCTTAGTCGATGGTTGGGTGGGGCAGCCCAAAGAAAAACTTGACAGACGTTGGGTCAATCCGTTCGTCAATCGTCTACCGGCTACTGTCTTGTATTCGTTGTAATCTGGGTACCGACGCCCATTCTGACCCTTTCAGGAGACCAAATGTCCCAACAACGCCAAAAGATTCTTATTTTCTACCTTGCCAACTCGGCGCTGGATAGCCCGGTGAGGGGCTGGACCCTTTACGACGGTACAGGCCGGGAGGCCCATACCACTGGCGACGGCAACAAAGCGCCTTATCACAGCGGTCTGGATGCGCTACTGGATGGCTGGCGGGTGGTCCAATTCCCCCAACTGATTCCGCCCTATCCGGGGTTGGAGTATGCTACCTCGTTTCAAATGAACGAATTTATCTTTGACAAACTGGAGACGATCGATGGTTGACAGGAAATATCTACTCACAACTACCCAGATGGCTGAGTTCGTGGCGCGGGGTTTTCTGCGTTTTGATGAACTGGTGCCAGACGCCATCAACCGGGATGTGATGGCCTCTTTTGATGCGGGCGGCATCGAAGCTGAGCCGGCCGGGACACCCCTCTCCCGCTGCTACCCGCAGCCGTCGCCTATTGGTAACATGCTGCGTATGCCGAAAATCCAAGGCATCATCCAAAGTCTGGTGGGGCCAGATCCGCTTTTCGATCATCACGCCGTCCATGTGCGTCAGCCCAATGAGGGAAGCGCACAGGGAATGCATGGGGATTCGATCATCGACACACGGATGCACTTCGATATTCAACTCATGTACTTCCCCCACGACGTGCCCCTGGAAATGGGCGGCACACTAGTGGTGCCGGGCAGCCAATATCGGCGTATCAAC
>SXGS01665545.1_pt1 | contig 23772 bp, 21 predicted proteins | sample 3174681 | NCBI WGS metagenome assembly SXGS01 (sample SAMN11356861, study PRJNA531348) | freshwater metagenome | isolation source: freshwater sample F1-80 | place: China: Fuxian Lake, Yuxi | collected 2017-12-25
CGCGAGCAGCCGCAACCTTTCGCAGGCTGCAAAAGGTCACATCACTGCCCGCGTGCGGTATAACTCACGGTGGGCGGTACGCAGTACCGGGCTGTCAGGGGCTCCCGTGTGGTCTCCCGCAGCCTCTTCGTGGTGAGCCTCGTCGCATCCGCGGGGTGACGGCGGATCCACTCGAGGATCTCCTTCGTCGGAATGACGATATCACCCGTCAGTTCCCAGCCACCGAAGTTGGGATTCAGGCTACCGAGCCCGGCCACCTCGGTGTCGGGGCCGGGGTGGCGCGGGAAGAGGAAGACGCGAAGCCCCTCTTCACCGAGAAGCACGCCCTCGAGATTGTAGGCCACATTGAGGTCATTCAGCGCGTTCGCCTCCCGCCAGATCACTTCCGAGATGGCCCGGGTCTCGCTGGTGAGTCCTTCGACGAGCAAGTGAGCCGCTGGCCAGCTCTCCATGCGTCCCACTCGAAGGCCCTCCTCACTGCGCAGAATCCTTGCAGCACCGGTCCAGGCTGAGTCCTCCGGCGCGAGGGGAAGCGGGAAGAGCTGCCCATGCCAATGATTCACGCTCGAGCCCGATTGCGAGTTGTCTGCTCCCCGGTTCGAGTTGAAGTACACGTGGTGAGGCGGGCCCGACATGACGAGCAAGAGGAGGAGGTCCTCGATCTCTTGCGCATTCCCCAGGTGCTGTGGGAGTCGAGCGGCGGGCTCCTTCCAGGATCTCACGGGCAGGAAATGATATGGCGTGACCGGGTAGTGGTTACAGACGACGTGGTAGATGCGCCCGTCTCGCTCGAGCCGGAGAGCCTCTCGCACTCGCACAAATTCCTCGCCGTCGAAGGGGCAGGGCGAATGCGGCCAGCGGATCCCCTCGGGAGGTGGGGTGGGACTTTTCTGCGCACCGGGTCGTGTGGCCCGTCTTGGCAGGAAGTGGTACCGATAGGGAGGGATAACGATGACTTCGACATCTGACCCGCCTGGGTCGTAGGCCACGAGCCCGGTCCCAACCGCATCGGCCCATGCCTCCCGGAACGTCTTGAGCAGGCGCGCATCTCGTCGAGCCTCAAGCGTAAACGTTGGGGTGGGCATTCACCTCAGGCCACCAAACGAAAACGGCGAGCTACTTTGCTCGCCATTCAGGTTCGGGACAGCTATCGCTTCTGCTTTCGCCGCTTTCGGGCTGCTCGTTTCTTGCTGCCGATTTTTCGCCGTCCGCGGTGCTTTTTTCGCATACGTCAGAGTCTCCTGGTGTCTGGCTTCGAGAACCTGTCCCGAAAAGTTGCGGGATTGTAGCCGCCGCAACTTTTGTCGGACAAAGGAAAAATGCCAACAGATGCGAATCGTCAGGTGCCCAAGCCTTCCCTCAACGTTCGCAGCGCTGTCCTTGCGACCGTGTGTGAGTCTGGTTTGTAGTCGAAAGGCTCCGTCGATATCCAGCCTGCGTAGCCGCTCTCCTTGAGAGCCTTGAGGATCGGCTTGAAGTCCACCGTCCCCATGCCAGGTCCCAGCCCGGAGGGCTCGTTGGCGTGGAAGTGGCCAGCGCCCTTGCCGTGCATCCCGAGCGTGCCCAGGATGCCGCTGGGCATGCCGCTCATGGCTTTCGTGTCAAGAATGTAACCCACGGAGGGGTGATGAATGGCCTCTGCGAGGCTCTTGGCCTCCTCGACCGTCCGGAGGAAGTTCGTATCGGCAGGGTGCAACGGCTCCAGGAGCAAACGAACACCTCTCTGGCCGCAGACCTCGGCGACGCGGCGGAGCTCATCCTGCGCTCGTTTGGTTGCCTCGCCCAGGCTCCAGCCGGGCTCAAGGCTTCGCTGTCTGGGCGAACCCAGAACGAGGAAAGTTGCGCCCAAATCCGCCGAGAAGTGAGCGAGCGAGACGAGATAGTCGATCGTACGGTGTCTCACGGCGTCGTCCGGTGTCGTCAGGTGCAGACCCCTGGGCGAGACGAGTAGCCAGTGGAGACCGATGATCTTGAGGCCCAGGCGGTCCGCAATATTTCGAATCTCGGCGCGGCGGTTGGCCGAGACGTCATCCACGGACTCTGCCACGTTGAACGGGGCAATCTCGATTCCATCGAATCCCAGGTCTGCGACGTTCCGCAGAGTGTCCTCGATCGGGAGGTCGTAGACCTCGCTGCACAGGGATAGTTTGTAGCTCATGGAGTGGGCACCGGGTCGTCGTCTCGAGTTGCTTGAGGCCGGGAGCGTATAGTAGCCGCCCACCGCGCGGCAATGGTATACTCGCAGGCTCATTTTTTCCGCGCCATGACCGCAAGACCGCCTACCCCTGGATTTCAAGACTCGACGCAGGATCTGGGCGTGGCCCGAGGGCCGTGCCCGGCCAGAGAGGGGCTTCCGGTTTCGGGTTTCGACAAGGCGCAGATTCTGCGCACCTTTCACGGCGATGGGGGGCTGCCCCTCTTGCCCTTTGTGCCCCCGCCGCGGCCGCCGGACCTCTGCTGGAACGCGATGTACACCCTCCAGCAGCTTCTGGGACAGGGCTCGCAGGGCGTCGTCTACCTCGCGCGACGGGAAGGCGTGGATGGTTACTTTACTCGTGTGGCTCTCAAGCTCTTCTACCGCCGGCCGGAGTTGACCGCTGAGGAGTATGCGGTCGAGATGCGCCGCACTGCTCTCCAGGCGCAGCGCGTGAGTGTGATCCAGCACGACAACTTGATCTCGATTCGTGATTTTGTCTCGATCGCCGACACCCGCGTCATGGTGCTTGAGTGGGTGGACGGCCTCGATCTGGGCCGCTTGCTCGAGCGAAGACGGCACGAGGCCCTGAAGGAGCGGCTGCCACGGAAGCAATGGGACCGGTTGAACGATGTCGTGGTAACCCTCGGTGAGGACCACTGCAGGCTCAAGCCCGGTATCGCCGTCGATATCCTCCGGGGTTGCCTCGATGGACTTTCCGCTCTTCACCAGAACGGAATTGTCCACTCGGATCTCAAGCCATCGAACATCATGGTGAAGCGGACCGGGACGAAGAAGATCGTGGACATCGATTCGAGCTGCAAGCCCGCCGAGGACATCCCGCACGTCCGTGGCACGCCGTACTACATGGCTCCCGAGCAGCACCTCGGGAGGCGGCTTCAGCATCAATCCGACATCGCCAGCCTGGGGTATGTGTTGATCGAGATGCTCACGGGGAAGCTTCTTTTCCGTGATTGCGAGACGTACATGGCCCTCCTGGCGGAGAAGCAGAAGCTGCCGTCTCGTCTCGATCAGATCTTGCCGCCCGAGGTGAAGAACAGCGCAATTCTACGCAGTCTTGTCGGCAGGATGGTCGCCGTGGAGCCAGGGGATCGCTTCGCGGACGCCGAGGCTGCCGAGCTTGACCGGATGGGAGCCGTGAGCTTTCACCGCCAGCTCGTCAAGATGGACCTCGCCACCGAGTACGACCGCGAGCTGGCCTGGTGGCTCGCCCTTCTGAGCGAGCCGGGTGAGGAGGGGGCCATTGGAGGTTGAGCTCAAAAAAATCCTTACACCTCGAAATGGGTACTGGCGCCATTTATCATGCTGGGGTGTTAGTGCCTGAAGCGACAGCGCTGCTTGTGATCGATTTGCAGGATCGGTTTCGGCAGTCCATCGAGGGTTTTGAGCCCATCTTGAAGTGCTGCGTACGGCTCGTGCATGCCTTTCGAGCGCTTGGGTTGCCCATCCTCGTGACGGAACAGTACCCCAAGGGTCTTGGCCCCACCGTTCCCGAGCTTCTCGAGGCCCTGTCGGCCCCGGGCGGGACGGCCGTACCGATTCTGCAGAAGACCTCGTTTAGCTCTTACGGCTGCCAGGGTGTGCCTGCGTTGCTGGATCGGTCGTCGCCCAAGTGTGTGCTCGTCTGTGGAATCGAGACGCATGTGTGCGTGAATCAGAGCGTGCACGATCTCCTCCAGGCGGCCTATCGCGTCCAAGTCGCCGCCGATGCGGTAGCATCGCGGAAAGTCTTCGATCACGAAGTGGCCCTGCGAAAGATGGAGCAGTCCGGAGCGGCGATCACCACGACGGAGATGGCCGTATTTGAGCTCCTTCGCGACGCGAAGCACCCGAAATTCAAGGAGCTGCAGGCGCAATTCAAGTAGTCCTGCGCAGGGTGAAGAAGTGTTTCAGCGGACGCTGACGATTCGGGCCCCAGAAAGGGGCCTCCAGATGATCACCAACCGGGTGGAGCAGACGGTCCGCGAAAGCGGAGTTGTGGGAGGGATGTGCAACATCTTTGTTCAGCACACCTCCGCTAGCCTCACAATCAGCGAGAACGCCGATCCGACCGCGCGGCGCGACCTCGAGGCCTTTCTCGACCGCCTCGTGCCCGAAAATGAGCCCTACTATCGCCACACGGTCGAGGGCCCGGACGACATGCCAAGCCATATCAAAAGCATTTTGACCGACGTCAGCCTGCTCGTTCCCGTCATGCGCGGTTCGCTCGCGCTCGGCACCTGGCAAGGCATCTACCTCTGGGAGCACCGTGACGATCCGCCGGCTCGCAGCGTGATCGTCACGGTCTGGTAAGTTCGCACCCGGAGAAACCGCAATGAGCGACGAAGGACAGGTTCATGAGCTGAGGCAAGTGCCACTCAGGAAGCGGCTCGTGTGGGGCGTGGCGGTCGGGGGGCTGATGGCTTTCCTGGCGTGGGGGCTGTCGCACTTCGACTTTCTCGCCGAGATCGAGAGCTCCACGCTCGATGTTCGGCAGCGGCTCCTGGCGAGGAGGACTCCCGCGACCGACAGGGTGGCGATCATCGTGATCGACGAGTACTCAATCCGCACCCTGCTGAAGGAGGACAAGGTCGCGTTCCCCTGGCCCCGCAACCTGTACGTTGCCTTCATCGACTTCCTCCAGGCCGCAGGTGCGAGGACGGTGGTCTTCGACATTCTCTTCAACGATCCGGACCCGAAGCGAAAGACCGACGGCGAGCTCGGAGAGGGCGCGAAGGCCGCTGGAAACGTTGTGATGGCGGCCAAGCTCGAGCTTCGTGCTCCAGATGCGCCTGCCGACAGCTTCGAATTCGATCCCGCCGCCCTCGAGAAAGCCAAACTGAATGTCTCCGGCTGGCCTCACGCTCGCTGGGGCGAGATGGGCGTGCTCCTCGCTCCCGTCCAGGAGATCCTCGTCGGCGTGAAGGCCCTGGGCTTCGTGAATGCCCGGAAGGACGGAACCGGCAACACCCGTCGGCGAGCCGAGCTCATCCAGCCATATCCCGACGAAAAGACGCACGTGGCATCTCTCTCTCTCGCCGCCGCAAGAGCGGGCCTGGGCATCACGGATTCAGCGAGAGTGGAAGGCGGACGATTGCGCCTCGGACCGCTTGAATTCCCGCTGGGAGCCCAGGGCCGTCCGCTCCTCCGTTTCTACGGCCCGCCCGGGACAATCCAGACCGAGAACGCCGCCTCGATCTTCGCGAGCTTGAACCGGCTAGGCGAGGAAAAGCCGCCCATCGTGCCCCTGGAGACCTTCAAGGACCGAGTCGTCTTCATCGGGCTCAACGCGGCCGGCCGGGAGGATATCTCTCCCTCGCCCGTGAGCGAAATCATGCCGGGCGTCGAGATGCAGGCGACCGCCTGCGCGAATCTCCTGGGTGATGAGTTTCTGCGGGAGCTGGATGGGCCGGTTCGCCTCGGCTACTGGGTGCTGGTCGGCGTTCTGTCTGGATTGCTTTGTTTCGGAATCTGGCGCGCTGTCCCGGCTGGAGGGGCCGTGGTGGCTGTACTGGTCGCGCTCACTGGCAGCTCGTGCCTTGCGTATCGCTCCGGGTGGGTGCTTGATTTGTTTTTTCCTGGTGCGGTGGTCGGCACGACCTACTTCGCAGCGGTCCTGTCGGCCTACCTGACTGAGGGCAGGGCAAAACGCGAAGTCTCCAGGGCATTCGGTCAGTACCTGAGCCCCGTCGTGATCCGCGAGCTGATGGAGAGCCCCGACGCTCTCAAGCTCGGGGGCGAGACGCGGGACATTGCGGTCTACTTCTCCGCCATAGCCGGCTTCAGCACGTTTTCCGAGGGCATGTCGGCCCACGAGCTCGTGTCGTTCTTGAACGAATACCTGAGCGTCATGACCGACGTCATCCTCGAGAGCCGTGGAGTCGTTGACAAGTACGTTGGCGACTTGATCATGGCTTTCTGGGGCGCGCCGCTGGAGGTCGAGCGGCCCGGGCGCGTGGCTTGCCTTGCGGTTCTGGAGCAGCGAAGGGCCATGGCGAAGCTCAAGGAGAAGTTTCTGGCCGAAGGCCTGCCGCCGTTTGACTTCCGCACGGGGCTCAACCTGGGCCCTGCGACCATCGGTAACATGGGATCGACGCGCCGATTCAACTACACGGCGATGGGCGATACCGTGAACCTGGCCTCCCGGCTCGAAGGCGCGAATAAGCACTTTGGAACCAGCGTCCTGATGACCGAGCCTGTCAGGGTGTCAGCCGGCGACGCCGTCGTGGTCCGGAAGATCGGCAAGGTGCAAGTCGTGGGGAGGAGTGTCCCGACGATGGTATACGAGCTGATCTCGAGCCCCGACGAGATCGAACCCGATGCGAAGAAGCGGCTCGATCGGTATCATGTGGCGCTCGAGCGACTCGAAGGCGGGAAGTCCGCCGAGGCGCTCGAAGAGCTTGAGCTGTTGAACAAAGAAAGCCCGGACTCGGTTTTCGAGCTTTGCCTGGACAAGGCCCGAGAGATGGTCGCCACCGGCGGCCGCTGGGACGGCGTCTGGGTCCTGAAATCCAAGGGATGAAAATCAGCGGAGACGACAACATGCGAACAAAATGGAAGCGTTGGCCGGCAGCTGCGGTTCTGGCCGTGCTTGTGCCGATTCTGGCTGGCGCCGTGGCCTGGGCGGCGGACTTGCTCACGGTCACGGACCGCGAGACCGTGATGCGGAAAGAAAAGAAAGCCTGGAGTCCCAGGGTCGGTACGCTCAAGGAGAAGGACAAAGTCACTCTCGTCAAGAGGGAGGAGCCGTGGCTGCTCGTCGAGCTCCAGGGCGTTCAGGGTTGGATCAATCAGTCGAGCGTCTCGGATGATCCCAACGTCATAACCTCGGGGACGGACGCAGCCCGGGGAGCCAGGGCCACCATGGCCTCCGAGGCCGGCCGGGGATTCAACCCCGCGGTGGAGACGGAGTACAGAAAGGGCAAGCCGAACCTCGAAGCCGCCTTCAAATATATCGATTCGCTCGAGAAGGTTTCTTACCCCGAGGACAAGGTGGTCAGCTTTCTGAAGGCTGGAAAACTCATCGAATCGCTCGAAGGAGGTGCCAATTGAAGCGCTCGCGAGCTGGTCTCCTTTGTCTTGCTGCCTGCGCCGTATGTTCCTTGGGCGCGGCCGCAGCGGCTTTCTTCTCCGGCTGCAGCGCGATCCAGAGCGCAGCCGGGGCGATGGCCAGCGCCACCGCCGGCACGCCGGCCGGCAGCGTCTTCAAGGGCATCGAGCTTTCCGCGGAGTCCTTCAAGGGCTTTTCGCCCTCGCAGGAGCACTACATCGGTCGTTCCGTGGCCGTCGAGATTCTGAGCAAGTACACGGTGGACCCCGACGCGGCGATCCAGGAGTACGTGAACCTGGTGGGCCAGGCCGTGTTGATTGCTCCCGAGGCCGGGAAAACCTTCGCTGGTTACCACTTCGTGGTCGTGGAAGGAGACGAGCTGCAGGCCGTGTCCACTCCAGGAGGCTTCGTGTTCCTGACGCGAGGCACTGTGAATCGGGCAAAGGATGAGGACGAGCTGGCGAGCGTCCTGGCACACGAAATTGCACACGTAACCCTGAAGCACGGGATGAAGTCGATCAAGGCCGCGACTCGCAAGGCCGCAGCCGCGCAGCTTGTGAAAGGAGTCGGGGAGGTGGGCGTCGCTGCGGCGGGATCCGACTCGAAGGACTTGGTCGAGCTCACCTCCGCCTTCGGCAACACCATCTCCGACATCACCGGCGACCTCCTCGTCAAGGGCTACAGCCGCGAGACCGAGGTCGAGGCGGACAAGCTTGCCGTCACGCTAATGAAGTCGTCCGGATATGCCCGGGCTGCACTTGCGAGCTACTTGAAGCGGGTCGGCGAGGAGCATTCGGGCGGCGAGGGGGGCTGGTCGAGCACTCACCCCAAGCCTGTGGACCGCATCGCGCAGCTCGGCGAGGTCGGCACGGGCGCTGCTCTCGGCCGCGACATCCGCAAGAGGCGCTTTGCTCAGGTCGTCGGTGGCTGATTATGGGCTTGTACGGCAAGCAACCGGTTGGCCGAGTCGCAGGCCGGGTCTTCTCGATTCAGCGGACAATGGCCCCCGTCCCGCGAGGCTGATACAATCTGCCGACTTTTTTCAAGGAGTGCCCTGAGTTGTCCACCAAGATTGCAAAGCTGGCGTTTGAGAACGGTAGGGTCTTTGAAGGGGAGTCCATCGGTGCTGACGGCGTTTCGGTGGGAGAGGTTGTCTTCAATACATCCCTTTCCGGTTACCAGGAGATCTTCACGGACCCGTCCTACAATGGGCAAATGGTGGTGATGACGAATCCGCTCATCGGGAACCAGGGCATTAACACGGACGACGAGGAGTCCTTTCGGCCTCACGTGCGAGGCGTGATCGTGAAAGAGCTCAGCCGGCGCCCCTCGAACTTCCGCTCCAGGGGTGACCTCGGCTCGTACTTGAAGAAGTACGGGATTGTGGGGATCGCAGGGGTTGATACCCGCGCGGTGACGAAGCTCCTCCGTATCGATGGTTCCTGTAAGGGCGTGCTTGTTGCTGGCGACAAGGCTTCCACCGATCTCAGGGACGACGTCCTCGTTGAACAAGCGAGGGCCTGGCAGGGCCTGGGTGGTGTCGACATGGTGGACGAGGTGAGCTGCAAGGACAAGCACATCTGGAAGCAGGGTTTTGGAACGTCGTTCTCCTCGTGCTTCGCCAGCAATCGGCCCCGTGAGAAGATCGCCAGGGGGCTCCGCGTCGCCGCTTTTGACTATGGGATCAAGCACAACATCCTACGGATTTTGTACGAGATGGGTTTTGAGGTTCACGTCTTGCCCGCGAAGTCCACCGCCGAGGACGCCCGTGCGATCAAGCCGCACGGGATTTTCCTCTCGAACGGCCCGGGCGATCCCGAGGGCTTGCCCTATGCCGTCAAGGCGGTCCAATCGCTGATCCAGGATTTTCCTGTCTTCGGGATCTGCCTCGGACACCAGCTCACGGGGCTTGCCCTGGGTGGATCCACGTTCAAGCTTCGTTTTGGACACCACGGCGGCAACCATCCTGTGAAGAATCTCTTGACGGGTAAGGTCGAGATCAGCGTGCAGAACCACAATTACGCGGTCAAACCAGGGAGCCTTCCGCGGGACGTCAAGCCTTACTTCCTCAACCTGAACGACCAGACGAATGAAGGCTTGTTCCACACCCGGTTGCCTGTTTTCTCGGTTCAGTTCCATCCCGAGGCGGCGCCAGGGCCCAACGATTTCACTTTTCTCTTCGACCAGTTCGCGCGGATGATCCTGGAAAATCGCCCGCTCGCTGTTTCCTCGTGAACTCCTATGCAGCCATCATCGAAGCACCTCTGTGTCGTCGGTATCCAATGGGGCGACGAAGGGAAAGGCAAGATAGTCGACGTACTCTCCGCCGACTTCGACCTCGTCGTTCGGTACCAGGGTGGCGCAAATGCAGGCCACACGGTGAAGATCGATGAACGCGAGTTTGTCTTTCATCTGATTCCTTCGGGGATCCTCCAGGAGGGCAAGATCTGCGCAATTGGCAACGGAGTCGTGCTCGACCCCCGGGCGCTCCTCGAGGAACTCGACCAGCTCAAGAGGGCGGGAATCGACCACGAGGCGAACCTCAGGATTAGCGATCGCGCACACGTCGTCTTGCCGTATCACCGAGTGCTGGACGCCGCGCGAGAGCAAGCGGCGCAGGACGTCTCGGGCCGCAAGATTGGCACGACGCTGCGTGGGATCGGTCCGTGCTACACGGACAAGGCCGCGCGACTTGGCATCCGAATGACGGATCTGATCGACCCGGATCGCTTTCGGGACGTGCTGCGCCGCGCCCTGGCGCAGAAGAACGACGAGATCGTCAAGCTCTACGGCCGAGAGCCTCTGGGGTTCGAGCCAATCTGTGAGGAGTACCTGCGTTACGCCGACCGCCTGCGACCACGAGTCTGCGACATTGGCCAACTCCTCGTTGAGGAGGCTGGCCGGGGCAAGCGAATCCTTTTCGAGGGCGCCCAGGGTTCGCTGCTTGACGTTGACCTGGGGACGTATCCCTTCGTGACCTCGTCGAATACATCCTTCCATGGTCTTGGAGCGGGCACCGGGTTTTCGCCGCGACAGGTCGGAACCGTTCTGGGAATTACCAAGGCTTATTCCACTCGAGTTGGAGAGGGACCCTTTCCGACCGAGTTAAAGGATGCGACCGGAGCTTTGCTGCGCAAGGTAGGCAACGAGTACGGCGCCACAACAGGGCGGCCGCGACGCTGTGGCTGGCTCGACATGATTGCGATTCGGTATGCGATCCGATTTGGAGACATTGACGCTCTCGCCATAACCAAGCTCGATGTTCTCGATGAGTTCGAGGAGATCCAGGTCGGTACTCACTACTCAGTAGGTGGCGGTGACGTTGCTTCGTTTCCCACACGAGTCGACACTCCGATTGAGCCGCGCTATCGCTCGCTGAGGGGCTGGCGCAGGAGTATCACCGCTTGCAAGCGGTTTGCGGATCTGCCGCCGGAAGCGAAAGAGTACTTGCAGTTCATTGCCGATGAGGCCAGCCGACCCATTTCGATGGTTTCAGTTGGCAAGGAGCGTTCAGCCACGATATTGCTGGAACCCTGGTTGAAGCCCAGGAGCGCAGGTTCCAGTGGCGCTGGAGCTGGGTCGTGACCGGGGACGCTTCTCGGAGCTCTTTTCCGCTTGACAGGCTCCCGCGCCACATCGCGTTCATCATGGACGGGAACGGACGCTGGGCGAGGGCAAGGGGCCTTCAACGCCTCCTGGGGCATGAGAACGGGGCGATCTCGATCCGGCGGATCTCCCGTTTTTGCCGCTCGATCGGCATCTCGGAAGTCACCTTTTACGCTCTTTCGACCGAGAATTTCGCCCGACGCCCGAAGACGGAAGTGTCGCTCTTGCTGCGGCTCCTGAAGGACTTCCTGGTTTCGGAGCGTGCCGAGCTGCTCGACAATGACATTCGGCTCACGCACATGGGACACGTGGAGAAATTCCCCCCGGAGGTCCTACGGGAGCTGGAGGAGACCGAGCGCCTGACCCGCGAGAAACGGGGAATGATTCTGCGGCTGGCCCTGAATTACGGAGGTCGACAGGAGATTCTCGATGGCATCGCCGCTCTTGCTGCCGAGGTTGCCGCTGGCAAGCTCTCGGCGGCAGAGGTGCGAGGAATGGGAGAGGCCGGCTTTCAGCGTTACCTGTACGACCCGAGCATGACGGACCCGGACCTCTTGATTCGTACGGCTGGCGAATACAGGCTGTCGAATTTTCTCCTTTGGCAGGCTTCCTACACCGAGATCTGGGTTACGAAGGACCTGTGGCCTGATTTTGGTGTGCCAGCACTCCAGCAAGCGCTGAAGGACTATTGCTCCCGGGAACGTAAGTATGGAGCGATCCATGACGAGGCGTCCGGCCAGGAGAATGGCTCTGCCTCGCGCTCCGGGGGCACCCCAGAGAAATTGGGCTCGCGCCCGATCCGGTGAGCGCCCATGCGAACCCGCCTGCTTCTCGGCTCAACAATGATCGTCGTCATTGCGGGGCTGTTCTCGTTGGACTATTCCCTTGGAAGCCGCAGTGCGATCTCGGCTCTGATAGTGATCCTCGGTCTAGGTGCATACTTCGAGCTTGCTCGCATGGGAGGTATCCGCTCGACAGAGCGAGGGGGGAGCCTTCCCCTGTTCCTGGTAGGGCTTGCGAGCAGCGCATATTTCTTGGCCGCGCCCTGGCTTGAGCTGGCGGTGGCACCGGGCGGGGCCTGGGTCCTGCCTCTCGGAGTCCTGGGGCTCCTCCTTGGATCTTTCGCTTCGATAGTCTTCCGCAAGGACTATGCGCGCGGTTTTCCGCCGCTCCTCTTCAGCGTTACGAGCGTGCTGCTCTTTGGCTTCCTCTACTCTTACCTCTTGCGGATCTATCAGGCCCAGGATGGATTGTTGCGGGGCGTCGTATTCATTCTGGGCGTGAAGGGGAACGATATCGTTGCTTACTTTGTGGGGCGTGCGGTGGGAAGGCACCGTTTCCTCACGGTGAGCCCCAACAAGACGCTGGAAGGATGCCTGGCTGCGGTGGTCTTCAGCCTGCTCTGGTTTCCTGGGATGGCTTACCTGTGGCCGGAAAAGTTTTTTCCATGGCCGCATGCAATTCCGTTGGCGATAATTCTATCGTTTGCCACCCAGGTGGGTGACTTGGCCGAATCTCTCATGAAGCGTTGTTATCAGGTGAAGGACTCGTCCTCGCTGATCCCCGAGTTTGGCGGAATTCTCGACCTAATGGATAGCGTACTTTTCAGCGGTTTCATCTTCTGGATCGTGGGACCAGCCACACAGGTCCCTTGGCGATAATGCCGTGCTGGGAGCCAGGTCGATGGAGCTAACCATCCAGGTGGCCTCCACCGGAGAGGCGATGGCTCTTTTCGGCCCTGGAGACCGAAACTTGCGCCTACTGCGTGAAGCCTTTGGCGTTCAGGTCACTGGGAGAGGTACAGCCGTGCGGCTTTCGGGAGACCAGGCGTTGGTAGAGCGCGTCGCCGGCATTCTGAATGGCGTCATTAGCTTGTATCGGAGCGGCGCAAGGGTGCCGCGCGACTACGTGGAGCGTGAGGTCGAAGCTAATGCCCAGAATCGTGCTGAAGAGTCACCCTCAAATTCGAACGGGGATCCAAACGGCGAGGCTTTCGAACCTCCTCCGCAATTGCCCGATGAATCGCACTTGCGATCGAGTGAGACCAGGACGCAGGGCCGGTTTGCTGGCGAACCACCCGCAGAGAGGCTCTCCTTTCAAGGCATTGCAAGATCAAGGGGCCAGGAAGCGTACCTGCGCGCAATGGTCGAGAACGAGCTGGTCTTCTGCATTGGTCCTGCGGGCACGGGGAAGACCTTTCTTGCCGTGCGAATGGCCGTGAGCTTCCTCCGCTCGGGCGGGATCAAGAAGATCATCCTCTGCCGACCTGCCGTGGAGGCAGGTGAAAAACTTGGGTTCCTGCCGGGCGATTTGCAGGCGAAGATCAACCCCTACCTGCGGCCCCTCTACGACGCCCTCAACGACATTCTGGACTACGACCAGGTCAAACGATTCCTCGAGCGGGAAATCATCGAAATCCTGCCCCTCGCCTACATGCGGGGAAGGACGCTCAACAACGCGTTTATTATCCTGGACGAAGGCCAGAACACGTCCATTTCCCAGATGAAGATGTTTCTGACCCGGATGGGGACGCATTCCCGGATCGTTGTGAACGGGGACATCACGCAGGTCGATTTACCGGAAGATACGCCATCTGGGCTGATCCATGCCCACAAGATCATCCGAGATATCCCTCTAGTAGCATGGATCGAGATGCAGCGGGCTGATATCGTGCGCCACCCGCTGGTGAAGAAAATCGTTGAGGCTTATGAAGGAGCCGAGCCGGGCCTTCGTTGAGAAGTGTCCAGGAACGCCGCAATGGCCAAGAAGAAACGCAGGTTGGACCAGTTCCTGAACCCTCGGGGCAAGAATGCCGAAACGGAGCTTGCCGAAAGAGCGCAGCTTGCGAATCGTCTCTTTCGCCTCGCAGTTGGAGGAGCCTTGACCTTCGCTCTCGCGGTGCTGGCGAGGCCTCCCGACTTGCCCTACTCCACGGGCCTGGGCCTATTTCTTACCATGCTAACATTGCTTGGCGGCTCTTGTCTGCACAGGTTGCAGCCGGGAATATTTGATCGACCCTCGAGCTTCAACAAGTTCGTGCTACTGGTCTGCCTCACGGTGGCCGCTCACCGGTTGCTGATTGTTCTGGAGTGGTCACCGCTTCTCGTGCCTCTGCCGCTCTTCGCAATGGTAACGGCGCTCGCTTTCTCGCAAGGCACGTCGCTCATCTCGGTGCTTGCAGTTGGTTTTATCCTGGGGCTCATAAGCCCGCGCATATCATCGGTGCCTCTGGAGTCCGCCGACCAGTCGGGGTTGCCTTACTTTCTCAGATTTGACCTGCCGCTCACGCTTGCGGTGACCGCGGGCGCGGTGGTATGCACGCTCCAGATGCGGCGCGTTCGCGAGCAATCAAAGCCCGTCGTCATTGGGGTTTATGCGGGTATTGTTCAAGGGTTCATGGTGCTTGCCATGGAGCTCATGGCCCAGGGGTTTAGCCTGGAACGTCTGATAGATACAGTGGAGCTCAAGCGGACCCTTCATGACCCCGGATGGGCCATGGTGGGTGGTCTGCTCTCGGGTGGGATCCTTACTTGCCTCCTGCCTCCCCTGGAGCGGTTCTTCAACTTCGTGACGGAAAGGCGTCTCCTGGAGCTTGCAGACCCTTCCAATGAGGTCCTGCGGGTCCTCAGGGAGCGTGCGCCGGGCACGTACCATCACACGCTCAACGTTTCACAGCTCGCCGGCAATGCCGCCGAGGCGATTGGCGCTGATCGCTTGCTGGCCGAAGTGGGCGCCTTCTATCACGATATCGGAAAGATCCACAAGCCCGAGTACTTCGTCGAGAACATGGGAGAGGACAAGAGCATTCATGACCGTCTCCGCCCGCACATGTCCAAAATGATCATAGTCTCCCATGTGAAGGACGGAATCCTGTTTGCCAGAGAAGAGAAACTTCCGCAGAAAATTATCGACATGATCCCGATGCATCACGGGACCACAGTTGTCGAATACTTCTTCCAGAAGGCCCGGCGGGCTGCCGAAAAGGAGGAGGACACCCTGAGCGACATCGACTTCCGATACCCTGGGCCCAAACCTCGATTTCGTGAAGCAGGGATCCTCATGCTCGCAGACATGGTCGAGGCAATCGCAAAAACGGAGGCTGAGCCGAACCCCAGTCGGTTTCGCGCCATGGTCCACGACCAGATTTTGAAGCGGCTCCTCGATGGCCAGCTCGATGAGAGCGACCTCACCCTCAACGACCTCCGCGTGATCGAGGAGAGCTTCGTGCGTACGCTGACGACCATGTACCATGGCCGGATCAAGTACCCACCCAACTTCGATTCCGGACGGGTCTCCGAACGACCCGGTGGTGATTCACCCCAGTCTTCCGCTCCCGCTGAGCAGGTCGCCGCTCTGGCGGGGGTAAGACCAAGCAAGCCGGCGACGATTTGACGCTGAGAAGGCAAATGTCCGAGTATCGCCCGCCGCAAAGGGGTGTTGGGAATCTCTTGTGGTCCCGCGATCCTCTGAATGGGGAGCCCCGTGTTATTTCCCTTCCAGCGTCTCTGTATCAGAAAAGAGCCTGTGGTGGGTGGTAGTAAACGATCCTCGGTTCTGCTCTCCAGTGCGGTCTCGTGCAAGCCTTCGACTTGGTCGAAGCTAAGACGCGTCCTCTGCAGGGTGCTGAAAGACCACGAAGTCCTGGGAACTTTGAGCCTGGCCCTGGTCAGCGACGAGGAGATTCGGAATGTTCACCGCGATTTCCTGGGCGTCGACACGCCAACCGATGTGATTTCTTTTCCGCTCAAGTCTTCCGAGGGGTTCGAGCACGACGACGTCCTGGGGCAAGTTGTGGTCAGTGTCGATACGGCCCGCAGGGAAGCCCGCTTGCGGCGTCTGCCACTGGATCGTGAGGTGGCCCTCTACGCGATTCACGGCACGTTGCACCTGGTTGGATACGATGACCTCGAGTCGGCGAAGAAACGAGTCATGAGGCGGGCCGAGCGGCACTACCTGTGTATTTACGACGAGCTCAAGTCGCAGAGTCGATCCAGCCGCCGCCCAGAAGCACCTCGCCCGCGTAAAAAACAGCGGCCTGCCCGGGCTTGACGGCCTCCTCAAACTCGTCGAAGCGGACGTGCGCCCGATCCCCCTCGAGTACGGTGACTGTCGCCGCGCGTGGCATGTGGTGGTGTCGAATTTGAGCCTCGACTCGGATCGATTCACCGGTCATCGGAGAGTCGATGGAGGTCCACTGCACCTGGCTGACTTCCATCGTTGTTCTGCGGAGGGACTCACGATCTGTAAGTGTGACCGTGTTGGTCTCGGGATCGATGGCGTTAACGTAGGCTGGCTTTCCAATCGCCACGCCCAGTCCGCGTCGCTGGCCGATCGTGAAACTCTGATAACCCTCATGGTGGCCCAGCACGCGTCCCGAGAGATCGACGAAACGGCCGGGCTCAAGCCGCGTGGGTGTGCGTGCCCGCAGTACCTCCCGATAGTCGTTATCCGGAACAAAGCAAATGTCCTGGCTTTCTGCCTTCTCTGCAACTGGAAGCCCGGCTTCACGCGCGACGGCACGGATCTCGGCCTTCGTGTACGAGCCGACTGGGAATATAGTGTCGTGAAGACTGTCGCGAGGCATCAAGAAAAGAAAATAGCTTTGGTCCTTGGCATGGTCGCGTCCTCTCAGAAGCTGAGGGCGACCGCTCGGGTCCCGTTGGATCCTTGCGTAATGTCCAGTTGCAACGGCTTCGCAGCCGAGTGCGAGGGCCCTGGCACGAAGCGAGCCAAACTTGAGCCACTGATTGCACAGGACGCAGGGGTTGGGGGTTCGCGCCCGGTGGTACTCCTCGATGAAGTGGTCAATCACCCGGCCAAACTCGCCCTCGTAATTGAGCGAGTAGTAGGGGATCTCGAGCCTTGAGGCCACAAGGGCCGCATCCCGTGAATCTTCGATACTGCAGCACGCTCGGCGGGAGCCCCGATGGTGCGAGGCGGCATCGGGGCCCAATCGCAGGAAGATTCCGACGACGTCGTGGCCAGCCTCCTTCAGGAGGTACGCCGCGACGCTGGAGTCCACGCCGCCCGACATCGCGCACAAGACTTTGGCCATAGTTTTCTCTCACGACATTGGTAGCCAGGCCCTTTGAATCAGAGACTCCGAAATTGAATTGATACGCCAGCATGAGCCTTGCCAACGCCGATTCCAGCCGTACGCTGGGCCTCGAAGCCAAAAGGTCCCAGAGTTTAAGCTTCATCCCGTTGGTTTTCCATGACAGCCTTTGACCTCTTCCTCATTCTGACCCTCCTGACGGTGAACGCGGCCAGCGTCGTGCTCGTCTCCATGAGCTTGCCCGGCACCTGGACCATCCTGTTGGCCACGGCGCTTCTGGCCTGGTTTCGCTGGGAAGAGCGGCTTTTTGGGCCCGTCACGCTCATGGTTCTTGCCTCCCTCGGGGTGCTCGGAGAGATTCTGGAGCTCGTGGCTGGAGCGCTGGGTGCGAAGAAGGCTGGCGGAACCGCCTGGGGAGCTGTTGGAGCCATGGTGCTCGGCGTCGTCGGAGGAATCGCGGGAACCTTTTACTTGCCAGTTATCGGATCGATCCTCGGAGCGGCTTCAGGCGCGTTCGCTGGCGCACTGCTGGGCGAGCGGCTCAGGGGACGTAGTGTCGAGGCAGCGGCGGCTACCGGAAGGGGCGCCTTTGTGGGACGGCTGCTCGGAAGTCTCCTCAAGGTTGGTATTGCCGTCGTGATGTGGTTCTTTGTTGCCTTCGCCGCTTTTCTTTAGCACAATCCCGGAGCCAGTGGCTGACTTAGGACACAAATAAAGAGACGGACCTGGAAATAACGGATGAAGAGCCTTGAAGAGTGATCCAGGGGTTAACTTTCTCTTCCTGTGTCACTGCTGTCAAACAACTGCCGAAGAGATACGTTCCCGGATCCGAGAGTCAGGAATTCGGACCCTGGAAGATGCAGGAAGGCGACTTGGCGCGGGTAACGGTTGCACGATGTGCAGGCCCGAGCTCGAGTCACTGATTCGTGAAGTTTGGAGAGGCTTGCGCGCGCAGTAGTGGGACGGTATCAAGCCCTATGCCGACCGCTGCATTCATCTCGGATATCCACGCCAACCACGAGGCGTTGACCGCCGTTCTTGAAGACATCGACCGCCACGGCTACGGGGACATTTATTGCCTCGGGGATGTAGTGGGCTATGGCCCTGATCCCGTCGCCTGCACTGCCCTTGTCAGTCGGCGATGCAAGGTTACCGTCATGGGCAATCATGACGAGGCTCTGGTGAAGGGTGCCTGGGGGTTCAATCAGGTGGCTCGCACGGCCATGGAGTGGACCCGCAAGCAGCTCCAGCCGAGCTTTTTCAGACCCGGTTCCCGTGCTCGCTGGCAATACCTTGCCCGACTTCCACTTCGGCACGAATGGAACGGCATCCTTCTGGTGCATGGCTCCCCCAGGGAACCCACAACAGAATACATTCTTCCTCGCGACGTCGAGTGGTCGCCTCCGGGGATGTTCGAGGAGCTCTTCAACGGGTTTGAATCAGTTTGCCTGGTCGGGCATACCCACATGGCAGGGGTCTTCGAGGAGGGGCCCACTTTTACTCCGCAAAGCCAACTCGGCGAGACTTTCGGGGGAAAAGGCGCGAAGATGATCGTGAATGTGGGATCTGTCGGACAGCCTCGTGACCGAGATTGGCGCGCCTGCTACCTTTCGATCGAGGACGGGCTCTTCCGGTTCCATCGGGTCGAGTACGACGTCGAGACCACACAGCGGAAGATTCGTGCGGTGCCGGAGCTCGACAACCGCCTTGGCGACCGCCTTGCAGAGGGATCCTGAGGCTGACCTCGAGTCGAGGGCCGGATTTCGAAGCTTCCTTACCGCCGCTCGTAGGGCCAGGGGACCTGCGACCAGAGGCCACCATCCACGTACAGGGTCTGTCCTGTGATGAAGTCCGCCCGATCGCTCGCGAGGAAGCAGACGGCGCTCGCCACATCCTCCACCTGCCCGATGCGTCCAAGAGGAGTGAGACCACCCCAGAGTCCGGCATAGTCCGGGTCCTCCTCCCTCGTTCTCTCGATCTCAATGCAGCCCGGAGCCACGCAATTCACGCGAATCCGTGAGCGCCCCAGCTCGACAGCCGCGACAGCGGTCAAGGCCTCAATGCCTCCCTTGGACGCGCAGTAGTCGGCGAGCAGTGGAAAGGGAGCCTTGTTGGCTCCCGAGCCAATGTTGACAATCGAGCCACCTCGGTCCCGCATGGAGAGCGCTGCCTCGCGCGTGCAGAGGAAGGTGCCCTTGAGGTTGGTGCGAATGGTGCGGTCCCAATCCTCCTCCTTGAGCTCGAGGAGTGGGGCCCACGTCTGTACGCCCGCGTTGTTGACGAGTAGGTCGATGTGGCCGGCATCGAGGGTGAGTGCCTGAAACATCTGCCGCACCTGCGTGGCGTCACCAACATCCGCGCGCTGAACCCAGGCGATGCGTCCCTGAGCCCGGATGGCGGCAGCGGTTGACTCTGCTCCTTCCCCGTCGTTGTGGTAGTTCACGGCGACATCCCAGCCGTCCGTCGCCAGACCCAGCGCGATGCCGCGCCCTACCCCCCTGCTCGCGCCCGTGACCAAGGCGACTTTCTGTTGAGGGATCAAAGCGTCACCCAGGTGGATCCCTGTTTGCTGGACTCAACGGCTTTGGAGATGAATTGCATTCCGCGCAATCCGTCCCGCACGGTCGGGAAGTCGTACTCCTCTGGCCGGAGTGGGCTCCCGTCGATTTGGCGGCGAATGGCTTCGGTCACACCGCAATAAACGGTGGCAAACGCTTCGAAGTAGCCCTCGGGGTGGCCAGTGGGGATCCTTGTGCAATCGGTGGCTTCCGTGCAGAGATATCCTTGACCCCGGGTCAAGGTCTCTCTGGGCTTTCCGTAGCGGTAGACCTCCAAGTAGTTGGGGTTCTCCTGCGCCCAGAGTATCGCCCCCTGGGATCCGTAGATCCGGAGCCGAAGTCCGTTCTCTTCGCCGGTAGCAACCTGGCTAATCGTGAGCACGCCTTTTCCGCCGTGCTTGAAACGCAGGAGCGCGTTGACATCTTCATCGAGCATTCTCCCTGGCAAGAAGGTACTCTTGTCGGCGCAAAGGGCCACGATGGGGTCCTGGGTCACATACTCGAGGAGGTTCACGCAATGGGATCCGACGTCTCCCAGTGCTGCACCGATTCCCGCCTGCGCCGGGTCCATGCGCCACGCAGCTTGCTTCTGGCCAAGCTTCTCGTGGGGGACCATGAGGAAGTCCTGGAGGTATTCCACGATGACCTTTCGCACCGTGCCCATCTGGCCGGAGCGAAAAAGATGCCTTGCATGGCGCACCAACGGATGTCCTGTGTAGTTGTGAGTGAGCCCGAAAACTTTTCCGGATTTCTCAACGATTCTTACAAGCTCCTCGGCCTCGGCCAGCGTGTAAGTCATGGGCTTGTCGCAAACGACGTGAAATCCGGCTTCGAGAAACGTCTTGGCAATGGGGAAGTGCAAATTATTCGGCGTGACGATGCTGGCGAAGTCGATGCGACGGTCCGCAGGCAGTCTGGCCTCGGACTGTGCCATTTCTTCGTGGGTGCGGTAACAGCGCGTGGGATCGAGGTAGAGCTGCTCGCCGGTGATTCGCGTATTCTCCGGATCACGGGAGAAGCAACCAGCCACGAGCTCGACCTGCTGGTCCAGTGTTGCCGCGATGCGGTGAACGCCACCGATGAATGCACCCTGGCCTCCCCCAACCATTCCCATTCGTAGCTTTCGCTTCCAGGACTTCATACGTTTCTCCTTAGTCCAAACCGAGAACTTTTCGGTTGTGTGCACGATCGGCTCCGTCGCTTCCAACGAAGTCATCGAAGGCCAATTCCGTTGTCTTGATCATGTGCCGTGCGATGAACGGCGCCCCCTCCTGAGCGCCTTGCTCGGGGCTTTTCACGCAGCACTCCCACTCCAGGACAGCCCAACCATTGTAGTTGGCTTCGGCAAGAAGTGTGAAGATACGCCGAAAGTCGACCTGGCCGTCGCCAAGCGACCGAAACCGGCCCGCCCGTCCCTTCCAGGGTTGATAGCCGCCATAGACCCCGACGCGTCCGGTGGGGCGGAACTCAGCATCTTTTACGTGAAAGCCTCTGATCCGCGAGCCGTAGATCCTGATGAATTCGAGGTAGTCAAGTTGCTGCAGGAGTAGGTGGCTGGGGTCGTAGTTGATGGCAGCCGCCGGGTGTTCGTTTGCCGCCGCGAGGAACATCTCAAACGTCGCACCGTCGTAAACGTCGGAGCCAGGGTGAAGCTCAAAGGCGAAAACGCAGCCCTTGTCGCGAGCGAAGTCGAGCAAGGGAATCCAGCGCTTCGCAAGTTCCCCGATTGCCTCGTCGATGAGGCCCTGTGGTCGCTGGGGCCAGGGATAGGCCAGGTGCCAGGCGAAGCCGCCGGAGAGGACAGGGATGACCGTGATTCCCAGGTTCACGGAGGCGCGGACGCACTTCCTCAACTCCTCAGCAGCCCACTCGGTGACTGCCTTGCCTGTAAGACCTGGCGGATGGAAGCCCGAGAAGTGCGCCGCGTACGCCGGGTGGAGGGCCAGGACCTGTCCTGCAAGGTATCCTGCGATCTCTGTGGCGAGGAGGCCCTTTTCTGCGAGTACACCTTTCCACTCCTCACAATAACCTCGTGACTCAGCCGCCCGGTCGAGGTCGATCACGCGCCGATCCCAGCCGGGGATCTGAATGCCCTTGTACCCCAAACTTGACGCCCAGTTGCAGAGGTTCCGAAGGTTGTCGTAGGGTTCGTTGTCGCGCAGGAACTGCGCGAGAAAAATCGCCGGTCCTTGAAAGTTTGCCATGCTATCCCTGAAGTTTCATTCCATGGAGGCTTACCTACCGCGTGGGAGGAAACAATACCAAAAGGGGCCCCTGTTATTCCAGCTTGGGCCTCCCAATCCGGGCCAAAGACTCCATGGTGCAAGTGCCCCGCCTCCCTCCCAACCCGTCCCTCCGCTGCTTGCAGATGGCCCTTGAGCAATTCCCGCGGACTGGCTCAAGGGCTGTTAGCTTCCGGGCAGGGATCGGTCGAGAAGGGGTGGACTTTTGCTGCTGTAGTCTCCTCAGGATCGAGTACAAATAATGGTGGGTGGTGATCAGGCCTGGATCCATCTTTTTCATCGAGGAAAGATGCGAGTTTGACAACGGGATTGCGCACACAGAGAGGACAACCATGAGAACTACTTGCTGGCGTCGACTCCGTGCATTCAGCACGTTTGCGGTGCTCCTGGGGATGGGGCTTGAGGTGCGAGCGGAGACCTACTACGTGTCGCAGAAACAGCCGGGGGCGGCCGACACCAACCCCGGGACTTTGGCTCAACCCTGGTTGACCCTGTCGAAAGCGGCGGCGGTGGCTGTGGCCGGGGACACGGTTTACATCAAGGCAGGAGTCTATCAAGAGACGCTTTCTCCCAAGAACTCCGGCACCCCGGGCAAGCCGATCACCTTTCAGGCCTTCGGGGATGACCCGGTGTTCATTACCTGCCCCAAGTACAAGATCACCGGCTGGCAGAAGGTAGCTGGCACCCAGAAGGTCTATGAGGCGAATTCCCCCGTGGACTGGCCCACGGGAGTGATGGGAGTAAAGGCGCCACTCGTCGCGGTGGACGGCAAGGCGCTGCCAGGCCCCGGGGCGCAGTGGTCTCTGGGAGTTCCGGGACTGAAGAAAGTCACTGACGAGCCCCACATTTTTCAGGGTGAATCAAAGGTGTCCATCCCGCGGTACTGCGCTCTTGGCGAGGATAACAAGATCCACTTGAACCTGGGCGGAGAAGATCCCAACAAGCACGATGTGCAGGCAACACCCAAGAAGTTCTACGGGGTGGAGATCAAGACGGACCACGTGGTCGTTCGCGGCCTGACGGTGGTGGACGTCAGCGCAGGCTTCCAGGTCGATGGCAAGTCCTGTCTCATCGAGAACTGTATTGCCCGCGATGTTTGGGGCGACTTCGTCAGTGAGAGCGGATTTGCGGCTGGGGCAGGGCAAAACCGCCTGCGCCGCTGCACGGCCATCAACTGTTTTCGCACGGGTATTTCGATTGGCGAGGGCGGGGTGATCGAGGAGTGTTTGGTCATCGGTGCGGGCACGCGGGTGCCCTATCGCGTGGCGCAGGAGGATACCCTGGGGGCGCCCGGGTGGGAATGGGGCACGGGCTGGCGCACAGGCACCCACAGTGTAGGCCGCTACAACGTCGCTGCTGGCAACTCGCACTTTGGCTGGTGGATCGATATCAAACAACTCGGCGGCCTGGTCTACGGCAACGTCATTACAGGCAGCGACACGGGCATATACAACGAGGCGATGTGCAATGACACCAAGCTCATGTACAACTCGGTAGTGAATTGTGGGAATGGGTTTGTGTGGCGTGCGTGTAAGCGCGTCTGGGGGCAGTTCAACTACGTGGCCGAGAACAAGGTGGGTGTGGGGGTGTGGGGGTGGTTCCAGGCGCCAACCCCCACTACCAATGTCTTCCGTCAGAACTTGATTCTGCGCAGCAGCAAGGAAGCCCTGCGCACCAACCGTTGGTCCCACTGCGAGGACTTGACCGGCAACGATGCCGCATCGACCTCGGCCCAGGTGGGTACAGAAGGCCCGGGCCCCGCCAGCTATGTGGACCGCTCGACCGACGACTGGGACCTTTTCGAGGACAACTTCTATACTCTCCAGCCGGGCGGGGTCTTCACGCGCGAGATCGAGACAGCTGTCCCGTACTACCCATCACCGAAAGTCACCCGCGAATTCCGGACCCTGGCGGAATATCAGGCTGCGACGGGCCGCGAGCGAGGTTCCGAGGAGCGTGAAGTGGGGATGGAGCATTTCGGCTTGGGGCTTTACACCATCCGTATTCCGCACTCATCGACACCCCACCTGGCGGTGCCCATTGTGGGCAATCCTGCGCAGAAGGCC
>SXGS01440203.1_pt1 | contig 23770 bp, 16 predicted proteins | sample 3174681 | NCBI WGS metagenome assembly SXGS01 (sample SAMN11356861, study PRJNA531348) | freshwater metagenome | isolation source: freshwater sample F1-80 | place: China: Fuxian Lake, Yuxi | collected 2017-12-25
GATATGCCCGCACACGTAAAGGCTGCCATGCTTGGTTCTTCCCTGACCATTCCAGTCCGAACGGGTGAACTGAGGCTGGGAACTTGGCAAGGTATCTACCTGTGCGAACATCGAAACGCTGGCGGCCCCAGAAAGTTGATCGCGACTCTTTGGGGTGAACGCGTATAGGCGAAGCACGGCCAAAATTTGCCGGTATCGGGTCTCGAGTTTACTTTAATAGGAATGTCCTTGCGAACGAATAGCTAGCAAAATCATGCAGTCACAAGATCGCAAATTCGGGAACTCGTTGCATATCGCTGCATCAACTTTCACGAAGCCAATACGGTGAGGCGGCAAACCAACCAACCGTCGCCAACAGCATGGCGGCTTTCATCGTATTCTCGTCAACGATCTTCAGCAGCAATAGAACAGGTGGCAGGATTGTCATCACCAACGACAAGATGGAGACTGGCTTGGCCCAATGGTTCATGCTACCACCACCTTAGCTGAAACTCGATTCATCAGTTTGCTAAACAGGACGTACAATATTCCACTGGCAATCCAGCACGGTAGCGGCAGAACGAACGATTGCACATTTAACAGTTGGTAACACGATAAACCGACCAATACTGGTATGATCCAAGCCAGCAGCGCCGCAGTGTTGAACTTGGCATTCGTTTGCTCCGCATAGTCCGAAATCAATCCTAACCGATGCGCCCAAAAATGGTCCACGAAGATGATTGCACCCACGGGCGCTAATATCGTGCCGTATATGCCGACGAAGTCGAGCAGCTTCATGGCGAAGGCGGGGAAAATGCTGGCAACGGTACATACAGCTCCGGCGATTAACGTTCCGGTAGTCCGCGAAATGCTGGGAAACATGCCTTGGAATGCCAAGCCCGCTCGATAAATCGTTGGATTCGCAGTGGTCCAGCCGGCCACGATTACGCACACGATACCTGACCAGCCCACTGCATCGTACACCATTGTTCCCGGTGGCACCCCTTTCGCTGGATTGGCTCCAAAGTTGCGAACCCAATACACCAGCAACAGTGCTGCACAAATCCAAGCGACATAGTGCCCGAAGAACATCCCCGCCGCAGATGCCCAGCCGTAACTTGGCTTGCGAGCATAACGCAGGATCGACAAATCAGACATCCCCAAATGCATCGCTGCGTTACAGAACCAAGAAAAGCACACGACACCCCAAAAACCAATCGCTTTCTTGGTTCCAGCCGGAGGTTCCAGTAGCGCGTACAGATTCCACGTGTCGAGCTTTGCCAGAACTGTGATCCCGCAGGCAACAAAGACCAACATCATCCAAGGTGACGCCACATGTCCAACGCGAGCAACAAAGGCATAGCCACGAATCGCGACGACTGTCATAAGCACACCCAGCACCACACAGGTGGAAATCCAAACCAAGCCCGTCGGCAGGACATCATCGAAAGTCGGCATCCGAATTGCATCGCCAAGCGGAACGCCGATCGCCGTGGCGCTTACTGTGACCATCGCGCCGGCGAGAAAGCAGAACAAAACTCCGTTCGCCAGGTTGTAGAAGGACACTAGCCAGCGGCCACAAATTTTTTCGAGCTTATAGTACAGCGTCAGCCGTTGCTGCGTGGCGATCTCGGCAGTGACAAAGCGCCAAGTCAAAACCGCTAACAAGTTTCCTACCAGCAAGCCCACGATTAAGTCAAACGCCGTGGCACCCCAAGCCACAAACAACGGCCCAATCATGAACTCCGTGCCAGCGGTATGCTCACCCGCATACATTCCCCAAAACGACGTGGGTCCCTTCAGAGCTGTTTCCGGCACAGGACGGCGTTCGTATTCGTCGCCAACAATTTCATCCGCCATATTCGCTCCCATATGACCATACACTCATTTCGCGTTGGTTGTCTCGGCAAACGCGGTTTTACGCAACCAGTTTCATGATGCCTTACCTTGCGCGGTTCGTTAAAACGCTTCTTTCGTAGTTTCGTATCTTGTCCAGCCACTTCAAGCCTGGTGGCACATTATGTTGTAGGCAAAAGTAATCCCACACGACTCCGACGGGCATCGATTTCATTTCCTCTTGGATTGCCAAACGAGCAGTGTAATCGGATTGGCGTTCCGCGTGTCGCAGCATTTCAAACGGACTCAAAAGCGCGACCAGCAAAGCTCTCTGCAAGTTTCTCGCGCCAATGACCCACGCAGCCACACGATTGATGCTCGCATCGAAATAGTCGAGCCCAAGATGAGTTCTTGACAAGTAATCGCCTCGAACCAATTCGCCAGCAATCGCCAACAGGTCATCATTCAAAATGACCACATGGTCGCTATCCCAGCGAATGCCACGGCTGACATGGAGCAACAGCCGTGGGACGAATTGCATTACGGACGAAATCTTGTCAGAAATCGTCTCCGTCGGATGGAAATGTCCCGCATCCAAGCACAGCACCTTCTGCCGCGTAATCGCGTAGCCCAAGTAGAATTCGTGCGAACCCACGACATAACTCTCCGAACCTAAGCCGAAAAGTTTGCACTCCACGGCATCTAAGTTATGGTTGGGATCTATTGGTTCCGCAAAAATTGCATCCAGAGATTCTGCCAATCGTACGCGAGGTCCAACTCGATCGACGGGAGTGTCTTTCATGCCGTCGGGGATCCACACATTCGTAACACAAGGCGAGCCAATCGATTTACCGAACGCGGCTCCAATCCGCCGGCAGGCGATCCCATGCTCGATCCAGAACCTACGTATCGATGCGTCCTGATGAGCGAGCGTGAATCCGTCCGCCGCTTTGGGATGTGCAAAGTAAGTCGGGTTGAAGTCTAGTCCGAGACCCTGCGAGCGGGCCCAGTCGATCCATCCTTGATAATGTTCGATGTCAATTTCGTTGCGATCGATCCGGCGGCCTTCGAATTCACCATACGACGCATGCAGATTTAGTCGATGGCGACCGGGAATCAACGACATCGCCGTTTCCAGGTCTCGCCGCAATTCCTCGGGTGTGCGCGCTCGTCCTGGATAATTACCAGTAACTGCTAAACCACCTCCTATATCCTGCCCCAATCCTTCAAAGCCACAGACGTCATCGCCTTGCCAACAATGCAGCGAGATCGCGATTTCCGCCAGTTTGTCCAATGCAGCTTGCACAGAAACACTCAAGTCAGCAAACTGATCGCAGGCAATTCGAAATCGCAGGTCGATATTCGCTTCGGTATCCATCATGATTGCCGAGATTTTCTTGGTGGAGATTTAGGACGCACACTGGGATACTTGATCTGTACTGCGTTCACAAAGGCATCTCGATGTTTCGCCTAAGAACGCGATACAGCCGCAGCCGCGCAGCAAACGGAGCCAAACAATCCGCCGATCACTATCATTTCGTCGCGTCTACACCGCGCATGACACTCGGGCTGGTATCAGACATGCCCGTGGAGCCACAGAAATACACTGAATAGACACGGAATAAGTTGCATTGCTTACCAGTATAACCGCGCTTGCCGTGGGACAGGTTCGTTTGAGCAAAGATCTGTGACTCGAAGAAAACCCGTGATCATTCCCTTCAGTGTGCGTCCGTGTTTATTCTGTGGCCGAAACCATCGATGAGATCGGAGCCAAACAATCCGCCGATCACAATACATCAACGTCGAAAAGTCGACGAAATCGTGGCTTTCTTGCCATGCGCGCCCGCCGTGCCCGAATACGGTTGAGTAACACTCGGGCTGGTGTCAGACATGCCCGAGTGTCCAATTTAGTTTAGCGCACCAAAAGAGGCGCTAGCGCTCCACAAAACGTCGATCCGAACGCTCCTCCATTTAGAACTCGCGAGTTGCTTTGAGTCCGGGTTCGGGAACTGGATATTTTCCATTGACTAATTGCAATGGTGCGGGGCTATCGAACGTAAGGCTTTCAAGCTGCGGAGCGAATTCGTGTTCGCAGTTCAGCATGTCATCGTAGGTTACTAACTGGCCAGTGTGACAGGCCATGCGACCCATGGAAGTGACCAAGCTGGCTTTGACACCGCGTTCGACTTCGTTGTACGGTTTGTCGTCCCGTATCGCTGCGACCAAATGATCCCATTCCAGTTGATAGGGATTGGGTTCGTCGGGTGGATACTGCCAAATAATATTCTTGTTGGTCATACTTTGACCCTTGAAGATGCGGCACTTGGCGGGATGGTGGCCGGCGGTGGATATGACTGCTGATCCCTTGCTCCCGTGGGCATAACTAGCAAACTCTTTGTGGCAGCCAGGAATGATGCGTCCGTTCAATAGTAACTCGGAACCGTCTTCGAATTTATATTCCACGGAGTAAGTGTCGAAATTCTGGTCGACGTCTTCGCCGCGATAGTGCCGTCCGCCAGAACCTTTGGCTTCGATGGGCCAGGCGTCCTTCATCCAGCAAGATTCATCGATATTGTGGATAAGAAAATCGCTGAAACCGCCGCCGCTGGCCCAAAGGAATGCGTGAAAGCGATTAATTTGATACATCAATTCACTCATGTTGTCGGGCTTCTTGCCAGTTGCTGCCGAACCTGTTGGGCCAGCCATTCGGTAGGCTCGCATCAGGATAATATCGCCGATCTCACCGTTCTTGATGCGATCGTGCAGCTCTTGCCGAGCAACGCAATGTCGACACATCAGGCCAATGCCGACCTTCATGTTTTTGGCGACCGATTTCTCGCCCAGCTCCAACATGCGTTTACTGGTCGGGCCATCAACGGTTACGGGCTTTTCCATGAAAGCGTTCAAGCCCTTTTCGATGGCATATTTGAACTGTACCCAACGGAACGCCGGCGGCGTCGCCATGATGGCGATATCACCTGGCTTGAGACAGTCCATGGCTTTCTTGAATCCATCAAATCCCAGGAATCTTCGCTCCTCGGGAACATCGACCTTATCCGCGAACTCGCCCGAGATATCGCGATAACTGCTGCTGAGTTTGAAATCGAATACGTCCGCCATGGCCACCAACTTCATCGGGCCGTTTTTGACCGACAGTGCGTTCTTAGCAGCGCCAGTACCGCGCCCTCCGCATCCAACTAAGGCGACTTGGATGGTATTGTCCTCAGCCGCATGCACGCGAGGAATATTGTTGGCAAAAATACTGGTGGCAGCAGCGGCAGCGCTGGTCTCCTTGATAAAGCCTCGTCGGGATACGTCGCTCGGTTTGGATTCGGTGGACATGTTCAACCTCAGGAAAGTTAACGATTTTATCTTGTCGAAAAAACTACTTGTCTGAATGCTCAGTATCTTCTTTCGGTTTGGCGCGTTCAACTTGTACCGGCTCCGATTTATCCCATTTCGCCAGCTTTTCGTCGTCGCTATGTTCTTTCAGTGGGCGGACGATACGGAAGCCAACATTCAGCGCATCGGTAAGGTACCATATACTGACTGGGACTTGTGGATCTTGCGCGATCCAATCTTCCGTCGAGCCCATGCGCGAGGAACTGCGCAGTTGATCGGCCGAGTGATCAAATCCTCCGCCACGGACGGCTCTGGGGTAAAGCGTTAAGGGAATATCGAGCGGATCTTTGATCGCAGCGCCCTCTACTGGCAGGTAGCCCGTCTCGCGATATTGGTCCAGCACCCACTCTGACACATTCCCGTGCATGTCGTAAAGACCCCAAGGATTTGGCTTTTTGCGCCCGACTTTCTTGTAGACGCCGTCCGTGTTCTCAGCGTACCAAGCGTACTCGCCAAGTTGACTCGTGTCGTCGCCAAATGAATATGCAGTTCTGGTTCCTGCTCGACAGGCGTATTCCCATTCCGCTTCTGTGGGCAGTCGGTAGTATCGCCCGGTTTTCGCAGTCAGCCAATTACAGAACGTGCGCACCGAATGCTGCGTCATGCAAATTGCCGGAAAACCTCGACTCCCCATTCCAAACGTCATATCGGTGTAAGGCTTAGTCGGCTGGCTGAGCTGAAAAGCATCGGCAAGTTTATCGCGCGGCGTGGCTTCGATTTTGGAAACCGTTCGGCGAAAAACATCGAGATCGGACATCCACACATCGTAGACGTCCCACGTGATCTCGCACTTGGACATCCAAAATGGCGAAATATCGAGTTCTCGTTGAGGCGATTCATCCTCGTTCCGATCAGGCTCCGATTCAGGACTGCCCATGCGAAACTTGCCGCCAGGAATGGGCACCATACCAAACGTTGCATCGGTATGTTCTATTATTTCGGTGTACGGCTTCATCTCCTCAGGTTTGGAGGCCACCGAATCGTGCACGACTATCGGCGATGGATGATCAGTGGCTCGCAATGGCGCGGCACTGATTACCAACAGTAGTGCAATACAACTGAGAAAACAGGCTTGTGATTGACCATCGGAATGACTGCCGGAAAGCATGGAGATAAACCAAGCATCGAGAAGTTATGGAATTGCGACACGACGAATACAATGACTTATCTCGGTGCATTTTGCAAGTCCCGCTCGCAAAGTTACTGCCTATGAATCGCAATTACCCAACGCAGCTCACTCAGTTAGCAGTTTGCCTTGGCGCTGTTTGGTCGCTCGCTGTGACTGAACGTTGTGACGTTCTTGCTGATTCCGTGCAGGGTTATGAACAAGTAATTCCGGCGATGGGCACGACCGTCACTTTGGCTGCTTTTTCTTCGCAATCTTCAATTGTTGAAAGAGCGTTCGCCGAAGCTCGATCTGAAATTACGCGATTGGTAACTGTCCTCAGCGATTATGACGATGAGAGCGAGCTATCCCAGTTAAACAGGACCATGGCACAAGGTTCGCCAATAAGAGTTTCCGCGGAACTGTGGACCGTTCTCGAAGCATCAGATCGGTGGCATCAGGTGACGTCGGGCGCTTTAGATCCCAGCGTCGGGATGCTCACGAGACTGTGGCGGCAGCATCGCCGCAAAGGAACGCTGCCATCCGACGCAGCCATCGCCGATGCGCTCGCAAGTAGCGGCTGGCGACACCTTCGGCTGAACGCAAACGATCGCTCGGTCGCCTGTAATCGCACCGGAGTTTCGCTCGACCTCGGCGCGATCGCCAAGGGTTATATAGTGGATCGCGCTTTTGATATCTTGCAGCAACATGGGCTGAAATCATGCATGGTCAATGCTGGCGGTGATTTGCGATGCGGAGATGCACCACCAAATAGAAGCGGATGGAGAATAGGTATCGCTTCATTCAGTAAGGATGGTCCCCCGATGCGCATACTCCAAGTTGCGAACGCTGCGATCGCGACCTCCGGTGATCTCTGGCAGTACACCATTGTTCAGGGGAGGCGGCGAAGTCACATACTGGACCCTAAATCAGGGATAGGCGTCGAGGGACCAATGAGCTTCAGTGCGATCGCGTCTACGGCCATGGATGCTGACGCGGCTGCGACCGCGCTGAGCGTATTGGGGGTGCAGGTTGGTTGCGAGTTAGCGGAACGACTACCCGAAATTGAGGCCATGGCAATTTTTTTGGTTGAACCTCAAAATGCCATTCGTTACACCGCAACATCTGGCTTTGCGCGGTAGAATCGCCGAGTCTGTGATCGAGAGCAACATTTGTCAGAGAAAGGTATCTAGTGAACGAGCCCATCATCAGCGTCAGTGGCTTGCGAGGATTGGTCCCCAAACAGTTCACGCCACTGGTCGCAATTAACTACGTGTCGGCTTATGCTTCGACGATGCCCGAAGGCAAGGTGATTCTCTCTCGCGACGGACGTTCGTCCGGCGAAATGATTGCACTGGCGGTGACTTCCACTTTGATTGGACACGGACATGAAGTCATCGACATTGGCACGGCCGCAACTCCCACGGTTGGTGTTCAGGTGCGCGTGCAAAGAGCCGCTGGCGGCATTCAGATTTCTGCCAGCCACAATCCGATTGAATACAACGGCTTGAAACTCTTTGGCAGCGACGGTCGCGTTTTGAAGAAAGCCAAAGGCGACGATGTACTAAAGAGTTATCGCGCCGGAAGAACTCGCTGGAACGCCGTCCAAGAATTGGGGAAAGTTCGCAAGCTGGACGATCCACATACAGCACACAAGGATAAAATACTGGCCACTGTCAACGTGAAAGCGATCCAGCAACGCAAGTTTCGCGTCCTGCTGGATTCCAATCATGGTGCAGGAAGCGCGTTGGGACGCCTGTTGTTGGAGAGTCTCGGGTGCGAAGTAACCGTCTTGGGCGAGCAACCTGATGGCCAGTTCGAGCATGTGCCTGAACCAATTGCCGATAACTTGGGCAAAGTCTGTGAGGCAGTTGCCAATGGTTCGTTCAATGTTGGTTTTTGCCAAGACCCCGATGCTGACCGACTATCTATTATCGATGAAAAAGGAAACTTCGTTGGCGAGGAAATGACGCTCGCTTTTTGCTTGATGCAATTCTTGCCCAAGAATTCGGGGATCATCGTCACTAACTGTGCGAGCAGTAGCTATGCGAAATTTCTGGCTAAGAAACATAAAGTGGCGATGTATCTGTCGCCTGTTGGTGAGGCCAATGTTGTCGAGAAGATGATGGAGCATCACGCGGTGTTTGGCGGTGAAGGCAACGGCGGACCGATCGATCCGCGCGTAGGTTATGTGCGCGACAGTTTCGTCGGCATGGCATTGGTTCTTGATTTGATGGCTTCCACCAAGCAACCGATCAGTGCGCTTGCCAGCCAAATGCCGTCACTGGCCATGTACAAAGACAAAATTCAACTCGCCGGCAGCCTGATTCCTAAATATATCGAACGACTTGGACTAGCCATCGAGGCTCCCAATATCAGTCGCCAAGATGGACTGCGTTGGGATTGGGAGGATCGATGGTTGCTGGTGCGCCCCAGCAACACCGAGCCCATCATTCGCTTGATTGCCGAAGCTCCTACGCTCGAAGACGCACGTAAATTGTGCGAGAACGCGCGTCGTTTTACGAAAGGCCTGTAATTGCAGCCGACTATGTCGGCTGGCATGCGGTTTGCCAACTGACGTACAGCCTCTTTCGATCGTGCGCCGTTCGGAAAAATGTGGTGCTAACTACCAGCGCTAGCTTCGGGCCTGGAAATACAGCATGATCGACAGCTCATTTGGCAAGCTATGATGAAATTGATACACAAGGCGGCCGGGCGACTGCGGTTCTACAAACAATTCCGCTGGTTTCGTCGAGAGAACTCGCTGAAGCGCCCGGAGTTGGCCGTAAACTGGAAAGACGCTTGGCCGCGGCTAGACGATCAGACGGCTCAACTGCCATTCGACGCGCATTATGTCTACCACACTGCTTGGGCGGCGCGCGTAGTCGCTGCCGTACGTCCATCCAAACATATCGATATCAGCTCCTATACATATTTTTCTACTGTATTGTCTGCGTTTATTCCGGTGGAATTCTATGATTATCGTCCAGCAGATATTTGCTTGCCCAATTTAGTCTGTGGACAAGCCGATCTGTGCCACCTGCCGTTTCCATCTCTCAGTATCGATTCGCTCTCATGTATGCACACGATCGAACATATTGGCCTGGGACGCTACGGAGATCCTCTCGATCCGGTAGGCGATCATCAAGCCATGGCGGAACTGCAACGCGTGCTTGCCCCCGGCGGAGCACTGATCATTGTCGTGCCTGTTGGCAGGCCGCGCATCCAGTTCAACGCGCACCGCATCTACGATCCACGAATGATTGAAAACGCGATGTGCGAACTACATTTGAGACAGTGGTCGATGTTGCCAGACGATTGGCGTAGTGGGTTGGTTGACAATCCAAGTCCTGAATTCGCAATATCTCAAAAATATGGCTGCGGCTGTTTTTGGTTCGAGCGACGAGGGTAAAAAACATCATTCCACATTATTTACTCGCTCGGTAATCCGTCAGATGCGGGAATGGGCAGTAGCACCATCAGGATCAGGGACGTGATTGGCGAGAAGGGAGAACCAAAGACTTGCCAGCCGAATAGCGCTTCGACTGCCGTTCCTGGACACTCCCCTGTCATCAGTGCTCAGTGTTTCCTCGCGGTTTCGCCTTGCAGCACGTTCTCCGGCAGCTCGCTGCAATCAAAAACCATCCTAATTTTAGGTCGATTGCCTTGCTCTCGTTGATTGACATCCAGCAGCCCGACCAGTCAAGATAATGGTGATAAGGTCTTTTCTCGACGAGTCGTGATACCTAATCTTGAAAATGCGGCCAAGCGTAGCAAGATGATAGATCGCAGCGTGGATCGTTTCCATGATGCCAGCAAGAATGGTCGGGTAGTTTTTTGGCGGATTTGCATCTAATCCAACCCTGCGTGGAGCAAACTTACATGAACCAACCAATGCGCGACTACACCGATATCCTTATGAAGAACGGTAAAGTCGGCTTAGACCAACTCTCCGAAGCGACTTCGATGGCGCGCGAGCAAGATAAGAAGGTTGGTGACTGCTTAGTAATTCTGGGGTATTGCACCTCGGAAGAAGTTTATCGAACGATGGCCGAGTTCTACAAACTGGATTATGTAGACCTCATGTTCACGCGCATCGATGACAGCGTAATTCAGCTCGTTCCGGAATCTGTCGCTCGCGAGAACCACATTCTGCCGATGCAGCACGACGACGATACATTAAAGATTCTAATGTGCGACCCCACGGACTTGGAGACGATCGAAAAGTTGCGCTTCATCCTTAACAAGAAAATCGATACCGCACTAGCACCCCGAGAAGCCATTACAGAAGCTATCAATCGTTACTACGGTCAAACTGAGGGTGAATCCGCCGACTCGGTTCTGCAAGAGTTTACCGATACCCAGATCGACTTTACTGCAACTGAGGAAGACGCCAATACAAGCGATTCGCAGTTGTCCGACGAAAACAGTGCTCCCGTCGTACGGCTAGTGGGTTTGATGATTTCCGAGGCGGTTCAATTGCGAGCTTCCGATATTCACGTGGAACCCTTTGAGGATCGCGTGCGCATCCGTTACCGCATCGACGGAATCTTGGTGGAGCGCGATAGCCCCCCAAGGAGGCTGCTAGGAGCAATACTTTCGCGTATCAAGATTCTCGCGAAGATGGACATTGCAGAGCGCCGCCGACCTCAGGACGGACGTATTAAGGTGACAGTAGGCGAAAAGGAGCTCGACCTGCGTGTCAGCGTAATACCTACCAACCACGGGCAGTCGTGCGTGATGCGATTGCTCGACAAGGACAACATCAAAGTTGGTATCCGCCAATTGGGGCTGGGTGAGCGGGACTTTCGAATCTTTACTCAGATGATCAAACGCCCAAACGGAATTATGTTGGTCACTGGCCCGACAGGATCGGGGAAAACGACCACCCTGTACGCAGCGCTCAACTCCCTCAACCGACCGGACCGAAAGATCATTACAGCGGAGGACCCGGTTGAATACTACCTACCGGGCATCAATCAGGTCGAAGTGCGACATAATATCGGACTCGACTTTGCGCGCATTATTCGCGCCATGCTACGCCAAGCTCCCAATATCATCCTTGTGGGGGAAATGCGAGATACTGAAACGGCGAGCATGGGAATCCAAGCCTCACTTACTGGACACTTAGTTTTCAGTACGCTACACACGAACGATGCGCCAAGCGCCGTTACGCGCATGGTGGACATGGGAGTACCCGGTTATCTGGTGGCCAGCAGCGTTATTGCCGTGTTGGGCCAGCGGCTAGTTCGCGTTATTTGCAAACGATGTAAACAAAACGTTAAGTTGAGCGAAGCGGTTTTGGCAGATGCGGGTATTCCGATTGAGATTTCCGAGAAGGCGGCGTTTGCGCGTGGCAAAGGATGTAGTTACTGCCAAAAGAAGGGGTTCAAGGGGCGCATCGGAATTTACGAATTGATGGTTGTCAACAGCAAGGTTCGTGAACTGATGTTTGCTAATGCCTCAACGTTCGACATTTGTCGTGAAGCCGTCCGCCAGGGAATGACCACCCTTTATTGCGATGGAGTGCGCAAAGTTCTTAAGGGAGTCAGTACGATGGAAGAAGTTTATCGTTCTGCCAAAAAGACTGAGCAAGACGATGCAGCATTAAAGATCGTGTTCAACGAATTTCAAAATGCTCCGGTTACAAAGTAAGTCACCAATATGGTGGATTTCGAGGATCGATCCAATTTAACGGGCAGGATTATTCAAAAACATGGCAACTGTTCTGATCGACAAGCTGTTGCAAGCAGCAGTTAAGCAAAATGCGAGTGATATCCACATTGTCGTAGGCCAACCTCCGGTCTTTCGACTGCATGGTCGTATGCGAAGGTTGGAAACCAAAGTGCTCGAGCCCGACGATGCGATGGCGCTGATGAAGAGTATCGCGCCGGAGCGTTGCCAGCGCGAACTGCAAGAGCGCGGCGGTTCGGACTTTGGCTTCGCGTTCGGCGAGTTAGCTCGATTTCGTGTCTCGATTTTTAAGCAGCGCGGCAATGTCTCGATGGTATTGCGGCAAATTCCGAATGATAAGCTAACACCTGAGCAGCTTGGGTTGAACGACGCGGTCTTGGCGATGGTTCAGCGTCCGCGTGGATTGGTGTTAGTCACTGGTCCTACGGGTTCAGGCAAAAGTACAACTCTGGCTAGCTTAATCAACTTTTTGAACGAAACGCACGATCACCACATCATCACTATCGAAGATCCGATCGAGTTCTATCACGACCACAAGAAATCAACAGTCAATCAGCGCGAAGTCGGTGTGGACGTACCTACGTTTTCAGAAGCTATACGTCGCGCGCTGCGACAAGATCCCGACGTGATTCTGGTGGGCGAGTTGCGTGACTTGGAAACGATGCAGGCGGCGATTAGCGCTGCCGAAACCGGTCACGTTGTTTTCGGGACATTGCACACCAACAGCGCTCAAGGTACGGTCAACCGCATTATCGATGCGTTCCCGGGCAACCTGCAAGATCAGATTCGAACACAGCTCAGCACCGCGTTAATTGGCGTAGTCGCTCAAGCGCTGTTGCCCAAGATCGGCGGCGGTCGCATTGCAGTTTACGAAGTGCTTGTGGTCACTCCGGGTATCGCTAACTTGATCCGCGAGAATAAGACTTTCCGTATCAATTCAGCGATTCAGACCGGGGCAAAATTCGGCATGCAGTTGATGGACGATGCGTTGTTCAATGTTTGGCGCGACGGCAAATGCACGGTCGAAGACGTGCTGAACAAGAGTCATCGTCCCGACGACCTGGCCAAGCGAATTGTGAACGCGAAACGCGGCATCGATACTGGACCCGAAGTCGACGATGAAGAGGGTGGAGGTCACTGAGACGCCACCGAGATGGACCTCGATTACATCGAAAAATCGACTACCGGACCTGCGCTCAACTCAAGTAATCTAATCTCGCTAAACATCTCAAGAGGCAATCCATGTCGGCTCGACGCATCGGTCAAGTATTGGTCGATTTAGGTTTTATTACTGACGAGCAATTGGTGCAACTGCTGGAAGAGCAACAGCAGCGGCCGGGCGCTTTGCTTGGCAGAATCGCCGAAGATATGGGTTTAGTTACCGACGAGCAAATTTCCCAGGCGCTCGCCGAGCAGCTCAATATGCAGGTCGTTCAGCTTGGCGAACTGCAATTTGCCCCAGAGTTGTTGCGCATGATGACCGAAACGATGGCGCAAATGTATCGCGTTATTCCGGTACAGTTCGATGGCTCGTCGATGACCGTGGCGACATGCGACCCACAAAACTTGAGAATTCAGGACGAGTTGCGAACTTTTTTGGGACACGACGTGCGCATGGTAATCGCGACCGAACGCGATATTCAAGCGGCGATCAACAAGTACTATTCCTCCGATTTGGAAACATTTGAACGCATTGTTTCGGACCTGGCCGACAACGAAGAACTGCTACAAAAATCCACGTCGATGCTCAAGGATGGTGCATTCAATCTGAGCGATGCCGAAGCACTGGCCGACAGTGTGCCGGTGCGCAAGCTGCTGAACATGGTGATGTTGCTGGCCATCAAAGACCACGCCAGCGACATTCACTTCGAACCGTTTGAAGACGAGTTCCGCATCCGCATCAAAGCCGAAGGTGTGTTGTTCGAGATGGTTCCGCCCCCAAGGCATTTGGCGTTTGCGATTACCACGCGTATCAAAGTCATGGCCAACCTCGATATTGCCGAACGCCGACTGCCGCAAGACGGTCGAATCGAACTGATGATCGGCGGCCATCCCGTGGACTTGCGAGTCAGCGTTCTGCCGACCATGTTTGGTGAGAGCGTGGTTATGCGAATTCTCGACCGCTCAGTGGTATCGCTCAGTCTTGGCAACGTCGGTATGGATGAAAAGACATTGAAGGATTTTCGTCGCATCATCGATCGACCCAATGGAATTATTCTGGTGACAGGTCCCACGGGTTCCGGAAAGACCACGACGCTGTATTCGGCGCTCAGTGAACTGAACGATATCGAAGATAAAATCATAACCACCGAAGATCCGGTCGAATACGATATCGATGGCATCGTGCAAATCCCAATTGACCACGATATCGGCGTTACTTTTGCCGCATGTCTGCGAGCCATTTTGCGTCAAGATCCCGATATCATTTTGGTGGGTGAGATCCGCGATCTAGAGACGGCGGAAATCGCTATTCAAGCATCGCTTACCGGGCATTTAGTGTTTAGTACGTTGCACACCAACGACGCGCCCAGCACGATTACTCGGTTGAAAGACATGGGGATTCCCACCTTTTTGATCACGGCCTGCGTCGAAGCCATTTTGGCGCAGCGTTTGGTTCGCCGCATATGCGCCAAATGTCGAGAACCAGCCGTACCCGATAAAGACCTACTAATCGACCTGGCAATCGATCCCGAAGAAGCCCACAAACACAAGTTCTTTCACGGCAAAGGTTGCGCAACCTGCAACAATACTGGCTATAAGGGCCGTGTGGGCTTGTTCGAACTGATGGTCATGAACGACGACCTTCGGGAAGCCGTGCTCAAGAATGTGACGACCGATGAATTGCGTGACAAGGCGGTCAGCTACGGGATGATTTCTCTGCGAAGCTATGGCGTCAATTTCGTTTACGAAGGCATAACTACCGCAGATGAAATCGTGCGAGAAACCGTAGTGGATGGTTAGCGAATACAAGCCCGAAGCGCCAGCGAGTGCGTCAATCCTGTCACGCACGTAGGTTCGCTCGCACTCGCTCGCACGTCGGACTTGTATGTGTGCGAACTTGCTCGCCTAACCAACTGAGGGGGCGTGAGATGTTTCAATATCGTGCAAAAATTTGACAGACTTCGGCAGGCTGAGAATAGTTAATTCACTGGCCTGAGAATTCTTTATCGCAAGTGCTTGTTTAATTACGTTGGGAGTTCCCCAACCTTTTCCCGCAGGGACGAGAACGCCATGCCTACTTATCAATTCGAGGCGATGGATGCGACCGGTCAAACGATCAAAGACGTGATCGAGGCCGCCAACGAAGAGGAAGCCCAAACGACAATTCGTCAGATGGGTTACTTCGTAACCAAAATCCAAATGAAGAATGGGGCCGCCGCCAAGTCCGCTGCCCACAAAAAGAAACGCCCCTTTGCCCTGGGCGGAGCTAAGACCAAGCATATCTGCGCCTTCACTCGCCAGCTCTCGATCCTCCAGGATGCGGGACTTCCAATCTTGCGCAGTTTGAAGATTCTCGAAAGCAATAACAAACCGGGTAAGCTAAAGAATGCATTGATGGACGTTTGCGACGAGATCGAGACCGGCTCGACTCTGTCGGAAGCAATGAGCAAATGCCCCAAGGTTTTCAGCCGCCTTTACGTCAATATGATCAAAGCCGGCGAAGCAGGTGGTGCACTCGAAACCATTCTCAAACGCTTGGCCGATTTTTTGGAAGCTGCCGAAGCGTTAAAACGCAAGGTAAAGGGTGCGTTGATCTATCCGATCGCGGTCGTGATCATCGCGTGCGGTATTTTGGCGTTGATTATGACGTTTATCGTACCCACCTTTAAGAAACTATTCGATGAGATGGGGATGAAGTTGCCGCCACCCACGATTCTGTTGATCGCGATGAGCGATTACATCGTGAACTATTGGTTCCTACTGCTGGTCATTCCGTTCTGCTATTGGCTAATTTCCAAACTGGTTCGCAAATTCAAACATGGGAGAATGGGCTTTGACATGTACCTGCTGAAGGTGCCTGTTTTTGGCAAGTTAATAGAATTGAACATTCTCGCCCGTACGACACGGACGTTGGGAACTTTGGTTTCTAGCGGCGTTCCAATTCTTGAAGCGCTCAATATCACTCGCGAAACCGCTGGGAATGCTCTTTTTGAGAGAATCTTTACCAAAGTGACCGACGCGATTCGCGAAGGTGAAGTGATCAGCAAACCGATGCGCGAGAATTCGACCCCTGGGTTCCATCCTGTCGCGGCCTTTTATTGGGTGCTGATGGGTTCGTTCCCTGGAGTCATGATATTGTCGGTCGCGCTAACCGCCGGACGAACGGCCAGTGGTAAGGGCTCCGCCGGGGCTATGCAAACATTGCTGCAAGTCGGCGGTGGAGTGTGCGCGCTGGGAGCCGTCGGTTGCTTGATATTCTATTTCATGAAAATGAGAGCCCGCGTAATCGACGAATTGGTGGTCAATATGGTGGACGTCGGCGAAGAGACCGGCGAATTGGATACGATGCTTTACAAAGTCGCCGATACTTACGACGACGAAGTTAACGTAATGACCGAAGGTCTCACTCGTCTTATCGAGCCCTTATTGATTGTTTTTCTTGGTGTCGCGGTCGGTTTTATCGTCATTAGTCTTTTCATGCCGTTGGTCTCCATGATTTCACAACTCTCTTGACGGAGTACGATTCGGTCTAGTAACCCGACGCGTAAGCGAGGAACGTGCATCCACGCCGAACCGGGTTCCGCTGAGAGAATTGATGTTCGAATGATTGGACTTTACGCATGGGTGGCGCGCTTCTTTGAATTTAAAGGTGCGTGGCACCATGATGCATGCTTGACCTGACTTATTGAGTACCACGTCAGCCGTGGAAAAGCGTTTCGAAATTCAGTATCAACCGGGAATGGTTGTGTGGGAGGTAGTTCGATGGCTGCTTATGTCCGAAAGACTCGGTCGGGATTTACTCTAGTGGAAATGCTCGTGGTAATCGCCATCATTGGCGTACTGGTGGGCATCACCGTTCCCGCCGTCATGATTGGCATGCGAGCTGTCAAGCGAGCTGCCATCGCGATGGAAGTGCAAACTTTGACCGACGCCGTCGAGCAATACAAGACTAAATTTGGCTCTTATCCACCCGATGGATCCAGCATGGCCAGAATCCAGCAACACCTGCGCAAAGCATTTCCGCAGATTGCTGCCAGCGAGTTTACTGCATTGGGTAACGCGGCGAATTGTTCGACGGGAGCACCGACGGGCGTGATGGATCCAGGTGAGGCTTTGGTGTTTTTCTTGGGAGGATTCAGCGACGACGCGATCCATCCTTTGACCGGTCCAGGTGGCCCATTGAACGATACCGATCCCAGACCCCAAGTAGCCAGCTATATTTATAATCTCGACCGCAATAAACCATTTTATGATTTCAAGCAGAGTCAGCTATCTCTCAATGATTCGGGGGCGTCGACAGATGAAGGCGAGTTGTCGCTTTCTGGAGCCGATGCGATCCCAGTGTATCATCCTGCGGGGCGCATGGCTCCTTATATCTACTTTGAAAGTTCGACTTATACGATCAACACGGGTTCGGGTGTGTTTTATAACCACTTTACGTCCTCGGCGGTCGCTGGCGTTGCGAGGCCTTATCGCTCCGATAAAGTCAATCCAGCAGTCGCCAAGAGTCAGCCGAACCTGCATTTTCGGTTTATGGAGGACCGAAAGTTCCAAATCATTTCCGCAGGGCTCGACGATGGATATGGCGGTGTGGCAGGCGCCTCTAACGGGGTTATCTATTACCGTTATCCATCGGGTGGAGATGTGAAATTTGTGACGAGTGGCAGTACAACGACGGCCACGGAGGGCAGCCTGTCGCGTTACGAAGATGGAGATCCCGCAAATTATCAATTAGATAATACAGCGAATTTTTCAGAAGGTATTTTCGAGGATACATTGCCCAATTAGTTCGGCAATTGTTGTACCTTCCTACGATAGGCTGGAGCAGTAAGGGCACCGCCCATGATTATCCGTTTGACGACTACCGATCGCCTGCGAAGGCCGAGTTTCACTTTGGTGGAACTGTTGACGGTCATTGCCATCATCGGAATTATGACCAGCATGGTTCTGTTTGTGCTCGCCGGTGCCCAGCGCGATGCTTACGTGGCCCGCACTCGCGGAACGATTCAGAAACTACATGAAGTCATCATGCAACGTTGGGAGGAATATCGTTACCGAGCGCCTAAGATCCATGTCCAGCAGGATTGGCTCAGACCACAGTTAGCGATGCGTGGTCAGGTAGCGCTTGGTCCGCGAGAAGGCGCAAGATTGAGAATGATCGTCTTGCGCGATTTGATGCGCATGGAAATGCCGGACCGTATGAGCGACATTGAATACCCGCCTACGATTTATAAGATTGCTGCTTTTACTTTTGACAATGGCGAGACTCCTCCTAACTACGCCAACGATCTGCCATATCCGCCGTCGCTGGCGGAGCTCTCGATGTTACCTCGTGAAGTACCAGGGCAATACAATAATCTGCGCCAGCGTGCCGGATTAGGCTCATTGACGAGCAATCCGTATAAGGGGCCCGTTGCTTCCATCGTGCCGACAGGATATAGCGGTTCGATTAATAGCGCGGAATGGTTGTACTACATCATTGCTGCGTCAAATTTCCAGGGAGGTTCGGCGCTTGAGTACTTTCGTCCATCGGAAGTTGGAGATACCGATGACGATGGTCATCTTGAATTTCTCGATGCCTGGGGAAATCCGATTTGGTGGATACGCTGGCCCTCCAGTTTCGAAAGCCCCTACAATATATACGGTGCACCCGATGCGATGGACCCGCTACATACCGATTGGCGCTGGAACATCTCTTCGGTAGCCGACAAGCCTTGGACTCTGGTACCGCTGGTAATATCGAGTGGCCCAGATGGTATTTTCGATATTAAGTTCGAAGGATCTTCGAGTCCAATTATTTACGCAACGCAAACATGGCGAGGTTTTACCGACTCACCCGCACATAAGGCACCGCCAATTCCATATTTCTTTCCAGATCCCTATGTGGAGGCCTACGACAATAACGGAAACTTGGTTAAGCAGGGGCTCGGAGCACTGTTGGATCAGGATGGTGACGGATCGACCGATGGTTCAGCGGATAATATCCATAATCATAATTTAACGGAATAACTGCGAGCCTCTTGGATCAGATCGAAATGTCGATATCAAACCACAACTCTACATCGTTCAATAAGCACTTTGGATACACACTGGTCGAATTGCTAGTGGTGATGGGGGTCATCGTCATCCTTGCCTCCGTTACGTTGCCATTTGTTCGCGAGCTGTTGCACGATCAAAAATTGAGCCAAACGGCGCGCATCGTTCAGGGATACGCCGAATCCGTACGAGCCAAAGCAATGGCATCCGGCAGGCGCACAGCGTTGATCTTGGAACGATTGCGATACGATGGCCTCGGCGGCATCGCAGCCGATGTACGCATTGGACAGAATACATGTATCCGACTTTCCACGGGCGAAGTTTTTCCGCCGTATGAAGGCGATTGGGCAGGTTCGACTGGGACTTTGGTGGGAAACGGCAGCATAGTAACGGGTATTCAGATACCACTGGCTCAGGCCGCCAGCCTATGGGACACTTCGACTGGAAAGCCATCTGGACTTGTCTCGGTAGGCGATTCGATTGAGTTTGGTGACCGCCAACAGGGATTCGTTATTCCCACCGATCCGACGCTTTTGGCTAACAGCAACATTTTGATTCCCGTCTCTAATCCTCCAACTGCGAGCTTGTCAGGAATACCAGGTTCCGTGCAGATCGCTGAATCCATGTGGACCCCGGGAATATCGGTCCGATTTCGCATTCATCGCAAACCTTCCAAATCGTTATCGGGCAGCGTGATTCTGCCACGCGGGACCTGTATCGACCTTACGATGAGCGGTACGGGTTTAACCGGTCGTGAGTTTAGCACCGATACGATTCAAGGTATCAGCAAATATGTTAATGATGACTACGGCCAAGTTTATATAGTGTTTGGACCTCGAGGGACGGTCGAGTTGGCTTACTATCAAGCACGCCCAACGGACAATGCGTCCGCTTTTGTGCGCGTATTTCCGACTGGCATCTTTCACTTGATGATCGGTCGGACCGATCAGGTACTGCCCAATAGTCTGCTGGCACCGTTTACGCCTGGCGCTGAATCGGAACGTGACGATTTCAAAGCGAACATTATGGACCCAGGGAATTTTTGGGTGTCACTGAATCCCTATTCTGGCGCCATTTATTCTTCGAGTGTTACTGCCCCAACAATCCCCAGCGGCATGGCTCCAGCGGCTGCGATTCCATTTCGCACCGCGCAAGCTCGTCAATTCGCCACAGTTGTCTTAAACCGTGGAGGTACCTAAGGCCATGCGTGCTATTTCATTAGTGCCCAGATTGATGTTACGGCCGCAAGATTGTATAGCGCAAGATTGTAGAACACCTTGTCCTCAAGTGTTCATGGCGCGGCGTAGTCCTTGGACGTGTGGCTGGTTCGGTCCCGATTCCATAATTCCGGCCCATGAACACTTGAGGACAAGGTGTTCTACAATCTTGCGGCTTGACCATGCTATGCAAATCGTCCGCGATCGCCATCGCACAGGTGTGACAATCCTGGAAGTCCTGTTTGCAATTGCCATTGTGATCGTTGGCATTCTAGGCATCGCTTCGATTCTTCCGCTAGCGGGCCGGCAAGCGGGCGACAGCAACCGCGCCTCGATTGCACAAGCGCTGGGGGAAAGCTGGTATCGCGAGTTCATGACGCGCGGGATGTATCACACTGGAAGTTGGCAACGTTATCAAGATCGACTGCCATTCGGATTCCAACCGGTCTTCAAATCGGCGTCTATTCCTGTAGGGGCTTTGTTGAGCAAGACCTCACCACCCAATTTTCGACCGACGGGAAAACAAGCAGTCTGTATCGATCCGATGTTCTACTCCGATCGTGATATGCCCGCTGCACTGGCAATTGGCACATCCACTTGGTATCGACCTTCGGTGTTTCCCTATTATCAGGAAAGCTACAACCCAACGATTGACCCCGCGTATTCCATAAACAATCCCCCAATTAATTCGGCAGCATGGGACGATCAGCCGCGCATGTTGCGACTTACCCTCGGATCATTGATTAATGCTAAGATGGTCGAGCAAATATTCCAGTCGCAGGATGACATGGTAATTTCTGCGGACGAGAAGGAACTTGACGCGTCTCCCGTGCGAGGAATTCAGTTTTATCAGGCACCGACTACCGCCATCCCATTGCCATTTGCGCGAGCGCAAGCGAAAACCGAGTATAGTTGGCTAGCGACTCTAACTCCCACCGAACAATCGGACAATTCGGTAGAGACTCATTACACCATGTCGATCGTGGTCATTCATCGCCGCGATACATTATTCAGTCCCAGTGGCATCACAGAGCGCACTCCTGGTACCGATCCAACTCCCGACGACAAACCTGGTGGTGAACGACTTGTTTGGGTATTGCCGCTGTCCGGCAATTTTGACGGCGGCCATGGTGGGCGAGTGCAGTTAATTGCAACCGACGGCGTGAAAGATGATTTGCAAATCGGTGACTGGATAATGCTCAGCCGCCATGTTGGCGCGCGCGTCGACGTGACTGGCCCATCGCAACAAAGATATTCGGTGTTTCGCTGGTACCGTGTCGTAGGCGTAGATGGTGAAGCGAGTTACGGGCCATATAATCCCGATGCTAACGGCAAGCCGACGCCAGACATCTTTGGAGTCACGCCACCAGACAATGTTTGGACGCGTAATGTCGTTTTAGAAGGGCCCGATTGGAATTTTGCACCGGTGGCACCGGTATTGAACCTACCAGGAAATCAAACGTTCATTGCGCCGACGACTGCGACGATTGTCAAAGGTGCCACGCACGTCATCGAGCGTGTGGTAGAGATTCCTTAGATTACAGTCTTTTCGTTTTGATTGCGCCCGATTCGCAAATTGGTTGGAGCTGCTTGTCATGAAAACTCAAGCCACAGTACGTAGGTCAGGCCTGATCCTGCTGGTAGTCCTCGGCATGTTAACGTTATTTAGCATGCTAACGATTACATATTTGGCGTATTCGGGCAGTTCGCGAGCCGGCAGTATGCAGTTGGCGCGACGCGAGTATCGCGGAACACCTTCACCACGATTAACCGACGAAGCACTCAAGCAATTGCTGCGGGGAACACCTGACGTGCGTTCGGCACTCTACGGCCATTCGTTGCTCGAGGATCTTTATAGTCCACCCTTCGCCTTTAGAGTTCGCGATTACGCACTGCTATTTCAGCAGACTAACGGTATCACCTTGCCCCTAACTCCCGATGACACCAAGCCTCCGCCCGGCGGCATCCAGCGCCCAATGGTGCTTGGCGGTCGATTCTTGCGAATTCCATTAGTGCTCGAAACACCTAGATTTCTCCCGGAATACAGTAATTCTCTAAAATATCGCTGGGTATCTAGCAACTTGTCTCTTGTGCACGATATTGTTGCCGGGCGAATCGTCACTTTTGCGGAAGGCCCGTTGGCAGGCGAGTCGTTTCGAATCATTAGGTATATTGGACCGGTCTCGATCGATCCCAATAATCCGACTTCACAGGATTTGATTGATTTCGCTCAGCAATATTCAATAATTATTGATCTGAATGAAGCCGACATGGACAAAGTCGTGTCATATGCCGGAGGTGAGTTTACTATTAATGGTTGGATCAATCGTTCACCGGCTGGATCTTATTTGTGCCACGCATCAGTTTCGGCAACTACTGGCTTAACTAGCGGGCATACTTTGCTCGTTAACGGAGCTGCGCTGAATGGGCACGGTCTGGGCGTGGGATTCGACGGAACTCAGCAGGTGCATGAGTTAAAGGCTCAGCATACGTCAAGGTTCGGTAGGCGCAAAATCCTTCAATCGGGAAACTTTACCCCATACATTTTTTCTAACAATCCGCCGCCACAGCCGCTAGATAAATTAGCAGTACCATTGCAGCCACGGCTTGGGGATCTTGGGCTGATACCGCTTGCTGGGTCTGCAAACGAATCGTACGACGCCGCCGACTACAATGATTTCTATTTGGCCTTGCGTGCTTCTGGGGCATCCATTCCTGCAGCAATTATTCCAAGTTTTCATCGCGCAGCGCTAATTAATTATGTTGCTCATTGGAAGCCAAGCTTCGATTACTCGACACTCGAAGAATTACTTTGGACTTTAGAAAGAATTCAGCTTGCCGCGGGTCGCCCTCTGTCCATTAATGTAATAGTGCAGGGAGTAGAAATCTACACTGTCAACCCGAATTTTACCGGAAGTAATAGTGGAGATTATGTATCTGGATCACAGAAGGTGCCGCAGCTCAATCTCGATTTGGGTAGTAACTTTTCAAACAGTTGGCCAGGAGCGAAGGGTCAGTTTCTCAACTGGATACGCTGGCTGGTGGCCGGTCCTTGGGATGTGGATAACGATGCTGATGGGCTGGCGGATAGCGTGTGGGTGGATCTCAATCTGCCGCTGATGACATCTCCAGAAGGTAAACTGCTCAAGATGATGGCAGCCTATTATGTGGAGGATCTTGATGGAAAGCTCGACCTGAATGCGGCAGGCAACATCTCGCAAAGCCTTGATGCAGGTTACACAAACGAAAAAAGCAGTCAGTTTGCTGATTATTTTGTAAGGATAGGTGAATTAAATGTACCAAACCTGAATCTTCCCCAAGGTTTTGGATCTGGCCCAGC
>SXGS01673045.1_pt1 | contig 23738 bp, 20 predicted proteins | sample 3174681 | NCBI WGS metagenome assembly SXGS01 (sample SAMN11356861, study PRJNA531348) | freshwater metagenome | isolation source: freshwater sample F1-80 | place: China: Fuxian Lake, Yuxi | collected 2017-12-25
AAGGACGTTTACGCCTTTACGGAAGTCGTTTTGATAAAAATCAACGATTAGAAAATGATAATGGACCCCTTTACAGCGACGGTTTCCAACAACAATATCTCAAAGCGGAATGGCAAGGGATTTGGACTTCTTCCCCCAGATCGGAATGGGTTTACGGTATGGGAACAGTCAGAGACGCCATTCGTAGTGAGCGTTACGGCGAAGGTTCAGCAGAGAAAGTAAATCCAGTGTGGTATGTGTTCCAACAATTGGATTACCGCTTGAGCGATAGGGGGTCGATAATCGCAGCAGTTCGCTTTGACCGATACCAACTCTTTGGTTCGGCCTGGAGTCCTAAAGTGGCGCTTCAATGGTGGCAGAGTCCCAAGATTAATTGGAAATTATCGGTAGCTCGTGGCTTTAAAACTCCGGACTTTAGGCAATTATATCTCAACTTCATCAACCCAGCCGCCGGGAATTACCGGGTTCTGGGGAGCTTGAATGCCCAACAAGTCATTGCCGCTTTGGATACAGCAGGACTCTTGTCCTCGCTTACCCCTGAATACAATCTCCTCCAGTCATTGAGGCCGGAGTATTCAACCTCCCTGCAATTAGGGCGTACCCAGTATGAAAGAAACCAAGGCATCGATTGGCGATGGGAAATCCACGGATTTGCTCATCTTCTCCAAAACATGATCGACATCAGACCAATCGCCATTCAAACGGATGGGGCTCAAATTTTTTCGTATCTGAACGTTAATCAAGCCTATACCGCAGGAATCGAAAATAAACTTACATTGGAGCAACCCCTGTGGGTACTGCAATTTGGTTGGCAAATGTTATGGACGGGTCGGCCCGAAGATTGGACACGTATCCGTAACAAAGAAGTCTATACCCGCGATGAGGAAGGATTTAGCCGCCTAATGCAGGCATCGGATTACCGAGGTTTACCCTTTCGATCCAACCAGCAAATTCAATTGAGCTGGACCCGGAATTTTCGGGGTGGATACTATGCGCGCTGGCAATCTACCTATCGTTCCTCATGGATAACAGCCGATACCGATGGTAATGGTTTGTACAACCGCCAGGATTTGCGCGCCTCCGGCTTTGCAGTGCATCGGCTGGTGGGAGGCGGGCCCATCACCTTGAACAGGTCCGGGGTGGTACTTCAATTGCAAGCCGGAATTGATAATTTATTTAACTATCGCGATGCGTTTTTTGTGCCAAACCTTAACCCACGTTCGTTGTTTATTCAATTTGAGTGGCGCCCCACGTTCTAAAACCACGTCTGTACCCCAATCTCTTAGAAACCCAATTTCCCAGAAATGAAAACCATTGCCCAACAAACACTTTCTTTTAAAGTCATCGCTCTTTTTCTTGGCTTAGCGGCATTCACCATCGCCTGCGATGATAACAACCCCATCATCCCTCCGGTGGGATTGCAGGCAGTTACGGTTCAGAACCTCATTGCCGATACCATTATTGGGATCACCCCCGGGGTACCTCCGTTCGGCGGGATGCCTTACGGCGCTGGCAAATTCACCTTCTACAGCTTGGAGACCAATTCCATCATCCCCTCCACCGACTCAGCCACCAATCGTTGGGATTTGGGCTTCCGCGGTACCACGATCATCAGCAATTCGGGCAGCAGCGGGCCAGGGCAGGGTGGGGCCTTCGTTTGGACAGGGCTCTTTGCCGACCTCAAATCCATTCCTGCTGATTCAACATTTCGGGTGGATGCCGCGCCCAATTACGCCATTCCGGTTGGAAGTGGCCGGTCCTGGTACACCTACTCCCAGGCCGAGCAACTGGTGCGTCCGATCCCCGGCAAAATCCTCGTCATCCGCACCTCTTCGGGCAAATTTGCAAAAGTCGAAATTCTCAATTATTACAAGGGGGGCGTTACCCCAGCGGTCACCGAACCCGATTCTGTCAAATACAAACTGCAACGCCACTACACCTTCCGCTACACGTTCCAACCCAACGGAAGTCGGGAGTTCTAATTATTGTAGCGGGGAGCAGAATCGAACTGCCGACCTTAGGGTTATGAATCCTACGCTCTAACCATCTGAGCTACCCCGCCTCAATGAACAAAAAGACCGCTTTGGGCGGTTGATGGGCGGCAAATATACATCAAGGAGCTTTGGAACTGCATTTCTTGCTGCAGTATCGCACCTGCTCCCAATTCAAAATCCATTTGCGGCGCCAAGTAAAGCTACGTCTACAGACCGGACAGATTTTGGTGGGCAGGAAAGGTTTACGGTAAGTGGTTGACACAAGTCAAAGGGTTGGGAAAAAGTCTAAGGGGCTAGGAAAAGGGCCTCCATCGCCTTTTGGCGGTATTCGAAAATTTCCTGGAGCTGACCTCGAATCAAGAGACGCTGGGCCAAATCACCTAGGAAGCCCAAAGGCGGGATATATGAAACTCTATCTTCCATCCAGGTGCCACCATCTCCCGGGGTGAGTCGATGTTCGTGATGCCAGAAGCGGTAAGGGCCTAGAACCTGTTCATCCACAAAGTAGGAGCCGTGTTCGATTTCCGAAATACGGGTCACCCAAGTAGTGGTCCAGCCCGGGAGGGGCCGAACACGGTAGGCAATAATCATCCCGGAGTGCATCACCGGGGGCAAATCTGGGGTTTGAATTTGAAAACCCATGCGTGGTGGGGTAATACGGGCCAAATTGCGAGGGGTGGCCACAAAATCCCACAGAGTTTCGGCTGACGCCGGCAACCATTGCTTTTCGTAAATCTGATATAGTCCCATATTTAGATAACACTTCGGTCTTCGCTTCGTTTTGATTCCGGGGCTTTTGGGGCGATTTTTGAGCCAAAGAGCAATTCCGTCGTATCCCCATGAATCGTTTGTCCACCATGCTGATCAAGGCCTTTGTCCTGCCTTTGGTGGTGACTTTTTTGATCGTTCAGTTCATATTGGTCATGCAGTTCCTCTGGCTGTATATCGACGATTTGGTCGGCAAAGGGCTAGAATGGTGGGTGATCGCCGAACTCATCTTCTACGCCTCGGCGAGTTTTGTGCCCCTGGCCCTGCCCCTGGCCATCCTCCTAGCCTCCATCATGACCCTCGGAGCGCTTGCGGAACATGGAGAACTGACTGCGATCAAGTCTTCTGGTATTTCGTTGTTACGATTCCTTCGGCCGCTTTTTGGGCTGGTCTTTTTGATTTGTTTGTTTGCCTTCTATTTTTCGGATACCATCCTGCCTAATTCTAGGCTCAAATTCGGTTCCTTGCTCTACGACGTGCAACAGAAAAAGCCTGCGCTTGCCATTAAGCCGGGGATATTTTACAAAGACATTGAGGGATACAGCCTTATGGTGCGTCGTAGGGATGCGGACCAGCAAACAGTGCACGATATTATTATTTACGATCGTAATTCCGGAGGGGCATATCCCCGAGTAACCATAGCGCGTCGTGGCAAATTGATCCACAGCCAGGATCAGCGATTTCTAACTATTCAGCTGGAAGATGGATTCAACTACACCGAACAAGGTTCCGCCGAGTCCTCTGCGACCATGAGCGGTGAATCCCGGATTATATTTCGTAAACAAGAAATTCACCTGGACCTCAGTCAACTGAAACTTCGCCGTAGCGACGAGAGCTTGTTCAAGGATTATTACTCCATGCTTAACACAAGACAGCTTTCCAAAGCGATTGACTCCCTCCGTCTTGACAACCAAAGTCGAGATTCCTCTCTGAATGACCTCATCTTGGGGCAGTATCATTTTGGGAGAGCGCCAACGCCGGAATCTTCAGAGCCGTTAGCGACCCTGTCCGCACAAACTCCTGTTGGTGTTGCTCAATGGTCTGAAAATGACCCCGACCTCATTCAAGAAGCCTTACGGCAGATTCAAACAGTGAAATCCTACACGGACATGAAAAACCGTGAAATGCGTAATCGAAGAGGACTCCTGGCAAGGTATATCATTGAATTTCATCGAAAATTCTCTTTGTCCTTTGCCTGCCTTTTGCTATTCATGGTTGGAGCGCCATTGGGTGCCATCATTCGCAAAGGCGGCTTGGGCTTGCCTACTGTATGGGCTATAGGTTGCTTTCTGTTATACCATGTGATTTCAATGAGCAGTGAGAAATTAGGTCGTGACGACAGTCTTGATCCGCGGTGGGCGATGTGGGTTTCGAGCCTCTTCCTACTGCCCCTGGCTACTTGGTTGTTGTACAGGGTGAACCTGGACAGAAAACTAACATTCCGGCTATAGATACGATCTAGCCAACAATTCCATGTCCCTTAACCTACGAATACTTCAATTGTACAACCGGGTACCGTATCCCTCCAGAGATGGCGGAGTGAAGGCTGTTTTACACATGCGTCAGGTTTTTGAAGATTTGGGCTGTGAGGTTAGAGGCTTTGTTTTGAATCCAAGCCGGAATCGAATTGATCCATCAAGCCTTCCAGATTCAATGCGCGGTGATTATTTGACGGAAATTGTGGACTTGGATAGCGGCATCAAGCTTGTAGGGGCTTTGGCTGTCTTGAATGCTCCTCTGCCTTATCATTTGTTGCGATTCAGGTCTTCGGAAGTCACAAGAATACTACGCCAAACGATCGAATCTTATCGCCCAGATCTTGTCCTTCTCGAAGGATTACCCATGGCATTGTACCAAGAGACTCTCAGGCGTTTCCATTGCAAGGTTTGGTATAGGTCTCATAACATTGAAAGCGATATTATCCGTCAAAAGGCAGCATCGCTTTCCCTATGGAATCCCCTAAGACTTTGGATGTATGGTGAATACCGTAAAATGCAAGCCTTTGAGCGGCAAACGGTGCGATCAGTGGATGTCGTTTTGGCCATCAGCCCCCATGACTTGGATCAGCTCCGGGCTATGGCCCCTGAACGCAAGGAATCTATGCTTGAATTGGGGTACTGGCCCAGCATGGTCAGTACCACAGAGCCCCATACCAAGCCCAAACCACCGGCATGGAATGGAGAAAGACCCCTCAAGTTGGGTTTCATTGGAACCATGGATTGGTTGCCGAACCAAGATGCCGTTCAGTTGCTTCTCAACGAATGGATACCCGCCACCGAAGGTTGGCCGAACCGACCGGAATTTCATGTCGCAGGTCGAAAAGCCCCTGCCATTTTTGCACAAGAAAGCCCTGCCTACTTTTTTCATGGCGAAGTTGAAGACGCAGATACATTTATGTCGTCTTGTGATGCGATGGTCTTTCCCTTGCGAATGGGCAGCGGCCTCAAAATCAAAGTCCTGGAGGCCATGGCATTGGGTGTCCCTGTGATCTCAACAGCCCAAGGGGTACAAGGCATGGGGTTGACCTCTGGAGAAAATTACCTGCATGCAGAAAATGCTAATCAATTTGCGCAAGTCTTGAAAGATTTAAGGCAATCACCTAACAAATTATATGTTTTAGCAGAAAATGCCCTTCAGAGATTTCGTAACCATGACGCGTATTCGCAACAAATCATGGCCTTGAAGGGCCTAGTGCTGCAATCCCCCTCGGATGACCACAAAGCAAACCCGTCAAAGGTATGATATGCTCCATTATAGCCCTTGTGGGAAGCATCGCTGGTTTAGGTCTTTTGCACACCTACGTAATTTACCCTTGGCATATGCGAAGGCTCGCCAAGTTGCCCCAGGATTGGGAGCCTTTGGAAGAGTTTCCGAATGCGATCATCCTCATGGCGGCATACAACGAAGAGGCCAAAATTCAGTCCAAAATTCAATCTGTTTTCAGAAATCATTATCCCAAATCGCGCTTGACGGTGGTTGTCGGAACCGATGCTTGCACCGACGGAACGGATCTTCTGATGGAACAAATGTGCCTAGAATACCCTGGACTACGTCACCACAGATTTACCAAAAGAACTGGCAAACCTGGGATCATCAATCAACTCTACCAAGAATATCAAGGTAAGGTCTCAGAAGCCACCATACTTGTTTTGACAGACGTGGACGCCATCCTCGAAGAACGTACCCTTGCCGAACTAGTACTACCCTTTTCAAATCCCATGGTGGCCGGTGTGCAGGCTAACATTAAACCAAACTCCGAGAATAGCCACGAATCCTCCAATGAAGGCGTCTTCCCCGACAACGTTGTTGCCCAAGAGCTGCGTTATATGGAAGGAGAAATGTTATCCAAACAAGGTGAATCCAGAAAGGGAAGCGTCATTGGGGGATATGGCGCCTTGATGGCCATGCGATGGGAAAGATTCGAACCTTCGCCGGACGGACTTCTGGTGGACGATTTCTTTTGGTTTGCCCGTTTGCTGCAGGAGCGCGATTCGCAAGTGGTCTTTGCCGAAAAGGCCGTTGCCCGCATGCCGCTGGAAGGCAGCAGAGCAATTCAATTTCGTCGAAAACGTCGCCTTGGGAAAGGAAACCTCCAAAATTTATGGATTTTTAGATCCCTCCTCTTTTATCGCAAAACAGCCTATTGTTACATTTCTCACAAAGCCCTTCGGTGGTTAAGCCCTTGGTTCCTTCTTGCATGCTATGGTTCATGTTCAGCCTTCATCGCCATGCATTGGCCAATGGGTGAGAACTACAGCTTCGCATTGAATTGGCTGGCTTTGAGTTTAGTCTTGCCCGTAGGGTTCAAACTACTTACTCTTCCGTTTCTGCGATGGAAGCCCTTCAAAACGAGGTTTCATTGGGTTGAACATTTTCTGCTCATGAACTTTGCGTTGGCCTTAGGCGCTTTCGATTTAATCTTCAAGCCTAACCGGCATGTTTGGTGGGATAACCACAAAGCTTCTACACCAAACCCTAAAGTCTAAAGTCTAGAATCCCAAAGAAATTCCTGCAGAGTAACCTTTAAAATGCCCTATAGTAAAAGTCTCGGCATGTAGAGCAAGCAACACAAGTTTGAAGCGCAGACCCAAACCCATACGCAATTGTTGCTCGCTGTCGATTTGAATATCCAAGGGATTGTTGATACTGGTCCATTCTTCGGTGAGGTTGGCGGGATTGTTAGGGCTGGGGATTAATCCGGAACGTACGGCATAATTTCCTTTGACAGCCAACGTGAAAGAAGAGCTTTGAAGACCAATGCTCGCATAGGGGGTGAAGGCCAAAATTTTCTTGGATAATACAATGCCCAAACCGGTTGCCCTTCCCTCCATAAACAATTGTTGCTTCGAGAAATCTTGTGAACCTCTAATGGTACGGTTAGTTACTTGAACGCCTGGAGCAACATTGTAGGCTGTAAACGCAGATGGCTCTATCCGCGTATCCAGTTCGTAACTCATCCTCGAATGGTTGGCATACAGACTCAAACTGAAGGGTAACACCTTGACCACCGGAATCCACTGCAACAATTCGTGCTTCGCGCCAACACCCCAAAAATTAATTTTGCCAGAAAGAATATTCTCAGGAATTATACCATTACCCAGCGTGGATAAATCAAGAGTTGGGGCATAACGAATACTTAGTTCCGTATTCTTCATCAAACCAATATTGGCCTGGATATAGGGTGTAAATGTCATGGATAAACCCAAGCCCTGGAAAATTTCCCCCAAGGCGGGATATTCGAAAGACCTCGTTCCTCCAGGGCTTGTAGAATCCTGCAGCGACCCCGTAATGACCCATTGAGGGGACATTGCGCTCCGGTCTCCCGCAATCGTAGGGACGGCATTGGGATTGCCTCCAACGGCTTTGAGGGTCGTCAATTGCAGCGTAGCCGGATCAAAAAACTTGTGTTGGTCCGGAATTTGAATCAACGTCACCCCTACTTGGACATTGACGCGCAGGGTCTTGAGGGCATTCGCGGTATTGAACCAGTTTTGGCCCAAAGCCATCGAAAAACTCTGCCCCATCGGGGAAATGTACGCGCCAAGAAGTTTGTTAGCATCTTCCGTACCACCGGCAAGAATAGCCAGCGCATCATCTTGGGCCTTGGCTCGTGTCGACTGCATCAAAATCCCTAGCAATCCAATTAACAATATGAAGGACAACCTGAAAGTCCTGGTATTACGATAGTAATTTGAAATCATACGGGGGGGCTTTTTAATAAGAGAGTAAAATTAAGGTCGATATTTAAATAATCCACACCCTTTCATGGCGACGTGATTCCAAGCTCACGGTACAGAAGGGTGAGATTGTTGGTAGCTGTCGGATCACCAGACTGAAGGCGCAAGAATTCTTCAAGACAGCGAGCAGAGCCTCTTTTGTCACCCAATTCAAAAAAGCCCTGGCTCGGTTAAAATAGCTATCTGACAACCATGTTATGGAAATTTCCCGTTCAAAAAACGATTAGCCTCCTTGAATTTTCCATCCTCCAAGGCCAGTAATCCCATGTAATGATTGACGTATTTCTCCTTGGAATCTATAGCATATGCTTTGTGTATGTACTTACGAGCCGCCGCCAAACCTGGCCTAGGTAGTCCCTCCACCGTATTGCAACGAATCGCGTACATGACGTGAGCGTAGGCCGATGACGGAGAATGATCTACCGCATCCTTCCAGAAAGCTAACTCATCGGCAAAGATAGCCTTTCTGCTAACATTGATTTGCAAAACCAAATGAGGATCAAACAAGAAAGCGTCGCCCCCCAATATCCTGTATATTGTTGAAGAACCAAATTCGAAGAGCCCAATGCCGCCCATAAGCCCAGCGTAGGAACATAGAGTCTGTGCTCAAAGACTTGATCATTCAAGCCTCGAGGAACCACCATCGCTGGCAATAATAAGAGCAACCAAAAGGCCAGGCCCCCAACCCATCGGCGGCGATCTTGAGCAGGAGTCCACCAAACCAATAATCCTAGGATGCCCAAAGCAACAAGTCCCCACCGCCATTCCGTATTCGCCTGCATGGGAAAGACTGATAGATTCAAAGGCAAAAATGTTTTGCCCAAATACTGCAAGAGAATGGGAGTCCTTTCCCAAAACAAAGCCCATAAATTGACGGGATTTAGACCTGTTCCTACCGTTTCAGCCTCATTCCGACCCCATACCCATAGCCCAAGGGCGACGCACCAGAGCAATCCAAGAGCAATCCAAACTCTCGATGATTGAGGCAATCCCCGAAAAGCCCAAACCAAAACCACCGTGGCTGGCATGATCACCACCCCTGTTTCCTTAGTCAGCGTGGCTGCTAACCCGAACAAACCCCATAACAACAACCAGAGCTATTTGCTCTTGTCCAATACTGAACCAAAGCAAGAATTCCAATGAAGGTCACTACTGCCAACAAAGAATCGTTCCTTCCTGGAATCCACGCCACAGCCTGGCTCAAGGCAGGATGAACCGCCAAAAGCAACCCAAGAACCCAAGCGCTCAAAGGCGTAAGCCCAAGGGAGCATAAAGCTGCAAAAAGCAAAACACAAGAAAAACAGGTGCAAACGAACGTTGGTTTGCAAATACCCTTCTAGCTTCAACTGGTGCATACGGGCATCGGCCACAAAACTCCATAACAAGAGTGGGCGATAATAACTGTCTCCTTTTTCTCGAAACACTCCCCGGGTCAGGGCTTTGGAATAGGCTGATTTATCCCGATTGAATGAATAATTTTCCTCAATAAAGATGGAGTCATCCAAGCGTGTTAGGCGTTGGCTGGGAACATCACGATACACCCATCCGGCGAATAAGGCTAACAAACCAACCAAAATCCATTGAACATAGGGTTATTTGGGTAGCGTTAGGGCATTCATCATCCAAAAGTTTAAAACAAATCATGCACAGCGTTCATCACCTCATCCACGGCAATGCGGTTGATGCAAGGATTATCCGGGTGAACGCATCGGATTTGACCACAGGGGTTGCAAGGCAACTTGACGTGCAATGCTCTGAAATTAGAAGCTTTGGGGGAAAAGATTTCAGGCTCCCCTGGCCCAAAAAGTCCAACAACGGGGCAACCGGTCGCCGAGGCCAAATGCATGGGACCACTTTCGTTACCAATCATGAGCGAGGCCTGCGCCAACAATGGAAGAAGATACCGAATCGAACGGCCTTCCATGTAGGTAAAGGTTTCAAAATCAAGTTTTCCTTGGATGCACTCCACATCCGGGCGCTCTTCGGGAGTCCCCACAAACACAATATCAAAGTGAAAATCAAAGTGCAATCGACGGGCCAAATCTGCCCAGCTTTGAAGTGACCACCTTCGCAACAATTTCCTTGCTCCTGCATGAAAAACAACATAGGGGCCTAAATCCAATCGTTGTTTGAACAAATTGATATCGGCCGCGGCGATAGGATCTTCTCCATGCAGCAGGGAGCCATAATCTTTTTGATAATCACGGTGGCCGTTTGTCCAATTCAGCAAGGGTGCGGCTATCTTCATGTTGATATCCCATTCGTGAAGCTGGACTTGGCCCCGAAGACGCCTCCAAAGGCGTATGCTCCCTCGATCACGACGTCCTTGAGGCCATGTCCTAAGGGCATAGCCCAGGGTTTGCCAATTCCCCCTACATTCCAAAACCCAATCATAGCGTTCCTTCCCCGTGGGGCAGTCCCCTGTCCAAAAGGTATTCACCAACCCCTGCGGTGCCAACCAGTCCTTATGGATGGGTTTGCACCACAAATCCACTACGGCACGCGGGTTCTCGTACCGGATCGCTAGAAGCATGGGCAACGTGGTCACCATATCCCCCAATTCATCCATACGGATGACCAAAATCCGTTGTGGACGCTCTCCATGGGGCCGCATTTTGTTCCACCTCAATAGGGCTTGGAATCGGCACCACAAGGCGCCAAATCCCCATAAGCCCCCCACAAGGGCAGAAACCACGAAATATAGTCTTTCGTTACGCACCATACTGCAAATCTGAGCATAAACCACGCTTCTGCGTAATACCCCTAATTTTGAGGCCGTGTCTTACTCCTTTTATCGCAACTCCCTCGCTATTTGGCTATCCAATGCCTTGGTAAAGCCTTTGTGGATTCTGTGGATCGATCGAAGTATCCAAAACCAAGTTGGACCAGAAGCCTACGGCACTTATTACCAATGGTTCAATCTTTCCTTGTTGTTGGCCGTTTTGTTGGATGGGGGCATGGCCAATTATTGGAATCAGCGGATTGCTTCGGGAGGATTCAAGGGAGGAGAAATGTCCCGCATGCTTCGACTCAAAGGAATTTTGTGGGTGATTTACCTAATGGGAACCTTGGGTATTGCAGCGGGACTTGGTTTTGGAGGTGACTCATTGTTATGGATTTCGCTCCTAGGCGTCCTTCAAGGTCTCATGTTTCTCAATCTTTTGTGGAGAGCAGGTCTGGCAGGTCAACAAAAATTTGTTTTGGAAGGAATTTTGAGTGCGGGTGATAAGGCGATTATGATTCTGCTCTCTGTGCCTTTGTTGCAAGGCAAAGCGTATTGGACCGGGAATATACTTCATGATTTTGTAATTATACAAGTCATTGGAGCTATGTCAATTACAATAATTTCTGCATTCATTCACCATTCCAAATCGGAGACTAAATTAGATCAACCCCAACCGAATTCATTTGTCGATTTGATCGATTCTAGGACCGAAAAAATATGGTGGAAAACATGGTTGCCGTTTGGAGTATTGGGCTTAATCATGACCGCTTATTTCCGTTTGGATGTGGTAGTGTTACGATTGTGGGGAAACGGGGGAGCCCTCGACCAAGGATGGTACGCCGCATCATATCGTTTGTTGGATGCAGGCTTAATGCTTCCTTTGCTGTTGGGTCAAATGTGGGTAGGCCGATTTGCATTTCTTGAACGCAATTTGGAGCAAATTCATCGTTTGCTGAATCAGTCCGCCTCCCTTTTGATTGGAATCGGCTTGGCGGGAATTTTTATTGCTTTCCCCCGCTTGCAGGAATGGATGGCATGGTGGTACCCCGCATCGGTCTCCACTACGCCAGTTTACCTCATTCTGGGCTGGCACATCCTCGCATTCCTGCCAATGGCGCTTAATGTCCTGCTGGGATCCTTGCTCACGGCTCATCGTGCTTTTGGCAAACTAATCCCCTTACATTCGGTCGCCCTTCTGATCCATTTCCTTTTATTGGGCCTATGGGTGCCTGAATCGGGTGCCCTGGGGGCTGCGCAGGCCTGTGCTATTACCCACACATTGGCCATGATTGCCCAATGGGCTCTGGTCAGCGTGGAATACGAATGGAACCCCTGGAAGCATTTATGGAAGTCCGTTGCTGCCTTGTTGGCCATTGGCTTTATCACTGTCAGCGCCTTTGCCTTGTTGAATTACCCTTTGGGCCTCTGGCAAGAAGGGCTTGTTACCTGCATTGGTTTCGCTCTTGCCTTGGGCTGGATCTTCACGAAAAACAGCCGTTTGACCTAATTTTAGACTTTTGAACTTGTCTATGAACCAATCCCAATCCGAATTTGATTCTTCCGGTATTTTTGCCTTCTTCTGGCAATTCCGTGTTCTTTTGATGATCGCCGGCTTAAGCGGGTCAGTTTTGGGCGTTGTTTTTTCTTCCTCTTGGTTTATAACGCCTCTATATGAGTCCAAAGTGGTCTTCTATCCAGCCACCGTTAATTCCATTTCCAAGGCTCTGCTTTCGGACAACCCCTCGGACAAGACCGATGTATTGGAGTTTGGTGCCGAAGAGCAAAGCGACCAGCTCATTCAAATTTTGTATTCCGATGAAATTCGCGACAGTGTAATTCGACGCTTTCGGCTTATGGAGCATTATGAAATTCCTGATGATGCAGCCTTTCGATTCACCCGCCTGAACAAGAAATACGATAAACTCATCCAGTTCCAAAGAACAGAGTACATGTCTGTGGAAATCACCGTTCGCGACAAAGACCCGCGCATGGCTGCCGATATTGCCAACACCATTGCCTCCCTCTTGGATCTCACCAAAAACAAAATTCAACACGAACAAGCCGAGAAGTCTTTTCAAATTGTTCAAACACAATACGAGTCCAAGAAGGCCTGGATTGAACGTTTGAACGATTCGTTGAATTTCTTTCGTTCCCAAGGCATTTTTGATTATGATTTGCAGACGGATCACGTCACCGAATTGCAAGTGCAGTCCTCATCGGCCAAAGCAGAAGCCCAAGGAAAACTGAATATTCTTCGTGAACTGAAAGTCTCCGAAAGCGACACCGCCATTATCAACAACATGGCCCGTCTCAAGGGCAACGAGGCCTCGCTCCTTGATTTGAATCGTCAACTGAAAAGCCTCGAGCGCTACGGGGGGGCCTACAATTCGGTCAAAGAACAGCTCGAAAAGGAAAACGAAGAATTGGTCAAAATCAGAATACGCTACGACCGTTCCCGGGTTGACCTCGAGGAGGTCCTCCCTGTCAAATTCTTGGTGAATTCAGCCAGACCTGCCGAAAAAAAGGTGTATCCTATCCGTTGGCTGGTGGTGGTCTTGTCCGGTAGCGGATCGCTCTTGCTTGCCTCCCTGGGCATGATTGTTATGCAGAATATCCGGGCGCTTCGCGAATGATCACTCCTTCCCGTTGGTGAAGAATTCAGGTCAAAGTCGTATGCCCATTGTGGGAACGAGGCCGTGGTGGTTGATGGCCATTGCTGGCACAGTATGGACGCTGACCTTGGGCTTGGGGCTTTATGCCGAACAATGGTGGGTCTTGCTCTTGCCCTTTGCGTTGGGCTTGGGACTGCTTGTGGTGTACCGGATGGATTGGGCTCTCTACACTTTGGCCATGCTCACTCCACTCAGTGTGCTAATCGACGACCCATCCTTGGGTTTCGCAATTCAAATTCCTACGGACCCCTTGATGATCATGATCAGTGGGGCTTTGATTGCACGATGGATACTCCTTGAACCTCCTTCGTCTGTGGTGCTTCGAAACCCCATCACGGTATGCATCCTTTTGTGGATGCTCTGGATGATCTACATCATTCCTGCATCGTCACAACCCTTGGTTTCGTTCAAATTCGTTCTGTCAAATGCTTGGAAAATTATCCCTTGTTATTTCGGAGCCATCATGCTTTTTCGTGAAAACAATAAGGCTATTCGTTTCTGGTGGCTCTATCTCTTACCCCTCACCTTTGTGGCCATTTGGAGCCTTTGGCACCATGCCGAAGATGGATTTACCAAAGAAGCTAGTTACTGGGCATCAGAACCATTTGTGATCAATCACGGGATTTATGGGGCCATGCTGGGCTTTCTAATTCCCTTGGTGACTCTGCACCTTCTACGCCCTCATGCCTTCCTCAGTCTGGTCTGGATACGTCCACTCTTGTTGGCGCTACTGGTGGTCTTGCTCATCGCAGTGATCATGAGTTATACCCGGGCAGCTTGGGTTAGTCTTGCGGCAGCTTTTGCTTTTTATATACTGTTACAATTTAAGATTCAATTTCGGTGGTTGATGCTTTTAGCGGTTATTGCCAGTACCCTGGTCGCCCTGAACAGCGGACCTCTGCTTATGTATTTGATGCGGAACAAAACCGACTCGCAAGATCGCCTCGACAAGCATTTGAAATCCATCTCCAATGTGCGAAGTGATGCCTCCAACCTCGAAAGACTCAACCGTTGGGCTTCCGGATTACGAATGTTCACCGAAAGACCCTGGCTGGGATGGGGACCTGGAACCTACATGATGGAATACGCTCCCTTCCAAAATCCCTACGAAAAAACCATCATCAGCACCAACAACGCGGACGTGGGAGGAATTCACTCGGAGTACTTTGGTCCTTTGGTCGAATCCGGGATTCCCGGTTTTCTTTTCTTCGTGGGCATACTCCTAGCCTCTCTTCAACGTGGTATGTCCTTATGGTACAGGCTAAAAGACGAAAAACATCATCGAGACCGGCTCATTCTCCTCTGTGCATTGCTAGGATTGGTGACCTATTATACCCACGGTTTTCTTAACAATTATTTAGACATGGACAAAACAGCCTTGCTGTTTTGGTCAAGCCTCGCATTGATTACTGCAATGGATGCGCGCTACCCCTCTGACGAACGAGGCGTCTCCCAATAAGCCGACAAGGCTGACCCCAAGAGATTGAATCCAAACACAAGACTGAATATCAGCAAACCTGGCGCTAATGCCAAATGAGGGGAGCCCATCAAAAGGTACGGTACATGCTCTTTGAGCATCATGCCCAACGATGGTACCGGGGGCTGCACCCCTAGCCCCAGAAAACCCAATCCTGATTCCAACAGGATGGCCGAACCAAATACAGAAGAAGCCATCACCATCAACGGTTTGTACAAGTTTGGAAGCAGTTGGTTGATCATCTGGCTCCAATCGGATAGGCCCAGCATCCGGGCGGCAAGCATGAATTCCCTTTCCCTCAGCGCCATAACCTGCCCTCTTACCATTCGGGCGACATCCACCCACATCGTCAATCCAATGGCCAACATAACTTGCCACCATCCTTTACCTAACGCTAACGAAAAGGCCAGCACCAACATCACCGAAGGCAGCGACCACAAAACTTGCATGAACCAAGAGAGGACTCGGTCCACCCATGAGCGGTAATACCCTGCGATAAGGCCGACCAAAGTCCCCAAAGCAATCGATAGTGCCATTGCCATCAAACCCGTACCCATCGAAATACGGATTCCCCAGACCAAGCGACTCCATAAATCCCTCCCCATGGAATCCGTGCCCAACCAATGGCTCATCTCGCCTTGACTGAACATGGGCAAGACAGCTCTATCAGGACTCTGTTGGTTGGCATACAAAGTAGAATCGGGTAAGAAATAAACCCCAACCCACGCGAAGCCCATGCAAATCAAGAGGTAAAGCCCGCTCAAGGCCATTGCCCATCCATATGCCGATCGCTTTTTCATCCTTACAAAGTACGCTTCATGTCTTGTAGGCTCTGCCTTTCCATACAAATTGACCCCTGTACCCCATAAGCCCCGCATACAAAGTGTAAGGCAAATACCACAAATGGGTCAGCGTCAACAAACCCCATCCTGCCTTGATCCCATAAAACCCCATAGCGCTACGAGTAAAAAGGCCATCCATCAAGCCTTTGATGCACCAAGCGCTCAAAGAAATCCATGCGATTCCAACTCCACAATCTCCAAAGAAAATTGCGAGTAGCCCCACGGCAATCATAACCTGCATCAACCAAACCGCCTTGAGTATCCCGCTAACCCATGGATCCGGGTATGCGCTTTGTTTGGATATCCAACGAATACGTTGTTGGAGAAATTCCCTCAAGGCACCCACTGGGGGAGTATCCACCATGGCTTGAGGATCTGCACAGAAAGCCACTGCATCAGGGCCATAAGTCAAAGCTATCCGGTGCATCAACAAATCATCGTCACCCCCAGGGTGTTTGATGTTATCGGCATACGGGTTCAATTCACGAAACGTTCGGCGTCGAAAGGCCATATTTCCCCCGTTGGAAATAATGGGCTGACCCAAGGCAATAGAGGAAGCGGCAATCGCATTCAAGCTCATGAATTCAAGCGCCTGGCTTCTTAACCACAGCGATCCGCAGGGGGCTAATCGCACCGGACCTGCTACAAATTCAACAGTCGAATTCCCTGCCAAAGCTGCCGTCATCGCAGTACACCATCCAATCCCTGGAACACAATCTGCATCCGTGACCAATATCCATTCACCTTGGGATGCAGCAATTCCCATCGCTACTGCGCCTTTCTTGTGCGATGGATAGGGATCTGAGCCGTTCCGCCGTAACACTCTCCATAACAAATCAGGATGCTCTCTTGCAAAAGCTTCGACAAGCCCAGCAGATCCATCGGTGGACTCATCATCCACCCAAACCACCTCCCAGCGCCGCTTGTAGGCTAATCCAAAATCCTGGGCGGCAAGAGCTTCCAATAAGGGCCTCATCCGCAGCGACTCATTGCGTACAGCCACCACGACCGACAAAAGAAGCTCCTGCTTCTCGGTGTCCATCCTTGAACTTCTGTCCAACGGAAGGCCCCGAATAAACAACCGCCAACCTCGTATGAAGCGAAGAATCATTATGGCATACAGGCCCAAAAAAACAGCCATCAAGATCCACCAAACCAATATCATAACACCTTGGATTTGTGGCCAATCATCCACCACCAAATACCACCTATCAGGGCGGGTATAGCCAAATTCGTAATCCATATCAACAAGGGAATCCACAAAGCGTCTACAGCATTGGCAAGAACATCCCCCCAAATCCAAAACGAAAGCGCGCCCTTAAAGCCCAAATCCATGAACATCCCCAAAGGCATAAACCACTGCAACGCAAGCATCACGCCGATCACGCCCAGTAGAAACCATGAATCGATAGCTAATCCCGCCAAGGCCAACCACAACACCCACTGCAATACCAACAACCCATAGCGAATCAACGACCAAAAGTAAACCTGAATTAATGACCTCGTTAACCACCCATGCATCTGCAAGCTTCTATAAATCCTCAACCATAACATTGCAGCTACTGCTGCCAATCCCAACAGGATTCCACCCCAAATAGGATTGGATAATGCCTTCCTAAGTTCATCAGGCAAGGCTTTGAGGAAGGCATTTAATGGTACACTCCTTTCCATAACATCAGATGTCAATATTGAATGTCCTAAAATCCACAAAGCCGGCCAAACCAAAACCCAAACCCATTGAGTCGATGAGGCCATCAACGTCGAGGCCATCACTCTAGGATGCTGCACCAAAGGATAAAATCGACAACGCCCAGCAAATTCACTAAGGCGGCCCGGAACGGCCAATGATCCCATCATGCCGTAACCCACAAGTGGGCATATGCGCCATCCCATTTTCATGGCTGCGCCAAGGGCCAACGAGGGGTGCATCAAGATAATCCACTTGAGTGAATCCACCCACAGCGACAACATGGGGATGACTAAGAGTAAAATAAAACAAGGGAGTAAAAATTCGCCTGAAGGCAATAGCCAAACACTGCTCCACAGACTAGAATCCCAAGAATACGCCGACAGGTCTGCAAAACGCTCTCTTGCCTGCCAAAGCAATACAACCAAGCCAAGCCAAGGAAGAACGCGTAAACCAAGACCCCATAGCCTATGATTTAAAATACCTGTGACGCGGCTTTCCCATGCCGAAGTCCATGGTGGTTTGAATGTACTTTTGGTCATCCCCTGCAAATTAAGTATCCCTTGAGCTCCAATGCCAGACCCGTTGACAAAATCATCTTGGGCATAGACCCTGGAACGATTCACATGGGATTCGGCATCCTGCAAGCGAGTGGCCAGCATGTTCATATGCTCCAAGCCGGACATCTTCGCATGAAGACCTCGGATTCGCATTTACTGCGTTTAAGCCAAATCTTTGAAAAAACACTGGAACTCATCCGCGAATTCAAGCCCGATGAATTGGCCATCGAGGCCCCGTTCTATGCGCTCAATGTCCAATCTTTGCTCAAGCTCGGACGTGCCCAAGGTGCAGCCATCGCTGCTGCCTTAAGCCAAGAAATCCCGGTGTACGAATACTTTCCCAAAAAAGTAAAACAAGCCGTTACAGGCAACGGCAATGCCTCCAAACAACAAGTGGCTGCGATGTTGAACACCTTGTTACAAATTAGCATTTCTGACTTATCATTGGACGCAACCGATGCCTTAGGGGTCGCTTACTGCCATTTTCTTCGTCATCAACACAGCTCGCAGTCCGTAGGACTCCCTCCAAAACCTTCGAAAGCCCGCTCTTCCAAATCCAAAAAATCTGAGGCCTGGACACAATTCCTAAGGAACAATCCTGGCAGACAACTGTGAGGGTCTGCACTTAAAGAAAACTGCGGATTAATTCCGCATTGCTCTCTAATTCAACTTGATCCGGTTTAAGCTTGGGTTGCCCAAAGTTCAAGTCCGCAACATTTTGCAAGGGAACCAAATGTACATGGGCATGCGGCACTTCCAGTCCTATGACGGCAATGCCTACCTTGACGCAAGGAAACGCCTTCTTGATCGCAGGAGCAATGTTACGAGTAATATCCCACAAAGCCTGGTAATGAGCCTCATCAAGATCATAAATAGAGTCCACCTCCACCTTGGGTATCACCAAAGTATGCCCAGGCACCAACGGAAAAATATCCAAAAACGCCAGCACCAAATCATTTTCCAACACCTTGTGCGCAGGGATTTCCCCCTTCACAATGCGCATGAACAAGCCCTGCATGTTGGTCACGATTAAGAAAGCGTAATCTCGAGGATTTCAAGCCTCATCAGACCTGAAGGCACCTGGATTTCAGCGACATCACCCACCTTAAGCCCTACCAAACCTTGGCCGATTGGGGAACCTACCGATATCTTTCCTGCTTTGAAATCAGCCTCCTTTTCGGCGACCAAAGTGTATTTCATTTCCATTCCGTTAGCCAAATTCTTGATCTTGACGGTGGTCAAAGGTTGAACTTTACTCAGATCAATCTGAGATTCATCCATCACCCTTGCGGTCGCCAAGGTTTGTTCTAAGCGAGCAATTTGCATTTCGAGCATGCCTTGGGCGTCTTTGGCCGCATCATACTCGGCATTTTCCGATAAATCTCCTTTGTCCCTCGCCTCTTGAATTTGCTTCGCCATATCGGCACGCCCTTTGGTCTTGAGCTGGTGCAATTCTTCCTTCAGCTTCTCAAATCCGTCTTTGGTAAAATATGAAATCGTGTTACCCATGCTCTTTCAATAAAGAACACCCCATTAAGGGGCGTTATGAGAAATTCAAAGAAAATTAAAGTCCGTAACGAATGCCAATAAGGTGCGTTCCGCCAAAAGGACTGCTCGAACGATAGGCATAATCAAATCCAAAATTCGAGCCCGCAAAAGGCGCATCAACACTTGCCCCAAGGCTCAATCCTGAATAAATATTTTGGGTGAATTCAGGATCCACCCCTGCATCTTCAAATTGATAACCCGCACGGGCGGCAAACATCTTGCCAAAGGCATATTCCGCACCAAAGCCGTACTGATCATTGGTGAAAGAGTTGGACGTAAAATTCCCCGCTACCGTGAGACGATTCGATTTAACCTCATCCAAATAAAAATCATAAGACCCGCCTATATTCATCAGGGAAGGCATCTCCAAGGTCTGAGAACGCTGCAAAAGGGTCAAAGGAACAGAACTTCCCTGCATAACACCGCGTGCAGCAAGGCCATCCCCCGAAAAACTAATGGGGGTGCCCACATTGCGTAAAGAAATACCGAATTTGATGCGATCATCGGGACCCGTAATGTATTGAATCCCCGCATCAAAGGCTACTCCCGATGCGTTGACATCCGAAGTTCCCTCGGTCACGATACGAACGGTGACTCCTCCATGAATACGATTTGAGAATGATTTAGCATAGGACAACCCAAGATTTGCGATGGTAGGCTTGTAGGTACCCAAACCCCCGTCGGGATTATTTACGGTGGTAATATCAATGGTTCCCATATCCACAGACATCACACTGAGTGCCATGACGCTCGATTCATCGATTCGTTGGGCTATCCCAAAGGCATTCATGTAAATATCTGATCCAACCAACCAATTCGTTCTGGAGAAATACAACTCTGTTTTGCCGCCCAACGCAAGTCCGGCAACATTGAGACGTTCGGCCTCAAGGCCACGGACGTTCGCTGAGTTCACACCGTACCATCCTGCCTGCCTTGCCCAAGGCATGATCTGAAGCTCAGTAGCTCCAGCTTGTCCTCGACGGTCCGGATTACCGGCTATCCCCCGAAAAGGAGCACTTAGCCCTAACCCTAACAAGATCCAAAGCGCCCATATCGACACCCTTTGGGGAAACTTGAAGTGATTGGATTGCATAAATAGAATGGCTGTATTTTGAGTAGTCATACGCTTGGAATTGAGGGCTAAACCTGCTTTACTAATGTTGAATAACAATAAATGACAAGGATTTAGAACGTGTCAAGGTCCACAGGACGTAGTACACCAAACCACTTCACTGTTTTCTCGCCAATACCCGGTGCATCCACATGAACGATGTAAGAGCCGCTTGCAATGGGGACCTTGTTTTGATTTAACAAATCCCAATCCAAATAGGTCGCGGTGGGGTCATCTTTACGCAATGTTCTCACCAGGGTTCCATTCACGGTGTAGATTCTAACCGTACACTTAACGGGCAGGTTAGTGATTTTCACCCGATTGTCAATCTGACTGACTTCGTAATTGGAGGCGCCGTAATAAGGGTTCGGCACAACTCGGATAAGATCCAATGCAGATTTCGCGACATCCAAAACTTTCTTACGTGGGGCTATACCCTTCAGGTCCACTAAATAATGTGGGTTTCCTATATTGACGCCGTTCGAATCGGTCACAAACTTGGCATACTTCCTGGATACACGGATTTTGGCCCGGTATTCGTTGTCCAGCAAGGTTCTTCCTGGACGTAACAAAGGCACAGAAGTATAGAACACCCCGTTATAGAAAAGCCGGTAATCTGAAAGCGCCATGGCTTTGGGATTGTTGACCGGCGAGGCCGCACCAACCTGTTTGTTCAATTGACGCCATGTCACATCGGCTTGGTCATAACGAGAGTTCATCACGTAGATGAAGTGACGACCACCCATAGGAACGCGGAAATTATTGCCATTTACCGAGAAAAAGGAGTCCGTTGGATTCCACCGCATATCACCATGAGGATGACCGGCTATGCTTGCGTAACGGCTATCCTCTCCGAAACTTATATTCAAGCGTTCGCCGGTTTCCAGATTGATCGCATAGCCAGGGAACCAGGACAGGCCATTTCGCGAATCACCGTCTGGGTTCCCTTCTTTGTCGACGGATGGTGCAACCCGAATACGGTTCCTGAGTTGTCGACCCTGGGCCTGCAACGAGTCTTCACAGGTTTCGATAACACAAGATCTTGTCCATTTGGATTTGTCTGGGGTAATCACCACATCCACCGAAGCCAATTTATCGATTTTGAAATAGGAATATCGCACCTCCGGGTTCAAAGGGCCGACACCGTTGGTACCCGGCAAGAAATTCCATAATCCCGGCCACCATGCCGCTGGGCCAGCATAGAGCATAGGCGCCCAGGTACCCCCACGGAGTTGGTTATTGCCAAAGAAGGATTGACCTGTCCAATCATCTTCTGCTATGTTTTCGAAGAAACGTTGGGGGTCACCGGGGGGAATAAGACCAGCAGGGTTTGTGGGAGTTGAGTCTGAACGGGGTGTACCGCTACGAATCCAGTCAAAAATTTCGATGCGTTCATCATCCGGAAGGAAAGACAACCACGAATTTTGTGGATTAGCATAGGAGAAAGTAGAGAACAAAACCCCATTACCGTTGGTGGGTTCATCCCCAGGATTTTTGGTTTGACGAATAGTTGCGCTTAAACCGATACGTTTGAAAATGGCCGTGGACTCGTAGTAGCCCAAAATCTGCTCATTGCCCTCCTTCAAAATATTATCGGAATAGATGGTATCAAAGGCCGTTCCACCGGTATCCCCTACTACCGCATACCACCTTGAAGTATCCGTAACCGCCGCAGCAGAACCCGGAGTACCGTTGTAAACGAAGAGCCGTAGGTCTTGATCAGGCACTGCCGTTGGATCAATCACTTTGATTGAGATAGGGGCAGCGTTTTTCTTATAAATAGGGGTTGGCACGAAACCATTCTCCAGGATACGAATCACATCAAGGCTATCGATTTCGATCAAATTTCCTCCATTACCGGTTCCTTCCATTCGACGAACCTGGGGTTGATCACCGTAGGCGCTGTTCAACACCAAGCCATCAAAGGTTGGAGCGGTTTTGTGCGGAATCCCGGTATAGGTTCGAACATTATTACGACCCGGAAGGTACGGCTTCTGCTGTCCTGTATCCGTAACGATATCGTAACGAGCGTACATATTGTAGCCGTAAGCGATCACAGTGTAATAATATTTTTTGAAATTCACCAATTGATCCGAGCCTTCCGCAAAGGCGTCTCTGGTGAGCTTGAGGGTCATGTTGACCCCTTTGTTGGCCCCACTCACCGCCAGGTATGGAACAGCCTGCTCCAAATCCGCATCGAATTCCCAGTTAATGATCCGATCAATACCGTTTTGAACATCCCCTTGATACACCATACGCGCTTTGGACTGATCTTCCAATTCTCCGGTGGAAACATTGGATGCCGACAGCTGGTACACCTTAAAGCCCTCAAACCGATAAACTGAATCGTATGCCGGAATGCCTGGAGGACGGTTTTCGTTGAGGGCTTTGATAACAGGATCAAGTTCCCTGTAACCTAGTCTGTAATTGTTACTCGTTGGTAAGTAAGAGAAAGTCAAAATCAACTCTTGATCAAGCTCCGTGATATCGACATCGGGAGCATCTGGCCCATCAATGGTTTTGAAACAATTGTCGAAGAGGGCCTGAGACTTGGAATCTGCTTTTAGCAACAAATTAAATGATCCGCGGGCTCCGCCCGAGGAGGCTCTTGCCCAAACCACCCCGATAGTTACATAATTTACAGCGCCAGGTTCGAGGGTAAATGGACCTGCCGATTGGACAAAACGACGGTCAGCAGGAACATTGGGGTTTGCACCTGGCCCCGGTGAAAATTCGCTCCAATCAAAGGGAGTAGCAATTGGGTTTTGGCAAGAACCTCCTACACCCCAACCGTATTGACGGTCCGTAGCGCCGGGAAACATGAGTCCGCTGTTGATGGAGGGCACTGCTCCACCGGATCCCGGGTATCCATTCCCACCGTAAACCATCCTTGTATTATCTCTCCAACGCCCAACCATATAATTATATGCATTCTCGGCAGTGGTCGGATTACCGTTGGGTTGACCATCGTTGTTGAAATACAAAAATTTAGCCATGATGATACGCTCCGTCCTTGGCTCAGGATCACAACCGCCTGCCACGAACTCATCCACTGTACAGTCACGGTCATTATCAACTCCATCGTTAGGATCTGCACAAGGGCCCTCAAAGAAATCA
>SXGS01344263.1_pt1 | contig 23730 bp, 16 predicted proteins | sample 3174681 | NCBI WGS metagenome assembly SXGS01 (sample SAMN11356861, study PRJNA531348) | freshwater metagenome | isolation source: freshwater sample F1-80 | place: China: Fuxian Lake, Yuxi | collected 2017-12-25
ACGATCCTCGCGCGCCGTGGCGTCCCCGTCGTTCGCCTCGAGAACGCACGACTGAACCGGGAGACCCTGCGAGAGGCGATTCTCCCGTTCACATGCCCCCTCTCCCTTCAGGGAGAGGGGGACGGGGGGTGAGGTCTGCGTGGGCTCCTCGATGTCGCGCCGGCGCCCCACCGCCTCCACGGAACCTCTTCGCCTCGAAGCGCGACGGGTGGGGGCACCCTCGCTCGAACGAATGCCTTATCCGATCGGCATTGGGGCTAGCCCGGTCCAGCCTTCTTTTCCCCGTGCTGGACCTGCAGCACCACGAGGTCGTCGCGATGCACGAGCACCTCGCTGCCCGCCTCCTTGCCTCGGCCGGCCAGGGCGGCGGCGCGGCGCACGTCGCAGCGAACGAGGCCGCGGGCGATCTCCGCACCACTCTCCGTGAGGAGCCGGACGGAGTCCTCGGCCTCGAAGTCGCCGCGCACGCCGAGGACGCCGACCGAGAGGACGCTCTTGTTTCCCCGCTCGACCGCGGCGCGGGCTCCCGCGTCGAGCACGAGATCTCCCTTGGGCCGCAGGGTGAACGCGATCCAGTGACGGCGCGCGGAGAGCCTCGTACGCGCGGCCGCGAACAGCGTGCCCACGTCCTCGCCTGCGAGGATCGCCTGGATCACCCCCTCGCGTCGCGCGTCTGCCAGAACGACGCTCGCCCCCGCCAGGACCGCGCGCCGCGCCGCCTCGAGCTTGCTCGCCATCCCCCCCGATCCCACGTCGCTCTTCCCGCTGCGCACGAGCGGGAGAGCCTCGCCCGCGACGTCCCGCACGCACGGGACCCGCTGACCGCTGCGATCGAGCAGGCCCTCGACGTCGGACAGCAGGATCAGGAGGTCGGCTCCGACGAGCGGGACGACCATCGACGACAGGGCGTCGTTGTCGCCGAAGCGGATCTCGTCGACGGCACCCGAGTCGTTCTCGTTGAGCACGGGCACGGCGCCCGCGTCGAGCAGCGCGAGGCGCGCTGCGCTGGCGTTGTTCGCGCGAACCCGGTCGGCGAGATCGGCGTGGGTGAGGAGCACCTGAGCGACGGGGATCCCGCGACCGCCCAGTGCCTCCTCCCAGGCGCGCATGAGAACGCTCTGGCCCGCGGCGGCGGCGGCCTGGAGCTTCGCCATCTCCCTTGGACGCGCGCGGTAGCCGAGCTTCTTCACACCCAGCGCGATCGCGCCGCTCGAGACGACGACGACCTCGCGGCCGGCCTCGCGCGAGGCGGCGATGGCGAGCGCGAGGCGGGTGAAGACAGCGGCGTCGGTCGACAGCGCGCGCGAACCGATCTTCAGGACCACGCGGCGGGCCTGCCGGACGGCCGCGCGAGCGTCACCCTCGAGGGGCCGGTCCCCGGGGGCGCTGCCGCCGCGACGTGGACCGGCGATCATGCTCGGATGTTGGTGAGCACCTCGTCGAAGGCGGCCTCGACGCGGTGGATGGTCCACGCGGGGAGTCCGGCGAGGCCGATGAGGATGCCGTCGACGATCTGGGTGGGCTGGTCGCGGAAGTCCTCGGGCGTGAACGGTGTCTCGTCCCGCGGAGCGGGCGACTCGATGGTGAGAGCGTACACGAGCGACTGGTCGATCGCGCGGCGCACGCGCCGCGCCTCGTCGGCGTCGATGCGGACCGCGCGATCGGTGCGCGCCGTCTCCAGGTAGCGCTGGAACAGGTGGCCGAGGAGGAACGTCGCGAGGGCCGTCCGGACCGGCTGGAGCGCCCCCAGCGGACCGAAGCGCCCGAGGAGGCGCGTCGCCGCGAAGGTGATCCCCTGCGCGAGGACCCCGCGGCCCTCGACGCTGGACGCTTCGCAGAGGATCTTGCGGGCTGGCAGGGTGAGGGACAAGCCGTGCCGCGTCGCGATGTCGTGGACCATGGCGCCGCGGACGCGGCGTGCGATCACCCCCGGCACCCAGGGCACCGGCACGACGCCCGCGCCGGCCCCGAGCAGCGTGTACGTGCCAACCCGCCCGGTTGAGAGGTGGCGGCGAAGCACCGACGGCGTCGCGGGCGTACGTTCGGAGAGATCGTCCTCGGCGCCGCCTGCCATCGCCGTCCAGCCTACACGAATCCGCCGGCGAGCGGGCGGAGGTCGACGATCACCGCGCCCGTATCTCGCGCGACCTCGAACAGCACCGTGGTCGTCCGGCTCCCCACGTCCACCATGAAGGCGTCGCCCCGGATGTCGACGCGGACACCGCGGCCCTCGAGCGCGGCCGCGAACTCCTCGCGCGGGCCCGCGACGCGTATGACGTAGGCAGACTCGCGGACTGCGATCTCGGCGGGCGCGGCCTGGGCGACGAGGGAGGACCCCAGGACGACCAGGGCCTCCTCGGCGTGCGTCCCGAAGGGCGAGCCCAGCGGGGCGCGGCCCGCGAAGACCATCCAGGACCGATCCTCCAGCGCGCCGACGAGGACGCGACCGAAGCCGCGGCTCGCCTCGTCCGTGAAACCCGCAAGCGGATCCTCCACCACGATCGTCCGCGCACCGGTCGCCAGCGCAGCGGCGACGACGGCTCCGCGGCGCACGTGGACCATGCTCTTGCCGAGGAGCGCCGTGGCGAGCCCTTCGAGGCGCATCGCCGCGAGCGCGTCCCGGACGAGCCGCTCGCGCTCCGCAGGCGGGTGGCCGACGAGGGCGGCGCTCTCGTCGACGAAGCGCCGCAGGGTCCACGAAGGCGGCATCGGCGGATCGAGGGGGGCCCCGGCAAGCGTGCCCGCGGCGGCTGCCGCGCGCGGCTCCTCCCCGTCCACGCCGATGCGGCCGCGCCGGACGCCACGCATCCCGCTCACAGCCTCGAACATCGCGCGGGGCGCTCCGAGCACCAGCAGGTGACGTGACGAGGTCTCGAAAGTGAGGCCGTCGATGGCGGGGCGCCCACCGTCGTCCACCCGCACGTCATCGAACACGAGGGCCGCCGCCATCAGGGCGCGACGGTACCAGGTTTGTCCTCGCGCCAGCGGGTCATCGCGCTCTCGAACCACGCCGCGTGATGCGGACGCTCCTTGCGCTGCGACTCCACGAAGGCGGCCGCCTCCGGCGTGTCAAACAGGCCAGCCGGCCCCGCCTCCTCCAGGAAGATGGCGGCGACCGCCGCGTCGGTGAACCGGTAGATGTCCAGGGCCGCGGTGATCCGCGAGCGGAGCAGGATGCGAAAGACGTCCCTCTGCAGGACGGCGTCCGTGAGATCGTCCAGATGGTCGGGGTGCCCCTTGTCGAGGACCGCGATTACCCACGCCTCGAGCAAGCCCTCGACGTCGACGCCGAGCCCCCGGGCTGCGCTCGCGACGGCCGGGTAGGCAAGGCCAAGGTCGGCCGCGCCCTCGGCGAGCGCCCCCGCCAGGACGTCGCGTGCGCCCTCTCGAGCCCAGAGTCGGGCGAGGGTCAACGGATGCGCGCGAGCGGCCAGCGTCCGCGAGCTTCCGAGCACCTCGCGTAGGAATCGCAGCTCGATCGCGAGCAACACAGGGCGCTCTGCGAGGAGCGCGACGAGCGAGGACCACTCGCCCTCGTCGCACGCGGCGAGGACCACGGCGAAGGCCCACTCGAGCGACACGAGCTCCCCTGCGGTCACGCCGCCGCGTGACGGTGGAGCAGACCCGGCGCGCGCTCGGCGGGGCTGGAGCCGGCGCGAGAGGATCGCACGCGCACGAACGACGGCGGACGCGTCGATCGCGCCCGTCGCGAGGCCCGACACCGGGGCCAGCGGAGCCGCGTCGATCGCCACCACGTGGGATCGCACGCGCTCCGCCAGCTCCAGCCTCGCGACGAGCGCGTCGCGCGATGACGCTCCCGCCGCACGGCGTGGAGCCTCGGTCCGCTGCAGGAGGCCACGGAGCCCCTCGGTATCCCCGAGCTCGGCCAGACGCTCGAGGGCGTCGACGTCACCCCGAGCGGCCAGGCCGCGGAGATGGACCTTCCCTGGCGTGACGAACCGCCGGTGGAAGAACGCCTCCCACCGGGACGGGCGCCACTTCGCGTCGGCGACACGCGCGGCAGGCGATGCGAGCAGGCGCTCCGCGACGTCGGCACGAAGGACCAGCGGGCCTAGGGCCTCGAAGAGGCCGTCGAGCTCGGCCGGGAGGGGTCCGAGCCGTCTCCTTTCACCGTGGTGCCGCGCCGAGGCCGCCCAGAACAGCGGCGTCCCCGCGAGATCCGGGTCCCTCTGCGCGCGACGCAGGGCCCGAGTGATCTCGTGTCTCGGCGCGTCGAGGTCGCTCCGCGCGAGGATGAACAGCGCGAGCCGACCAGCCAGCGCGGATCGCCTCGCCGACCGCAGGCTCGCCAGGAGGGCGTCCGGCTCGGGGGCGTCCAGGAACGCGAGCGCCGCGCGCGAGACGAAGCGCGCCTCCGCCTCGTCGACGCAGGACCGACACGGCGGGGAGACTCTCCGGAGCCATCTCCACACCGGATCGATCGCGTCCGCGAGCGCGAAGCCGCGCGCGGGCGAGATCGCACCCACGACGTCCGGGATCCAGGCGAGACTTCGGTGCTCGTAACCGTGATCGTCGAAGGTCGCGCCCGGGAAGCGGCGACGCGCGATCGCCGCGATCTCGAAGGCGAGCCTCTCTCTGGAGGGCGTGCTCTGGAGGAGCCGGCCGAACGCCTCGAAGACCATCCAGCTGTCGGCGCGGGCGGCCACCTCGCACGCGAAGCGTACGTCGCCGAGGGGCGCCGCGACGAGAAGCGTCGCGAGGCCTGCGCTCGTCTCTGCCCCCTCGAGGCAGAGAGCGTCGCCCAGCAGGCGGCGGCAAGAGGCAGCGGCTCCCGCCCAGAAGGGGGCCGGCACGCTGCCGGCGGAAGAGGGGAGCGCGGCGGCGTCCTCCTCGAACAGCGCGCGGACAGCGCGTGCCTCGTCCACGAGCGAGGCGGGAGGCTTGGGTGGAGTGGGGCCGAGCCCGAGCATCGTCGCGTACGCCTCGACGCTCACCTCGGTCCGCGAAGCGGGCTGGAAGGGCTCGACGCCGTCGTCGTACCAGAAGCCCCGGTGCAGGTTCACAGGCTCGCCCGAGTTGCCCAGCTCCAGGCCCGTCGCGCGCGCGAGATGCACGCAGAAGGCGGTCATCGCCGCGGCGAGCGCCGTGGCGGTCGAGCCGCTGACCGCGATGTACGTGTGGTACCCGACGAGCTTCCAGTCGCTCGACACCGCGAGGAGCTTCCGCGCGACGATCGCCCCGGCCTCGCTCCTCGCGTAGAGCACACGCTTGTTGGCGTCGAGGGCGTTCGTGATCGTGGACGAAGCGTTCACCCCGTCCTCGAGGGACAGGCACGTGTCGAACGGGATCCCCATCCGCAGCACCTCGAGGGCGTCGGGCTCGAGACGCAGCGTGTAGCGGACCCCGTCGACGGTGACATCGCGGGGCGTCGAGTCGAGCCAGGCCGCGAGCGTGAAGCGAGCCGCGGCCTCCGCCAGCCACGCGCGGTTCGGGGGCCGCGTGGGAGCGAGCAAGACGCCCGGCTTCTCGGCAGCCTCCCGCACGAGCGTTCGGAGGAGCGCACGGTTCCGGTGGATCACGAGCGCGAAGCGGATCACGTCGCGCCAGGCGGGCGTCAACGACGGGATGCGGACCCCGAACAGCTTGCCCACGAGACCGACGAGGAGCGCGTCGAGCTCGGCCTCGAACGCGGCGACGCGCAACTTCGCAACGTGTGCCTCCAGCGCGCGGCGCACGCGGGCGTGGTCGACTCGGCCCTCGTCACGGAGGAGCACCGCGAGGCGCCTGGCCTGAGGGCCGCTTCGTGCACGGCCCTCGAGGAACGCCCGCTCCGCCGTTCGCGCGGACGCGCGGCCGATCAGCTTGGCGACCGCGCGAGGAAGCGTCGGCGGCTCGCCGAGGACGGCCGACAGGTGCACGAGCTCGTCGAGGAGGGCCGAGGGCTCCGCACTGGCCGTGTCCGGGCGCGCCGAACGCCCCGCACCCGGAGGCACGTCGCGCAGCCGCGCGAGGACCCCGCGCAAAGCCACGGGACGAGTCTGGAACAGGGCCAGGATCGTGTCGACGTGCGCGATGCGGGTCTCGAGGTCGACGTCGGGGCGCGGCTCGAGCATGCATGCGAGCAGGAGCCCCGTGTCCCGGTCGCACGTGCGCGCGAGCGTCCGCGCGAGCGCGGCCGTGAGCGGGATCTTCTTGCCGGTTCCCTCCTTCACGCGCTCGAAGAACGGGAGGAAGCTCACGAAGGTCTCCGCGGCGGCGCGTTCGTGGGCCAGCGCCAGGAGCTCCGCGAGGAGGCCGAGGCGTCGCGCGTGCTCGATCGTCTCGACGCCGATCCCGTCTGCGACGAGCCGCGCAGCGTCGCGGCTGGCGCGGCCCCCCAGATCCTTCTCCTGGGTCGCGAACCGCGCGAGGGCCAGCGCCTCGGGAACGGTGATCTCCTTGCCGACGCCGATGTGAAAGCTGCGCACTGCACGCGTCTTCTCGTCGAGCCCCGGCCGCACGTCGGCGACGCGGACGCGGTCCAGATCGGCAGGGGTGAACGCGCTCGCGTAGGCGGCGAGGAGCTCCTCGATCTCCGCGACGCGGACGAGCTCCGGCAGGGTCGCGCCGCGGCAGGCGTCGCCGACGTCGTCCACGAGTGACACGCGCAAGCCGCCGCGGGGCGAGACTTCGACCCCGAACGCACGACCGAGGATCGCTGCAATCCTGCGGCGCCGCGCCCGGCCTTCGACCGCGATCGTCTGGATGGACCCGACGACGGCGCGAAGCTCCGGCGGCGCGTCGAGTGGATCGCCCCGAACGAGTTCGGGCAGCAAGCGCAGCGCGTGAACGGCACGCTCTCGAATCGCACCGGACTCCCCGAGGAGACGCGCCCGCGCATCCTCGAGGGCGGCGACCGCGTCCCGCCCGTAGCGCGCGCGCACGAGCGCGAGGGTACGCTCCCACGGCGAGCTCGGGGGCGCCTCGGCGAGCGCTCCCTCCAGCTCCGCGAGCGCGGACCTCCGGGCTCGTACCCACGCTGCGTCGAGCTCGCCGTATCGCCGGAACGCGCGCCCTCCGGACCGCACGGCGCGCCCGAGGTCCGCGCGCGTCGCCATCTCGAGCAGGGTGCGGCGGGCGCTCGCGAGCGCCGCTTCGTCCACGCGGACCGGCGTCCTCGCGAGATCGAACCATCGGCCGAGCTCGGACGCACGTGGCAGGCCGGCCTGGAACGCGCTCACCGCCTCGAAGGGTGCGAGGATGCGCGTCACCCGAACGGCGAAGAGGCCGTCGACCGTCCACAGCGGCTCCCCGTCGAGGCGGGCGAGGAGGCCGAGCCTCCTCTTCAGAGCGTCGATCACGTCCGCGCGCATGCGCGCGCCAGGTTAGGTCCGGGCCGCGGCGGGCGCCATCGGGCCGCGACCGTGGGACCGGGCTTCGACGAGGACGCGATCAGCGGGCGGTCCAGGCGACGACGCCGAACGTCCGGGGCAGGACGCGCTCCGCGTCGAAGCCAGACGCGCGGGTCGTCCAGAGGTCCCGGCGCGCCGCGAGGAGGCCCGCCTCGACGATCGCGCGCCGCTGGGTGACGAGGCGCTCGTCGACGACCCCGTCGAGCGGCAGGGGGAGGACGGCGCGCGCCGCGAGCAGGGCCGCGTCGTGCCCGAGCCCGGTCCACCACGAGGGTCGCTCCCGGTCCTGCGCCATGAAGGCCGCGATATCGGGATCTTTCGCCTCCTCGCTGCGCGACGCGAGGATGGGGTAGGCGCCCGCAGCCGTCGTCGTGATCTCCAGCCGCGCGCCAGCCTCCTTCAGGTAGCGGTAGTCCGTCGACGCGGCCTCCAGCGTCATGAACAGGGGGCTCCCGGCGGGTCCGAACGCCAGGACCTCGGCGACCGCGTCGCGCGCGCAGGAGGAGGTTCCTGACACCAGCCAGCCGGGCCGCTTCTCCTTCGGCGCGAGCACGAACGGAAACCGCGGCAACCCTGCCCTGGCGGGAGGGGTCTCGCAGCCGACCACGTGGGCGAGCGACAGCCCGGCCTCCTCGAGGGCATGCACCTCGAGCGCGCGGTCCCCCTCGGCCTCCGTGACGAGGTTGATCCTGGGGGTCGTGCGGACGGCCGCGGCGGCGAGCGCGGACAGCTCCACCGTACGGGCGTCGCCCACGACAAAGCCCCGCCCGCGCGTGGACGGGGGGTGGAGGAGGACCACCGCTACGCCGTGCTTGTCGCACCAGTCGAGCGCCCGCTGGGCGGAGGCGGCGTCCACGCCCGCGACGATCACGCTCGCCCCCTCGCCCGTCATCTCCTCGAGCGCCAGCGCGGTCTGGGGTGTGTCCGCCCGATCATCTCGCGTCAGGAGACGGACGCCCGGATCGTCCGCTCGCGCCCGGGGCCGAGGGAGCCCGAGCGCGAACGACACGCCCCGGGCCACGTCCGCGCTCCGCTCCCGGAGCAGCGGCGTTCCGGAGCTGAGCAAGAGACCGATCGTCCGCCCGTTGACCGTCCGCAGGCCGCGCTTGCTGGTCGCAAGCTCGCCCAGGCCGGTGGTCGACGGGGACCCCGACGCCCCCGCCTTCGGATCCAGGAGCCACCGCGCGAGCGCGGCGTCGCCCTCGGCCACGGCGATCTCGCCGAGGCGGTCGCCGACGAGGGTTTCCATGTCCCGCGTGTACCGCGCGGTGCGGGTGCGCATGATCTGGTACGTGGAGAGGAGCACGTCGCGGCGCGTCTTCCTGAGCGCAAGCACTATCTTGGGGCGGATGCGGGCGCGGTCGTCCTCGCTGCCGCCGCGCAGCCACCCGTCGAGGTACGCCATCGCCTCGTAGTCGAGCTTCGCGTCGATGGCGGCGAGCGAGAGCTGCTCGAGGAAGAGCTCCCGCTCGTACGGGTCCACGATCTTGCCGACGAGCGGTCTGAGCATCTCGAGGGCGAGGTCGTAGAACTCGCGGTGCCGGAACGACCGGGCCTTGGCGATGGTGAACAGATCCCGCGCGCTGCCGGGAGGGAGACGTTCCAGCCGCGCGAGCAGGACGTCGGCGGCGAGGAAGTTCTCCTCGTCCATCAGGATGAACGCGAGGTACACGCGGGCCAGCGCGCCCTGCGGATCCGAGGGGTGCCGGCGAAGGAAATCCTCGAGGGGTTCCCGGAGCTTCGCCCGCTCCGAGTCCTGTTGCTCCCAGGCGAGTCGGAGCTCGGCCCACTCCGTCTGGGCGCTCGTGCTCGCGGAGAGCAGGGCGGTGGGCCGGTCAACAGCCGCCACGCCGCGGGAGCAACCGAGCGACGACATGGCGCCGAACGCGACCTGCCAGAAGACGGCGCGGGACACCCCCTTCATGCTCGCTGCCCCGCCGAAAGGAGGCGCGCTCGCCTCAGCCTCTCTGAGCGGAGCCCATCACCCTGGAGGGGGGCGGCTCGTCGTCGCAGAACAAGATGGCGCAGTGGTGCTTCTCGCCGCTCTTGATGCGGGTGCACAGCTCGACGAGATCCTCGTCGGAGTCGACCACGCTGCCCTCGAGGGGCTGCGCCGTCTTGGCGTCGTAGGTGCAGTTGTCCAGCGCGACCCACAGCCCTCGGTACGCGTCGCTCGTCCGTATTTCTGGCCACGTCATCCGACTACCCATGGAGCTTCCAACCTCGTCCCCCTCGTCCTTCGGCCTCTCGATACAAAGCAAAGGGCGCCCGGTCAAGGTAGCGTGTGTAGCCGACGCGCAACATGATGAGCAAGTGTTCAGGCACGTGGCGCTCTTGTGAAACGTCTGGGAGCGCTTAAATGACGCGCCATGACGAACGCAGCGAAGAAGGAGAGCTCCACGAGCCGATCGGTCTTGGCCCTCGACAGGTACACGGAAGGCGCCAGCGCCAGGCTAGCGTCCCACTTCCCTGAAATCGTTCGGGAAGTGGCCGACGCCGTCGCGCACGAGCCGGTCGTCGTGGTGGGTATGGCGCAGAACCCCCACGTCCGGAACGTGAAGAACGCGCTGTCGGAGGCGGGAGTCCCGTTCAAGTACCTGGAGTACGGCAGCTACCTCTCGGAGTGGAAGGCCCGCCTCGCCATCAAGATGTGGAGCGGCTGGCCGACGTTTCCGCAGGTCTTCGTGCGGGGTGTCCTCGTCGGCGGCGAGGACCTCACCAAGGAGGCGCTCGCGAACGGATCGCTGAAGACCCTCCTCGACGGCTGACGCGGATCGACCAGGTCCTGGCGCCCACCCTCAGCCGGACCGGGCCATGCGGCGCGCGATGGAGAAGGCCATCTCGAGCGCCTGGCGGTAGTTCAGCCGCGGATCGCAGACGGAGAGGTACCGACGGTCCAGGTCCGCCTCGGAGAGCCCGCCGCCGAGGCACTCGGTCACGTCCTCTCCGGTCAGCTCGAAGTGCACGCCGCCGAGCCGCGTGCCCTCCGCCTCGTGGACGTCGAAGGAGAGCTCGATCTCCCGCAGGATCGCGTCGAAGCTCCGCGTCTTGACGCCGCCGGCCAGCGTGACGGTGTTGCCGTGCATGGGATCGGCGACCCACAGGACGCGCCGTCCGATGCGGGCGTGGACGGCCCTGACGAGCGGCGGGAGAGCGCGCGCGACCTCGGTCGCGCCCATCCGGGTGATGAGCACCAGCTTGCCTGGCTCGCCACGTGGGTCGAGGAGGGCGCAGAGATCCAGGATCTCCTCGGGACGCGCGGTCGGACCGACCTTGACCGCGACCGTGTTCGCGATCCCCCGGAAGAACTCCGCGTGCGCACCCGAGACCGCGCGCGTGCGCTCGCCGATCCACGGCATGTGCGTGGTGAGGTCGTAGAAGCCGGCGCGGCGCGGGACGGCCCGGGTCTGGGCGGACTCGTAATGGAGGTTGAGCCCCTCGTGGCTCGCGAAGAACTCGACCCGGGTGAGCTCGTCCACCGTCTGCTCTCCGAGCGCCTCCAGGAAGCGGAGGGCGCCCGAGAGGCGATCGGTCATCGCCTTGTACTCGGCGCGCAGGCCCTCCGGGAGATCGGCGCGCGAGAGGAAGTCGAGGTCCCAGTACTCGGGGTGGTGGAGATCGGCGAAGCCCGCGGCGGAGAGGGACCGGATGAAGTTGAGCGTGAGCGCGGCGTGGCTGTACCCGTCGAGCAGCGCCCGCGGGTCGGCGCGGCGGGCCTCCGGGGTGAAGTCCGGACGGTTCACGAGGTCACCGAAGTAGCTCGGAAGCACCTGGCCGCCGCGCTCCTCCGTCGCGCTCGACCGTGGCTTGGCGTATTGCCCCGCGAACCTGCCGACGCGGATGACCGGCTTCCTGGCCCCGTGGATGAGCACGAGGGACATCTGGAGGAGGATCTTCAGCTTCGCGGCGATCACGTCGGAACGGCAGTCCCCCAGGGTCTCCGCGCAGTCGCCTCCCTGCAGGAGGAACCGCTTCCCTTCCTGGGCCTCCGCGACCAGGCGCTTCAGCCGCTCCACCTCCCACGACGTCACGAGGGGCGGCAGCGCGCGGAGCTTCGCGAGAACGCGTTCGAGCTCGTCCTCGTCGGCGTACGCGACCCCCTGCTCGACGGGCCGATCCCTCCAGGACTGTGGCGACCACGGGCTCATCGGCGGGCCGATGCTACGGGCGCGGCGCTCTCCGCGTAAATGGTAACGTGGCCGGTCATGGCGAGGTCGACGATCAGCGAGGGCGGCGTCGTCCTGGCCGTGGGGGCGGTCCAGTTCGTGAACATCCTCGACTTCATGATGGTCATGCCTCTCGGCCCGGACTTCGCGAAATCCCTCGCGATTCCGGTGTCCCACCTCGGCTACGTGGGAGGGAGCTACACCGCCGCGGCGAGCCTGTCCGGGATCTGTGGCGCCTTCTTCCTGGACCGCTTCGACAGACGCCGGGCCCTGGTCGTCTCGCTCGTCGGTCTCGCGATCGGCACGATGCTGGGCGGGTTCGCGACCGGCATGCCGACCCTGCTCCTCGCGCGCGTCGTCGCCGGCGCGTTCGGCGGACCGGCGACGAGCCTGTCGTACTCGATCATCGCCGACGTGATCCCCCCGGAGCGGCGTGGGAAGGCCATGGGCGCGGTGATGGGCGCGTTCTCCGTCGCCTCCATCCTCGGGGTCCCCGTGAGCCTCGAGCTCGCGACCCGCGGCTCGTGGCGCACGCCCTTCTTCGTCGTCGGGGCGGCCGGAGCGCTGGTGTGCGCGCTCTCGTTCGTCGCGCTCCCTCCCATGCGCCGGCACCTCGAGTGCGGGGGAAAGGCCGACGTCCCCCTCTCGGCGCTGGTCCGCGTCGACGTGCTCTGCTCGCTCTCCATGACCGCCGTCGTGATGCTCGCGACCTTCGTGGTCGTCCCCAACATCAGCGCCTACGTGATGGGGAACCTGCACTACCCGCGCGAGCGGCTCGGGCTCCTCTATTTCGTCGGTGGCCTCGCGAGCTTCGCCACGATGCGGATCGCCGGCGCGCTCGTGGACAGGTTCGGATCTGCGATCGTCGGCACGGCCGGCTCGCTCGGAATGGCGCTCGTCATCTTCATCGGCTTTGCAGAGTTCCCGCCGTGGCTCCCGCCCATCGGGATCTTCGTGTCGTTCATGACGGCGGCGTCCTTCCGAAACGTCTCCTTCAACACCCTCACCTCCAAGGTGCCCCGCCCCGCCGAGCGCGCGCGCTTCGGCTCCGTGCAGTCGTCGGTGCAGCACCTCGCCGGTGCGGTGGGGGCGTTCGTGTCCTCGCAGATCCTGAGCGAGACCCCGACCCACGAGCTGCTCCACATGGACCGCGTGTCCTGGACGTCGATCGCGATCTCGATGGCGCTCCCACCGCTGCTGTTCGTCGTCGAGCGCGGCGTCCGTCGGGCCGCAGCGAGCCCCGCGCCGACGTGAGCGCGTACTGGGCTCCCAACCGCCCCGAGGAGTGCTAGTAAGCATCCTCCGTGATGCTTGTCCCCCCGAGCCGAGCGTCGGTCGAGCGCGCCGAGACCGAGATCGCGCGCGCATGGGAGAGGGTCCCGTTCTACCAGCGGCGTGGCCCTGCCCCCGTGTCCTTGGCGGCGGCGCCGCTCCTCTGGAAGCGCGACGTGCAGGCCTCGCTGCCGAAGGCGTGGTTCCCCGACGGGCACGATGCGCGCGCTCTCCTCTCCTCCGGCGAGGTCATGCTCTCGGAGACGGCAGGCACGACGGGGGAGCGCGCCCGTGTGCTCTGGCGCCGGGGAGGCGAGGCAGCGCTGCAGCACGAGATGCTCGCGCTGCACCCGGCGGCGAGGGGTGACCGGCCGCCGTCCGACTCGCCGGAGGGTCGCGAGGCCGTCCTGGGGGCGCCGACCCGGGGGATGGGCTCCTGCCACTCGGGTGATCCGTCCTACGAGGACCGGCTGGAGCAGGGCCGCTTGCACCTGAATTCCCGGCAGGATCCGACGTTCTGGACCGACCTCGTGAAGGACCGGATGCTCGACGAGCTCGCGCGCCACGAGACGGCGCGGCTCATCGCAGACCCGGCCTACCTCGCCGACCTCGCCGACCACGCGGCCCGCGTCGGGCGCCGCCTGACGGTCTCCGGGTTCGTGGCCCTCACGTGGTCGACCACCACGCCGGCCCACCTCGCCGCCGTCGGGCGGGCGTACTCGGGCCCGCGCTTCCAGCTCTACGGGACGCGCGAGCTGGGCGCGACGCTGGTGGAGGCCTCCGATGGGCGCTTCGAGTCGCTCACCGAACGCGTGCTGCTCGAGGCTCTGCCCGCGAAGGGGGGCGTCGACGTGGGCGCCGACGGACGCTCCCCGGGCGCCCTCGGGCTGCTCGTCGCGACGACGCTGGACCGCGAGATCATGCCGCTCGTGCGCTACGTCACCGGCGATCTCGTGCGTGTACGGGACGGCGCGATCGTCGCGATCGAGGGACGCATCCAGGACGCCATCGTGCGCCCCGACGGGGTGTGGATCACGGCGGGCGATCTCGCCCGCGCCCTCGGCGACCTCCCGTTCCAGGCGAACCAGCGGGCCGACGGCGAGATCGAGCTCGACGTGGTCGGTCCCCACGCGGCGCGAGCTCGGGAGCGGGCCGCACACCTGTTCCCGACGATGCGGCTCGACGTACGCGAGCAGGCGGCGCTCCCGGCCGAGCCGAGCGGTCGGTTCCGGGCCGCGCGGCGGCACGTCCCGGCGCGCATGGCGCGCGCCTTCGAGGGCTGCGAGGAGGGAGTGTCTTCATGACCGGCGCCGACACGATCAACACGCTGGCCGAGGCGCTCCGTCGCGATCTCCCGATCGTCGACGCCGAGCTCGGCGGGAGGAAGCTCATCTTCCTGGACAACGCTTCGACGACGCCCAAGCCACGGAGCGTCATCGACGCGGTCACCCGTTACTACACCGAGTGCTCGGCCAACGTGCATCGCGGCGTGCACGCCATGGGCATCGAAGCGTCGCGCCGGTACGACGACGCCCGCCTGGAGATCGCGGCCCTCGTGAACGCGCGCCCCGACGAGCTCGTGATGGTGCGCGGCACGACGGAGGCGATCAACCTCGTGGCCCACGGGCTCCGTCTCGCCGAGGATGACGAGGTCATCTTCCCCGCGAGCGAGCATCACGCGAACTGGATTCCCTGGCGGGTGCACAGCAAGCCGGTGCCGATGGCCATCGACGACGACGGTGTCCCTCGCTGGGAGACGCTCGAGAGCCTCTTCACGCCGAAGACGCGCCTGGTGGCCGTCGGGCACGTCTCGAACGTCACGGGCGCCATCGCGCCGATCGAGGAGGTGGTGCGCGCAGCCCACTCCCGCGGTGTCCCCGTCCTGCTCGACGCGGCGCAGTCGCTCAGCCACCTCCCCATCGACGTCAAGCGCCTCGGCGTGGACTTCATGGCCGCGAGCAGCCACAAGGCCTTCGGGCCGAGCGGCGTCGGGTTCCTCTACGGCACGCGCGAGCGCCTCGGCACACTCGCGCTCTACCAGGTCGGCGGCGGGATGGTCTCGCTCAACGAGGACATCGGAAAGGGCGACTTCATCCCGCGCGACGCGCCCTTCCGCTTCGAAGCCGGGACTCCGGCGATCGAGGGCACGATCGGCTTCGGCGCCGCCATCCGGTTCATGCGGCACCACGGGATGCACGCGATCCGCGAGCACGATCTCGCGCTCTCCCGGTACCTGATCGACGGGCTCACGGACATCCCCGGCGTGCGCGTCCTCGCGAAGGACCTGCCCTCGGAGCGGCGCATCGCCCTCGCCACGTTCCTGGTCGACGCACCCGCGATGACGCAGGAGAACGTCGCGCGCGCGCTCTCCGACATCTACGGCGTCTGCGTCTCGGGCGGCTACCACTGCACGCACGTCCTCCACGCGCGGGCCCACCTGAAGGGTACGGTGCGCGCCAGCCCGCACGCCTACAACACCACGGCGGAGATCGACCGGCTCCTCGAGGGCGTTCGTGAGATAGCCACATGAGCGAAGCGCTGTCCAGGATCGGGGCCGCCTTCCCCCGTTGACGGTCCCACACGCGCAGCTGTGCCTACAGGCACCGACCGCGCGCACATGGCGAAATCCAATGGTCCGGTCATGGAGTTGCGCGTACGCTTCACGAAGGGTGGCAAGGTTCGACATGAGTAGCATCCCGAGAGCGCTTGGAGCCGTCACGGCCGCCCTGATCACCGGGACGCTGGCGAACTGCGGCCCCGGCGACGCGCTCAGCGAGTTCCGCGCCCGTGAGTCGGGAGAGGAGGACGGCGGCGGGAGCGGCGGATCGAGCGGCGGACTCTTCGGGGAGGGCGGCGCCGAGAGCTCGCGACCCTGCGTCGGCCTGGAGTGCGCCCAGGTGACCTGCGCGGGTGGCACCAAGACCACGCTCACCGGCAAGGTCTACGCGCCCGAGGGGACCGTCCCCCTGTACAACGCTATCGTGTACGTCCCCAACGCGAAGGTCGAACCGTTCGCCACGGGCGTCAAGTGCGAGCAGTGCGGACAGGTCACGGGCTCCCCCATCGCCACGGCCCTGACCAACGAGAAGGGTGAGTTCAGGCTGGAGAACGTGCCGGCTGGAGACAACATCCCCGTCGTCATCCAGATAGGCAAGTGGCGACGCCAGATCACGGTCCCCAAGGTGGAGAAGTGCGTCGACGCGCCCCTCCCCGCGGGGGACACGCGCCTCCCGCGCACGAAATCCGAAGGCGACATGCCCCAGATCGCGTTCACGAGCGGCAGCGCCGACTCGCTCGAGTGCTTCCTGCGCAAGCTCGGCATCGCGGACAGCGAGTTCACCGACCCGGGCGGGAACGGCAAGGTGCACTACCTCCACGGCAACGGCGCCAGGCTCGCAGGTGCGACGCCGGAGGCGGTCACCCTGTGGAACAGCGCGGCGACGCTCAAGAAGTACGACATCGCCGTCCTGTCGTGCGAGGGCGCCGAGAACACGGGGGACAAGGCCGCGCACTATGCGCAGATGCACGAGTACATGAACGCGGGCGGCCGTGTCTTTGCCTCGCACTACCACTACGTGTGGTTCCGCTACGGGCCCGCGCCGCTGCCCACGACGGCGGCCTGGAACAACCCGCCCTCCACCGCGAGCCCCTACCAGATCGACACGGACTTCCCGAAGGGGAACGCCTTCGCCGACTGGCTGGTGAACGTGGGCGCCACGCCCACGCGGGGGACCATCGCGCTCGAGGCCGTGAGGAACAGCGTCGGCGACACGAACGCGGCCGTGGCCCGCCGCTGGATCCGCTCGGACACCCCCAAGACCGCGAAGTACTTCAGCTTCAACACGCCCATCGGGCAGCCACCCGACAAGCAGTGCGGGCGCGCCGTCTTCACCGACGTCCACGTCGGGGGCGCGGGCGTCACCGGAACGTTCCCGACCTCATGCAACACGAACCCGCTCAACGTGAACGAGAAGGCGCTGATCTTCCTGTTCTTCGACCTGTCGTCGTGCGTGCAGGACGAGACCAAGCCGCCGGCGCCCCCGCCGATCATCCCCAAGTAGAGTTCTCCGAGAGGTGACGTGATGCGAAATGAACTGAGGAGCGTGGTGTTCGTCGCGTTCGGCGCCATCGGCTTGGTCGCCGTGAACTGCACGCCCGACCCGGATACGAGCACGTTCCGGCCGCCCCCCGAACCGACGACCGATCCCGTGGGCGAGGACGGAGGCGGCTCGAGCGGCTCGAGCGGCGTCTTCGGCAACCCCGACGCGGCGGATGCCGGACGCACCTGCAAGGACCTCGAGTGCCAGCAGGTGGTCTGCCCCACGGGCTCGACGACGCTGAGCGGCACCGTCTTCGCGCCCGAGGGCTCGATCCCGGTCTACAACGCCATCGTCTACGTGCCCAACTCGCCCCCGACCCCCTTCACCGACGGGGTCGTCTGCGAGCAGTGCGGGAAGGTGACCGGCAACCCGCTCGTGACCGCCATCACCAACGAGAAAGGGCAATTCACGCTCCAGAACGTCCCCGTGGGCAATGACATCCCGCTCGTCGTCCAGGTCGGCAAGTGGAGGCGGCAGACGAAGGTCTCCAAGGTCGAGAAGTGCGTCGACACGGCGGTCCCGACGATCGCGACGCGCCTGCCCCGCTCGAAGGACGAGGGGGACATCCCACGGATCGCCGTCTCCACAGGCAAGAAGGACACCCTCGAGTGCTTCCTCAGGAAGATCGGCATCGAACAGAAGGAGTTCACGCTCCCGAGCGGGACGGGGCGCGTCCACCTCTTCGCCGGCAACGGCGCGGGTCTGGGCGCCGGTACGCCCGCATCGACCACGCTGTGGAACAGCGCCGCGAACCTCAAGAAGTACGACATCACGATGCTCGGCTGCGAGGGCGACGCCGACACGAGCAACAAGGAGCCCTACTACGGGGCGATGGGCGAGTACCTCTACTCGGGTGGTCGCGTGTTCGCGACGCACTTCCACCGCGCGTGGTTCGCGTTCAACGCGGCGACGCCGGGCCTGATCCAGACCGCTGACTGGGGCACCATTCCCACGACGGCGAACCCGTACCACATCGACACGGATTTCCCGAAGGGCAAGGCGTTCGCCGACTGGCTGGTCAACGCCGGAGCCTCCTCGACCCCGGGGCTCATCACCCTGGGTGAGGTGAAGAACAGCGTGGGGGACTCGTCGGCCTACTCGCGACGCTGGATCCGCTCGGACTCGCCGAAGTCGGCGACGTACTTCACGTTCAACACGCCGGTCGGCCAGGCGCCCGACAAGCAGTGCGGGCGCGGTGTGTTCACCGACGTCCACGTCGTCGGCGGCGACGTGACGATCGCACCAACCGCCGTCTTCCCGAACCACTGCACGACGACGGGCCTCAGCACGAACGAGAAGGCGCTCCTCTTCCTGTTCTTCGACCTCTCCTCGTGCGTGCAGGACGAGACGAAGCCGCCGCTCCCACCGCCGCCGATCCCGAAGTAGTGGAAGCCGGTCGGCGCGTCGTCGTCTCGGAGCTCGCGGAGACCCCGCTCGAGGCCATCGAGCGCTTCATGTCACTCGAGCCCATGCCGGCCCCCGATGTGGCGTCGCTGGGGTCGAACGACGTCTTGGTCGCCGTGAAGAGCGCGGTCGTCGGGTGGGTCGATCTCGTGATGGCGAGCGGCCAGTACCAGCACATGCGGCAGCCACCCTACACGCCCGGGCTGGAGTACGCGGGCATCGTCGCGGCGCGCGGAGCCGGCGTGGAGGATCTCCCGATCGGGCACCCGGTCCTCGTCGACGGGCTCACGGCCGGGCCGCGATCGGTCGGAGCCTACCAGTCGCAGGGCGGCTTCGCCTCTTACGCGGTCGTGCCGCGGGAGGCTCTCCTCGAGATCCCCGGTGCGCTGTCGATGGATCAGGCAGCGAACCTCCTCGGCAACTACGAGACCGCGTATCACTGCCTCGTCACACGCGGGCGCCTGCGCGCAGGCGAGACGGTGCTGATCCACGGAGCGGCGGGCTCGACGGGCCTCGCCGCGGTGCAGATCGCGAAGCTCCTCGGTGCGACGGTGATCGGCACGGGGCGCTCCGACGCCAAGCTGGCCCAGGTGACGGCCGACGGGGCCGACCACGTGATCAACTGCAGGGGCGAGGGCGGCGTGGGACTGCGCTCGTTCAGGGACGAGGTCAAGGCGCTCACACACGGCAAGGGCGTCGACGTCGTCTACGATGGCGTGGGCGGGGATATCTCGCTCGAGACCCTGCGCTGCGTCGCCTTCGGGGCGCGCTACGTCATCGTAGGCTGGGCCTCCACGCCGTTCGTGTCACGAGGAAAGGGCCTCCGCGGCGCGCCGAACGCGAACGTGCTCCCGACCAACCTCATCATGATGAAGGGCCTCGACGTGCTCGGCGCACCCGCCGTGATCTCCACGCTCAAGGACCCGACCATCCGGCCGCCGCGTCTCGCGCAGGTGCTCGCGTGGGCCAGGGAGGGCAAGATCACGCCGCGGATCTCGCATGTGTTCCCGCTCACCGAGTTCAAGGAGGCCATGCTGGCCAAGTGGCGGGGCGACGTTCTCGGTGGGTGCGTGCTACACCCGTAGCGCCCCGCCGCGGCGAGCCGTCCGATGCAACACGACGCCATCCTCCGCGAATACGATCAGGTAATCCCCCTCCTCCAGGCCTTCGGGGACGGTGCGCGGGACCGCGTCGCCGGGTGGATCTCGAGCGAACCGGGGCTCAAGCTCCACTCGATCACCGCGCGCATCAAGGCGAGGGGAAGCCTCGCGCGCAAGCTCGCGCGACCGGACCGCACGTACCGCGCCCTCTGGGACGTGACGGATCTCCTCGGCCTCCGCGTCATCACGTACTTCGACGACGCCGTCGATCGTGTGGGCCGCGTCATCGAGCGGCGGCTGCCCGTCGACTTCGTCCAGTCCGTCGATCGGCGGCGCACGGCCGAGGATCACGTGTTCGGGTACCGATCGCTCCACTACGTGTGCCTCGTGGAGGGGGACCTCCCCGCCGCCGCGCGCTTCGAGATCCAGGTGCGGACCCTCCTCGAGCACGCGTGGGCGGAGATCGAGCACGACCTCGGCTACAAGTCGCCGGCGGCCATCCCGGCGGCGGCGCGCCGCCGCCTCCACCGGCTCGCGGGCCTTCTCGAGCTCGCCGACCAGGAGTTCGGCGCGATCCGGCGCGAGCTCGACGCGTATGCCGCCGGGCTGCCGGAGCGCATCTCCCGCGAGAGCGAGGCGGTCCCCCTCGACCAGCTCTCCCTGCTGGAGCTCCTCGACGGCCCGGAGGCACGTGCGCTCGACCTCGATGTGGCGCGGATCCTCGAGAAGGACCTCGGCGACGAGCCGTTCTTTCCCGAGTACCTGCTTCGCATGCTCGCGTCGAGCGGCGTCGGCTCGGTCGCAGGCGCGCGCGAGGGCCTCCGGCGGCATCGCGAGACCATCCTCGCCATGGTGCGCCCGTACTTCACCTTCTCGTCGAGCGCGTGGAGCCTGTCGCCCGAGCGGATGGACCACGTGCTGCGAGGGTACTCCCTGTTCTTCCTCGCACACGCGGCCGTCCTCGAAGCGCCCGCCCTCGGGGTGAACAAGGTCGAGCGCCTCACGCGCCTGTACCGCGAGCTCGACTACCCGGATGACGCCCGCGCTGCGCACCGCGTGGCGAGCCTCCTCGTGGACGCCTTCCGCGAGGGTGCCGGCGACTGAGCCTCAGTGCTTCGCGACCGGCGAACGGTGCCCGCCGAGCTTCGCGAGCGCCTTGCAGACCTCGGGCTCCTTGCAGGGCCCGATGGGTGCGACCGACGCCCATTCGATCGTTCGCGGCCACTTCACCGGCGTCCGCACGTCGGGGCCACGGAAGGTCGGCGGCGAGCCCTCGAGGAGCTCCTCCCTCTCCGATCTGTCGTCCTGACGCACGAACGGGAAGCGGATCGTCGGGGTGATGCCCGTGCGCTGCACGGGCGCTCCGTCGGGCAGCGCGTAGAGCAGCGTCGTGAGGCGGAGGACCCCCGTATGGGCGTCGTCGTCGATGTACTCCTGCTCGCATCCCTTGCCGAACGTCAACGTCCCGACCACCGGCCCCCGGCCGTACGCTGCGAGCGCGCCAGCGATCATCTCGGCCGCGCTGGCGGTGGCGCCGTCCACGAACGCGGCCACCGGCCCATCCCAGCGATCTTCGACGCGGACCTCCATGGTGCGGTCGATCTCGATCGTACCGTCGCGTCGCTTGGTGGGGAACATCGGCAAATTCGGCGCGAACGGAGCCAGCGCCGCGAGCGCCCCCTCGGCCGAACCCCCGCCGTTCCCGCGGAGATCGAGCACCACGCCAGCGGGGGGACGGGCCTTCTCCAGCCTCGCGGCCCGCAGCGTGGCGAGGAGGAGGTCCCCGAGGTGGTCCGGGACCTGTCGCAGCGGAACGACCACGACCTCGCCGTCGCCGTACGAGACGCGCTCGAAGGGTAGTGTGGTCGCCGGAGGGTCACTCTTGGCTTCGGCGATCTTCCCGACGGAGAGCTCGATCATCCTGCCTCCCCGGAGGACGGTGGCCGAAGTCGGCGCGCGCCCCTCGGCGGCGGCGTATCCGAGCTGCTCGACCTGCTCGAGAGGGAGGCCTGCGGTCTTGACGCCGGCGATGGCGAGCACCAGGTCATTGGACTCGAACGGGGCGGTGACCAGGTCGGCGACCAGCACCCCCACCGCCGTCGTCGTTGCCTTTCCCCAGGGCTTCACGGGCGGGCGCGCCGCGAGGTCGACCTCGTAGATGCTCGCCTCCTCGTCGAAAGGTGCCCAGGCGCTGTGCGGATCCACGAGGGACACGTACGCGCGCACCGACGCCGAGAGCACCACCTTCGCCCAGTCGACGTCGTCCAGCTCGGGGAAGAAGCGCGCGCGCGCCGTCTCGGCGTAAGCTCGCGCCTCGTCGCCCACCGCGAGCTCGAAGGCGGCGACGCGACGACCGATCTCGAAAGCGTTCTTCCTCGCTTCGCCTCCCGTCGGGATGGCCACGAGCGCGGACTCCCAGCGCCCGTCCGTCGCGCGACGGCCCGCGTCGAACGTCGCGCGCAGATCCTTCACCCACCGTGCGAGCGAGGCGCCCACCTCGCGGGCAGCCTTGCACTCGCCCGAGCGGCGTCCGTCGAGCTCCATCAGGATCTCGTCCGCGCGAGGCGCGAACGCAGCGCGGGTCGGGGCGTCCTGCGCGAGGCTCCACAGCGTGTGTGGGTCGAGCCAGTCGAGGGTGCTGTCGATGAACGGCTTCTTCGCCGTGGCCCTGGGCGCGTAGGCGAGCTGGTCGCGGACCTGCGCGGTGACGAGGCGGGCCTCGTCGCACGTCAGCGTGGACGGCGCGCCGCTCGGTAGACGGAAGGCGAAAGCGCGGTCGTCCTCCCGGGGCTCGCTGGAGTCGGGGCCGGGATCCGGCGCGCCCGTAGGCGGTGTCGTCGCGGAGGAGGCCACGCCGGGCCCGTGGACAAGCGCGGGCTCGACGCGGCGGCGCTGCACGACTGCGATCGTGAGCGCGCTCGCTCCGATCACTGCGAGGACACCTCCAAGGGCCGCGGCTCTTCGCATCGGTGGACCCGGAAGGCTAACAAGGCCGGGCTCCACCTGCAGACTTTCCGGAGATCTTTTCAGCCCGCCTTCGCGAGTCGAGGCCCGGCTCGATCCTCTTGCCCATCCTGCCAGGGCCCGAGCCTCGCGCGCAGCTTCACCTTCGCCCGCTCCTCGAGCTGGCGTACCCGCTCCTTGCTCACGCCGAGACGCGCACCGAGCTCCTGGAGGGTCGGCGGGTCATCGTTCATCATGCGCTCGCGCACGATGAGCCGCTCGCGCTCGTCGAGCGAGCGGATCGCTTCCCTCACGGCCTCGGCGGCGCGCGCCGTGGACTCGGCGCTCGACACCTCGTCCTCCGGCGACGGGGCTCCGCGCGTGACGTCGAGCGTGCGGCCCCCGGGGACCGTGCCGTCGAGGCTCACCTCGTGCGCGGCGATGCACGGGAGGAGCTGCTCGATCCGCTGCTCGGAGAGGCCGGACGCTCGCGCCAGCTCAGCGGGCGTCGCGTGCGGGGAGGCGCGGTAGGCGCGGAGCGCGCGACGCTCGGCCTTGGTGGTTCCCAGGCGCACCACGCGGAAGGCGCGGACGACGTACTCTCGAATCTCGGCGCGGATCCAGTACGCGGCATACGTCGCCAGGCGGCATTCACGATCGAGATCGAACTTCTTCGCGGCACGCAGGAGCCCGATGTTTCCCTGCTGGGCGATGTCCTCCAGCGGGATGCCCCACCGCCGGTACTGGAGCGCGATCGACATGACGAAGGGGAGACACGCCAGGATGAGCTCCTCGCCTGCCCGGGCGTCACCGGCTTTCCATCGCGCGGCGACCTCCCGCTCGGCGTCGCGGTCGAGAACCTTCATCCTGGTCAGGCTGGAACGGTAAGCACGCAAGGAGTCGGCTTGCGACGGGTCGATCATGCGTGCACGCGGTGCACGGAGGGTGCCACGCGAACGTGGCTCATTTTCATGCAGATCCTGCCGTACGCGGCGATCCGGTTGCGTCAGAGGGAGCCGAGGCCCCGTCGCCGACGAAAACCTTTCGCACCACGCAACGCCCGCGCGCAAGATCCGCCGCCGAGGGTCGAGTGTACGCGAGGGCAGCTCTCGGCCCGTCCGCGAGAGGACATCTCGATCGCCCGCGCCACGGCGGCAGACGGGGCTGCCGAGGTGTTCGCCTGGCGGCTCCTGCGCGACCTCAAGATGCTCGGCCTGAAGTTCCGCCGGCAGCACGTGCTCTGCGGCTACGAGGTGGACTTCTACTGCGCCGCGCTCAGGCTCGTCGTCGAGATCGACGGCGCCGTCCACGACGACGCGGAGCGGGCCGAACGGGATGCGAGGCGCACGACGATCCTCGCGCGCCGTGGCCTCCGCGTCGTTCGCCTCGAGAA
>SXGS01093162.1_pt1 | contig 23720 bp, 17 predicted proteins | sample 3174681 | NCBI WGS metagenome assembly SXGS01 (sample SAMN11356861, study PRJNA531348) | freshwater metagenome | isolation source: freshwater sample F1-80 | place: China: Fuxian Lake, Yuxi | collected 2017-12-25
ATGAACTCGAAGGGCCGATAGGTAGCATCGGTGCCGATGTGCAAGACGCCGGCCCGCCGCACTTCATCCAGCGTCCCGGCGTGGCACGGAACCGCGAGGCATAGGAGAAGGACGGCGAGGAGACAAGAAACAGGAGCGAGAAAGAAAGACCTTCTCTTCCACACTCTCCTGGTAGCACCGGGGCCGATGCGCTGCGGAGATGAGGCGTGGCTCCACGCAGGTGAGCTGGGAGGGGAGGCGAGTGGCGGGCACGCCGCGGGCACGCACCCGCCGCGCGAGCCGATCCTCGCAGCGAGTCGCCGAACAGCGACGTGCATCATCGGACTACCGCACCGCCGGCTGTCCCGCCCCGACGCAATGCGGGCGCGGCCGGCACGACTCCTCGCGCCCGTGTCCCGGTTCCGTCGCGTTTCATCCGTCTTCCACGATCACGCATCCCTCACGGCTCCCATGCTCTAAGGCGGGCCGCTCGTCGCTTGCACGGCCCACACGCCCCCGACCCACGCCCACATAAGCCGGATGCCGCGGCAAGAGGGCCCCCGGCGTGGACAGCGGCCCACACCGCACCCGAGCCACGCCCGTCAGCGGGTGTCCCGCACCGCACCTCGCTCGCGCGGATGAAACTCCGGCGGCCAGCGAGTGGTGTCGTCGTAGACGGCCTGGTTGAGGCCCGCCTCGTGCAGCACGTGCGCCCTGGAGAGGTCGGCGCCACGGAGATCGCAGCGGCGTAGATCCGTACCGTGCAAAATGGACCCAGTGAAGCAGGCGCCGCGGAGGTCGGCCCCGGCGAACCGGGCGCCCGCGAGGTTCGCGAGACAGAAATCGGCGTCGCGGGCCCGCACCGCTTCGGCATGCGCCCGCAGTAGGTGCGCGCGGGTGAGGTCAGCGCGTTCCAGGCCGGCATCCCAGAGGAACGCCCCCTTCAGATCTGCACCGCACAGGCGCGCGCCGGTGAGATCGGCCGCCGTGAGGTGCGCGTACATCAGTGCCGCCCGATCGGCGATGACGCCGACGAGCAGTGCATCCTTGAGGCTCGCGTTGGCAAGCCGGGCTCCACGTAAGTCCGCATCCCGCAGATCGGCTCCGTGCAGATCCACTCCGTCCAGAATTGCATTGCGCAAATCGGCCGAGCGAAAGTTCGCGGCGGATGCCAGGACCGCAAGCAGATTGGCATCGCGCAGGTCGGCGCCCGCTGCTCGTGCACCGGTCAGTCGGGCATCCACCAGGCGCGCGCGCCGTAGATTCGCACCCTCCAGGTTGGCCTCAATCAGCAGAGCACCGTCAAGGATGGCTTCGGAAAAGTCGGCGCCTCGCAGATCCGCATGCTGCAGATCGGCAGAGCGGAGGTTGGCGCGCGACAGATCGGCTCGCGCCAGGCAACGGTGATGCAGGTCCGCGCCGCAGAGGTTCGCGCGGGAAAGGCACGCGCCGTCCAGGTGCTCGAGTTCCAATTCCAGGAGGAGGTATCCCGTGTGATGGTGGCGGATCTGGACCACTGCGGTCCACCTTTCGTACCTGTATGCCGCCTGTTCTTATTGGTTTCTGCTGCACGCTTCAGGCTGGCGCTTCATTCCGGGGGACGGCCGGCTGCAGTCCTGATGCAAGGGATTCGCTGCAGCATACTCGTCATCCTGCGTGAGTGGTATGAAATCGAGCCAAACGTCGGGAACGTTCAGGATATACTCTCGTCCGTCACCTGAAGGAGGAAGGTCATGGTCGTTCCCGGCGGCCTTCGTCCTTGCAACCGAGGAGGAAAGCATGGCTTTTGATGTGTTTGGGATGTGCAATGCGCTGTACGACATACAGGCTGAGGTGGACGATGCGCTACTGGTAGGGTTGGGGCTCGAGAAGGGGAGCATGTCTCTCCTTTCGGCGGAGCAGCAGCAGCAGATTGTCCCCCAGATCTACACGCACATCGTCAACACCGAGTCGGGTGGATCGGGCGCCAACACTATGTTCGGAGTCTCGCTGCTCGGCGGGCATACCTGCTACACGAGCTGCGTGGGGAAGGACGAGCACGGCGCCCTCTACCGCCGCGGCCTCGCCGAACGAGGGGTGTAGCCGAACCTGTCTGTAGGGGAGGGTGACACAGGGGTGTCGCTCGTGCTGATCACCCCGGACGCCCAGCGGACGATGGGGACCTTCCTTGGACGATCCCGGGAACTGACCGCCGCGGATCTCTCCCTGGAAGACCTCCGGGCGAGCAGATATCTCTATGTGACCGCGTACCTCTGGGACACGGACAGCCAGAAGGAAGCCGTGCTGCTGGCGATGCGGGAGGCGAACCAGGCGGGCGTGCGGGTCGCTCTGAGCCTGTCCGATCCATTCTGCGTGCATCGCCATCGAGACGACCTGCTGCACCTGCTGCGAGAGCACGTAGACGTGCTGTTCGGAAACCAGGTCGAGGCGCAGGTGCTGACCGGAACCGACCATCCGTACGATGCCCTGCGCGAACTATCCCGCCTGAGCGACATCGCCGTGGTGACGATGGACGAAAACGGCGCGCTCATCCGCCAGCGACATGCCACCTACGAGATCCCGCGGTACCGGGTGACGGCGGTGGACACCACCGGCGCGGGCGACATGTTCGCGGCGGGCATTCTCTATGGGCTGACCCAGGGACTTCCCCTGGATGTGACGGGACGCATCGGGGCGTACACCGCCGCACAGGTCGTCGCGAAACTGGGGCCGCGCCTCACCCACCTCGACGAGACCGCTATTGCCCGCCTGAAAGCCGGCGCCGAACTCGACGCAGTCTAGACCATCCGGCAGGGAAGGCAGTGCCGGCAGGGAGCACCGGTCTCCCTGCCGGCTTCGGTCGCCTCAGTGCTTGAAGAGGAACTCACGGGAGTTCATCAGCGCCCACAGCAGGTCTTCCAGCCCCTCTTTTCGCGAGGGAGCCTTGGCCACGATCTGCCGGGCTCTCTCCACCTCGGCGGCGGCGGGCGGACGACTGAACGTCACCAGGTAGAGTTCTTCAATCGCTTCCGGATCGGCGCGGTTGGCGGCGAGCAGCTTTGCCACCCGGCCCTGCGCCGCCGCCACCTTGTTCTGCACAAAGTCACTGTTCATCAGGTGGAGCGCCTGGGCCATGTTCGGCTCTGCCGTCCGCTCGCATTCACAAGCAATCTGGCGGTCGGGGCGCCCGAACGTTTCCAGGAAGTAACTCTGGACTCCCGGGTCCGGCAACTGCACCGCGCGAAACCCACTCGGCAGGTTCGGGAACTTCTCCGGCGCACCCGTGGCGAAACAAAGGGCATCCAGCAGTTCCTCAGCGCCCAGGCGCTTCACCGCGTATTTGGTGTAGAAGACCTCATCGGTGCGATTCTCTTTGGTGGGCTCCGAACTCAACTGATAGGTGGAACTGTTCAGGATGTTGCGCAGCAGGCGCTTGACATCGTAGCCATGGGCGGCGAAATCATTGGCGAGTGCGTCCAATAGCTGGGAATTGCTCGGAGGATTGGTGATCCGCACGTCATCCACCGGGTCCACGATCCCCCGCCCCATCAGGTAACTCCAGTAGCGATTGACCCAGTTGCGGGCGAAGAACCGGTTTTCCGGCGCGGTGATCCAGGCCGCCAGGGAACGGCGGGTGTCCACTGCGTCCTGGGTCGGCCTGCCTTCCAGCGGAGTGGGCTGCATCACCCGCCCACTGCGGGGATTGCGCACCTCTGCGGACGGTCGCAGGTACACCACCTGCTCGCCGCCGAACAGGCCGAACTCACTGCTCCCCTTCAGGCCCACCCGCCCGAAGAACGCTGCCATCTGCCAGTAGTCATCCTGGCTCCACTTCTCAAAAGGATGCTGGTGGCACTTTGCGCAGGCGAGACGCACACCCAGAAAAACCTGGCTGGTGGTCTCAGCCTGATCGGCGGCGTTGGTGGCCACCCGGAAGTAGTTGGCGGGACCGGTCGTGAACGTGCTGCCCTGGGCGGTAACCAGATCGCGAGTCATCTGGTCCAGCGGACGATTCTCACGGAATGCAGCCCGGAGCCAGTTGTAGAAGCTCCACATCCCCTGTTCGCCGAGACGCGCCCGGTTATTGCGCAGCAGGTCCCCCCATTTGAGCGTCCAGTAGTCGGCGTACTCGGGCCGGGCGAGGACGCGCTCGACAAGTTGCTCCCGCGCCTTCCACGGGACCTGCTGTCCCTTCGCCGCGGGCCCGGAGCTGTTTCGCTCGGCTTCGCATTCTTTCAAGAAAGCGCGCACTTCCTCCGGCGTCGGCAGAATACCGAGCACATCGAGATAGACGCGACGCAGGTACTCCGCATCGCCCGCCAGGGCAGAGGGGCGCAGTCCCATCCGCTCCCATTTGCGCGCCACGTGCTCGTCCACCAGAGTGCGCGCGGGCACCGCCGGCGCCGCGGCTACCGAACGGCGGTACGGCACCTCAAACTGCGTCACCGCCGCCTTGCCGCGGTAGCGGACCATCACCGCAGTTTGCCCCGGCAGCGCCAGCGACACCCGTGCATCGGTGTCCACCGTCGCCATCGCCTCATTGAGGGAGTTGAACTGCGCCTTCCGAGTGACATCCTCGGTGGAGCCGTCTGCCCGCCGGGCCACAACCACCAGGCGCTGCGTGGGACCCAGGACGATGAGGCGATCGGGGCCTTTCACCAGGGGAATGCGCACCTGGACCGGCCGCGCCGCAGGCAGCGCGGTCGAGACCGGCGTGTCCTTCGGGCCGCTGCCCGCGACCTGACGGGCTCCCGTTCCCTGTCTTGGGGGCATTTCCACGCGGCCCGGTCGCGGCATTCGTGCCGTACCCGGCTGTGCCGGCGCCCCCCGCACCGGCCCCCGTTCGACACCCGCAGTGGGAGCGTCCCCAAATCTGAGCACCACCTCGGCCGGCTCGACCAGTACGTCGCGCACCTCGGGTTCATCGGAGCGCGGACCGGGAGCGCCATCGGCAATCCAGCCCGCCAAAGTGCGGTACTCCAGGGAGTCCGGGCGGAACCGCATCCCGCCGGCGTGCGGAATCGTCAGCGTCGGCTTTGTCAACAGCAGACTCGCTCCGGGGTCACTGCGCACGATGCGCCGCCGACGGGCATCCCGCACCAGCGCCTGAAAGTCCGGTTCGGGGTCGTAGCCGAGCAGCGAAAGCCTCAATCCCCCCTTGCCGAACTGCGCTCCGTGGCAGGCTCCCTGGTTGCACCCGGCACGGGTGAGCATCGGAATCACATCGTGGAGGAACGAGTAGGCACGATCCGCCGTGCTTTTCGCCTCGACTCGCACTGCCGCCGCCTGTGTGCCCACCCGGGCCCAGACCGTGCCGACACCGTCCCCCGCCGCCGTGATCCGCCCCGACGCCGACACAGGCAACTGGGCGCGATTGGTCGAGGAGAATTCAGCCAGCGAAGTGAGATCACGCCGCATTCCGTCGGAGAAGCGCCCGGTGACGAGCACCTGCTGCTCGCCGCGGGGCCCAACGAACGAGACCTGCGGAGGGAAGACCTCAACGCCGGTCAGCACGGGCATCGGTGTGGCGGCAGACCCCGCGGCGGACCGAGGCTGCGCGCCAACATCCCTGGCGGGAGCGGCAGTCGCCAGAATCAGCACGCAGCAGGCGGCGAACGGCAGGGAGCAACGCATTGGAGGGCCTCGGTTGGCAGGGACGGGTGATGGAAGACGGGAGGTCGAGCCACAGAACGGCGCCCAACCCTCACGACGAGTCCTTTGACCGGGGCGGGGGAGGGGAGTTTCCCGTATTTTGGCTGCCGGCGGTGGGATCACGCCTCTCCTGGGACGGCATCCGGGCGATCGCCGCATCCATCAGCGCCGGAAAGTGCCGATTGAGCGCCAGCACCACCCGGTACCACCCCGGCACCACGACGCAGCGGCGCGGCCGACGCATCACGCTCAGCATCGCCCGCGCTGCGTCGTCCACAGGCGCTTTGGGGAGATTCCGGATGTAGGACGTCATCGGAGTGTCGATGATCCCCGGCATCACGTCGCTGACGTGGATGCCGTATTCGCGCACCTCGCGGCGCAGTCCCTCGGTGAACCGGTGAATCCCCGCCTTTGTGGCGGCATACACCGCAGCGCGAGGCATCACAAATCCCCCGGCCACACTGCTCACCGTGATGACATGCCCCGACCGGCGAGCAATCATCATAGGGAGCGCCGCGCGCGTCAGCCGTATTACCCCGAGGAGATTGGTCTGCACCGTCCGCAGAATCTGTTCCTCGGTGATCTCGGCCATGCGCGCGCTGTACCCGGCGCCGGCATTGGCGAGCAGGATGTCAATGTGGCCGAAATGTTCCTCGGCTGCCCGGATGAGACGTTCCACATCCGCCGGCGCCGCTACGTCCGTCCGGCAGACCAGCGTCTCGCCGCCGGCCCGGCGGACCTCCTCCGCCACCTGTTCCAGCAATTCCGTCCGGCGCGAACCGAGCACCACGCGCATCCCGGCCGCGCCGCACAGGCGGGCCGTGGCCGCGCCGATTCCGCTGGACGCACCGGTGATGACTACGATTTTCCCCTGCAGTCGCTCGTCCATCCGTGATCCCCTCTTTGCGGGAGGCGAAGTTGATCCTCCCGAAACTAAGGATGGACCCGGTGTGTCCCACACTGTGCGGCGTCGTTGGGTACGCTGCCGTATCCAGAAAGACGTGCATGTTCGCCTGCTCCGCCGGTTGGCTCTGTGCCGCCCTGGTAGCCCTGTCTCTTCTCGCACCGGTGGCCGCCGCGGCACACCGACCCGCTCCGATCCGCCGCGCTCCCGGCGCACCGGGACGCAAGATGGCGCGAGTACCCCGCGCGAGCGTGTTCCCTGCGGCGCCGCGCGATAGCGCTCCGATCGAACCGGAGAAGGCCGCACTGGAAATCCCCGACCTGCGCACTCCGGTGGACGGGGCGAAAGTTACCGTCGCCCTGCAAAACACTCTGGGAGTCTGCACCGCCGTGGTCGACGTGCGCACGCGCCTCGCGGTGGTGGACTACGATCCGCGTCGCATCCGGCTGGCCCGACTGCTGGAGGTGTGCGCCGGTGAAGGCTTCGATGCCCACGAGTATCGCGTAGAGAGCCGGTTCCCCAAGCCCATCAAGCTGAAGGGCGGGTGATGCCGCTAGCGAGAGCCGTCGGCTCTCTCACACTGGAGACAATCCCATGCCGGAAACTCCCGCCGAACGATACAAGAAGTGGTTCCTCGAAAGCGCGGACCGCCTCCGCGCAACCGATACGCCGCCCGCAACTGCCGCTGACGTAGAGCGGCGCGCCGTGGAAATCCGCGCGCGGATGCAGCGCGCATCGGGGGACTGGCCGGCCGAACGCGCTCCCCTCGATCCGCAGATTCACGGGACCCTGGAACGGGACGGCTACCGCATTGAGAAGCTGTCGTTTCAGACCCGTGCCCGCTGCTACGCCACCGCTACGGCATATGTTCCGACGCGCGGCGGCGGCCCGTTTCCGGCCGTGCTCTGCGTGCATGGACACTGGAGCGGCGCCCGGCGCGACCCGGTGGTCCAGTCCCGCTGCATCGGGCTCGCGAAACTCGGGTTCGTGGCGCTCACCCTGGACGCCTGGGGAAGCGGCGAGCGCGGCACAGAGATCGGAAAGAACGAGTACCACGGCGGTCTTCTCGGCGCGAGCCTGTGGCCGGTGAACACCCCCCTGCACGCGCTGCAACTCTACGACAATGTGCGGGCGGTGGACTACCTCCAGGCGCGCCCCGAAGTCCGCGGTGACCGCATCGGCTGCACCGGCGCCAGCGGCGGCGGCAACCAGACCACCTACTTCAGTGCGTTTGACCCCCGGATCCGGTGCGCAGTGCCTGTGTGCAGTGTCGGCACCTTCCGCAGCTATCTGGACACTGCTTGCTGCGTGGACGAAGTCCTCATCGGCGCGCTCACTATCGGTGAAGAGGGGGACCTGCTCGGCAGCCTCGCACCGCGCGCACTGATGGTAATCACCGCCAGCCGCGACGCCTACCACTTCGGGCCCGTGGCTTCCGGAGCGGCGGTGGATCGCGCCCGCCCCTACTTCAAGGCCGCCGGAGCGGAGGAGCGCGTTCGCCACGTGGTGTTCGACTCGGGGCACGCCTACAACCGCGAGATGCGCGAGGCGATGTACGGGTGGATGACCCGCTGGCTCAAGGAAACCGGGGACGGGGCGCCCATCTCCGAGCCCGCGTTCGAAACCGATGATATGGAGGCGCTCCGTTGCTTCGCGCCGCCGTTCCGCTCCCCCCGCGTGATGACCACGGTTCAGTGGGTGAAGGAACGAGCCGTGGCGCTGTCTGCCGCGCAGCCCACACCGGTCTCCAGGGGCGAGTGGGAGCGGCAGCGTTCCCGCAACCTGGACCGGCTCAATGAGCTGCTCCGGTTGCCCGCCGCGCCGGCGGGGACCCCGCGGGGCGCACGCGCCTCTGCGATCGGGCCGACGGAGGGAGTGATCGAAACCGAGCCGGGTTTCCTGCTCCCCGTCGTGGCGCATCGCGGCGGATCCCTGGCTCCCGCGCAGCCCGCCGTCGTGCTGCTGCACCCGATGGGCCGCAAGGTTGCCCTGGATACGCCGTTGGCGGTCGCGCTGCGCGAAGCCGGAATCGCGACTTTCGCGCCCGAGTTGCGTGGTTGCGGAGAGCTGACCCTCGACCGCCAGGGGTTGTCAGCGGAGATTCCGGACCACAATCTCGCGGAATGGTCTCTGCTGCTCGACCGCCCGCTGCTGGGACAATGGGTCCACGATGCGATCGCCACCGTCCGTGCTCTCGGCGCCTGGGACTGCGACCCGGACCATGCCGCAATCGTCGGCTGGCGCGAGGCAGGGCTGGCGGCCGCCCTGGCTGCGGCGCTTGAGCCACGGACGCTCGGCGCGGCCGCGCTCGAAGTGCCTGCCACCTACATCACAGAAACCCCGCCGCACGGGGGGCGGATGGCGCTGTTCAGCCCGGGATTACTGGAAGTGGGTGATACTCTCCAGGCGGCCGCCCTGGTGGCGCCGCGCCCTCTACTCGTGGCCAATCCGATTCGGCTGAACGGTTCCGCGGTCTCTGCCGGTGACCTGGACGAAGTCACCGCGGCCCCGCGCAGCCTGTATGAGCGCCTGGGAGAGGCACGCCGATTCGTAGCCGGCGTCGGGTTGACGGACAGCCGGATCGTCTCGGAACTGCGCGACTGGTTCTCCCGCCGGAAGAAGCGAGTGGGCGTGCAGGTGGAATTGCCGGAGTTGAAGAGGCTCCGGCGCCCGTAGAGCCGGACTGCTCCGGCACTCCATTGTGCCGGAGCAGTCCGCGAAGCCTAACCAGCGCTGACCGTGCCGACCAATTCGGAAATCGGCTCGCGTCGCTCCAATAGGTATTGAGGCCGGCCGGCGCGATCCGGCAATTGGGTCGTCTCCGGCGGGATCCCCAGATTGTGGTACACCGTCGCCAGCACTTCCTGGAGGTGGACCGGACGGTCAAGGGCGTCGCTCCCGGTGGAGTCGGTGGAACCGATCACCTGACCCAGTTTCATGCCGCCACCCGCCAGCAGGGCGCACGACACCTGGGGCCAGTGATCCCGCCCGGCGTCTTTGTTGATGCGCGGTGTGCGACCAAATTCGCCCCAGACAAGCACGGTCACATCGTCCATCATCCCCCGCTGGTCCAGATCTTCCAGCAACGCGGACAGGCACTGATCCAGTTTCGCGCCGTGATCACGCACGAGGCCGAAGTTGTCGCCGTGGCTGTCCCACCGGCCGAACGAAAGGGACACGACGCGCACCCCGGCCTCAACCAGACGCCGCGCCATCAGCAGATGGTCGTTGCAGGTCGGCGCTCCGTCGTATTGGAACTTGTAAGGCCGACCATCGCCGTACCGCGCCCGCACCTTCGGGTCCTCCTTCGACAGGTCCAGGGCATCCGCCAGCTTGGCACTCGTCAGCACGTCGAACGCGGACTGCAGGCTCGCGTCCAGTGCGTGGATTTCCGGATGGTCGTCCAGATCCTTGCGGGCCTGCCCCATTGCCTCCAGCATCCGCCGCCGGTCCTGCAGCCGCGAAAGTGTGATCTCCTTCAACTGAATCACCTGCAGCCCCGGACCCTGCTCATACGCCCCCACCGCTTTCTGGGTCTGCGGAGACGCCTCGTCACCCGTCATGAAGGGCTTGAAGGGGGCATACGCGGGCCCCAGGAATCCGGGGCTGCCGGAATCGGACCACCGGCGCTCGCGTGTCGGCGCCGCCAAACCCACCGCGGGCGGCACGGCCCGGTCCACTGATCCGAGCACGCGCGCCGCCACCGGGCCCACGGCGGGATAGCCTCCCTGTCCTTCGAGGATCACGCGCGGCCAGCCCGCCATGCACTGATACGCATCGTGGAACGGAGCACTGCCCACCACCGAGCGGATGACGGCGGTGTGTTTCATCTGCCTGGCCATGCGCGGGAAGACCTCACAGATCTGGAGACCGCCCACGTCGGTCGCGATCGGCTTGAACTCGCCGCGGATCTCCGACGGGGCTTCCATCTTCAGATCCCACAGATCCTGATGCGGAGGCCCACCGGCCAGAAAGACGTGGATGAGCGCCTTGTGCTTCATGCGCTTCCCGGAGGCCGCCTCAGCGCGGTGCAGATCCGCCAGTGTCAACGCTGCACCCCCGAATGCGAAGCCGCCGATTTGGAGAAAGCTGCGGCGGCTCAGCCCGCCGCACAACTGCATCCGGTCCCCGTGGATCGTGATCATGGCGCTGCCTCTCGAGTCCCCCGTGCGCTCGTCCGCACGGCTCCTTCAGGTTTCAGCATTCCCAGCCGCGCAAGACGCGATTTGGCAATCCGGAGGTGTCGGTACTGCGCCTTGCTGTCAACCGATCCGTTCGATGTGTCCCACGGCATGGATGAATGGAAGGCCGAGGCGAAACTCGGGTCTCGTCAGGAAGGAGGTCCGCCCACAAACGCGGAATCCCGCAAGCGAGGACCGGGAACCGCGCCGAGTGTTCCTGACCCTTACCCTGTCCCAAGCCCGGAGAAGGAGCCGCCCATGCGTGTGGAAGATCTGGATACGCCCGTCTTGACCGTGGACCTCGACGCCCTGGAGGAGAACCTGGACCGCTACCAGGACTACTACACCCAGCACGGCATCGGGCTGCGTCCGCACATCAAGACCCACAAGACCCTCGCCATCGCGCACATGCAGATGCGCCGGGGAGCGATCGGTCTCACCTGCCAGAAGCTCGGGGAAGCCGAAGTGATGGCCTGGGGCGGCCTGGGTCAGGATCTGCTGGTCCCGTACAATATTCTGGGAAAGCAAAAACTGGACCGCCTCGTAGCTCTGGCGACCCAGGCGCGCATCACCGTCGCCGCCGACTCGGACGTGACGGTTGCCGGGTTGGCCGCTGCGGTCAAGGGCGCCGGAGTCACCGTAGGCGTGATCGTGGATGTGGACCTGGGGGGAGGGCGCACCGGGGTGCAATCGCCGCAGGAGGCAGTGGCACTCGGGCGACGTATCCACGATGCTGAGGGCCTCGAACTACGGGGTATCATGGCATTCCCCACTCCCCCGGCGGTACGAGGCGGCATCCAGGCCACGCTGGCAGCCCTGGACAAAGCCGGCCTGCCCCACCCGATCGTGAGCGGCGGGAGCACCAAGTCCGCGCTGCAGGCGCACGAGATTCCGGAACTGACCGAATACCGGGCAGGGGAGTACCCTGTCGGCGGCGCGGGCCACCTGCGCGAGGGGCGACACACGGTCGCCCAGTGCGCGCTTCGAGTGGTCGCCACCGTCGTGAGCCGGCCAAACGACGGGCGGGCCATCCTGGACTGTGGGAGCAAGACTCTCTCGGCTTCCCTCGTGCAATTCGACGACGGACCCTGCGCCGGCTACATCGTCGAGTACCCCGAAGCGCGGCTGCACGGATTTTCGGAAGAGCATGGTCATGTGGACGTCTCCCGATGTGCCCGAAAACCGCACATTGGGGAGCGCGTGCAGGTGCTCCCGGTCCACCCGTGTCCGTGCGTGAACGAACACAACGAACTCGTCGCGATCCGCCGGGGGAACGTCGAGGCGGTCTGGCCGATCTACGCCCGCGGCAAAATCCGGTAACATCCGGGCCGGGACTGCAATCCCCCTAACGAACCTCTCGAAACCGACGTCAAAGTCGCGGTCGGGTCTGCGGCCGAAAGCCGCACCCGACAGATAATCGGTCGGCGCCATCTGTACTTTCCATCCCTCACGGGAGGAACTCGCAGCGCCGTTAAAGAAAATTGATTATCGATGTACCCGATGTCCCTGGACAGGTTGGTCCAGGCTGGAGAGGAGATTGCAACTGCGACGAGTAATTCACGGACTCTGCGCCCTTACGGTTCTGGTGATCGGCGTACTTCTGGCGGGCTGTGGAGCCGAAGAGTATAAGGCCGACACCAGCGGCGGTGAGGTACAGCAGCAGAAGGTCAAGCAAGGTCAACCCCTGTACACACCGCCGGCTGGTGCCGTCCCCCCGGGCCGGTAACGGCCAGCGCCTGACTCCAGAGCTCCGGACAGCGCAAGGGTGCGGGTCCGGGAGCTCACTGGAACTGTCCCAACTCACAATGAGAGGAACTTCCCCAATGAAGAGGCTGAGACTCGCGTTTACGCTGATCGAGCTTCTCGTCGTCATCGCAATCATCGCAATTCTCGCGGCGATTCTCTTCCCGGTCTTCGCCCAGGCACGGGAAAAGGCCCGCGAATCCACCTGCCTGAGCAACATGAAGCAGCTCACGCTCGCGCTCGGTATGTATCAGCAGGACTACGACGAGCGCATGTTCGCTTCCGGGATGCTGCCGCAGGGCGGGACCAATGGTCCGGTCTCTGCTCCGGACGGTCAGAACATCATCCGGATGCTCGGCGGGGGTCTGCCGTACTTCATGGAACCGTACACGAAGAACCGCGGGATCTTCCGCTGTCCGAGCGACGCGGGTGAGAACTACTGGGGCCGGAACAACACCACGTGGTCGTACTCCAACGCGGTGTTTTGGAGGAACCCGACGACCTACCACTTCCGTCATGCACTGGACTGCGGGCTCAACGGTGGCGCCGGCAGCACCCGCATCGGAGTGGTGGATGCCCAACTGCAGTTCCCGTCCGGCACGATCACCATGTTCGAAGCAGGCGCCTTCCACAAGGAAAAGCTCCCGCTGTACGGCGGCGTTCACCCGGCGGGTAGCCCTACGCGGCCGCCGGATGGCCGGCAGTTCGTCGCGGCCTTCGCGGATGGACACGTCAAGGTGTTCCGGCTTGGCTATCTCCAGCCCGCGTGGAATCCGAACCACGACATGAACTGGCTGTTGTTGGGCGACCGCGACCAGTAGATCGCGGCCGTCTCGAAACCCAGGGAGCTACTCCTCAACCCGCAAATAGCGGTCGAGGAGTGGCTCCTTGATCTTTGTGACCTTGCCGCCGGGCCACCGGATCTCCACTTCATCCACCCGTCGCGCGGTGCCCAGTCCAAACAGCGGGCGCGTGTCGTTCGACGACCCGTAGCTCGCATTCGCCCGCACGTCCCGGCGCTGCCTCAACCCGCCCGCCGACAACCGGACCGTCGCGCCGATCGCCTGGACATTGCTCCCGGCAGCAGGGCGAAGGTCCAGTCCCAGCCAGTGGGCCGATGGTGCACACTCATTGTGGAGATACCAGGGCGCACCGCGCATGGTGGACACGACCACGTCGGTGCGCCCGTCGTTGTCCACGTCGCCGAAGGCTGCGCCCCGCGCGACTCGCCGGCCCTCAGCCACCGCCGTTGAGGCCGACACGTCCTCTAGAGCACCGTCGCCGCGATTGCGGAACAACTGGGAAGGTTGGGCCCAGGTCACCGAATCGGAGTAGGTCTCGATGTCGTCGAGCACATGCCCGTTCGCGAAGAAGAGGTCGAGCCAGCCGTCCCGGTCATAGTCCAGAAACCCGGTGCCGAAGCCAAGAAACATGAGCGTGCCGGGCCCCATGCCGGTCGCCATAGCGACGTCGCGAAAGGTGCCGCCCTCGTTCTGATACAGCGCGTTGCTCTCTTCGCTGAAGTTGGTGACCACCAGGTCCTCGCGCCCGTCGTTGTTGTAGTCCCCGGCGTCTACCCCCATCCCGGCGCGTGCGTTGCCTTCTTCGCCAAAAGCGACCCCGGCATCGAGAGCGATGTCCCGAAACGTCCCATCGCCATTGTTGCGCCACAACAGGTTGGGAGTCTGGTCATTGGCTACGAACAGGTCCTGGCGCCCGTCCGCATCGTAGTCCAGCCAGATCACTCCCAGGCCATTCGCGCGCCGGCTTCGAACCCCTGCCTTCACCGACACGTCGGTGAAGGTCCCGTCTCCGTTGTTGTGATAGAGAGTGTCCTCTTCGGCATCGTAGAGGTTCGGCCCGCAGAAGCTCTTCTGACCGGGGAACTTGCTGCACCACCGATCCCGGCGGATATCGTACTTGACGTAGTTGGCTACATACAGGTCCAACTTGCCGTCGCCGTCGTAGTCCCCCCACGCGGCGCTCGCACTGAGCCGCGGATCGCCGACGCCCGCGGTTGGGGTTATGTCGGTGAACGTGCCGTCTCCGTTGTTTCGATAGAGTTGATTCGGACCGAACACGCACAGGTACAGATCCACATCGCCGTCGTTATCGAAGTCTCCGGTGGCCACCCCCGTGCAGTAGCGTCCGCTGGCCACCCCGGCGCGTGTCGTGACGTCCTCAAACGTGCCGTTGCCGCGGGTGCGAAAGAGCCGGTTGGACCCCGCAGGGCCCTTGTAACCGAGCAGTGCGGCGCCGGAGCAGAAGTACACGTCCAGCCAGCCGTCACCGTCATAGTCGAGGAGTGCGACACCGCTCCCCATCTGCTCGGGAAAGAACTTGCGGCCGCTGCCCCCGTCCACCCGCTGGAACGCCCCGAGGCCACTCGCCTCCGTGCGGTCCACAAAGCGATTCTGCGGCGGGGACGGGGCGGGCCCGGCCCCGCTGCCGGCACGTCCCGAGTTGCCGCACCCAGGGGCCAGAGCAACGCCGCCGATGGCGGCCGCGACCAACAATCTGCGTTTCATCGAGACGGGTTTTCCGCAGACGTGGCCCCCGCTGCCCGCGCCCGTTCAAGCCCAACTTTCGCTGCGGGAAGATTCGGATTTCGCTCTAACGCCAGCTCAAACTCGCGCGCCGCAAAGGCCGCGTTCCCTTTGAGCAGATGCTCCTGACCCAGCTTCAGGTGCGCGGCGGCCGTATCTTCAAACGACGCGCTCGTGACCAGCCGCCGGGTCTGGGCGCGCTCGCTGGCGGAAAGCTCCTGAAATGACGCGAGATGGCGCCGCGCCTCCGCTGGTTTACCGAGCCGGCGGTAGGTCTCGGAAAGCTTGAAGTGGACGTTCACGTTCTTCTTGTTCAGCGCCAGCAGGCGACGGAGCAGGCCCACCGCCGCGTCGAGGTCTCCGCGACCCCCGCGTCGCGTCAACCCCATCGCGTACGCGTAGAGGGCGCGGTCATTTTTCGGATTCAGTTGGATCGCCTTCTTGAACAGTTCCTCGGCGCGGGAGAAGTTTTCCGGGTGGGAGCGATCGAGCGCGTAGGAGTCGGCCAGCGTGCCGTAGTAGTACGACTCAGCCGGATCGAGTGCGATCGCACGTTCGAGGGCCGGGCGGGCGTCGTCGAACCGGGTCAGATTCACCAGATACAACCCGATGTGCCCCCAGGCCCGGTGGTCCTGCGGCGCCAGCCGGGTGACCTCGCGCAGTTCGCGCACAGCCGCCTCCAGGTGCAGGTCACGCTCGTACGCATCGGCGAGCAGGGAATGGAGCTCTACACTGTCCGGCACGCGCTGCACGGCCGGTTCCAGCGTCTTGACGGCCAGGCGGGGTCGATTCAACACCAGGTAGAGGTTCCCGAGCGCCACACGCAGGTCCGGATTGTCCGGGTGCTTCTTCAGGCCCCGCTCCAACTCGGCTCTGGCTTCGACGAATCGTTCCTGCGCCAGGTACAGTTGACCCCTCCCGCGGATCAGCAGCGGGTTGTCCGGCTCCAGCTTTGCCGCACGGGAATACGCCCCCTCTGCGACGGGGAACCGGGCCGAAAGGGTACCCGCATCCCCAAGCGCGATCCAGGGCAGCGCCTGTGCGGGAGACAGACGGGTCGCGGCCTGCAAATGGGGGATCGCCGCAGCGTTATCGCCCACCTGCATGTAGAAAGTCGCCGCCTGCATGCGAATGTCATAGCGCTGCGGGTTGGCGGCGACGGTGGACTCCACCTCACGGCGCATCGCTTTCAGGTCGGGCGCCGGCGCGGGAGGCATCTCCGGCGCAACCCCGGAACCGGGGAGTGGGGGATTGGATCGGGGGGCAGGCGTGCCGACCGGTGGGGGAGCGAACGCTGCGCTTGTGGCGTCAGGCGACGGGCCGCGCAGACTGCCCTGCGGCAGCGGAGGCGCTCCTTCACCGCCGCCCGGAACGGCCGTCGCTCCGCCGGCAACCCCAAGCGCCGGGGGTGCCGGCGCCGGCGTCTCAGCGTCGGACCCGCATCCTGCGGCGACGAGCACCAGCACCAGTGCCAGCGTACATGCAGCAGTGCGCCGCAGGATCATCGCGTCTCCGTTTCTCCCGGCTCCGTGACGGTGATGTACCGGTCCAGCTCAGTGACCTTGAGGGCCTGCCGGCGACCCAACGGCCATCGAATCTCCACCGAGACTTGATCCGCTCCCGCCCGGTCGCCCAGGCCGAACAGCACCCGGTGGTCAGATTGCGACAGGTAACTCCCCCCGCTGCGCACCTCTCGCACCTGGAGGCGCCCAGGGCTGCGCAGGACGATGCGCGCGCCGATGGCATCACGATTGCTGTGCGTGCCGCGAAGGTGGAGCCCGATCCAGTGCCGACGTGCAGTGGGCTGGTTTTCCAACAGCCGGGCGGGGCGACCGAGGCAATTGATGAGCAGGTCCGGGGCGCCGTCGCTGTTGAAGTCCCCCACCGCCACTCCCCGCGCGACGGACCGCACCGCAGGGAGTGCCCCGGTTTGAGGGGTCAGTTCGGTGAAGTGCCCGCCTCCCTGATTCAGCATCACCTGATCCAACTGCTCGAACGTGGCTGTGTCGCTGAACTTCTCGACGTTGTCAAACACGTGGCCGTTCCCAATATACAGGTCCTGCTTCCCGTCCTGGTCCAGATCGGCAAAGGCGATGCCAAACCCGAGGCGGTTCACCGAAGGCGTGCCGATCCCGCTGGGGTACGACACATCATCGTAGAGCGGAAACCGGACCGAACGGTAAAGTGAGTTCGGCTCGTGGAAAAAATTAGTGACGACGAGATCGAAGCGGCCGTCCCCGTCGGCGTCACCGACATCGGTGCCCATTCCGGCCCTCATCACGCCCCCCTCGCCGAAGGCGACTCCCGCCTCATCAGAGATGTTCTTGAACTTCCCCCGCTGGTTTCGGAGCAGGGCGTTCGGCGTGCCGTCATTCGCCACGAACAGGTCGGTCCAGCCGTCCCCGTCGAGGTCGGAGGCCACCACCCCAAGGCCGGCGCCGGCGGGATCATCGGCGCCCCGCGCCACTGCGCATTCCACAAACCGGCCGTTCTTGCGGTTCAGGTACAGTTCGTTCCGCTGGGTGTGGTACCGATTGGGAGTACACCCGGACATCGTGCTGCCGGCCGGACAGAGCGGGACCTTCGGGTCATAGACGACGTAGTTCGCCACGTACAGGTCCAGCCACCCATCCCGGTCCATATCCACGAACGCGGCGCCCGTGCCCCATTGGGATGGCCGCTGCTGAATCCCCGCCGCACGCGTCACATCGGTGAACACACCCTGGCGATTGCGCAGCAGAAAGTTGCGCCCGAACCCGGAGATGAACAGGTCAGTCCAGCCGTCGTTGTCATAGTCTGCGGCGCAGCAGCCCATCCCGTACCCGTCCACGGCTATGCCCGCAGCCGCGGTCACATCGGCGAACGTACCGTCCTCCTGGTTTCGGTAGAGGCGGCAGCCCGGAGTCTGGCGGGGTTGACGGAAATCCTGCCCGGAATTGACGAGCAGGACGTCCAGCCGCCCGTCCCGATCGTAGTCGAGGAATCCGCAGCCGCCGCCCATCGTCTCAACAATGGTAAGCGGGAAACGGGATCCGTGCGTATGGACGAAATCCACCCCGCGCGACTTCGCCACATCCGCCAGGCGAAACGGCGCCGTTGCGGTCGCTGCCGGACCGGGGGTAGAAGCGGCACCCACCGTATTCTGCTTATCACAGCCGCTCAGCGTGGCCCATACGAGCGGGAGCGCCAGCACAAGCAGCGACAGGCGCCCGGGCGCGTCGCTCCGGTCGCGCCGCCGACGTGCCGGGCCGTCGGAGGCGTCCGTCTGCACGGAACTGCCCGACTCCACGAGGACACTCCAGGTCATGGCGCTCCGCTTGCGGCGCCGGGCGCAGGTGCGTCAGCGCCCGTTCCCAGAGCACTCGGAGCGCCGGACGACGGCGAAGATCCCCCTGCTGCTCCGGACGTTCCCGAAGCGGGCCGGGTGCCCCGCGCGAGTTCCGCAAGCAACGAAGGCAACAGCGGATGCCGGGGCGCACCTTCCGACAGTTGGCGGCACCGCAGCGCCGCCAACCCGTACTGTCCGGTCTCGAGGTCAATCACAGCCAGACGGGCCAGCGCATCCCAATCGCGCGGGTTCTGGTAGAGCTGCTCCTCCAGGCGGGTCTGCTCTCGCGAACGCAGCGAATCGCGGCGGAAGGCAGCGGCCACTCGATCCGCCTCCCTCGATTTCCCCACTGCCCGAAGCGCGCGAGACAGTTGGAGTGCGGCGCCGGGATGCTGCGGGGACAATTGGAGCGCCCGCTGCAAAAACTCCACTGCCTGCGCCGCCTTCGCCTGCTTCAGTGCCGCCCGGCCCAGATCATACCAGGCCTCCGGGTCTCCGGAGTCGGCCCGGAGCACCCGTCGCAGCAGGTCGCGCGCTGCCTGCAGTTCCGGATCGGACACCGCGTTTTCCAGCTTGAGGCGTCCCAGCGTGGCCAGCGCTCCGGGTTCTTCCGGCGCCAGTTGAAGCGCCGCCCGCAGCGCTTCCTCGGCACGCGGATAGTCCGTCAGGTTGAAGTACGTCTTCCCCAACCCGAGATGGGCGCGCACAGCACGCGGATTTACTTTCAGCGCCCGTTCGTAAATTCCGCGCGCCGACGAGTAGTTGAGGGTGCGCTGGTAGGCTTCGCCCAGGTCGCACAGAGTCTCGACATTTCCCGGATCGAGCCGGACCGCGTGTTCCAACTCTCGCACTGCGGTGAAGGGCATCTTGGTCGCCACATGGAGGCGGCCGAGATTGGCGTATGCCACCGGATAATTCGGCCGCACCCGCAGTGCCCCCTCCAGGGTCACCAGACACTCGTAGTACCGGCCTTCCAGCAGGTAGAGGGCGCCCAGATCGTTCAACACATCCGCACGGAGAGGGTTCCGCTGCAGCACGCCGATCAATTCGCGGATCGCGTCGGCGTTCCGGCCCGCGCGCCCGTACGTGAGCCCGAGCCGATACCGCGCCTCGAGGTCGGCCGGATGCTTGCGCACGTGCTCCTGCAGTTGGGGGGGGCTGAGCGACGCAACGTGGCGCCGATGCAGAAGGGACGCTACACGCGGGGTGTAGTAGGCCGCGCCCAACGCACTCGTCAATGCCAGTACGACGAACAGGTATCGCCGCGGGGGGCGACGGGTTGCGGGTAGAGGCGATCCATCGCGGTCGCCCCGGGGGGCGTTCGCCATCAGGGAGCTGATTTTCCGCCCAGGATTTCGGTGATCTTCCAGGTATTGTCCATCATCTCCAACCGATAAGGGACCGCGGCGCCTTTCGCGTCGGGCATCGTTACTTTGGCTGCGCCGCGCCCTACATAGATGTACTCCAGGCTGGTCCGCTTAGTTCCCTCAGACGGAGCCAGATCCTTCATGATGTACTCCAGGTTACCGGCGTTCGACCGCAGCAGGTACCCTACCCACTTCCCGTCCTTCTCCAACGGCTTCATCTCCTTGGAGCCCAGAAAGCGCGCCGCCCCAGCCTGGTCACCGCGTAAACCGGCAGAGAGGAAGGCACTAACGCTGTTCGCCGGTCCTTCGGGATCCCAACCGCGGAGCCGTACGAAGTATCCGATCTGCTCTTGAAAGGCGGCGCCGGCGATGACGGCGCCGGCGACAAACGCGGTGACGCCGTAGAGAACGATCCGCTGCTTCTTGTTGTCCATAGTCCCCACCCGATGATTACGATCAGGATTGCGTTCTTGCGGGAATGACCCCGGTTCGAGCGACCGGCGCGTGCGTGCCGCCGCCGTCCATCATTCATCCTACCGTTCCTTCACTCCTTCCACACAGCGCAAGGTGAAGTCCGGCGGTTCGCGGGGAGGCCACGCGGGGGAACGTGCGACAGAGGGGCGCGCTGTCATGCGGTGGATGCCGCTACAATAACCGTGCGGTGAGCAACGGCAGGGCGCGGAGCGGGATGCGGGTGACAGTTCGATGAAGCAGATTTCGGCGCGGAGGCCCTCGGATGCCGGCCAGGTCGCTGCGGCGGATGAGGTGCATCCCGGCGGAGCGCAGAACCGCCGCGCCGCGGACCAACCGCCTCCAGGGACGAGCAGGACCAGCGGACGGCAGGCGGTGCCGTCGTTGTTTGTGGCCATGATGGCCTGCCTCGGGATACTCGTCGTGATGGTGGCCTCCCTGACCGGCTGCGGCCAGTCGCAGGCGCCCTCCTCCCCTGCACAGGCATCCGCGATTCCGACTGTGCGGGTCATTCCGCCGTCGGAACGCGGCGAATACCTGGGCAACAGTGCGTGTGTCACCTGCCACCCCAAACAGGCCGCTCAGACGCAGACGCGACACGCCCGCACATTGCAGCAGGTGACTGCCGATGTCCACGCGAAGTACTTCTCCATACCCGCCCGACTATTGGATCCGCTGGAGGAACTGACATTTCACCCGCAGTTCAAGGGCGGCAGGTGTGTGATCCAGGCCACCGGACCCCAGGGCACCTCGGAAGCGGCTGCGGACTATGCCTTCGGTTCCGGCGCGATCGGGTACACGTTTCTGAGCTATGCCGGGGGACGTCCCACGGAGTTGCGCATTTCGCACTACGTGAATGGAAGCCGATGGGAGTTCACGCCGGGCCAGCGCATGGGAGGCCAGTCCAACTCTCCGGTGGGCCAGGTCCTCAGCCCCAATCACGAACGCACCTGTTTCGCCTGCCACTCCACTGTGCTGGTCAGCCGGGGCGCGGGACTCGATCTGCAGCAGTCGATCGCAGGAGTGAGCTGTGAGGGCTGCCACGGGCCGGGGCGCAGCCATGTTGAGGCCGTCCGCATCCGGGCTCCCGACCACCGCATGGCCCGTCTGAGCACCATGCGCGAACGGCTCTCACTCGAACTTTGCGGCCAGTGTCACCGCGCCCCTGACAACGTGGACCTGCACGCTCCAGGTATGGCGGTGCAACTCCCACGGATGCAGAGCGTGGCCCTCTCGTACAGCGCGTGCTTCAAGAAGGGCGGTCTCACCTGTGTGACCTGCCACAATCCCCACGGGGACGCCGCCAGCGTCACCCATACCGAGTACAATGCGAAGTGCGTTTCGTGCCACTCCGGACCGGCGCCGCAGCGACCATGCCCCGTGCAACCCCAGGGTGACTGCGTGAACTGCCACATGCCCTCCCAGGACGTGGGGATGCCCACTTCACCGCGCTTCCGAAATCACTGGATTCGGGCGTGGTGAATCGCCGCATCCCTGCGCCGTTTCGTGCGCCTGATCTGGCCGGGCCGGAGTAACCCACCCTCGACTCCGGCCCCGCGTACCCGCGACACCCCGTCCGTCCGCCCCCACAGGTTTCGGCGGAGCATGCGCGGGTCACTCCTGGGCGGGAAACACCGCAACCTTTGGCGCTCCGCGGGGTCTCAAACCGGCATCCAGTTCCCGGAGGACTTTGCCTGTGTCCACGCCTGCTCGCTTCCACCATCCCGGCATCTTTTCCCGGCGAGATCTGCTCCGTTTCGGAGGAGTGAGCCTCGCCGGCACGGTCGGGGAACTGCTCGGCACGCGCGGGGCAGGGGCGGCGCCGGCACGGGCTGCAAGCCGGGCCCGCGGGAGCGCCGTGGCGGATCAGGTGCTGTTCCTGTGGCTGCCGGGGGGTGTCACTCACCACGAGTCGTTTGATCCCAAGCCGGATGCCCCGCGAGAAGTGCGGGGTGAGATCGGTGCGATTGATACCAACGTGTCCGGGGTGCGCTTTGCCGAGGTGATGCCGCTCATGGCACGGCAAATGCACCGATTGGCGCTCGTACGGAGCTTTGCTGCGGGAACTGACGACCATTTTAAGGCGCAGGCCTACGCGCTCTCGGGGCGGAACGAACTGCCGAACGGGATTCTTTCGGAGCCGAACTTCGGGAGCTTCGTCTGTCATCAACTCGGGGCTACCGGCGGGCTGCCCGGCTATATCGCAGTGCCCGGAACCACCCGTCCCGGTCCCCCGAACACCGATCTCTTCGTTTCAGCGTGGCTGGGCCAGAAGTACGCGCCGCTGGAAACAGGCGGTGAGCCGCGCCGGCCGGACTTCCACGTGCAGGATCTCGCGCTGCCTGATGGCGTGGATCGGGACCGGCTGGCCCGGCGCCAGACCCTCCGCTCTCGGGTGGAGGCAGGCCTTGAGGGCGCAGAGAAAGCCGGACTGTACGAGGATCTTCATCAACTGTACGGGCGCGCCCTCGAGTTGCTGACTTCTGCGCACGTCCGGCGGGCTTTCGATGTCCAATCCGAGCCGGCCGCAGTCCGCGAGCAGTACGGGATGACCAAGCTCGGTCAGCGCTGCCTCCTGGCACGTCGTCTGATCGAGGCAGGGACCCGCTTCGTGATGGTGGACTACGGATACGACTGGGGTGAGTACAATAATCTGTGGGACAACCACTGTGCACCGGTACAGAACCAGCCGCACATCAGCCAGATGGTGAAGCTCCCGTACCATATCCCCGCCGTGGACCAGTCATTTTCCGCCCTGCTGCACGATATGGACCAGCGCGGGCTGCTGCAGCGGACGTTGGTGGTGTATCTCACCGAGTTCGGCCGCACGCCGAAGATCAACCCGAACGGAGGACGGGACCACTGGGGCCACGCCGGTTCGGTGTTCTACGCCGGCGCCGGGGTGCGCGGCGGACAGGTCATCGGGGAGACCGACTCGATCGGCGCTTATTGCACCACTCGGACGTGGTCTCCGGCGGACGCCGTCGCCACGGTCTACCACGCGCTGGGGATTGATCCGGGTACAAACATCCTCGATCGCCAGGCGCGTCCAATCGCGATCCAGCCCTCCGGGGAGCCGATCCCGGTGTTCTGACTGCTCGACCATCCGGTCCTCAGATAGCTGCGCTCCGGTATTCAAACGCTGCGTGACCGCCTTCCCCATTGTTCCGCCTGGGCAGCAGTGGTAGAATGCATCGCGCCGCTTGTGGGTGCCTGCCGTTTCGCCTATCGGAACGGTTTGTCGTGGCCCCCGACGATCCAACGGCAGAACGCAGTCCGGATTCTGCTGGATTGAGGCGCACAGGAGATACGACAGGATGGCGATGCGGCGGGAGCAAATTCGGAACGTCGCGATCATCGCGCACGTAGACCACGGAAAAACCACCCTGGTGGACGGCATGCTGCGTCAGGGGAACGTTTTCCGCGAGAACGAGATGGTCCTGGAACGGGTGATGGACCGGCTCGACCTGGAACGCGAGCGCGGGATCACGATCATGGCGAAGAATACCGCTGTGACCTACCGGGGCGTGAAGATCAACGTCGTGGATACGCCCGGCCACGCCGATTTCG
>SXGS01301701.1_pt1 | contig 23719 bp, 19 predicted proteins | sample 3174681 | NCBI WGS metagenome assembly SXGS01 (sample SAMN11356861, study PRJNA531348) | freshwater metagenome | isolation source: freshwater sample F1-80 | place: China: Fuxian Lake, Yuxi | collected 2017-12-25
AACCGCAATAGCGGCTTGCTTGAACCTTGGATTAGATATCTGGCTAGACAACTCCGATGCCAGCTCTCTCCCGTTAGATAGCCTCTCCTCCTCCAGACTCTCTCCCTTCGCTCACCGCAGAATCTAATCCTTTAAATGTTCGGACTTACTTTCGATTTGCATTTCCATCCCTGATTAATCTATCAACTATCGACTTTGCCGTCCATTGTGAGATGGGCCTCGTCGAAGTGTGCTGGACATAGTACGCATTCTCACGCATGACTAACGAGTATCCTTGCCCCATAATCGTCTTATCAGAGTCCTCACCGCCAATCTCGTTTACGAACGTGTACTCGATTGTATCCACGGGGGATCTTGGGAATTTGAATAACTCGGTTCTCTCGGTCTTTACGCGATTGATAACTATATCTCTATCGTCGGTAATCCAAAAAGGATATCCGCCTGGAGCAAACTCCATTGTGTCATCAAAAGATCTTTTGTGCGGTACTTTTGAGCAGGAAACCGTTAGTAGGTCGTTGTTTTTCGGGTTCTTAAAGATTCGAAACGACCAGTTCGGTCTTTCTCGTTTTGGCACTTCGTTGGTGATCTCTTCCCACTCGACTCCAACATCGAGACGCTCAATCGACGGTTCATTAGCAGTGAGCGGCGTAAGATGCAACAGAGCAGCAAACACGAACAAAATTTTAGTCGCCAAGAATCGATTCATTTCTGATGTCCGAACTAGTTGTATACAGACTCGCGAATTATGAGATCGCGATTCTGTCTGCTTTTTCAAGTGGACTTCATTCTGGGAAAATCGTGACCTGCTGTCAAGCGACTTGGTTTGGAAGCTAGGGAGGCGTTTTTATACAGAATCCAGGAAGCAAGTCACCGTGTTATGCAGAACTAGATTATACAGAATCGAATTATACAGAATGAGCTGATGGGGCAACGCCCAAGTGTTTGTCCCGAGGAGAAGAAAAGGACAGGCAATGCGTACTTGCGGAGAAAGCGGCGTTTGTTAGAGTCTCCCAATCACAAAAGGGAGGATTGGCTATGACGATTGCTCGTTCGCGATTGGTGGATGTGACGGTAAGTCGTTGGTATCACTGTATTTCAAGATGCGTACGGCGAGCGTTTCTGATTGGCGAAGGTGTGGATTCGAGTACCGGTGATCGCAAGGAGTGGATCGAACGCAGACTGAAGGAACTTGCGGAAATCTTCGCGGTTTCGGTGGGTGGTTTTTCGATTATGGACAACCACTTGCATCTACTGGTCAGGCTGGATTCGGCGGTTGGCGATGGTTGGTCGGCGGTGGAAGTGGTGCGGCGGTGGTTCGTGCTGTATCCACCGCGCGGTGCGGATCGGAAGGCTTTGTCGGGCGAGACGCTGGAAGAATTGCGGGCTCAGCGACTGGGGGATGCGGCTTGGATCGCGAAGACGCGCGAGCGGCTGAAGTCGTTGAGTTGGTTCATGAAGTGTCTGAAGGAACCGCTGTCGCGACTGGTGAATAAGGCGGAGAAGTGTACGGGAGCGTTTTTCGAAGGACGGTTCAAATCGATTATGATCCTGGATGACGAAGCGTTGCTGTCGGTGTGCGCGTACATCGATCTGAATCCAGTAGCTGCCGGGATCGCTCCGACTCCGGAAGAGAGCGAGCATACATCGATTCGCGAACGTGTAGTGATTGTCGAGGAGCAAGGTCGCACGCAGGATCTGGAGATGGCAATTGAAGGCAGTGTGCCCGCTTCAAAAGTGTCGGCTGGTTTGGAGGACAAGCTGTGGTTAGTTCCAATCGAGGATCGCCGCCGAATCGATTCTGTGCGCGAAGGGATGTTGGCAGGCTTTACGCTGGGCAACTACCTGTCGTTGGTCGAGTACACAGGTCGGTTGATTCGCGATGGAAAGGCGTCGATCTCGGCCGAATTGGCTGGTGTGTTCGAGCAATTGGGGAGCAATGCTGAGGCTTGGAAGGCTCGGCTGATGAAGCTCAGCGGCGGCAGGTTGCTCGGTAGATTTCTAGCGGCCAATCGACAACGACTGCGCGAAGTAGCCGAGCGCATGGGAGTCCATCATCTGGCCAATCTCGGTGGTTGCCGCGCTTAGCGAAGTAGTAGATGCGTTTGCTGAGCGAAAGATCCGACTTCGAGTCGGCGATTGTAGAACAACTCGTCACGAATGTTCATGGGCTGGCGACACGATCGACTGGCCAAGCAGCAATCGTCATAGCAAATCCTCCCTTTGTGATTGGCAGGTTTTAGCAAACGCCGTTCTCTCCGCAAGTACACATTGATCGCCAAGTAGAACACTCTGGATATCTCAACCGCAAAGCAAAAATTGATGCCAATCTCCACGATACAACGTCCGTCATCGTTAGTAGAAGGCGTTTGCGAGCAACTGGCAACACACATTCGTAGCGAACCGGTGACGACAGAGGAGCGCTGGCTGCCTGCTGAACGAGCGCTGGCGGAGCAGCTCGGTGTCAGTCGCTCGGTGGTACGCGAGGCGACGAAGCGGCTCGAGCAGCAGGGGATGCTAGAGATTCAACATGGTACCGGCATCAAGATCGTCGATAAGCTGCATCGTCGGTTCAACGATGTGCTTTCCCGATTGATTCCGGACGTAGCCGAGCGTTTGAAACAACTCAATGAAATGCGGCTAGCCGTGGAGCCCGAAGCGGCTCGGTTGGCGGCGGGTCGAGCCACCAAGTCTGGCATTCGAGCGTTGCGCAAAGTTCATGCACAGCTCGAAGCCGCCCCGGACCTCGACTCGGCCATTCACGCTGACATTGCGTTCCATCGCCTCATTGCTCAGACCAGCGGCAATTTAGTGTTTCGCTTGGTTTTGGACTCACTCGCAGAAGTTAACTTTGCCAGCCGCCAGCGAACAATTGGTCGCATCGGCAAGCAAACCGCCATCGATCATCACTCAAAAATACTTGAGGCAATCGAACGTCGCGACGAGTCGGCTGCTCAAAAGGTGATGCACTATCACATACTCGCCGCCCGCCAAGACATGGACTTGGAATCAACGTGATACGTGGTTTGCAGTTTACGTCGCCACTGGTAAAAAGATGGAAGATGGAATCGTTAAGTTGAACAATTCTATGCAATTGCCCAGACTGCGCGCGGGGATTATCGGACTGGGATTTATCGGCGCGGGGGATCAGGTTTCCGGAGATCGGATAGGGCAGAGCGTCGCGAATCTTGACGGCCATCATCGTGGTGCGTTGTCAAATCATCCTCGGATCGATCTGGTCTCGGGCAGCAGCCGCGATTCAGGCCGTCGTGAACGGTTTCAGGCGGACACCGGCGCGAAAACCTATGCAGACTGGCAAGAGATGTTACTCAAGGAAAGAACTGTATGCTCGTGCTGATCTTTGTTGTCATGGCAGCAGTAGTTGGTGAGCCCCATTCCGGAGTGGTTGAGCTGCCTCGATTGGGAAAAATACAATTGCCTGAAGGGAAGTGGACCGTTGAATATACCTACATTCCAACAAAAGAATCGAAACGTCCGGATTGTTTCGTCTTTCGCAAACTTGGGGACCGACTCGAACGCATTACCGTTATTCGATACCGCCCAGAAATTGCGCAGAAGAAAGCAAGTATGTACGCGGACTCCATTGCCGACAGCATTGAAAAAGGTGTCCCTGCGTTCATAAATAAGAATGATTTGCAAGCTCTTGTTCACGATGAAATTGAGCAACTCGGTCAGCCTAAAGATTGGGATGACAATGAACTTGAATTGACGTATGTTTACGCCGGCAAGAAAGAAGCTCCTTGGATGAGTCACGCATTTATAACACTTCGATCGGATTGGATCGTCATCGGCATTCATTCATCACCCTACGCGATATCACCCGAAACAATAAGGGAGTTAAGGGATCGAAGCAAAATCCTGTTGCCAACTGAATAAACCGAGAAAGTGACGAACAAAGTCGTGCACCAAAGTTCGCGATCAGGTGGTTCTCAATGGCAACGTCGCCTTCGCGAACTTGGTGACGACAGTCGTTCCTCGCCCTCCACTTCTGATCGATTTCTTACTCCTTCGGTCCAGACGAAGACCTCCTTCGATCCGCTCAACGCTTCGTTCAACTGCTTCGATCGGATTGGTTCATTCGACCAGCTTGGCCATTCGAGCTTGGTGGGTATAAAAGCGCGGTTGAAGAGAACTCTTGCGCGTCTAACGCTTCGATCGGTCAGCGCGAACCGTGTTGGCATTGGAACGATTAGCGGTGTGCATGGCGGACGCCGACGGGTTCCAAGCCGCTACTTCATTACCACGCTGCCGGCTCGCCTGGCCTTGGAACGCTTCCAAAACCGACGCCAAGTCCAACCCATTGCCACGTGCTTCAACCACTTCAACCACAATCTGTTTGCAGAGCTTTCCGCGATGCGATACACTAACCCTTCGCTCCGTCGCACTCAGAACAACGCAATGCACGACAGCCACGGTGGCCAGTCGAGCCTGCACAACAACTCAACCCCCGTGGCGACGTGATTGCGGGCGTTATGCAGAAACCCTAATTCCAACCACCATAAAATGACAATTCCAACGATTGATCCTGACGCACCGCAAAAACAAGAAGCGAAACCAACGTTATTCGGCCTTTCACCCGGTTTGTTTTTTGTCGCGATTGTTTTGCTTACTTGCTTGATCAGCTACGCCCTTACCTTCGTGTGGCCAAGTGAAAACAAGTCGCTGTCCTACCTTCCCCGATTTTTACCAGCTATTGCAATCGCCGCCGTAGTCCTAAAACTTTTTGGCCTATGGACAATCCAACCTCCCAAAAGAAGATGAAGTTCTGTCATTGTGTCGTCCGTGTTTTAATAGACAACAAGCTCCTTTCGAATTGATTAGGAATGCCAAGAATAAACAATCTCGCAATAGGAAACACTGGGTTGAATCTTTATTTCAGCTCGCATGTTGCATAGGGTTCGAGCGACTACCCGACTTCGATCATCGTGCAAGACCCTACCAGACCGTACCTGCGCACAGAATCCGGAGCATAACAAATCTATGATTGGATTGTGCGGTGAGCGAGGAGAGTGAGCTGAACGTGAGTCGCGAAGTCTCCAAAGGAGAAGGCCCAGTGGCGCGAGAGGTCTAGCCACAATCCAATCCTTGGTTCAAGAAAGCCGCGTGCGACGCGGGTTAGGTCCGCTGATTCGCGAAGGCGGTCGGCACGGGCGTTGTCAAGTGACTACGGCGCCAATATGGACTTTTTGCGTCGTAGGGTTTTGCATTTTCTGGCAATCTTGTCGTGATCTCTCGATGAAGGTAAAACGCAGTTGGAAGTTGCCTTTGGAGCTCCCAAATTGCCGCCATGCGCCTGACAGTAGCGTCTTTCGGGGTCTGCGCGAATACGGCGAGCGGCATTCGCATGGCTGTGAGCCAAAAACGATACTTCTCTTCCTCTGCCAGCGCGCACGTTGAGCGGACGGCGAGTTGATCTTCGTTGAAAACAACTCGCTGTGGTGCGTGGGAACCACTCGCAGTGGGTCCTTCGGTGAAGGTGGTTCGTGGGAAGACATCGTCATGTCAACTGCTGTCGTTGAACGGAGGACTTGAAAGCGGCAGTACAGGTTGACCGGGGATGAAGCCCAGACACTGCATGGCATGGGGCCGCACTTGGGACAGGGAAATTGGTTCGGCGGTTGAGGATCGGGCTTGCGGGCGACGTTCAGCGTGTAGACCATGTTCAGCGTGACGGTCACGAGCATGGCAAGCCATTCCCAGTCGGTCTTGCGTCTGGGATGGGCGAAGCCTGGGGTGTTAAAAATCTGGTATTGACACAACACCTGAGTGCGCAACTTTCGTTCCGCATATCAAATGAAGAAGCTGACTGGAAAGTACCTGTTTTTCGTTTAGCAATACTTCGTGTTGTCCCACTCGGATATATCTCAAAAAAACGTTGTCGGCGTCGAATTCTGCCGTAACGGGACCGGCCCGCAACGGAATCGGCTCGCCGGCCTGTGCCATGGACAGGGTTGCTAGAAACAGGATTGCAGAATAAAGAATGCACGTCTCGCGAATCTTTATGGTGATTGTTTGCCTTTGTAAGAATTGCTATGCAAGAATATCTTTGACAATGCGCCCGTGAACGTCCGTCAGGCGCATATCCCGACCGCCGTTACGAAATGTCAATCGTTCGTGATCCAGGCCAAGCAGATGCAGGATCGTGGAGTGCAGGTCGTACATCGAGACCGGATTCTCGACCGCATGCATTCCGAACTCATCCGTTGCGCCGTAGATTGTGCCGCCTTGGATGCCTCCACCGGCAAGCCAAACGGTAAAGCCGGATGTGTGGTGATCGCGACCGTGGCCATTTCCCGTATGCGGAGTTCGACCCATCTCGCCGGCCCACAGAATGAGTGTCTCGTCAAGCAGGCCACGCTGTTTCAAATCCTTGATGAGCGCGGCAATCGGCTGATCGGTAACCAGAGCATTTTTTTCGTGATTCGGTTTAAGGTTCGAGTGCTGGTCCCAAGTTCCGTTGTCGATTCCCAACGGGTTGGCGGTGACTTCGACGAATCGCACACCGGCTTCAATCAGGCGTCGAGCACGGAGGCATTGAACCGCGTACTGACGCAGGTCTTTATCTTCAGCGTTCAGACCGTAGAGTTCCTGGGTGGCCGCTGTTTCCTGCGATAGATCCAGGATATCGGGAACGGCAGTCTGCATGCGAAATGCCATTTCATAGTTTCGAATGGCCGATTCAATTTCGGAGTGTTTGCCAAGCTGTTCGGCAAAGTCTCGATCTTGCCCTAGCAGCCATTCGAGCTTGAGTTGCTGTTGATTGGCTCGAGCCGGGTCAATGTTCTCAACCGCCACTCCATCGGCGCGGATGGATGTTGCCTGATAGCTGGCGGGAAGATAACCATTTGAGAAATTCTCTTTTCCACCAGGTGGAACCGAGCCGTTGTTAAGAAACACGTAACCCGGCAAGTTCTGGTTATCGCTGCCGAGTCCATAAGTGATCCATGCCCCAAGGCTGGGTGAGCCTGCGCGGAGACGACAAGAATGCAGGAACAAATTGCCGGCTGCATGAAGAGGTAGCTCAGCGAACATCGATCGGATCACGGCGATCTCATCAACACAAGACGCAATATGTGGAAATAACTCGCTGACCGGAATGCCCGACTCGCCGTAGTTCCGAAACTTCCAGGGACACTCCTTCCATTTCCGGTTGGGTGTAGCCGGCGATTTGGTGCCGGCCCGACTGGCCCAATCCCCGAGTTCCTTATCGTGATGCTGTGCAAGCGTTGTTTTGGGATCGAACGAGTCGACGTGCGAAACGCCACCCGGCATGAAACAAAAGATGACGTTCTTGCACTTGGGTGCGAAATGCGTCGTCCCGGAACTTCCGGCGAGACCGGCGAAACTGCGATCGGCCATCAGAGCCGAAAGTGACATCATGCCAAAACCGGTCGAAGCCGTAGCCAGCATCTGCCTCCGGCTCATCGGAATGGGCCTTCGACCTGGACAAGCGACGGGCTGTGCCGAGATTCTCATAAGTTCTTGTCCTCAGTCATGCTTAGTGCGTCGAGTTTCTCAAGCGAATACTCGCGATCCAGTTTTAGCGAATCAATTCTAGCGAATGTAGATCAGTTCTTTCAGGTTGAATACGGCATGAGCGGCGTCCTGCCAGACGCTCAGGTCGTGCAGCAATACGGCATCGTCGGCAGTAGTTCGTCCCGCCAGTTGTCGAATCAGGGAAACGAATCGCTGTTGCTCAAACTCGGTGGGGGGACGCCCGAGGGCTTTGTGAAACATTGCTTGCACTCGCGCTTCTACAGAAACGTGATGTGTGGACAGAAGCTGCTCTGCCCAGAACTTCGATTGGTCGATGACAAACGGATCGTTCAGAAGGGCTAGCGCCTGGGATGGCACATTGGTACGATCACGACTGCCGCGAGTCGCCATGGGAATCGGAAAGTCGAACATCTCGAGGAACTGCGGCCCTTCCATGCGAGTTACTTTGATATAGAGGCTGCGGCGCCCATCTCCGTCCAGTGGCCCGACCATGAGCTTGCGATAATCGGTTTCCTCCCTTCGATGCGGGTGGATGCTGGGACCATACAGAGTTGGGTCCAAGCGACCGGACACGATTAGAATCATGTCTCGAACCGACTCCGCTTCCAGGCGATGTACCGGGTAATGATGCAGCAATCGATTTCCTGGATCGATTTGAGCCGCATGACTCTGCGGCAGGCTCGACTGCCGAAAAGTGCTGCTCATGACTATTTTGCGGATGAGCCTTTTGATGGACCAGCGATCGTTGACAAAGTCTGCAGACAGGAAGTCGAGTAGTTGAGGATGCGTTGGTTCGTCTCCCATGCGACCGAAGTCATCCGTGGTGGCTACAATGCCTCTGCCAAACAAATGATGCCAGACACGATTGACCATCACGCGAGCTGTCAGCGGATTGCTCGCACTGGCGATAAGCTCAGCGAGTTGTCGTCGTCCACTACCCTGCTTTGCTATCGGTGAATCCCCGGCGAGTACCTCGATATACCGTGGCGCCACGACTTCGCCAGGATTGGCCGGATCCCCTCCCCGAAGCACGGGAAAGCCTTGGGTGTCTCCCTGATCTGCAAGTCCCGCAACCACGCGTGGCTCTGGGATGGACGAAACCAAAGCACGATAGCTTTTCAGCAAACGGTCTAGTTCTTGATCTTCTCGCGAGGAATTCGGAATCAAGGCGACTTCGAGCAGCCAGTTGATCCAATAGACGTCGGAGTCGCTCGCCCGATCGTTCTCCCAAGCCATGATTGCATCGCGGGCCACCGCCTGAATGGCTGCGGCAATTCCGGCTTTGTCGGAGGGCGGAGGCTGTTCAAACAGTGCGAGCATGGGCTTCAGATCGACCGGCGGTGCAGATGGAGCATCGTGTAGCACAGCTCGCATAACACCAAAGGATGAACGTGGCGACTTCAGCTCATCGGGGTCTTTTGTACCAGGACGACCTGGACGATCCGGCCATCGAGGATTGTCTGACCGGGTCGTAAGCTCTACGAACGAGCTGTGCGACGAGCCTGCACTGGTCGGAAACTGATTCCACTTGAGCGTTCCACCAAAAAGATACTCCAGGCCGCCGCCAGCGAACTCGTTCAGAGCGCAACTGTCGACGACTGTGCGAATCATGCTGCGTCGATCTCCGACTACTTGCAGACTTATGAACTTCCTTTTGGTTGGCAGCCAGGGCGATCGCAGCGAACCGTTCAAGCGATCGGAAACAGAATTTGTGTAGAGACCGGCGGGAAGGATCGCCCCCACTATCTGTTCACCCTCTTCCGCAATCGTAAACCCTCCTGCACGGCTTGGGCCATTCGACAAGCCCAGGCCACTGGTCGACCATCCGGGAGCACCACCTGGCGCCGTGAAATCAGCCCAAATTTCATAATCTTCTGCCAATGATTTCGCGCGACTACTTTGTTCTACCCTGTACTCCTCTTTGAGGGCCACCCATAGCGATTCAATGTTTGCTTCCGGCTGCGCCAGTTTGCGCAGAATGTATGCCGGATCTTCGCGACCGCGTTTCTCATCGGCAATTCGCTTGCCAAGTGCGCTGGAACAATCGTCCACGACCAAGCCAGACGAGATCGAAGACACGATATCTTCGGTTGACTTGTCGATACCAGTGAGCCAACTCTTGGCCAGTTGACTTCTTAGACTCGCTTTGAGCTGTCGCGTTTGATTGGCTACGTCGGCAATTCGTTGCGGCGAATCGATGGTGTGCACAACTTGACTGCAATTTTCCAAAACACCAACGAGCGCGTAGTAGTCTTTCGTCGAGATCGCATCCAATTTGTGGTCGTGGCAGCGGGCACATGAAAGAGTCAAACCCTGAAACGCTTTGGCGAATGTGTCAATCTGATTGTCCAGCGCGTCGAAACGAATCGCAGGAAACTGAACGCAGTCGTCATGTCCCAGCTCACCGAAGCGCCAGAACGCGGTTCCAATAATGGATTCGTTAATTTTTAGTTGCTCATGGACGCGCGGGCTCGCCAGCAGATCGCCGGCGATGTGTTCGCGAGCAAGCTGGTCATAGGGTACGTCCTGGTTGAAGGCTCGAATCAAATAATCGCGATAGCGCCAGGCATCGCGGATCTCGTGGTTCCACTCATACCCATGCGTCTCAGCAAATCGTACCACGTCCATCCAGTGGCGAGCCCAGTGTTCGCCGAAATGGGGCGAACTTAACAAACGATCCACCAGTGCCTCGTAAGCCTCAGCAGGATCTTTGTGAGTGTCCAGGATAAACCGCTCGATCTCTGCGGGGGAAGGCGGCAGTCCCGTAAGGACAAGCGATAACCGTCGTGCCAGAACGAGCGGTTCCGCGGGTGCAGTCAGTGTGATCCCCGCTTCTCGTTGCTTGGCATGAACGAAGGCGTCGACCGAGTCTCCCGCTTGCTTATCGGGTCCAGGCAAGGGTCGCGTGGGAGCGACCACAGGCTGAAGGCTCCACCAGTGGCGGCGCTGGTCGAGCACAGTCTTCCACGACTGTACTGCCAAGTCATCGGCCGAAGGAGGCTTGTCACGCGGATCGGGAGCCCCCAGTTCAATCCACTTTTGAAAATCCGCGATCACTTGATCCGCCAACCGTTGGTCAGGCGGCATCTTGAGCGATTCATGTCGGAGAGCTTCCAACAACAGGCTTTTCTCGGCATTGCCTGGAACGACAGCCGGACCCGTTTCACCGCCCATACGAACGACATCGCGACTATCGAGTCGCAAGCCACCTTTTGGGCTTGGTGAAGCGGCCGAATGGCACTTGTAACAGTGTTTGATGAGTACCGGTCGAATTCGCTTTTCGAAAAACTCAAACTCCGCACCCTCGTCACCCAACGCCATGGGGAGCGAGCTAAAAAAAATGACGACCAGCAGAAACGCTCGGCTCAACGTGAGAGTGTTCGCAGTGGCGGTGCTTGCGCGCGGCTGATCCATTCAAAACCATCGATTACCAGGGTGTGTCTTATCTCCAAGACGATCGTCATTTCCTCAGAACCGATTCTACATCAATCGCAAAGCAGGCAACAAGTGAAATGCAATGAAAAGCCAACTCACTTACCGTCTATGCGTCTAACATAGCCCAGGCAAGCAGATCGAGGCGGCTGCGTTTAACTTATACCGCACGCGGTGGGCAATGACACATTTGTTGTTCGTCGTAAGTGGTGGCATGCAAACCTTTTGTGACTCTAGCTGGCGCGTTGAGCTAGTATCAAAGCCCACCGCGTGCGGTATAGTCGCTATTTCAACGCACGAGGCGGGCCAGGAAGTTCGCGAGACACCCGTGGAGCAGAGGCAAGAAAAGCGGCGAGCCAAGCGGCGCAATCCGACTGGACTGCGTGTATTGCGTGATAGTTGGTTGTCTCCGCTGGAGTAGACCATCGACTCATCCATGTGGCGTGACTTGGTGTGGGACTACAAGCGGTACTTTGGCAAAGGTTCATGTGCCGATCGCTCTGAGTCGCTGGCTGCGAACGCACGGCGGTTGGGCAAGAGATTTCATCATGGTCAACGCCGCATCCGCGAGTGCTTTGGCAATTCCCAGCAGGCGAAGCGTCTTGCAGCCTAACGGCATAGCCAGCCATCACAGGAGTGAACTCGGCGAATAGGATTCTCGAAACCCTCGAAATCGAACATTTTGACACTTCTCGCTGATCGCCAGCCATACTGTTGCGATTCAAACGTGTTTAGTAACGTTTCCATTGGCTTTGTGCCAATGGGACGGCAATTGACAGCTACCCGACAACTGAAGTCCTGCAAGCTTCGTTCGCGAGTCCTCGGCTTCGCCGAGGACTCGCGAACGAAGCCGAGGATTGGTGGGGCTTTTGGGTAGCTGTCAATTGTGCCCCCACCGGCATAAAGCCGGATGGCAGGCGGAATTCTGCTGGCGATCAGCGAGAAATGTCAATATTTTTTTTCCTGTGCTACTGGCTGAACTCGCGAAAGTGCTCTAAATTCACGTTGCGCTGTTGCGAGCGGCGGGTGATTCCGCAAAGACCATTACGGAACTGATATCCATTTCGTAAGTAGCGCGGTTTGGTTTTTATTAACTTCAGTTTGAGTTCTCTTGATCGGAGTCAGATGATGCCAAGTCGAAAACATGTTGGTTTTACGTTGGTGGAGCTCTTGGTAGTGATTGCAATCATCGGTGTCCTGGTGGGGCTGCTGCTACCTGCCGTCCAGGCCGCTCGCGAAGCTGCACGGAGGATGCAGTGTTCGAACAACTTAAAGCAATTCGGTTTGGCTCTGCACAATTTCGAGTCGACTTACAAGAATTTTCCGCAATCGGGGATTCGCGGCAGCGGTGAGGGAACGTGGGTCGTGAGGCTGCTACCCTACATGGAGCAAGGGAATGTCTATGCGAGCTGGGATGAGAAAAAACTTGGTGCTTACTACCGCCTGGGTGCCAATGCGGCCGAAGTCGCAGCTCGTCAAGCACAGATTCCATTTCTCTTTTGTCCATCTCGCCGAGGTGCGCCGCAGTTAAGCAAGAATGGCGACAACCGCGTGTGGGCCGGAGTGCCAAATTTCAATATTCCTGGAACTTGCGGCGATTATGCCCATGTGGCGGGCGGTAATGATGGAACATTTCAAATACAGGGTACACTCAGGGCCACGGATGGAACTGGAACTTGGCAGCTCTCCACGCCCTGGTTAGTTGTAAAAGCCACTTCACTCTCATCGTTTCGCACGGTGACTGATGGAACCAGCAACACGGCGGTATTTGGCGAGAAGCATCTAGCTCCGATCGGTGATGCCGGACTTGGAGCTGCAGGCGATGCTTCGATCTTCAATGATGATACACCCCAGTGGTCGGCGCGCTTGATGGGCAATCAAACGATAAACGGGACCATTGCGCGCACTTTGGCGAATGGGCCTACCGATTTGAATCGGCGCAATGAGCGCTTCGGCAGTTACCATCCAGGCGTCTGCCAATTCACATTCGTGGATGGTAGCGTCCAATCGCTTTCCACAACGACGGACCTCGGGGTGTTGACTGCGATCGCCTTGCCATCTGACGGAGCTACCGTAACGCTTCCATAATCATTACGAAGAACTCTGCGAGAGGATCGATCAAATGTTGGACCGAAGAAGGGCATTTGGCAAGTGGATTTTTGCCTCAACTGCTTTCGCGCTGCTATTGGCCTCAATGGGATGCGAGGCAGCGCCCACGACATTTCCTGTTTCGGGGACTGTCAAGCATAAGGGCGGCAAGGCTTGGTCGGGTGGGACGATCACTTTTCAACTTGAAAGCGATCCCAAGGTAAATCCGACCGGTCCCATTCAAAAGGATGGCAGTTTTACACTAACGACTCATTACAATTCCGGGAACAGCACTTCCACGAAACCAGGTGCGCCCGCCGGTCAATATACGGTTACCGTCGAACCCGATTACGGCCCTGAACTTCCGACGGTGATCAAGGGCAATACTGTTTCCCAGAAATTCGCGGTGAAGGAAGAGGAAAACTCTTTCACGGTCGAGGTCGATAAGTAAGGAGATCGTATGCAATTTCGCGCGCAGTTGGCATGCATCTGTCGGAGAGAAGTTTCCTCGCAGTTGAGGCAATGCTTGTGGGTAGTGGCGAGTCTCTGTGTGTTGCTCGCCTGCTGTTACCAAACTGAATGCTTGGCACAGAATGTGCGAGCAGGGTCGCCAGCCAAGGTTGCCGAAACAAAAGAGGCAAAGCAATCCGTCGACGAAGGGTTTGAATCCCTGTTTGACGGACGCACGCTATCGGGTTGGAACGCGGTTCCGGAAAATACTGCCTCCGATTGGTCGGTTCACGACGGAGCGATTCTGGGAGTCGGAAGCGCCGATCGACTGGCTTATCTCGTTTGGAAAGACCAGCAGCTCACCGATTTTGAATTGCGGCTTCGCTATCGGATGCTCACTCAAGGGAACACGGGGGTTGAGATCCGCGCGAGACCCGACGTCTCGCGCAAACGTCCGTTCGAAGGCTATCACGCTGATATCGGACATGTAGGCATCGGTCCCAACGTTCTTGGTGCATGGGATTTCCACTTTGCGAAGCGTATCGAGCACCAGCGCAAAGAGCACGCTTGTCCACTGGGAACTCGCCTCGTAATCGATGAAAATGACAGCCCACATGTAACTAGGATCGAAAACGGGCTGACCGATGAAGGCGTGCATGATCGGGATTGGAACGACGCCCGCATTGTTGCCAAGGGCAATCATTTCGAATTTTTCATAAACGGTAAACTGGCTTCGGAGTTCACCGACAATGTACGAAACGGACGGCTTAACCAAGGTGCTATTGGTCTGCAACTTCACAATCGAGGCATGCGTGTCGAGTTCAAAGATTTGCGGCTCAAGCTTCAACCTTGAAAACCGTTGGCGGATGCCCGCCGCCAGTGTCGAGCCAATCCGAAAGACCTAGAAGATCAAACCCATTTTTAGAATCGAATCCATTAAATAGAAAGGTCCTTACGATGCAAAACCAAGATCGCCGTGATTTTTTGAAGACCGGCTCAATGGTTGCCGCTACGGGGGCAGTGGTCGCTCAATTCGGCACAGTGGCAAAAGCGGCGGCGAGCGAACGAGTGCGCGTGGGCATCGTAGGTGCCGGTGGCCGGGCGATGTCGCTGATCCAGACGTTTTCGGCAAACGAGTCAGTCGAAGTGGTGGCGATTGCCGATTTGGATTCCAATCGATTGCCGATGGGGCTGGAAACGTCCGCCAAGCTGCAGGGGAAAAAGCCGCGCGGAGAGAGTGATTTTCGAAAGTTGATCGACGACAAGACGATCGATGCGTTGGTAGTAGGGACTCCCGACCACTGGCACGCGATACCGACCATATTGGCTTGCCAGGCAGGCAAGGACGTCTACGTTGAAAAGCCGGATAGTCACGATATCGTTGAAGGCATGCGCATGGTGGCCGCGATGCGCAAGCACCAGCGGATCGTGCAGATGGGCTCGCAACACCGCTCGACGAAACGCCTGCAATCGGCGATCGAGTTCGCGAAATCAGGAGCCCTGGGACGAGTCGTCGTGGCCAAGGCCTGGGAAAGCGCTAAGCAAGGTCCGATCGGTTTTCCCAAGGACTCGACCCCGCCATCGGGCGTCGATTACGACATGTGGATCGGCCCGGCGCCCAAGCGGCCCTTTAATGTCAACCGCTTTCACGGGCGCTGGCGTTGGTTTTACGACTTTGGGACTGGCGATTTGGGAAATGACGGCGTGCATCGGCTCGACATGGCCGTGGCAGTACTAAACGCCGCCAGCGTAGCACAGGGAGATGGTCCTATTGGCTTGCCGTCGACCATTTTTGCCAATGGAGGCAAATGGTATTTCGACGATGCGCAGGAATTTCCCGACACGCTGCAAGTCAATTATGAATACGGTACTGGCAAGCAGACTAAGTTGCTGACCTACGAGATGCGCGTCTGGGCACCGTACGGTTACCTGGGCGAAAGCGAGGGTTCCGCGGTCTTTGGCGACAAGGGCTATATAGTCGTCGGCAATGAACGCTGGGCGGCTTACGGCAAAGGCGGGCAGGTACTTGGAAAAGGCGAAGGAGACAGCCATGAAACTCCGCACGTCCAGAATTTCATCGAGTGCATCAAGTCGCGCGAAAAACCCTACTGCGACTTGGAGACGGTCGGTCATCCCGCGTCTATCATGTGTCACGCCGGCAATATCGCCGCGCGAGTTGGCCGGAAGCTGACTTTGGAGCCATCTACCGAGACGTTTGTCAATGATGCCGAGGCCAACGCCCTTCGCGGGCGACCCGAGTATCGCAAACCATGGATCTTGCCGGAAGTGTGATGGAGACCGCGCCGTCGAGGCAATCCTCCAGAGCTTGCTCGGCTGAAGAATCAAAGATCAAAGCGGAGGAATAATCAATCGGTGTGGCGGCCCTCATGCCAAGAGCAAGCAAGAGCGATTTGGATTGCCGCAGCCGATCATGATGCCCCGTTTGGATCTTTCGATCAGTGCCTTGCTGAATGGCTCGTATGAAGTCTTCTAGCTTGAGAGTACGCTAAGAGCGCGGAGTTGCCAGCCGTTCGTAACCTTCTTGTCGGTCCAACACACGAAGTAATTCCCGCCTGACTTGCTCGTCACTAGTCTTTCCGACCGTTATTCCTCTCTGCGCCGCGACGGCTTTCAACTCCAGCTTCGATAGGTCCTGCGCCAGCAGTCCACGAATTTGCTCATTTGTCAGATTGGGAGAAATCTCTATCGGAATCCTTTTGGGTCGCGCTGGTTTAGTTTGTAGCGGCTGTGAAAGGAGCGTGCCGAGTACCTCATCGGTTTTTACGGATTCAAGAAATTCAATTACCTCCTGAAAGGGCCGTTGTACTTTTGACACTCTTTCCTGCAGCGTTGCATCAGCGAATTGGCTGCGAATAGTACTGAGCCGCTCAATGAGCGCGTCAAGGTTTCTCACGATAGCAGCCTTCGACTCCGGTCGCACAACGGCATCCAGTTCGCACTTGAGTCGACTTAGCTGTCCAATCAGGCTGTTGGTAAGATTTTGTTTCATGACAATGGAAATTTGGTTCGCACTTCTTTGGTCATCGCTCGATACAGCAGGTCGTTTTGGGAACCCGGCGAGTGAAGATAAACAGGCAACTGCTCGGTCGTTGCCTCCCGAATGTCTTTGTAATCCTCAGTATGGCTGTCGAAGCACCTTTCTGCGAAACGTGTCATGCTTCGGACGCTCGCCATTTGCTTCTGCGCTACTTTTTGAGTATTTCCAGCAGTCACGTTCACCTTTACAAAACAAAGGAAATAATCCAGCGCTGTCACTCTTTTATTGACAGGATCAACTATTTGTTCGGATAAGTTCCTCTCCCGGATTAATTGGTGGATCTTCCTGTCAAGGAAGTTGACACCAACAGTTGAGAAATGATCTGGCAACAGCGTCACAAGATACCCGTCGCTAGCATAGAGGGCGTTTTGAGTCGCTAAATACAGGTTCGGCGGGCAGTCAATGAGGATATAGTCATAATCGTCCGCGATTCCTTCGATTGCGTGAGCAAGGATCGACCGCTGGTCGAGATGTATTTGCGCAACTTCCTGGATGGTTGTCGCTGCCTTCGTCCGCGATTGGAGTCGAAGATCAATGTCAAGAAGTTCGATCGTTGACGGTACCAAATCGATGTTCGCCAATTCCGGTCGGGTCATTGGCCGCTTCCAGATTAAATCTCGAAGAGGTTTATTCTCTCCCTTGAGGTATGCGCTGTATACGGATTCCAGCGATCCGACAGTTTCAATTTGCTTCTCCCATTGCGGAAAATCAGCGCATAGAAACGTGAGGTTCGTTTGCGGATCCGCATCGATTAGCAGCACCCGCATCTTCGGCTCGAACATGGCAAGGCCACAACCAATATGAAATGTGGTCGTGGTCTTTCCCACCCCTCCCTTGTAGTTTATGAACGAGATGATCGTGGCCATTGCACCTCTTTACTATCGGGTCAGCCTCTGCGTTTTCGATCGTATTTTGCACGGTAGATCGGGATTAGGGTACAGGGCGTAGTGTGCGAAAAAACCTGCCTGCGACTCGGATAGGCCAGCCACACTCGCAACGCAGCCGGTTTTATCGACGCCGGAAGGGAGCGTACGTTGGCGAAGGGTTCTCAAGACGCGTTCGGCCTGACTCCATCCCATTCACCCAACTGCCGTGCGCCGACTTGTCCCGAAATCGGCTATCGCACATAATATAGAATTGAACGGTTAATGGCTACCTCCAAAGTTTTCACCGACTTTAGGTGGACTAACGGAGAAGTTTGGCGGAGGCAATCGATGAGTGCACTTTGGTGGAAGGATGGGTGCTACTTCGAATCATTCAGTGTAAATATCTCAACCAGTTTCAAGCGGCTCTCGCCAAGTATGTTGATCATCGTGCGGTTTTTTATTGTCGTCTTTCGCTCCGCGAAAGAAATGCGTAACGCTACTTTCGCAGAGCGAAAGGCGACACTCATTTTTCGCCCGATGCTAAGCCTGACTCTGGCGCTGTGCGCGATGGCCATGTCGACCCAGGTCCGTGCACAGAATAATATTGACTTCGTGCGACAGGTACGACCGCTGTTGGCGGACAATTGCCTGACCTGTCACGGACCTGATGCGGCGCAGCGCAAGGCGGAATTGCGGTTGGACGTAAAGGCCGACGCGGTCCGGCGAAAGATCGTCGTTCCGAGCCAGCCCGCATCAAGTATTCTGATCGAAAGAGTTACCTCAAACGATCCCGATCAGCGTATGCCGCCGCCGGAAAGCGGCAAATCACTCACTCGCGATAAAGTTGACACACTTCGCCGTTGGATTGCCGAAGGCGCCCAGTGGCCAGAACATTGGGCCTTCGTGCAACCTTCGGACGTGGTTCCGCCCAGCAGCGATTCGACTTGGCCGGTCAATGCGATTGATGCCTTCGTGCTTCAAGGACTCCAACGCGCTAAAGTAGAACCGACACGGGCAGCAGACCCCTGGGTACTGTTTCGCCGCATGCATTTGGATGTGACGGGTTTACCACCCACTCCGGAGGCCATAGGAGATTTCGACGGTCTGCTGCGCGCCAATCCAGTCGATGCGCTCGAGCGCGAGTTGGATCGACTGCTCGCATCGCCCCGCTATGGTGAGCGAATGGCGCTGGAGTGGCTGGATCTGGCCCGCTTCGGCGACACCAGTGGCTATCAAGACGATGCACTGCGTCCAGCTTGGCCATATCGCGATCACATCATCTCCGCCTTCAATGCGAATCAGCCATTCGACGAGTTTACCGTCGAACAACTGGCTGGCGATCTACTGCCTGAAGCCGCACAGTCGCAACGCATAGCGTCGGGCTTCAATCGACTCCATCGACAGAACGAAGAAGGAGGTTCGGATCCTGAGGAATTCCGCCTCTTATATGCCGTGGACCGAACCAACACGACAGCCACGACGTGGATGGGGTTAACGTTGGGTTGCGCACAATGTCACGATCACAAGTACGACCCCATCAGCCAAGCGGAATACTACCGGCTGCTCGCGTTTTTCAACAGCCTCAAAGGTGAGAACATCCTGAACAAGAATCCGCGAAACAACCCGCCTCAGATTCTCGTTCCGGACGAGCAACAAGCACGGGAAATCGCTGCTCTGCAATGCCAGCTCGACGGGCTCGAAAAACAATTGCTCAGCGACGAACCCAGAGTCACCGCGGCGTTAGAACGCTGGCTGATGATTGCCAATCAAGATCCCGATCGGGCCATCGACGAGCATGTCTTGATTGGTTCCGCGAGAGGAAGCGTGGGAAAGACCGCAGAGAGCGCCTACTACGCGGATACACAGTTGATGCAGACTCTGTCGCTGGATCAAGCAGTTCATGCATCGGGAACACTGAACGTCGTGCGATCGGGAAAACACCAAGTTCGCGTTGGTTACTTCAGCCAGAATGCCGCCAAGGCCGGTCCGTTCATCGGTTTGGTGATTGGTGAAGGTCCGAATGCATGGGTTCGAATCATCCTACCAGGCGGCAAGGTAATTACCTCCGACCCGATTTCGTTGAAAGCGGGCAACGAGTATGGTTGGTCGTACTCATGGAACCCGATGTCGGGAGAACTAAGGCTCGAGACCAGCGATTCGGAGGGACAATCGCGCAACCGATTGGCAATTGTCGATGCGTCGCAGCGTCAAGGGTCAGTGAACTTCAACGCCTTCGGACTGGTTGGCGAAAGCGTAGGGGCTGACGAACCCATCACCGAAGTCCTCATCGACAGTATTGAATACTCAGTCACAGCCGCCAAATCGCGCTTCGAGTCGTTCGACGCACACCTGAGCGACGAGCTGCCCAACCTGACAGGCGAGAGTTGGGTGAGGTCCGACGCCCAAACATCAAGCAGCTCATTTGGACCGGTGAAGGGAACATCGACGACCGATTCGATGCCGGCCTCGGGCTACTCGATTTCTGAAATCCTTGCCTTGCCTGCCGCATGCCGCACGGAGACTCACCAATCGGAGCTGCGAGCGTTCTTCCAGAGCAAGATCGATGCCCAACATTCAAAGCTGCTGAAGGAGACAAACAGCGTCCAAAAGCGTCGGGGAAAGCTCCAGTCGTCGATTCCCCAAGCGCTGGTTTGGGAGGAGCAATCTCCGCCCCGTGCAACATACGTTCTAAAGCGAGGCGATTTTCAGCAACCAGGCGAAGAGGTAACGCGCGGAGTTCCGGCTATCTTTCGATCATTAGCTCCTCGCGACGAAGGGCGACCGCTCGATCGGCTCGATCTAGCGCAGTGGCTGGTAAGTCGCGATCATCCGCTCACATCCCGCGTTGCGGTGAATCGAATATGGAAACAGTGTTTCGGTCAAGGGCTTGTTCGAACACTGGAGGATTTTGGAACTCAAGGCGAACCGCCCACTCATCCAGAACTCCTCGATTGGCTCGCGATTAGGTTCATGAATGATGGTTGGGACATCAAGCGTTTGCAACGTCGAATGCTCCAGTCGGCCACTTATCGACAGGCTTCGCGTGTATCACCGCAATTGGCTCAAAACGATGCCGCGAATCGGTTTTGGGCGCGTTCCTCACGGCTGCGATTGGCGGCCGAGGAGGTGCGTGACATGGCCCTCTCGGTAAGCGGCCTGCTGCAATCGCAGATTGGCGGCCCGAGCGTACATCCGCGACAGCCGCCAGGATTCTATCAGGATAAGAGTCAAGATTGGAGCTGGCCAGAACTAGTCGGTGCAAGTCTCTATCGACGCGGTATGTACACGTTTTTCCGCCGGACCACCCTCTATCCATCGTTGGCGATCTTCGACGCTCCACAGCGCGGCGATTGTACGGTCAACCGGCCGCGTACGAACACACCTCTACAGGCACTGGTAACGCTTAATGATCCAGTCTTCGTCGAGGCAGCGCGCGCGTTCGCTCAGCGAATTTTATGCGAAGGTGGAGCGGATCGAGCGCAGCGAATGACGTATGCTTTTCGTACCGCTTTAACGAGGCCACCTAGACCCGAGGAACTTGAGTTACTCGCTCAGCACTTCGAGCAGGCTCTTTCCAGATATCGGGCCGATGTAGCATCCGCGCGTGCCTTGTTGGGTGTGGGGAGCTTCGAGCTTCCGGCTAAGTACGACGCTGCCGAGCTGGCGGCCTGGACCGTGCTTTCCAACACGCTCTTGAATCTCGACGAGGCGATCACACGAGAATGAACGAGCATACTTTTGATCAAGAAGAACGGCAACTCACGCGTCAGTCGCTTCGCCGCCATTTCCTGACCCGAACTTCGGCAGGGCTGGGAGTTGCAGCGCTTAGCCAGTTGCTAAATGCCCAGGACGCGCCTCCAAGGTTGTCGCCCGAAAGCCACCCCGGGACTGCGACACGGACGCACTTCATTCCGCGAGCCAAGCGAGTCATCTACCTTTTCATGTCGGGCGGGCCTTCTCACGTTGATTTATTCGATCCCAAACCTCGCCTCAAGAGTATGCATGGTCAAGAGATGCCCGAGAGCGTCCGAGCCAGTCGTCGAGTCACCACGATGACGCGCACTCAGTCGTCGTTTCCGTGCGCTGGTTCTCCGTACAAATTCCAGCCACACGGCGCAGCGGGAATCGAGTTGAGCGAGATTCTTCCCCACCACTCGCGAATTGCCGACCACCTGTGTGTGGTGCGCTCGATGTGGAGCGAAACCATCAACCACGACCCAGCCGTCACGTTGATGCAGACCGGCAGCGGTAATGCGGGCCGACCGTGCATGGGATCGTGGTTGTCGTATGGATTGGGCAGCGAAAATCAAAACCTCCCCACGTTCATAGTATTGCTTTCTGGCGTGACTTTTGGTCAACCGGTTTTATCGCGCTACTGGCACAGCGGATTTCTGCCCAGTCAGCATCAAGGGGTTCAATTTCGTTCCACCGGCGACCCCGTGTTATTCCTTTCGAATCCGCCAGGCGTGAACCAGGATGATCGCGGCAAGGTCATTCGCACGGTCAATCAATTCAATCAGATGCGATTGAAAGAGATTGGCGATCCAGAAATCGAAGCGCGCATTCAAGCGTTTGAATTGGCCTATCGAATGCAAACGAGCGTACCGGACTTGATTGACTTGTCGACCGAGACTCAGGAGACCTTGGATCTCTATGGGGTTCAGCCAGGCCAAACGTCTTTCGCGGCAAACTGCCTTTTGGCTCGGCGGCTGGTCGAACGTGGCGTTCCGTTCGTCCAGCTCTTTCATAAGGACTGGGATCATCATCAGAACCTGCCCGATAAACTTCCGTTGCTCTGCAAGGAAACAGACAAAGGCTCCGCGGCCTTGGTGCTCGACCTGCATCGCCGAGGCCTACTCGACGATACGCTGGTAATTTGGGGCGGCGAATTCGGACGCACGAGCTATTGCCAAGGAAAGCTGACGGCAACAGACTTGGGTCGGGACCACCATCCACACTGCTTTTCGCTCTGGATGGCAGGAGGCGGAATACGATCGGGAATGACTTACGGCACGACAGACGAATTCGGTTACACGGTTGCGGACAAGCCCGTCCACGTCCACGATTTTCAAGCGACTGTCCTACATTGCTTGGGTATCGATCACACGCGGCTGACATTCCGATTTCAAGGACGCAATTTCCGTTTGACCGACGTTCAAGGAGAGGTCTTGCGCGATTTGCTTAGTCACGTCTGAAGTGATCGGGACAAATAGCCGTCCTTCGTCTGAACCAGATGCCCGGTCTCAAGCCGATGCGTCAGCGAGCGGTCCCGTAAAAGCACGGAATGACGAACTCCGTGCCTTGTGACTCTGTTTGCGATCAATGGAGATGCTTGTCTCCGGCCCATGAGCACTTGGCTCGGGCGCGCTTTGCTACTGCCTGGCCACCCAAGGTGTGCCGAGCGGTTGGGCTGCTTTTTGCTCGCCGTAGCTGCCGCCTTTCGCGCCCTTGGGATTGGCGCCGAAGAACCGGGGATCGTCCGCTGGTTCCGATGAAGGTTGATAGCGTACATCGACCGACAAGCGAACTCGACCGACTTCCGAATGATTATCCAGCGAGCCGTGCATCGTAAAGCCGCTGAACAGGATAACGTCACCAGGGTGAAAGTGCGTGGTCAACAACCTCGTCTGGCGCCTGCGCACAAACTCCAGAGTATCGGTCGCGGCGGCTTGGTAGGCCAAGCTTTGAGCCGCGGCGAAAGCACCTGGATCCGAGGCGAGATTTGCCGCCCGCATCGGTCCAACCAAGTCGTCAAACCTATGCGAGTTCTCCACCACCATCAATGGTCCGTCCTGAATCGGTATCTCTCCCAGCGGTACCCAGCAAGTGATGATCTGCGATGCACCTCCGGCAAAAAACGGATAGTCGTAATGAAGATCCGTAAAGTTACCGACTGGAGCAGGTCGCAAGAACAGATAATCGTGCGGCCTCGCGGGTTTATCCATCACTAAACCGACCAGCTTCCCCAATCGCGTTCCATGCGTCACGCCTCGCAGCGCGGTATCTTCGCTCACGGCTTTCCAAAACGCGCCCAAGTCAGGTGCCAATTCACACCGCCGGCTCGTACCGGTCGCAATGCCATCGGCGACGGGAAACGCGATTTCGCCGACATCCGCCAAACGACTGAAGATGCGCTCGCGAGCCAACAGCACTTCCTCCCGATCCAGCCAGTTTCGCAATAGCACGTATCCATGTTCGCTAAAACTGGCACGCAGTGCGGGTGGATCTTCGATCAACGAAGTGGCTTCTGTTAATGGTCCAAGAAGCTCAGCCGGAACAGGTTGCCTTTGCGAGAAACTGAGCGACATGA
>SXGS01546762.1_pt1 | contig 23718 bp, 16 predicted proteins | sample 3174681 | NCBI WGS metagenome assembly SXGS01 (sample SAMN11356861, study PRJNA531348) | freshwater metagenome | isolation source: freshwater sample F1-80 | place: China: Fuxian Lake, Yuxi | collected 2017-12-25
GAGGCCCTCAGGCTGCTCTACGTCGATACGCACTACCGCTCGCCGCTGCCCTTCTCCACGGAGAAGCTCTCCGACTCACTCACTGCACTCGACCGCGTATACCTCGCGAAGGAGACGGTGGAAGAGGCGGTCCTACGCGGAGCCCAGGGGGGTCCGATCGACACGCTGAATGAAGCAGGTCGCGACGTGCACCGGCTCGCGAGCGGCTTCTCCGCCCGTTTCGACGAGGCGATGGACGACGATTTCAACAGCGCCGCCGCCATCGGCTACTTCTTCGAGCTGGTGAGGGCCGTCAACCGCTTTGGCAACGACAAGAAAGCGCGCGCGAAGGGCGCCGCCGCGCTCGCGCCTGCGGCCGAGGCCTTCCGCGTCGTGGGCGATGTTTTCGGGGTGGGCGCGATGAGCTCGGCCGCCTACTTCGACGAGGCCAAGGTGAAGCGCCTCCGCTCGCAGGGACGGAGCGCCGCCGATGTCGACGCCCTCGTGTTCGCGCGTGGTGCCGCCCGCGCGGCGAAGGACTGGGCGAAGGCCGACGAACTCCGCGCCGAACTCGACGCACAAGGCATCGCCGTGATGGACAGCCCCGAGGGTTCCACCTGGCGCGTCCGCGTGGACTGATGAGGTTGGTCCTCGCCTCGCGCAATGCCCACAAGATCGAGGAACTTCGCCGCATAGCCCCGGAAATCGACTGGGCCGCGATGCCGCCGGAGCTGGGCGACCCGCCGGAAACGGGCATCACTTTCGAGGCGAATGCGCTGCAGAAGGCACGATTCGTCGCGGCCGCGCTCGGCACGTGGGCACTGGCCGACGATTCGGGCATCGAGGTCGACGCCCTCGGCGGTCGGCCCGGCGTGTGGAGCAAGCGCTACAGCCCCGAGGGCACCGACGCAGCGAACAACGCGCTCCTCCTCGAGGAACTCCAGAGCGTCGCGACACGTACCGCCCGCTACCGCTGTGTGATCGCGCTCGTCGGGCCCGGTGGCGAACACGTGGCCGCGGGCGTCTGCGAGGGCCGGATCGGCAAGGCCCCTCGCGGCGAAGGGGGCTTTGGCTACGACCCGCTCTTCTGTCCTGTCGCGACGCCAGGGCGCACGATGGCGGAATTGGCCCCGCTCGAGAAAGACGCGGTGAGTCATCGGGGCGCGGCGATGGCCGAACTGCCTCGGCTCCTCTCGGCGGCGGGCCTCAGGGCCTGACTTCGACCGCCACGTCGACAGCGTAGGGGCTACCCCTCGCGGCGAAGCTGGCTTGCTTGAGCCCCCGCTCCACGTGCTCGACCAACAACTCGTAGCCCCAGTACACCGTCACCGCCTCCGCCTTGCCCTCGGCGCCGACAACCACCAGCGCCTTGACGTTCGACCGCGGCAGCTCGTAGCCCTCCGCCACCTGAGGCATGCCCTAGATGAACAGTGGCTCCATCCCCAGCGACGCGTAATCGACGACCGGGACGCCCTCGGGCGCCTGCGGCGTACGGCCACTGAGCTGCGGCGCCCGCTGGGCGAGCACCGAGATGGGCGGGCTGTGGTCGGCGTTGAATGCCTCCACGCGCTGGAGCGCAGAGCGCTGGTTGATGAAGCCCTCGTAGGTGCCGGCCGAGGAGGACGCGAGCCGCTGCCCGTCGGTCGAGAAACCGCGGAAAACGAGGCTGTGGGTAGCAGGGTCGATCCACCCTTCCGCGGCCACCCGGAGATCGACGAGGCCGCCGTTGGTGTCGGTATCGACCGCGGCGCCCTGAGCGACGGTGCCCCGCCCCTCGGAGAAGATCTGGACGAGTCCGAAGCGCTCGGCGCCCACGGTGTGTTTCACCGTCCCTGCGCCGCTGGTGCCAGTGCTCGTGGGCAGCGACAACAAGTACCCGATGTTCTTGTCGGTCCAACCACGGATCCAGTCCTTCTCGTCGGTCGTCATGCGCAGGTCGAGAGGCGCGAAGAGTCGCATGAAGTACGCCCGGAAAAGCTCGATGAGGTAGCCTTCCTTCAGGGTCTTGCGCTCCATGCCGTCGATGTCGAACTCCTTGATGCGGCCGTCCGCCGCCAGCACGATGTCGATCTCGGCCTTCACCGCGTAGGACTCCCAGTCGGCCTCCACCAGATCGGCGATGGCCTGCGACTTCCCGGAGCTCGGCTCGAGCTCGAAGTCCAGGTAGGAGAACGTGCACCTAAGCTCGGTGTTCTTTCCCAGTGCGGCGGGGGTGCACGTGGCCTCGGCCCGCATGGCGGTGGCGTAGACGCGCACCTCGTGGTTGAGACGCGCCGGGGCGAGCATGGACTCGCCGAACTTGATGTCGGTCTCGAGGTAGTAGTGGACAGGCTTGCCCGGCTCCCACGCGATCGTGGGCACGGCGAGGGCGGGCGTCGCGACGATGAGAGCCAGGGCGAACATGCCGGCCACCTTAGCCCGGACGGCGGGCCCCCTCTACAACAGGCTACCGAAGCCCAGCCGCAGAGAGGCCAGCGACGTGGGCAGGCCCTCGCCGGCGAAGCCCTCCATCTGGGTGCCGCGGTAGCCGTCGAGGGTGATGCGCAGCCAGGTCTGACCGTCGCCCTTCAGCGGCACCCCCACGCTCAGCTTCACGCCGGGGCCGAGGCTCCCGGGCCCGAGCCAGCCGTACGTGCCCCCGAGCAGGAACCAGACCTTCCCCGGGAGGGGGCGCGGCAGGTACACGCCCACGCCACCGTTGGGGTGGAACATCGCGCTGGTGTACTGGTTGTCTTCCGGTTCGGCCTGGTCTTCCGATGCACCGTAGGCCACCTGCACCGTTGGGGCGAGGGCCAGATCGGCATTGGCGAAGATCGCGGCGTTGTAGATACCGAGTTCGAGACCGAAGGAGCCGCCGAACTGGGGCGCCGTGGCCTCCTTGCCCTTCTGTCCCGAGAAACCGTTCGACTGGATGACGCCGCCGCCGAGCTCGCCCGAGAAAAGTAGGGTCACGGGGCGCTTCTTCTCAATGACCGCGCCACCGGCGAAGGCGACGAGCCGCGGCTTGCCCTTCTCATCGAGCGCGGCGAGGAAAACGCGCGGCGGGACGGTGGTGCGGCCCGCGAGCGAACGCACCCCGGCCGCCACGTCGGGCGGCACCTCGACGGAGCCCTGGAGCACCACGGCGGCCGCGGCGCTCACCTCGTCGGGCGAGACCGCGAGCGCGAGCTTCACGGTGTCGCTGGGGGCTGCGTCGAACTCCATGCGCTCCGCGATCACCCCGTCGATCACGACATGAGCGTAGTGGTGGCCGGCGGCGAGCTCGGCCTCGGTGGCCCCCGCGGCGAGCGGCACCCCGTCGAGCACGGCCACCGCCCCTGGAGGCAGCGGATCGATCACGAACCGGGCGCGCGGCAACAGGCCAAGCTCCTGCTGGAGACTCGTCACGCGGGCGTAGGACTGGCCGTCGGGGAACTCGGCGCGCGAGAAGACATGCTTCGGTTCCAGCGCGAGGGCATCCACCCACGGGCGCACCATGCTCTTGCTCGCGATGTTCACGCGGAAGGACATGGTGTCCTGGAGGCTCGAAAACAAGTTCTCGGGGTATCCCCGGGTGATACCGGCACCCTGCCACAACAGCGCCGCGCGCAAGGCGTCGCGATCGGCAGCATCCCGCAACGTGGCCACGGGCTCGGCCGCAGCGGCGAGCGCGCGCGCCACGCCCGACTCGGCGTCGAACTCGTCCCACCGGGCGCGACCCTCCTTCATCACGGCGGCCAACGCGCTGAGGCGCTGCTCATCGGAGGAGGTGAAGGGCTCGGGGAGCAGGGTGATGTCGCCCCAGGCGCGGTGCTGGGCAACGCCGGTCTCGCGGTCGGCGAGCTTTCGCGCCTCCTCGCCCGGGGGCGTGGGCGACATCCACACCACCAGCGCGGGGGCCGAGGGCGGAGGCGCAGCGAGAGCGGCGGCGACGGCGAGAATCAGCGGGAGCATGGGAACGCGGACCTACTCAGAGGGTGGTGCCAATGCCAGCGGTGATGGCCAGGACGGGCGCGATGGGAACGGGGCTATCGGTGGCATCGTGGATGGACTGCCAGGATCGGCTCGGCACGAAGAACCACTGGGCGCCAGCGCGACCGTCGACATCGACGAAGGGGCGCACCCGGGGGCCGATCGGCTTCTTCAGAGGGATCGCGAAGTTCCAGCCGAAGTGCGCCGTGGTGACCAGCGCGTAGGGCACGTTGGACCAGCCTACGCGCATGGCGATGCGGGGACCGAGGCCGATGCCCGCGTCGCGACCCAGGACGACGCCGCCGGTGAGGTAGAGCGTGCGGTTGACGGACTCTTTGTGCAGCGCGATGGTCCAGTCCGCGCTGTCGGCCTCGCCGTCGCCATCGGCGTCGTCTTCCGAGGAGCCCGCCGTCTCGAAGGACTCGCCTTCCTGCGGGTAGTCGTAATTCTCGTCTTCAGGATCGTTGTCGTAGACGACGCCATCCTCCATGCCGGGAAGGATGTAGTTCTCCACGAAGTATCGGTCTTCCTCGTCGGACGCGATGTTGAATCCCGCCTCGGCCCCCCACCCCAGCATCAGCCGGTTGTAGTGACCGCGAACCTCAAACGTGAGTGGAATGACGCCGGGAACCTCACCGAGCTCGAAGCCAGCCAGGGGGTCGATCGAGAACTCGCCGGTAGCGGCCTGAGAGGCCACCTCGCCCTCGGTCGGCGCCGTGTAGGAAGGCGTCGGGAGCGCCAGGTATTCCAGGCCGCCTGAGAGTTGCACCGCGAAACGCACCGGGAAGTCGTCGTCGCCGCCGCCGACACGCTGGAGCGTGGCGCTGGGCCGGTCGTACCGCCAGAGGTACACCTTGTTCGGGTTGCCCTCTTTCGGGACGGCGATGTAGATCTCAGCCTTCTCGTGGATCTTTGCGTAGATCGAGAGGTAGTTGAGGATGTCGCCCTCGAGCGCCGGGGTGCACTCGTTGGGGTGAAGGAACAACTGCTCGATGAAGTCCAGACCCATCTTCTTGCGGGCCACGTCGCGAACGAAGTAACGCTTGTCTTCCAACTTGCTCACTTCGAGTCGTTCCGAGAGGCCGTGGCCCGAGTCGGTACGCTTGAGGTAAATATCGGTTCGACCTAGCAGGACGTCGATCTGGCCGTCGTCGTCGGGGGGGCTCAGGATGCCATTGAAGTAGGTCTCATACATCCCGTCGAAGGCTTCCTTGTCGAAGTCGATCCCGTCTTGCTCGAAGTCGACCTTCAAGGTGGGGAAGGCACCCTGCTGCATCATCTGCAGGTACTGGCCGATGTTCGCGTTGAGATCCTGATCGGTGAGCTTCGACATCAGCGATGGATCTTGCATCGCGAGCATCGCCGCCAAGTAATAGTAGTAGTTGACTGCTTGGAAGCCGATTTGCTCGTAGAACGGGGGGATCACCTCGTTCTGGTTCTCGGCGGCCCGCCCGATCTGGGCGTAAAGCAGGAACAAGGGCTCGCGCAGCTCCACCCGGTCGACGAACCACAAGAGTTCGACCATCTCGCGCAGCTCGGCCGCTTTGAGACCCCAGTCGCTCGGCGACCAGGCGTTGTAGGGCACGCTCGACACCTCGTCGACGGCGGCCATCACCCGGTCGATGTTCTGGGACGGCACGATCGCCGGCTGCATCGCCGGCACGACCGTTCGGTCGCGTACCTTTCGGCCTTCCTGGTAAAGATCGACCTCGGGGAAGAACTGGGCGTCGGGACGAGCGATCCGCGACTTGATGTTGCGCTGCACCGACTGGTCGGTCCAGTCGGTCGACGTGCCCTGCCACTTCAGGACGACGACGCGAGCCAGCTTCTCCTTGCGTTTGCGCTCGGCCTCTTTCTCGGCGGCGGTTTGTTCGGCCTCTTTCTCGTCTTTCGACTTCTTCTCTTTCTCGTCCTTCTGCGCAGCGTCGGCGCTGGGGACCAGCACCGAGCTCAGCTCAGGCTCGGCCGCCACCGCACGCGCGGGGAAGATGAACGCCACGATCCACAGGGCCAACATCCACCGCATCGAGTCCTACTCCGGGGCGTGCGGGGGCGGTGTATGACGTTTCCTTGACCCGCGCCGCCTCAAAGCCCGGGGCTGGGCTATTTGCAGGAGGTGGTCGTGCCCGAGATCGTGCAGGCATACGAGCCGCCCCCGCGCACGGACACCGAGCTGCCCACGACGCCGCCCTTCGGGTAGAGCTTGCAGCTCCCCGAGGTGGGCACGTTAGCGACCGTGGCCGCGCCGCCGCGCACGCTGCCGCGCTCGCGGAAGCCGCTGTCGCAAGCCACCTCCACGGTGGTGGGCACGGTCGCCCCGGCGAAGGTGATGCTCACAGGCGCGGTGGCACCCACCCGGGGGGTGGCGGGCGCGCTGCTCGTCGTCGTCTTCGTGCCCGAGCTCTTGGCCGTGGTGGTGGCCTTCGGTTTGGGCACCTGGCCCGTGTCGGCCCTAGGCGCAGGCGCCGTCGTCGTCGTTGCCGGGGCCGTCGTCGCGACCACCGGGGTGTCGTCATCGTCCTTGGTCATCTGGTAAAAGACGATGCCAGCCGCCGCCAGGATCGCCATGCAGAGCATGAAGAGCGCCGCCGCGATGATCGCGAAAACGCGCGTGGACTGCATGCGCGACTCGACGCTCGATCCCTGCGTGGGCACCTGGCCCGACACGCCGAAGGGCGTGCCGCCGTAGCCAGGCTGGGCGCCGTAGTTACCGCCCTGGACCGGCCCGGAGATCCCCCCGGCGGGGGCGCCCGCGGAGATGCCCCCCGCCATGCTCGCCGGGGGGGGTGGGGCACCGGACTGCGACGCCTGCGACATCGGCGGCGGCGCCATCGGCGATGGGCCCATCAGTGACGGTCCGCTGGGCGGCGCGAAAGCCGCAGACGAGGGGGCGGGCGGCGGGGCCGACTTCGCGCGCTCCGACTTCGGCGCCGGGATGGCGAAGAACGCCGTGGCCGAAGGGTCGGCGGCGGCCTCCTGCTCGTCCTCGTTGGCGATGGGAACCATCTGCAGCATCCCCGACTCGTCGGGACTTCGCGATCCCACCGCCTTCTTCGCGGCCGGCGAGGCGGGTTTGTTGCCGCGCACGCCCGCGGGGAGCTGGTCGTCCGGTGGGAGGCTCGGTTTCGCCGCCGCCGAGGCGGTACGCGGCGTGATCTTCGGCGCGGTCGCTCGCGGCGGCGGCGCAGCGGGCGGGGGCGCGCTGGGCACGGTGCGAACCGGTGGTGGCGCCGCCTCGACCCGAGGGGGCTCGGCCCTGGGCGCCCGGCGGACCGGCACGGGCATGCGCGGCATGGGCTCGTCGCTGCCGTCGCCGGCCATCGACTCCGCCAGCTTCTCCTCGATGGACTTTCGCTTGTCGGTGGACATTCTGGCCCCCCTGGGCGCGTCGGGATCGGGCGGTTGAGAGAGAGGGTGGAGACTCCCGAAGTAGAAGGAGCAGAACTCCTTCACGTAGGAACCACGCTCGCGGTAGAGCTGGCGACGGAGGTCGACCAGCAGGTCCTGGCCGTTCGGGTATCGGTTCCGCGGGTTGGCTTGCAACAACCTCGCCACGACCGGACCCATCCCAGGCAGCTTTGATTCCAGCTCCCGGCATTGTTGCTCGAGGGCGCCCGCCTCGATGGCGGCGAAGGCGGCGGCCACCGGGTTCGGGGCGTCGGTGGGGATGCGGTAGGCGGGACGGCCGAGGAGCAGCTCGTAGAGGAAGAGCCCCAGCGCGAACAGGTCGCTGCGATGGTCGATCAGCTCGCCACGGGCTTGCTCCGGCGACATGTAGAGCGGCGTTCCCCGCACGCGCGCGCCGTCGCTGTCGCGGGCCCACTCGGCGTTGTCGACCCGGGCGAGACCGAAGTCGAGCACCTTCACCTCACCCGAGGTGGTGAGCATGACGTTCTCGGGCTTCAGGTCGCGGTGAACCAGCGCGAGGGCCTCGCCGTTGTCGGCCGGCGAGGTGAAGGCCTGGTAGAGCGCGTCGGCGATCTCGCAGCCGATCTCGATGGCCGCCTCGGTGTACACCTGCTCCCGCGCCTTGGTGCAGTCGTCGAGCACGGCGCGCAGGGTAACGCCGTGCACATACTCCATGACGACGGCCTTCTCGGCTTCGAGAAACTCGAAGACGCGCACGATGGCGCGATGTTTCACCTGGTCGAGTAGGGCGAACTCCTGGCGGAGCAATCGTAAGGACTCAGCGTTCGTGCTCTCCCGCAAGGTCTTGATCGCCACCACACGCCGCTTCCCTGGCGAGCCACCTCGCCCCGGCACCTCGCCCACCGCCAAGTACACCGCACCGAACTGGCCTCGGCCAAGCTCGCGGATCACCTCGTACTGGGCGATGTTCACGCGCGACCCACCAGCCCGAACAGCGCTCGTCTCACGTTGAACAGGGCGGCCGGCAGGTACGAGATAACGATGAGAGCAGCGAAGATCGGCATCACCGCCGCGATTGTCGCACGGAAGGGACCGGGCAGCACCCAGCCATCGTCACCCGGCACACCCGGCGGCCCGTCGAGCCAGGCCGAGGGGTAGACGGTGACGGTGGACTCGACCTGGTAGGGGGCATTGATGCGCACGGTGACCGTGAAACTCCGGCGCAGGTGGAATGGGTCCACGCGGTACCGAAGCTCGTACCAGGCGTAGCGTTTCTGCGCGGCGGCGATGAAGGCCTCGGCCAGCCCGTCGGGGTCTTTTCTCACGTAGGACTTGCCGCCGCCAACCTTCGCCATCCACTCGAGCGCGGCGTTGTCCACGCCCATGTTCTCCACGTTGCCGTTGATGACCTGCTCGGCCCAGCGTTCACAGAGGTTCCGCGGCTTCACCTCGATGCCCTCGGGCACCTTGAACCGGCGCCATGCCTTGCGCCCGAGGCCCACGGTGAAGAGGTCGGGCTGGTAGCCGCGCACCCCGCCGCGGCCGAGCCGCACGTCGCGCAGCGTCGTGAGCAAGTCCTGCAAACGCGCCACGTTGTCGCCACACACGTCTTGCGGTCGCTCGTTGTTGAAGCCGTCGGTGAGGGCGATCACGGTTGGCGCCTTGCGCCCGTTTTCCACCGCCTGTCTCACCTCGGCCTGCTCGGCGATCGACGTCATCGAGAAGCGCACGGCCTGGTAGAGGTAGGTGAATCCCGAGCCCACCTGGAGCTGGTCTTTCACCAGCTTCCGGTACTCCTTCGCGTCTTCCACCACCCACTTGCCGCCCAGAGGCTCCGGCAAGCCGCCACGGAACACGAGGGGCGACACGGCAGAGGCCGTGCCCGGGGGGAAGAAGGAGTCGACGACGTCGCGACGCAGCAGCGCCTTCTTGAGCTTGTCCATGCGCGACATCCCGTCGGCTCCGTCCACCACCGCCATCGAGCCCGAGCCGTCGATCAGGAGCACGTAGAGGTTGTTGGTCTGTTCCTCGTCGTGGGGGATCAGCTTGATCCGTGTTTCTCCAGGGATATCAACGTCTTTCCCCTGATGGTACACCGAGATTGAGTCCTCGTTGAGCGCCATAGGGCGCACCTGGCCGTCGATGCTGAGTTGGATGGCGAGGCGAACAGTTCCGGTGGCGCGGTCGATGAAGGGGAAGCACAGGTGGCGATCCGGGTCGCGGATCGCGTCGCTGCCGCACTCGTCGTCGCTGTCGTAGATCTGGAGCGTCTGCTTGGTGTCGGCGCCAGCCGCCTTGCTCGGACCGAGGCGCACGGTTGAGCCGCGCACGTGGGTCCGGGTGTCATCGGAGCAACCGAGGAGCAGCACCAGCAGTGCCAGGAGGGCCCTCAACGCTCCTCCCTCGGCAACATGAGGAACTCGACCACGGTCTGGCGGCCCTTGCTCCCCATCACGATGCGATCGCCGCTCGACAGCCTCGTTTCCAGCGGCGCAGGACGGCTAGCGTCGTAACTCAAGTCCACGCGCTCGAGGAACCGCCGGACGACCGTCGGCGCCAACGTGAGGCCGCGGAGGCGGTATTCCTGCTGCCGGTTGACCAGGACGCTGGCGTGCAGCTCGAGCACGCCGTCTTCGGCCGGCAGGAAGAGGTCGAGGCCTCGCGGGAAGTGGCCGACGAAGCGCTCGCGCAGGCCATTGTCGAGCCCATCGATGGGGATGCGACGACCGTGACGGGTGACGGTGAGTACCCGGAGCCAGCCGGCGTACAGGTCGTCGGGCACGCCCCAGGTGAACGCGCCGAAGAAGAGACCGAAGGCCGCCGACCCGAGCGCCGAGGCATAGAATAAGTCCTGGGCGAAGGCAAACTTCGGGTAGCCCACGGCGAACCACACTGCGGCGCCGCCGAGCCCGGCAAGGGCACCACCCACCATGTGCGCGAAGCCGCCGCGAAGCTTCCGCACCAGCGCCGTTCCCAGTCCTGCGCCAAACCCGGTCGTCATCCACGCGATCCACCGGTAGCGCAGAGAAACGAGGCTCGGGTCGAGCACGTCTTCTTCGGTGCCGATGCTCGCGAGCATCTGCGTGCTCACCAGCGCCCAGATCCAGTACATGCCAATCGACACTAGCGCCGCCACCGACGTGGCAAGTGCCGCTAGGAGCGCTCGCTTCCAGAGCACCGTGCGTCGCAACGACCCCTCGGCGAGCACGCTGCCCCCCCCCGCGGCAGCCGAGACCGCGCCGAGGAAAACCGCGCCGTCCCATTCCACCGACCAGGGGGCCCACACCCACGTGAGGCTCAGCACCAGCCACCACGCGGCGAGGCAAAAAGCCATGCAGGCGAAGCCCACCACCACGTGCCGGAAGGGCGTGTAGGGGATGAGGTAGATGTTCACGACGTGCCGACGTAACCGCCGGGGGGCGAGCGGGGTGCGTTAGGCTTGCCCTCGCCGATGCCGCGCGACGATCTCGCTCTTTACCTGACGCTCTCCCCCGAGTTCGGGGGCACCCGCTTCGGGCCTTTCGAAGGTCTCGAGGTGCGCCTCGGGGCCGACCGAGAACGATGCCACATCGTCTTGCCGGAAACCTTCGGCGTCTCGCGCGAACACTGCAAGCTCATTCGCCAGGGCGACGGCGGCCTCATCCTCGCCGCCGCCGAACGCACCGCGGCGGTGTTCGTCTGGAAAGGCGACGCGCGCCGTCCCGTCCAGATCCAGACGCCCACCGCCGTGCGGCCCGGCGACAGTTTCGCGCTGGTCTCGCCCGAAGGGGCGAAGTTCACCGTGGAGCTCGCCTCGCTGCCCGCCGACGTGCTGGCGCAGCGACAGAAGCACAAGCGCGGCCGCGCCGGGCTCACCGGCGAGAAGCTCGCTCGCGAAGGCTGGCGCATGGCGCTCGCCCGGGTGTGGTCGATCGGCCCCGTGGGCATGGCGATGCGGGCCTGGTACCTGGTCAAGTCCGGCACGCTGTGGCAGCCGCGCATCCTCATCACCGCCGCGATCGCCGCCTTTGGCTACATGGCCGCGCTGGCCGGATCGTGCTCGGCGCTAAAGTTCAAGGCCGACGCGCTCGCCGTGGAAGACGACCTCGAGCAGTGCCAGGAGGCGGCGGGCTTCGCCAAGGGCCTCGGGGGCTCCGGCATCGAGAACCGCACCTTCGATCAACTCGCTGCCGGCATCACCGCCAACGAGACCCTCGGCCTCATGCTCCAGAAGGAAACGGCGCTCCGCACCCTGGTGGAGCAGAAAGCCAAGGCGATGGCGGGCGACGATGCGAGCGCCTACGACTGGCTCTTCCGCGAGGGCAGCGGCGCGACCGGCCAGTGGATCCTGTGGCGCGAGCGGGTGCAAAAGTCCGAATCGCTCGACGAGTTCACGATGCACGTGCTCCCCTACACGGCAGCCGTCCGCAAGCGCACGGAAACGGAGTGGAACTTCTGGCTCGATGTCACCAACAAGCAGAGCTGCCTTCGCGGCCCGGCGCGCCTCACTTACCGCCAGGCGCGCTCTCTCGGCCTCGAGGGCGTGATGCTCGACGCCTACAAGCCCGCCGACGCCGCGAGCCTCGGCGCCGACGACGCGGCGCGCGCGCAGCTGCTCATTGCCACGTCTACCGAGGCCGGCGAGCCCCCACCCGACCCGCCGCCCGCCTCCCAAGTCGCAGCGCTGGCCAACGCGGCGGAGTCCTGTGTCTACGCCGCCGGCGACGACGACCGCGACAATTCCTCCAAGGTGATGGCGGTGCTCAACCGCGAGCTCGGCCGCGAGGCCGCCGCCGTCCCCGACTCGGGCAACAATTCAGCCGGCATGGGACGAATCCTGAAGTACTACGCGGCCGACACGCCCGGCAACAAGTACGCCGGCGGCGCGCCTCTGCTCGACTTCCGCAACGGACTCGCCACGCCCCTGAAGGATCATCCCAACGGCGAGAAGATCATGGAGAAGGCGGCCGAAGCCGTGGCTCGCTCCATTGTCCTGCCCTGCGTGGGGGCGCTCGATTCGCCGAAGACGGCCGAGGCCACTTTTGGACGCAAGGCCGACCCGATCGCCTGCCTCGTCCTGATGTATCGCCTGTCGCAGAACGCGGGCGGCTAGCTAGCCCCCGGGTGTCGGAACAATACCGGCGAGCAGCCTACTCGCCGATGAGCTCGGCGGCGGCCGTGAGCTGCTTGATGTAGTCCGCGCTGTCGTAGGCCACGATGGTCATCGTCTCGTCGACGAGCATCAGCGTGGGGTAGCCGCGGAGCTTGGTCCAGCCCAGCCACAGCATTTCCTCGTCGGCCACCACCGGCGTGTTGGGCATGCCGTAGTTCTTCTCCCACTGCTCGAGGTCCTTCTCGGCGATCGTGGAGCCCGACTGGTTCTGGTCGAGGTACTCCACCCAGATGATGTCGCCGGCTTCGATCCCCTCGCGCACGACCTTCAGTTCCGGGTAGGAACGCTCGTACTGGTCGAAGTAGGACTCCTGGCTGCCCATGTACTTCGCCAGCTCCTGGCAGTAGCTGCACCACTCGGCGCTGATGTCGATGATGACCGGCTTGCCGTGCCCAGCCATGTCGTAGAGTTCGAAGGTGTCGCCGAACTGGTCGTAGCCCACGTGGCGGGGCACCATTTCTCCCTCCTTCGCGCGGCCTTCCCAGCCCGGATCGACGAGATCGTCCTTGTTGGCGTTGTAGGGCCAGCCCCCAGTGTAGATCATGTCCTCGCTGTCGAGCGGGTCGTGCTCGGTCTGCACCTCGTCGAAGTCGGTGTAGCCGTCGCCGTCGGAGTCGACGGCGGCGCGGTCCGTGCCGAGCTCGTCTTCCTCGCCGTTGGTGAGGCCATCGCCGTCGTCGTCGGCGGCGAGGTCGGTGTCCTCCGTGGTGCCGCCCTCCTCGTCTTCATCAGCACCGACGGGCAGGCAACCGACGGCGACGAGGGACAGGAATGGCAAGAGGCGCATGGGGGTACTCCGAAGCGGGGCTACGATAGCACCGACTACCCCTGGTCGAAAAGTCACCACCGTGCAAAGTCCAGGGGCACCGGGGTATACGCCGGCCCGAAGCGGAGCGCCCATGCTGATTGCTACCCTCGCCCTGGCCCTCGCGGGCGACGCCACCAAGCCCCACGAGCACACCGGAATCGTCACCGCCTACAAGGGCGCGCCGGGCGCCGTGTCGCTGAGCAGCGCCGACATTGCGAAGATTGAAGGCGGCGAGGTGGTCCTCAAGCAGCAGCAGGTGGGCTCAGGAGGCCGCGGCATCGCCATCTTCGACATTGGGGCCACGCCGAGCAAGATCTGGTCGCGAATCGTGGACTACTCGGCCTACCCCCGCATGGTCGACCAGGTGGCGGAGTGCGGGAACTACAAGGTTTCCGGCTCGGAGATCTACACGCGCTTCCTGCTCGAAGTGATGGGCTTCGATGTCGAGTACTTCATCCACCACACCTACAAGCCCGACCAGGGCTACCTCACATGGACGCTCGACTACTCGCGCCAATCCGACCTCGACGACTCGGTGGGCTACTGGCGCGTCACGCCGCTGACGACCGACCCGCCCCGGTCGCGACTCGAATACAGCGTAGACATTCGGTTCAAGGGCTACATCCCAGGTTTCGTGCAGGACATGATCTCCAAGAAGGGGCTCACCGACGCCGCAACCTGGGTGAAGCGCGAATCGGAAAAATAGCCCCGCGAGGGCCTGACTTTTGGTAGCATGCGGCCAGAGGTCGCCATGCTTTCCCTGCTCTTCGTACTCCTCGTCGGCTGCGCTGATCCCTTCGGCGATGCCCAGAAGGCCGACACCATCGAGGCCTGGAACACCTACCTGGCCACCGAGCCCACCGGCACCAACAAGATGCGAGCCGAGAAACGGCTGGAAGAGCTGCTGGTGAAGAAAGCCGAGGAATCCAAGGCGATTCCCGACTACGACGCCGTGCTCAAGCGCTTCCCGGGTAGCAAGAAGAAGAAGGACATGCAGGCCGGGCGCGCCAACGCCGCCTTCGCGGTGGCCGACACGGAGCGCTCGGAGGCCGGCTGGCAGAAGTTCATGGACGAGAACCCCTTCGCCGACGCCGCGCTGAAGAAGCGCGCGAAATCGATGTTCACCGTTGCCAAGTTCGCCTCGGCGCTCGCCATGACCGAGCCGGTGGTCGCGCAAGTCAACCTCGCAGAAGACCCGAAGGGGGCGAAGGACGGGTGGGGCTTCTCCACCGAGGTGACCAACAGCAGCGACAAGACCTTCGACTACATGGTCCTCGAGCTCGTTTTCCTCGACGCCGACGGGAAGAAGCTCAAGGCGGCCACGTACCCGCTGGTGGCCCCCACCGGCCCCGGCGGCATGCCCATCGAGGAGGAGTACACCAAGCCGCTGGAGCCGGGGGCCAAGCGCGTGTGGAAGTTCAGCACCGGCGAGGTGCCCGAGGGCTGGTCGCAGAAAGTGACCATCGCCCCCATCACGTTGAACGTGTCGGGCGAGGCCGCCGCGGACAAGTAGGGGCGGACCGGCGACATTGAGCCCGTGGTGACCCCGACGTGATCTGGATCCTCGCCTGTGCCGAGCTCGACGCCCCCCCCGAGGACTGCGACCCGCGCGAGCTCTTGACGGGCGAGGTGCGCGCGAAGCGGGTGGCCTGCGAGGAGGAGCTTCTCCCCGGCGGCGAGGGACGCGAGGGCGACTGGCTGCTGGAGAACGCCGTGGCGCGCTTCGTGGTGCGCGACAGCTACGCGTCGCTCACCCAGATCGGCGAGCCCGGCGGCACCCTCGTCGACGCCGCCGTGCCGGGCGGGACCGACCTCCTGATGGAGCTCCTCCCCGTCGGCGAGCGCGATCCCATCGAGATCGTGGAGGGCAGCGGCTACGCGGAGCTCCGGGCGGGCGACGTCGTCTACCACCTCGACGCCGACATCCCCTACCTGCACCTCGGCACCCCCGAGCCCGTGGAGGGACGGCTCGTGCCCCGGCCGGGCGCCGGCCGGGCGGGCCTCGCGCTCCGCTACGAAGGCGCCTTCCTCGCGCTCGACGCCGACACCGTGGCCGACGACGACGGCCGGGATCCCGGCGCCCCGGGCCAGCTCACCGTCACCGGCCTCCGGGGCGTGACACTCGACCCCAGCTCCTTGTGGACGGAGCCGCTCGAGGTCGACACACCGGGACTCGAGAGCATGGCGATCCGGGTGGGCGGGCGGCTGGTGGACCGGGTGCCTGTGCTTGAAGGCGTGGCGAGCTCTACGGTGCCCGACGGCGCGAGTCTGGACGGCGAGGCGCCCGGTTGCGACATCGACGGCCTCCAGATCGTGACCTGCGCCGGACTGCGACTGCAGGCGCGGGACGAACTCGGTGCGCCGCTCCCGGTAACGGTGCTCTTCCGTGGCGCCGAGTTCCCTCTCCCCGAGGGCGGCGGTCTCGCCCCGCTGGGCATCGCCAGCGGCGAGGTGTACGCCTGGGCCGGCCCCGGGCACGGCGCGTGGCGCGGCTGGTACGACGGTCGCGACACGGAGGTGAACATCGCGCTCGCGCGAGCCATGCCCGCCGCCGTGGAGTGGCCTGCGCCCGGCGCACTCTTCCCCACCGGCGGTCTCGTCCTGGCCCACCTCGCCGCCGAGTCTGCCCCCGACGCCGATCACGGGCGGTACAGTCGTGATCATTACCACGCGCTGTACGCCCAGGGCTTCGGTGCCGCCGTGGCCATCGCCGACGGGGAGCTGCCGGTGCACAGCCGCGACGCGCATGACCGCATCGAGGTGCAGCTCGGCTCGCGCGCGGGCGGCGACACCTGGGCGTGGCCCTACAGTTCGAGCACCAAGCGGTCGGGCCACGGCGCCAGCGATGTGCTGGGCTTCGGCGCACTCGACCGCATGGCACTGGTGCGCGGGGGATCGTCGACCGACCGCTACACCATCGTCACCCCGTCCTGGGTGGCGGAGGCCCTCGGCGAGGCTGAGCCCTGGGCCTGGTCGCCGCGTCCCGACGCCGTCTGGCTCGATGGGGTCAACGACATCGACGTGTACACCCAACTCCTCGATCTCTGGCTCGACATCGCGCCCGTGGGGCCCGCCACCTGGATTCGTTTCCTTGGCGCGCCGAGCGACGTGGCCTACGAGGCCGGGCTGCGCAACCGCCAGCATGCCGCGGGCAACGGCCCCTACATCGCGCTCGCCGAAGACCAGAGCGAGGGAGGCGACCCCGTTCCCGGGCGCATCCGGATCGACGTGGCCGCCCCCGCGTGGATGGGTCTCACCACCGTGTCGCTGGTGACGAGCGAGGGCACCGTGCGGCACGCCGTTCCCGAGAGCGGCTACCTCGTCTTCCCCGCGCCGAGCGCGAGCTGGGCCTACGCGCGGGTCGACGGCGCCTGCGCCGATCCCCTGTGTACCGAAGCGGCCTGGGCCGTCACCCCGCCCCTGTGGTTGGCGAACCCCGGCTAGGCTGGCCACGATGCTCCTTGCCCTGTCGTTCGCCCTCGCCACGCCCACGATGCTCGACCTCGGCGCCGCGCAGAACACCAATCTTGCCGGGAAGGGTGCCAAACTCGCCTCGCTTCCAAAGGTTGAAGGTCTATCGTTGCCCGACCCGACGGCTCAGAAAGACGCCGTGGCCCTCCGGTCGGGCGCCACGCCCAAGGCGCCGAAGCGGGTGGACGTGCCCGCCACGGGCACCGCGGAGCGGCTCTTCGTGGTGACCACCTTCGACGGCGTGCTTCCCATCGGCACCCCCGTGCTCCGCGTGCATTTTGACTACGCCACCGCGAAGGACAGCTTCGTCGACCTGCGGGCGGGTGACGAGATCTTCCCCCTCGTCGGGGGCGGTAGCTCCGGCGCGGCGCGGGCGCTCCCCGCCGGGGCGGGACGAGCCCTCTCGCTGGTCGCGGTGGAGAACCCTCGCCCGGGCGAAACGCTCGCCCAGGTGGGCTTCGAGGCACGTGGAACGGCAATGCCCGCGTACATCGTGGCGGCGGCGCTGGGCGGCGAGCTCGCCGCCTTTCCCCGGCACGCGGTGGACAGCGCGCCACGAGCGTTTCCCTTCCCGCTCTCGCTGGCAAGCAAGGCCCCGCCGGTGCCCGCAGGCTGGTCCGTGCCTCCCGGCGTGCGGGCACGCGGCAAGGTGAACATCCAGGGCGGGCACCTGGCCTACTCGGACGGCACCCGCGCCCGATTCTGGGGGGTAAACCTGCTGAACGAGGCCTGTTACCCCACGCACGAGGTGGCCGATCAGCTCGCCATCCAGCTCGCCAGCAACGGCTTCAACCTCGTGCGGCTCCATCATTGTGACAGCGACCGCGCCGGTGGCGTTCGCGCCGACCGCAAAGCCGGAGAGGACCCGCTGTCTCCCGAGATGATGGACCGGTTCGACTATTTCGTGTCGCGACTCGGAGACGCCGGGGTCTACGTCTACATGGAGGTGGCCACCAACCGAGCTTTCTCCGTTGCCGACGGTGTGAACAACCCGGGCCCCGACGTCCCCAACGGGCACAAGCTCTTGCCGAGCTTCGAAGACGACTGGCGGGCCGCCTACCTCGACTGGGCCCGACGCTGGCTGGGTCGCACCAACCCTTACACGACGCTCCGCTACGTGGACGATCCGGCCGTGGCGGTGGTGGAACTGGCCAACGAGCACAGCATCCTCGCCGCCTGGGTGGCCGGCAACCTCGAGCGCCTTCCTGCCGTGCATCGCGCCGCGCTCGACGCGCGTTGGAACGAGTTCCTGCGCGCCCGCTACGCCGACGAGGCCGCGATCACCGAAGCGTGGACCGGCAGCGTGAACCCGGGCGTGCGCGCCGGCGAGACGCTCGGGACGATGTCGCGACAGCCTTCTGGCCAGGGCACCTTCCCCGCCTGGCCGCAGGGTCGTGTTGCCGACCTGTACGACTTCTACGTGAAGCTCGATACTGACTTCTACGACGTCGTGGCGCGCGAGGTGCGCGGGCTTGGCTACGCCGGACCGCTGATCGCCAACGTCACCTTCGGGCAACCCACGTTGGCGCGCGTGGCCGGCCAGCACGGCATCGTCGACACGCACTTGCAGTGGGACGACGGCGGCGTGCAGATCCGCGACGAGTCGGTGCTGAGCTCGCCACGCTCGCAGAACCTGCTCGATCGCCTGCGCGAGGCCCAGCTCGGGCGGCCCTTCTCGATCTCGGAGCTCAGCCACGGCTTCCCCAACTCGCACGCCCACGAGGCGCCGCTCTTCTGGGCCGCGCTCGCCTTGCTGCAAGACTGGGACTCGATCGTCTGGCTCGACTACGCCAATGGCCCGGTCGACGGTGAACACCGCCCGGTGACCGGTCCCTTCGATCTGCGCTTCTCCGGCGATCGTTGGACACACATGGCGCTGGCGAGCGGCCTTTTCCGTAGCGGCGCCCTGGCGCCCGCCAAGGGACGATTGGTCACCTGGCGCAGCCCGGAGCTTCTGAAGGCCGAGCTGGTCCAGGGCAAGAAGACCGAGGTCTTGCAGCACCGCGACGTGCGCTTCCTCCTCGGGCACCTGGTGCGCGACAGTTACGACGCGCCCGCAGATTCCTGGGGGGGCACACCGGGCGAGCAGGTGGGCTGGTGGGTCGACGCCGGCCGCATGGTGATCATCACGCCGCAGCTCGACGCCGTCCTCGGCGATCATCCCCTGAAGTTCCGCGCCGGGAAGGGCGAGGGCGCCGGTCCCGTCGCCGCCCCTCACCTCGACCCCCAGCTCGAGGGTCCCGCCGCCGTGAGCCTCGCCTGTGTCGACGGCGACTCGCTCGACAGCTGCGGCCGTGCCGTCCTCACCGTGGCCGGCCCGTCCCGGAACGTCGGCATGGTCACCAGTGCCGGTGGGGAAATCACGCTCGATGCCGGTCGCGACGCGGCCCTGCTCACCCGCCCGGCCGGCACCGTGCGTATCCAGTGGCGCCGGAAGCCAGATCTACGGGCGATCTACCTGGATGGTTCCCTCGGGGAGCCCCTGCCCGCGAAGGCGAGTGGCACTGGGTGGTGGGTGGTGGACATGGAGGCGGCCGGGGAGACGGCGTGGTGGGAGGTGAGGTAGAATACGGCTGCGGCGGGGGATGAGATGCGGGTGATTGCTTGTGCGCTGGGCGCGGAGCTGCGGCAGGTGCCAGGGACGGGCGTGTCGCTGGTGCCTCCGTAGGGGTGGGTGGCTGCGACGCAGTTCGCTGGCTTCGTGGACAGGGAGGCGAAGGCCAGCATGCTCGTGATGGACAACCAGACTGGCAGCGAAGCGATCATCGCGCTGGCGCCCACCCTCGACGACGCGCACGCGCTCTTCAAGAAGGAGGATATCGATCTGGGCGCCCGGACGGAGTTCCGCACGGCATCGGGGGACCCGTGCCTACTCGTGAGCGGAACTCAGCGCACGGGCGAGCTGGTCGTGGACAAGTGGATCGCGATGTGTGGCGGCCCGGCACCCGCCATGGTCACGTTCCAGGCACTGCAACGCGCGAGGTACCCACCGGAGTGGGCAGAAGCAGCTCTCCGCTCCATCCACGTGATGACGCCACCGGGGCAAGCGGGGCAGTTGGCGGCCCTACCCTTCACAGTCACGCCGGTGGCGCCCTTCCGCGTCTGGACCGTACTGTCCGGCTCGGGGGTGAGCCTCCCCGGCGGCCCGCTTGACGTGGATCCGACGCTTTCCCAGCCCTTTCTCATTGTGGCCAGCCAGGTCGCGGGCGCCCCGCTCGACCCGGCCACCGATCCCGGCCTCGTCTCGCGCCAACACCTCGCGAAGACGGAGAAGCTGATAAACGCCGTCGTGTCGCGACAATAACCATCGACGGTGGCCGGGCGGGCAGGATGCCTGCTCGCCGGCACGTACGCCGGCCCCGGCGGCGCGCCCGTGCCTTCCTGCAGCACCTCGCACTCAGCACCGACGGCTACACCCTCCGACTCCTCGCGCTGGGCGCCCCCGAGAGGCTCGGTCCCCTGGAGCCGCAGGTCGCAGAGATGGCCGCCGGGATCGTGATCAAGTAGGGCTGGCCAGCCGCGCCTATTGTCGCGACAACAATACACACTGTCCCCGGCCCAAACCTCCAAACCTCGCCGGAGATTTGCCACTTTGGGCCGCCTGACGGGCCGGAAACCACGTCGCGCGTCGACAACTCCGCCCTTCGGCCCTCATTTCGGCGACCCAGGACCGAAAAACCGGCCCTATCGACCGATCCTCGCGGTCCGAAGTCACCAACCTCGCGCGAGGATCGCAGGATCGGGCCGGTGGGCCGGGCGGAGCATGGCTCGCGACGGCGCCGAACGAGCTGCCCAGTAGCGACAGCGACAGCGACATCGTGTCGCGACACTACATCGGTGGTCGCGCCGAAGCGCGGCACCGCCGCCCCCCCGAGGACGAACCTGAGTCCCGAGGCCGAGACCGAGACCGAGACCGAGACCTAGGCGCGAGCGCCGAGACCCGAAACCCGAGATCGAACACCGAGTAACGAGGCCCGAGCCGCCGCGCCCCCTCCCGCCTCCAGCCTCCCCCCGCGAGTTCGTCTTCCAGTCAAACCCCGCCGACCCGGCGGCGTCCGAGAACCGCGTGCAGAACCGCGCGCGGTTCGTCCCCTTGGGTGGGGTCCACGTCACGCTGAACTTCTGCCCCATGCCCACCTCGGTGCTCACGAAAACCGGCGAGTAGGGCACGCCGCCGACCAGCACCGGCCGGTCGTTCGCGTCGCGCGCGAAGGCCTCGATGGCGAGGCCCGACCAGTCCACCGCATCGGGGTTGGTGGCGGTCAGGTCGACCGTCCCGTAGACAGTCACCGCGCCCGAGGCGCTCACCCACTTGGAGCAGGCCACGCTCGAGGCGCGCTGGTCGACCCTCAAGGTGAAGCCGCGCTGGCTGCCGTCGGAGGTCGGCGACGCGACCGACGGCGAGACCGAGGCGAGCTGAGGGGCGGTGGTCACCGTGGTGGTCGCGACCGGCGTCGGCGCAGGCGCCGGGGCCGGAGCGGGCGCAGGCGCTGGGGCGGGCGCCGCCGTGGGCGTGACCGACGCCGTCGGGGCGGGCGCGGGCGCGGAGCCATCCGTCTTGGAGATGAGCTGCACGCGGTCGAGCTCGAGGACCCCCGTGGACAACACGAAGCGGAAGCACACCTCCCCCTGCGTGGCCCCCGCCGGCACCGGCACTCGGCCTTCCATGTCGACCCAGCCGGCGGTGGGCTCGCGCACATTCTGCACCAGCGTGAACATCAGCCCCGGCGGCGACACCAGATTGCCCTTGGCGTCGCGAGTGCGGAGCTCCATGTTCATGCCCATCCAGGAGCCACCGCCCGGGGTGATCTCCGGCACCTTGAGCCGGGCGCGCATGAAGGCCTGGGGCCCCAGCGGCGCCGACTGCGTGCACATCAGCGCGTCGCCCGCCTGCCGCACGGTGAGCTTGGCGCCCTGGGCACCATCGCTCAAGGGCCCCGCCACGGCCTCCGCGTTGGCGCCGGGCGGCACGATGAAAAACATGCCCTCGGGCGCGCCGTTGAGGCCGCCACCGGCGTTGAGCTCCAACTCGCGAATGGTCCCCTGGAAGCCCGACTGCGCGAAGGCAAGACCGACCAGCAGGGCGATCATTCGATGTACCCGAGCTGACGAAGCAGCTCGGTCTGGTCGTCGGTGAGCTCCTTCGGCTTCTCCAGCGGGTACTTGGCCCCGATCTCCTTGCCCTTGGCAAATCGCGCGTCGGCGAGCGCCCGCAGCCGGGCCACGTCGGCCGGTCGCGACCCGGCGAGGTTGTTCTTCTCGCCGGGGTCGGCCTTCAGGTCGTAGAGCTTGTCGGCGCCATCACCGAGGATGGCCTTGAGCCCCGAGGGGTCGATGACCGCCCGCATATTGATGTACTCGCCGTACACGAAGTCAGCGTGCCCGGTGCCACCCGCCATGCTGGTGGCAAAGCTCTGTCCCATCCAGGCGGCGCCCTTCTTCACGCCCGCGAGGTCGGCGAGGGTGGGTGTCACGTCGATGATCTGCGCATAGCCCTTCATGTGTCCGGCCTTGATCCCCGGCCCGCGCATGACCACGGGCACGTGAATGTTCTCCTGGTACAGGTGACCATGGAAGATGTTCTGGTGCTCGTAGAAGGCCTCGCCGTGATCAGCCACCACCGCGATGATCGTGTTCTTGCCGATGCCCTGGGCGTCGAGCTCGCCGATGAGGCGACCAAACTGGCTGTCCCAGTACTCCACCTCGGCGTCGTAGAGCGCGCGGAGGTAGTTCCAGTCGTCGGGGCTCGGGCCGGTGCCCTTCTTCACCGCGTCTTCGATCTCCACGTGCGCACCAGAGAACGCGCCGCCGTAGCTGCCCTTGTATTTGGTATACCAGGGCTCGGGCGCCTTGTAGGGGCTGTGGGCGTCCATGAAGTGCATGTAAGCCATGAACGGCTTTCCTGATTTACCCTGCTCTTTCAGCCAGGGAAGCGCTGCGTCGTTGAGTTGCTGCGCCGAGTGGCCCCAGGCCTGGTCGGTGCCGCCTACGATCTCGAACTTGTCGAAACCCTGCGAGAAACCCCGTGAGCTGTCGATCACCGTGCTCTTGATGAAGGCGCCCGTGGTGTAGCCGCCCGCCTTGAAGGACTCGGCCAGCGTGTCGTGCAGGAGCGACATCGTGTCCATCTCCACGCGGTCTTTCACCTGGAAGCGCAGGGTGCGATGCGCCTGCGGGTCGACCCCGGTGAACAGCGAGGCCACGCTCGGCACCGTCCACGCGTTTTGCGAGATCACGTTGTCCCACACCACGCCGCTCGCCGCAAACTTATCAAGGTTTGGCGTGGTCTTACGCTTGGTGTAGCCGTAGGGGCCCAGCACGTCGGCCCGCTGGGCGTCGAGCAGGATCACAATCACGTTGGGCTTGGTGGCCGCCTCGGCGGGCGGGGCCTCGGCGAGACAGCCGCCAAGCAGGGCCAGGGCGGCGAGAGCGAACAGGCGCGGCATCGAGCAAACCTCGGGGGTCGATACGAGCCGCGACCGTACCCGGACCGGCGGGTCGCGGCAATCGCGTGGCCAACCCGAGGGGCCTTACTTGTAGTCCGAGGCCTCGAGCCCGAGCGCCTTCATGCGCGAGAACAAGGTGCGCCGCGTGATGCCAGCTGCGGCGGCGGTGTTGATGAGGTGACCGCGGTGTCGCGACAGGAGCTTGTGAAGGTACGCCCGCTCCACCTGCGTGGTCACGCGATCAGTGAGCTGCGGGAGCGTCACGTTGTCGTCGATGAACATGCCGGTGGGCTCGGCGTCGGCGGGGCCCTGGGCGCGGAGCTCTGGGGGCAGGTCTTCCACTCTGAGGTCGCGACCGTTGCTCTGGATCACCCAGCGCTCGCACAAGGCGCGCAACTGGCGCACGTTGCCCGGCCATCGATAACGAAGCACCGCCTCCATCGCCTCGGGCGTGATGGTGGGCGGCGGCATCTCGTACTCGCTCGCCGCGTCTTGCAGGAAGTGCTTGGTGAGGAGCGGAATGTCTTCCGGGCGCTCGCGCA
>SXGS01602278.1_pt1 | contig 23698 bp, 19 predicted proteins | sample 3174681 | NCBI WGS metagenome assembly SXGS01 (sample SAMN11356861, study PRJNA531348) | freshwater metagenome | isolation source: freshwater sample F1-80 | place: China: Fuxian Lake, Yuxi | collected 2017-12-25
AGGACGACGACGACGAGGAGGACGACGAGGACAGCGGCGAAGACGACGAGGACAGCGGCGAAGACGACGAGGACAGCGGCGAAGACGACGAGGACAGCGGCGAAGACGACGAGGATAGCGGCGAAGCGGACAGCGGCCTCGAAGAATAGCCCCCACTCACAACGGGGGGTGTTGACGGCGGGAACGGGCATCCGCTTCCCGCACGGATCAGAAAAAAGGAGACTTCGGTCTCCTTTTTTGTTTTGTGGTGATCGCTACCGTGACACACCGAGACGGTATGAGTCAGGGATGGAAGGCGTCTGAACCAGGCTCATCGTGCAAGTTGGTTCGTCCGGCGCGAACCGGAATTCGGTGGCGAGCGATGCACAACCCCGTCACGCTTTCCAGGTGCGGTGTTCACACGTCGGTATCGGTGCCATCGGTGTCGGTGCCATCGGTATCGGTGCCATCGGTATCGTCCGAGGTATCGGTGCTTTCGGTATCGTCCGAGGTATCGGGGTCGTCGGTTTCGCCCGGGTCTTCGGTATCGTCTAAGACATCGGAATCCTCGGAATCCTCGGAATCCTCGGAATCCTCCGAATCCTCGGAATCCTCGGAATCCTCCGAATCCTCGGAATCCTCGGAATCCTCGGAATCATCGGAATCACCGGTGTCTTCGTCATCAGAATCGTCGTTTGAAGTGCCTAGTTCCGAGTCTTCATCGTCAAGTAGGCCATTTTCGTTGGAATCGCGGTAGAGGAACGCCCCGGCCGTGAGCTGCGAGTCAAACGCTGCGAGCAGATCCGTATTTTCCTCGGCATTGATGCGTGCGACGCCCGCTTCGCCGACGATCGCTTGGTCGATCGGCAGATTTCCGAGCCAACTCATCAGATCGAACGAGAGAATCAGCGCGCTTTGTTGAGCATCGAGGCTGAACAACGCGTCATTCACATCGACCGTCGGTTCGGCTGCGCTGGTCAGCTCAAACGCTACGCCGTCGGCACGCTCGCCTGTGATCGACACAGTTGCATGGGTGTTGCCGTTGGTGCCCAACGAAACTGAAACTCCGCAGTAGTTCCCCGGTACGCTCGCAAATGTGAGAACACCGGAGGTCTCGAGAAGATCGACGGTCGCGTTGTAGGGCAAGTCCGATTGCTGAGCCCCGGCACAGTCCGCGAGCAGGCTTGCTCCTGAAAAACCGACTTGAGCGGCGGTGACCAGAATCGGTGCATCGCCGGTTTCCATGCCCACGATGGCAGGCGCGCTGGAGTGCCCTTGGATCGACCAACGGCCGGTCATCTCGGGATTTCCGGTTTCGGTGACGCCACCTGGGCCACGATTGCAACCGATCAAAGCTAACAGGAGGAAGGGGCGAATCATGATTTGTCCTCGTGAACCAGTTCGGACATGGGAAACAGTTGCATGTTCAATTGCACCACCCGCGATCCCTGCGCTTCACGTTCAGCCACCCAACCCACCAATTCCTTGCGAAACGCCTGGAGCTTTGACTTGAGCTCGCGAAAGGTGGCGTCATCCAACGCGAAGGTCAACGACGAGATATCTCGCTGTGGACCTCGCACCAAATCGAGCGATGCTGCAGCTCTTTCTAGCATGGCTTTGTGGTAGCGAACAATGTGTTGTCCTCGCGTCTCAGCCCCTGTGGTAATCACCGTGTCGCTGCGCACCAAGCGGCCATTCTCGTCTTGGGTGAGCATGCCAAGGGCAAGCAGGGTTTCGAGCGCTTCGGTGGCCTCATCCTCGGTGATTTTGGGGAGGAGCTGGCCAGCAATCCAAACAGGATCTGCGTGAAACTCCGGCAGGGCGGCGAGTTCTCGGACGACCGGAATGAACCAGCGCGCGTGGTAGGCGGCTTCCGCCTCTTGGAGGCGATGCCCAAGGTGATAGCTTCGGTTGATCGCCAATCGTTCTTGGGCTTGTGCGCGTTCAACGTCTGTCTTCGCCCGGCCGAGGGCGGCGAGATCGCAGAAAAAGCGCGCGGCGTCGTCTTGTAGGCCGAAGACTTGGGCGTACCGAACGGCCATCTCAGCGGTGAGGTCGCGTTCGCCATCGATGATCCGCTTGAGGTGGTTGGGGGACTGCAGGTCCGCTTTTCGCGCGAACGCTCGGTACGAGAAACCGCGAACGTGGTTTTTCCGGTATTCGTAGAGGTCTTTCAAGAACTCTCGAACTTCGCTGTATGCGAAAACATCCGGGGCCAACGGGCGGCTCACGTTTTCCTCCCCACTGCGTTGGAAGCGCAAAAACCCATGAACTTATCTTGGCGGTTGGCCGCTCCCACGACCACCAGTGCGGATCGGAAGTGTATCCGCCTGGGATACGCACTAGTAAAGGGGTTGACTACTTGCACGGCACGTCTTCGGGCTCGCAAGGAGTGCAGCCGCTCGCCAACGGGAGGAAGGGAAGGGTTTTCATGGTTCTTTCCTGTGAACGATTGTACGCTGCGGTGTGCGACTCCGATCTCAGTTTTTGGGGGAAAGGTGAGAGTGTTTTGCCTTTGGGCGTTGAGCGCATGTGTTGGAGCGGAGGTTCCGGCGACTCCGGTGCCGGAGACGATTGCGGCGTCCGTTCCATGCGATCAAATTTCGCGCTTGGACTGCTTGAATACGGACCATTGCACGCTGCATTCCACCGGACCGGGCGGCTATGAGTGCCTTCCCGATGTCGGGGTTTGTGAGGTAGGGATTCGGCAGGAGGACAAAGCGGCTTGCCAAGCCAACTTGAGTTGCACCTGGGTGGATGCCAACTGTTTTTGTCCATTCCCGGGGTATGGCCAAACCAAGGTGCCCGATCGCGGCGAATCCGGCGGCGCTTGCGCTTGCGGTGGCGGACCTCCGGCGATGTGCGTTCCCAAGTAGCCGACCGCCGCACACTCGCCCGGCGGTTAGGCGGCGGGAGGGTCGTTTTGGAGGTCCTCTAGGAGGCGGATCTGAATTTCCTGAAGTTCCACCAGTTCTTCCCATTGGTGATGCAAGAGGTGATCGACCTTTTCGTGAAGGCTGGCGACCTCGATTTCGACCTTGAGATTGACCCGAAAGTCCTGATCGGCCTGTCGGCGATCTCTCGCTGAAACTCGGTTTTGAGCCATCATGAGGATGGGGGCTTGGAAGGCCGCGACGCAGGAAAGGACGAGATTGAGCAGGATGAAGGGGTACGGATCCCAGCCTCGGGTGGCGCCTGCGACCACATTCGCGGCGATCCAGGCCAACAAGAGTACGGTCATTGTGCCCACAAACCGCCAGGATCCGCCGATGCTTGCGACCTTGTCCGCGGCGCGATCTCCGAAAGTCGCCGTTCTCTGGAACTCTTCGTCGATGTTCGCGGCGATGGCCACGTGGCTGTGCGCCTGTTCGGCGATCTCCGCTTCGAGTTTCGAGAGCGTGCCGCGATCGGCCTCCAACCTTTGTAAGGTGTAGGCGGTTCGTTCGACGAGAAGGCAGCGGCTGCAGATCTCGTCCGCGTGGGCGTGTCGCCGATGAATGAAGTCCACCAGTTCGTTTCGAAGGGCGGTGGTTGGAATGAGACGGCGGTGTTTCGGCCGGGTTTGGCAGACGCCGCACACAGTGGTGGAGGAAGCGGTGGTCATGGAGTTCCTCAGCGGGCAATTAGTCAAGCACTTGACTTTATGGTCGCACTACCCCCAAACCGCAACCTGGGTAGATCCGATGGTTCGCGCCAGGAAGGGCGTAACCCTGCAGCAACAATCGTCTTGGGCCGTCGCTGAAATTTGCCGCACTTCCGTGGATCAGAAACGGACCAAATAGGAGTACATCTCCAGGTTCGAGCACGGGATCGATGGCGTCTGAGGGGTTGAACCGATCCGCGGGTAGGGCGCCGGTGTTCGGGTCGGCGACAAATCCGCCCCGATGCGAACCGGGGATCACTTTCAAACCGCCATTTTTCGCGCCCATGGGGTCGACGGCGAGGGCGAGCTGCACAAAGCTGCCGCGCCCGTCCACATCCGTCCACAGTTCTGAGCCATAACGTCGGTTGGAGGCGTCTTGATGCCAGGCGAAGTCCACGCCATCGCCCGGGAGTTTAAAGTGCGCCTGTTGGATCAGCTGAACGAGCGGGCCAGGTCCTAAGACAATTTTCGCAAGATCGACAAAACGAGGATCGCCGCCGAGCTCCGCGAGGGTGCGGTTGGCGCCGCCGCACCAAACCACACGGTGAAGCTTGAAGGGTTCCGCTTCCACGACGAACCGCGCCTGGCCCACGTCCGCGGTGGCGGGGAGGGTGCGAGCGATGGCGATCAGCTCGTCAAAAGCGGCGGAGATCCGTGAAATTTCCTGGGGTGGAATCGCGCCGCGGACGATCGCGTAGCCGTCCCGCTCGAAGGCCGCTCGGAGGTCGGTGGGGGGTGCCATTGGCACAATCTGTCACAAAACCGAGGTCTGCGACAGATACCTGAGCGGTGTCGGGAGGGAAATTCCATGCCATCGTTCAAATGGACTGTTGCAAGTATTCTTTTTGCTGCCGGGCTCTGCACGAGTGTCCCCGCATTCGCCGAAAGCGGCAAATACAATCTGCACCTGAAGCTCGCGGGATCGCTGCCACCGGGACCGAGCCTCGAAGCTGGGTTTGACTGGCAGTTCAAGCGCGGCATCGCGGTGGACGTGCTGGTAAGTGGGGGGTATTCCTCGGAAACTGGGCCGATGGGCCAAGTGACCGGCGGGATGCGGTTCCGGTTTGCGGACGACTACTCCGGCTATTCAAATGAACCTGGAGGTTCAGCAAAGGGCAACTTCTATCTCGCTCCCCACGCCGGGGTATTGATTGCTGCCTTAGGAGCTGGGCTGACCACGGATGTGGAGGTCGGATATGAGTGGTCGGTCGCAAAACCAGTTCAGATCGGCCTGTTTGCGCGACCTGGGGTCATCGTCTCCAGTTTTGTGGCGCCCTATGCCTTTGTCGGTGTTCAGGCGTCCATCGAATTTGAGCCGATTCGACCTGGCGATGCGGACCGCGACCGAGTGGTGGACCTGCGCGATCGGTGTCCCGACACGCCGCTTGGCGTCGACGTCGATGGCCGAGGATGTCCGGTGATACCAAAACAACTGGTGCTTGAAGGTGTGTTGTTTGAGTATGGGAGCACGGCAATCGTGCCGGGCTCGGAGGAGGCCCTCCAGCGAGCACGCCGAATCTTGCTCGACAATCCAACGGTAAAGGTCGAAATTGCAGGTCACACGGACAACACCGGCGACGCCGCGTTCAACCTGGCGTTGTCGCGGGATCGCGCCCAAGCGGTGGCCGATTGGCTGGTCGGCCACGGCGTGGATCCGCATCAATTGACGGTTGCCGGCTACGGCTCGGACCAACCGGTGGCCTCCAATGCGACGGAGGAAGGCCGACAACAGAATCGCCGGATCGAATTCAAACGGCGGGAGCCTTAAGCGGTTATGGTCATGTCGCTTTACTTTCTGGAGAGCGAATGTCCATCCCAGATCGGGGGTTACAAACCTACTTCCTGGTGAATCAGCGCCGAGTTCCATCCATCTTGTATGGAACCGCATGGAAAGAGGATGCGACCGCCCGGTGCGTGACCGATGCTTTGAAAGCGGGGTTTCGTGGGATCGACACTGCAAACCAGCGAAAGCACTACTTTGAGGAGGGGATTCGCGGTCCGATCACCGACTTCATGCACCACTTGGGCGAACCCTTGTTCCTGCAAACCAAGTTCACCTACCCACGCGGGCAGGATCATCGGCTTCCCTACTCGCCGAGCGCGGACGCGCGAACTCAGGTCCGGCAGTCGTTTGAGAGTTCGCTCCTTCATTTGGGAGTTTCGCATATCGATTCCCTGCTCCTGCATGGTCCGGAGTACGGGGAGGGCCTGAGCACCACCGACTGGGTGGTGTGGCGGGCGATGGAGGAGTTGCATTCGGAACAAAGGGTGGATTTTGTCGGCATCAGCAACGCTTCCGCAGCGCAACTTGAGTTGCTGGTGCGTGGTGCGGAGGTTCGTCCTACCTTTGTACAGAACCGTTGTTATGCCAGCGCGGGGTGGGATGAGGCGGTTCGCGCCGTGTGCCGTGAGCATGGCATCGTTTACCAAGGGTTTTCCTTGCTGACGGCCAATCGACAGGTGTGGAACTCGACCGCCGTTGCGGCGATCGCCGAGCGTCGGGCGCGGACCCCAGCGCAGATTGTGCTGCGGTTTGCGCAGCATTTGGGGATTCTCCCGATCACAGGAACGACCGATCCCGTGCACATGCGGGAGGATCTGCAGGGTTTTGAGTTCCGCTTGTCCGCGGACGAATGTGAAACGCTGGCTCGCCTGGCATAGCCGATAGCCAAGAACTTTACTATCTATCCGCCGGATCTGCGGAGGGTTTCCACTCGGGGTCGATCTGAACTGCTCCGCCTTCGACGCGCATTCCCGTGCGCTGGCGCGCTTCAGCCAAGACCCTTGAAATCGGAAGGTCCATGGATTCAAGGGACCAACGTCGAATTCCCTTGACGGACCCTCCATAGAGCACCCGCTGATCCGGTGAGAATGCCAACGAAGAGAATCCTAACCCTCGTTCTTCGACAAATTGCAGCAGGGTTTTCCCGCTCCCGGTGTCGATGAGGGTGACCATTCCATCGGAGGTACCGACCGCGAGCCAACGCCCGTCGGGTGACCAGCAGGTCGCGAGTGGTTCGCCGTTGAGGTTCCATCGCGAAAGCTGCTTACCGGTGGATTTGTCCATGATCACGAGCCCACCTTCAAAGGCGACGGCGAGTGTTTGTTGGGACGGCGACAGCGCGAGCTCCAGAGGGGCTCCTAAATCCGCCTCAAAACGTAAGATCGTCTGCCGGTTGAGGTGCTCGTCGAACACGTGGACGCCGACCGAGCCTTCGGCGATCCACACCCGCTCGCCGTCGGTTGCGAGCGCCTCGACATGGTTGTTTTCTACGGAGCCGATCCTTTCGCCGGTTTGGAGGTCGAAGGTTCCAAGCTGACCGCCGGCCGCCAGCACCACCACCCGGTTGCCGCCGACCGCCACGGTGTGAACGGGCGACTCCAGATCCACCTGCCAGAGGGGTTCCAGGTCGTCGCTGTAGTGCGTCAGCAAGCCCTGGGCGTCACCCACGACGATTGGAGGGCCATCGATGTCCCGAAAGCGAGAGCGGGTGTCCGCTTGCTTTGCAATTTCGCCAGTCGAAGCATCTAAAAGTGCTAGGCCTCCCTCATCACTGGCGACCGCGAGACGGCCGTTGGCCAGCAAGATCGGGCCGCGATGCCAGCCGCTCAACGGTTGTTGCAGGAAGTCCGCCCCGCTCCAATCCCAGGCGCTGAGCATCCCATCCGCCTCCGAAACCAGAATTTGGTCGCCGGCGAATGCCACATCGTCCACATTGGAACCGCGGGTTGGTACGATGCCCAACGGGCGGCCGTCGGTGGTCCATAGCCGAACGCTTCCGTCACCGGCGGCCCCTACGATCCCGCGTTTCCCGACGTCGAAATTCTGGATCGGCGAGGTGTGACCGGTAAGGGGGGTATGGGTGCGCCAATCGGCCGACCACCGTTCGAGGACGGTGCTCGCCGCCTCCATGGTGACGAAGGTTCCGTCTCTTTGTATGCGAATTTTCCGCGCTCGCGGGGGCTCGACATCCAGGGTCGCCACCAGTTTTCCCTCGTCGTTCCATGCTTGGATGCCGTCCGCGGAGACCGTCCAGAGTTTTTCGGCGTCGAGACTCAAGACATGGGATCGGAGTTCGTCGACAAACCGCAGGCGCTCGGGAAGTCCAGCATGTTCCATCCACGCCATGGCGCGGGAAGAAGACATCAGCTGGCCATTTCGAAACTGCACCAAAGCGCTCTTCTGGGCTCCGGGCCATTCGATCTTTCGGAGCTCCACGCCTTGATCGTCGTAAATGCGAAAGCCCTCTGGATCGCCGATCGCTAGCGTTCCATCCTGAAGCCAAAAAGCACGTTTTCCTTCTCCGGGCAGCGCGATTTCTCGTTCACCCGAGGGGCCCATCACCATGAGCCGTTGGTGGTCTACGCAGGCCACCTTGCTGAAACCATCGGATTCCAGAACGGGACATCGAAAGTGGCGTCGCCACCCAAGGGATGCTTGTGAACCACTTCGGGCTTGCACGATCAGGCCGCGGGCGGCGGGAGTGTCCTCCAGGACCATCGATTCGGCAGCAAGAATCTCGCATCGGCTTCGATCATTGGCCTGACAGGAGGTTTCGGCATCGCGGCGCAGCGAGGTCGCTAGGCCGACGCGCAACTGATCGGCGTACACGGCCGTTTCTGCGCGTGCATCTTCGGCGTGATCCCGCTCTTGTCGGATTCGGTGGATACTAAACCCACCGATGCCCCCTGCAATGCCGATCATCGCCGCTGCGGTGATCCACCGGCCGCGGTGCTGGCGCAGGGTGCGCCGGAGCAACTCGCCGAAGGAATAGCGATACACTCCGACCAAGGCGCCGTCTTGCCACGACACGAGATCGGCAACCATACCCGCGGCGTCGGGATATCGGTCCTTGGGATCGAACGCCATCGCTTTGTCGGCGATCGCGCAGAGCTCTTTCGGGACGTCCGTGAGGCTTGTGGCTCGGCGCACTTCGCCGCGGGCCACCCGCTCCATGACCGTCGGCACGGGCAGGCCCTTCGGAAGAGGGCGCTCCCCAGCCAACAGTTCAAATAGAATCACTCCGAGGCTCCAGACGTCGGTGCGGGCGTCGAGGAGTTCGGTTTCGCCGCGGGCTTGCTCGGGGCTCATGTACGCGGGGGTGCCGATGCTGATCCCGGCGGCGGTCAAAAGATCGGAGCCGCTGGCTTCCGCGGTCGACGTGTCAGCGATGAGCTCGGTTTGTCCGCCCCTTCTGGCGAGCCCCCAATCAATGAGTACGGTCTCACCGAACGGCCCGACCATGATGTTGGACGGTTTGACGTCCCGATGTACGAGTCCGCGCGCGTGGGCGTAGGCGAGAGTCTGCGCTACCGCGATAATGTGCGGCATCAACGCGAGCCTTCCGGCGAGGCCGGTGGCTTCGCGCAGGGCGGTCTTCAGGTCCTTGCCCTGTATTCGACGCATGGTGTAGTATGGACGACCGTTTTCGCCGATGCCCAGATCGTAGACGGGGGCCACGCCGGGGTGCTCCAAGGCGGCGGTGACCCGGGCTTCGCGCAGAAATCGTGCGCGGTCAATGGGTGAAGACTCGCGAAGGAGTTCCTTTTTGGCGACATGTCGCCCGAGAACGCGATCCGCGACAGCGGTCACTTTCCCCAGAGCGCCTTGCCCGATCGGCTGATCCTCGGTGTACCGACCGGACATTTCCGTAGGAAGGACCTCTGCAACGGCCTCCTCCAGCCACTTTCGATTGGCGGCGGGATCTGGCGTGTGTTGTGCAGTTACCACCAAGGTATCCGTGGTAGAGCGCGGATCTCGGTTTGGCGGCGGTTCGGGCGAGGACATGGCGCAGTCTACAACGTTTGTTTCCGAATTTACCATGGGGCGACTCGGCCTTCGGCCGACCGCGTGCTTTCGGGGTTCCGTCGCGCATTTCGCGCGACCGCCTACGGCGCCCTGCCGCCCGCTGTCGCAAATGGTAAAGCACTTTACGATTTGAGGTTCTGGCGGCTTTTGGCGATCGGAATACGTCGGCGTGGAGAACGGAGTTTTCGTGAAACGTGTACCCGTTGCGCCGCCCCCACCCCCGCCCGGGGCTGACCGCCCAAAGGCGAAGACCCCGACGGCCGTTCAGCGGGAGATCGCCCCGACGGATCCCTTCGCTCCGCCGCGGGAGACCCCGCGCGCGCCTAAGCCTCGCGCAACGCCGGTTCCAACCGTGCGGGCCTCCGATACCCCCCATCTTGCAAGTCGCGGCGATCGGTTCTTCGCAGCGTGGATCGACGGGGTGGTGGCGTTCGTCGGGGCGTTGCCGGGGGGGCTCGGAGTGCTGCTCACGGACGGGATTCTTGAGAATCTATCGTTGATTGTGGCTTTGCTGGGCATGTTGGCCGCGTCCGCCTACCAATGGCGGTTGTTGGCGAACACCGGGCAATCGGTCGGTAAGCAGATGCGGGGCATTCGTGTGGAGCGGATCGATGGATCTCCACCGAGTTTCTGGAATATGGTGGTGCTGAGGGTGTGGATTCCTGGGGCGTTGCAGAGCATCCCCGGGGCGGCAATTTTGTCGACGATCGATGTGTTGTTCATTTTCTCGGCGGATTGCCGTTGCTTGCACGATCATTTGGCCGGCACCCGGGTGGTGGAGGCCTAACCGCCTATTGGCCGGGGTTCGGTGGTTCCACCCATTCTAGGCCCAATGCCCCCGGGTGAACGAGCAGGTGGCCTTTGGCGCCGGCGATGCGGTCGCCTTCACGAAAGTTGGAGCGAATCAGCGTCAGTGTGCCGGGGGGCTCTCGCCCATCGATGAACTCCTCATACGCGGGTCCTTTGTGGGGTGACACCCGGTGAAGAAAGGTGACTTCCACACGAACGCCTGGGCTGTGATCGAGGGCGACATTCACGGTTCCGGCGGTCTGCCAAGCGAGGATCGGAACCCCAAAAGAGGCGAAAATCAAAGATAGTGCGGGATGGTGGCGGTATGCCAACGCCCAGGCGAGCGGTCCGAGGAGCGCCGCCCAGGCCAAGGCGAACGGAATCGCCCACAGCAAACGGAGCCAGATCCCGGTAAATTCATGTGGGGGAAGGCGGTCAGTGGCGATCGACATTCCGAGCTGCGGCCCGTAAATCAGCAGGATCAGCGTCGCACCGATGCGGATCCATCCCCAAATGCCAAGTGGGTTTTCTGGCATGCGGCATTGTGGCACATCAGGGTCGAAGCGTCCATCTCAGGGAGGGGGGCGCTGGTACATCAAAAACGCTGAAATTCAGAGTTTTTTGATGTACCACTTGTGTCACTCGGCGGTGCCGTCGCAGTCTTCGTCGGTGCTATTGCCTAAAACCTCGAACTGACCTGGACTCACATTGGCGTTGGCGTCGTTGCAGTCGCCACCGAGCTCGTTGAAGCCGTCGCCATCGTCGTCGCCAAGGGAGGTGCCTTCGTCGACGTTGAGATCGCAGTCGTCATCGATGCCGTTTGCCGCTTCCACGGCGGAAGGATGGATGGCACTGACCTGATCATCGCAGTCGCCTTGGCCCTCGCTGTAGCCGTCTTGGTCGTCGTCGTACGCGGTGGTTCCCTCATCCAAAAGGGAATCACAATCTTGATCCTGACCATCGGCGACTTCGGGGGCGCCCGGGTGGACCTGTGCATCGAGGTCGTCGCAATCTCCTCCGTCCACCGAATACCCATCGCCGTCCTGATCGTTGGTGCCCAGATCGATGGTGCCATCGCAATCATCGTCAATGCCGTTTTCAAGCACTTCCGGAGCGGTTTCCGCCACCAGCGGATCGGCGTCATTGCAGTCGCCTTCGTCTTCCGAGGCGCCGTCACCATCATCGTCGAACGCCGAGGTTCCCTCGTCGGCTGTGCCATCGCAGTCCTGATCGAAGCCGTCGGCAATCTCCGGAGCGCCGGAATGAATACTTAGATCCTCGTCATCGCAGTCGCCGGCGCAGGTGGTGTACCCGTCTTCGTCCTGATCGTAGGCCGAGGGCAGGCCGTTTTCGCAGTCATTCCCACGCAGAGTGACCGGAGGTACCGACAAATCGCCGGTCAGATCCAGGGTAGCGGTGGCCTCGCGCGTGGCAGCGTCCGTCGCGGTGAACCGGATCTCCACTTCGACGGATTCACCGGCGGGAACCTCCAGTGGAAGTGCAGAAACTACCGAGAATTCCGCCGAGGAAAAGGCGATGCCATCCACGGAAAAATTGGCGGTGCCATCGTTCACCACGGTGATCGCGTCGTTTGCAGACTCGCTTGGAGCCACTGGCCCAAAATCAATGGACGCGGGCCACACTTCCGCGGATCCGAGCAAGCCGCGGCCGCCCGCTTCAAATCTGAGTTCGGTGGTGACGTCCTCGGAAACGAAGTTTCCAGAGGTAAAGTTCCATCCCTCGGCCGTGGGGGCGTATTGCACCAAGACTTCCGTCGTGGTGTCCGGGTCAACGGTGATCGGGAAAGCGTCCACCACCGAAAAAATACCGGAAGAATCGTCTAATTCTAGACCCGTCACTTCGATCGCGGTCCCGGATTCATGCTTCAAGGTCACCGGAAGCTGCACGGCATCTCCGATCACCACTTCGCCAAAGTCCACGACGGAAGTCTGTACCGAAAGCGACTTCCGGATTTCGCCGATGTCGTTTTCGCTTTGGCAACCGGCCGAAAGGGCGACCGCCGACCAGGGCAGCCACCGGCGCCGCCGCAGGAACACCACCGAGGCGCCGAGGATCCACCATGCGCCACCGAAGGTGGAGCTTTGGCAGCCACAATTCTTCGGTTCGGCTTCTTCCAGGCCCAGGCCGCAGGGGTCGTCGACCACCCCATTGCAGTCGTTGTCGATGCCGTCGCACACCTCGGGCACGTCGGGAGATGCCCAGCCGTTGCTGTCGTCGCAATCGCCCTCTTCGGCCGTCCAGCCGTCGCCGTCGAGATCGGACAAGCCCTCGTCGACCTCGCCATCGCAGTCGTCGTCTACGCCATTGCTTGCCTCGGTTTGGCCAGGAGCAACGGTGTCATTGGCGTCGTCGCAATCGCCTGCATCTTCGGTCCATCCGTCGCCATCGTCGTCAAACGCGGGGCCGCCCTCGTCCACATCGCCGTCGCAATCGTCATCGCGGCCGTGTTCGGGATCTTCCGCGGCGCCGATGTCGATGGTGTCGTCTTCGTCGTTGCAGTCACCGTCGTTTTCGCTGTGGCCGTCGCCGTCGTCATCGTAGGCATCGGTGCCTTCGTCCACGATTCCGTCGCAGTCCTCGTCCACCCCGTCGGCGGTCTCAGCTGCCCCTGGATGAACGTCTGGATCCGAGTTGTCGCAGTCGCCGCCGGCCACAGTGTATCCGTCGCCGTCTGGATCGTAGACGCCGTCGTCGACCTGGCCATCGCAATCGTCGTCCACGCCATTATCAGCGATCTCCGTTGCGTTCGGATGGACGACGCTCTGCTCGTCGTTGCAGTCGCCTTCGTCTTCGGAGAATCCGTCCCCGTCATCGTCGTAGCAAGCGGTTTCTTCGTCGACGATCCCGTCGCAGTCCTGATCGACCTGATCGCAGACCTCCACGGCACCCGGGCCAATGTCGGCATCGGCGTCGTCGCAATCCCCGCCTTCTTCGGTGCTTCCGTCGTCGTCATCGTCGTAGGCGTCGGTGGTTTCATCGACGACCCCGTCGCAATCGTCGTCGGCACCGTTCTGCAATTCGGGGGCACCCGGGTGAATGTCGGCCCAGCCATCGGCGCAATCGGGGCCTGCAACGTCCGATCCTACGTAACCGTCGCCGTCCACATCCACCCAATCGCCGCCGATGCAATCTTGATCGATGCCGTCGTACGGAATTTCCGGTGCGCCGGGATGAACCGTGGCGGAACCATCGTTGCAATCGGCGGAATTTGCGACATGGTTCGCCGGCATGTCGCATGAATCTTCGCTGTTTGCGGGGTCCCCATAAGAGTCGGCGTCGGCATCGGCGTACCAGGAAACCGCATCGACGGCATTTTCATCGGTGGACCCGTCGCAGTCGTCGTCGAGATCGTTGCATACTTCCGATGCACCTGGATGAATCGCCTGCACATTGTCGTTGCAGTCGTCGTCGTTTGCGACGTAGGTTGCTGGTGGATCGCAGGCTACCGCGGTGTCCGCGGGATCGCCATAGGTGTCAGAATCTCCGTCGCCGTACCAGGTGGTTCCGCCCAAAGCGCCGGATTCGTCGATGGTTCCGTCGCAGTCGTCGTCAAGATCGTTGCAGTATTCTTGGGCGCCGGGATGGATCGCAAACACAGAATCGTTGCAGTCCCCGGACTGTGCAACGTACCCATTGGGCTGCAGACAAAGGTTGGAAGTCTGGTTGGACAGGCCATAGGCGTCGGCGTCCGCATCGCGGTACCAGGTGGTGGAGCCGGTGGCGCCCTCGTCGACCGCGAGGTCGCAATCGTTGTCGATGCCGTCGCAAAGCTCGGTTGCGCCCGGGTGGGTGCTCTGCACATTGTCGTTGCAGTCGTCGTCGTTGCCGACATAGTTTTGGGGTGGATCGCAAGCGACGGCGGTGTCGGTGGGGTCCCCATAGGCGTCGGAGTCGCCGTCGCCATACCAGGTGGTTCCACCCAAAGCGCCGGATTCGTCGATGGTTCCGTCGCAGTCGTCGTCGAGATCGTTGCAGTATTCTTGGGCGCCGGGATGGATCGCAAACACAGAATCGTTGCAGTCGCCCGCCTGTGCAACGTACCCCGTGGGCTGGATGCAGAGGTTGGAAGTCTGGCTCGAACGTCCATAAGCGTCGGCATCCGCATCGCGGTACCAGGTGGTGGGGCCGGTGGCGCCTTCGTCGACCGCGAGGTCGCAATCGTTGTCGATGCCGTCGCAAAGCTCGGTTGCACCGGGGTGAATGTTCGCCTTGGAATCATTGCAGTCGTCGCCAATCGCAACTGCATTTCCTACCGGGTCACAGGAAGTGCTACCCATATTGGGGTTTCCATGGAGATCCCCGTCCGAATCGATGTGCCAATCGGTCGCGTCGACGGCGTCGGCTTCATCGACGGTGCCATCGCAATCGTCGTCGATCTCATTGCAATATTCGTCGGCGCCGGGAAAGACGTCCGGATCGGTGTCGTCACAATCGTTGCCGCCGCAGGAGGCTTTGTCGAAGCCGTCGCTGTCCGCGTCGCACCCGCACACGGGGTCGGAAGCGCAGTCTGTATCTTCACAATCGACATCGCCGTCGAGATCGTCATCGGCGCCATTGTCGCAGTCTTCATTGCAGCCTGTGCTTGCGGATACATCGAACGACAGCGTATAGTGCTCGGTTCCATTGCACTTTCCGGGGCCGGCCGCTCCGTAGCCGTATCCCTCGACGACCACATAGTAGGTTTCGCCTTCGGTGCAGGTGAAGGCTAGGCCGTCATTCGTGGTTTTATTCCAGGTCGAACCAGCCTCACAGCCATTGCTGGGGTCGCAGCTATTGTCCAGGATGTACATGTCGAAATCGCAGGTCATACCTGTGACATCCATGTCCACGGTACCTGAGACTTGGCAGGTGAAGGAATAGACGTCCTCCATCCCATTTTGGGAGAGTGGCTTGTAAGGCGATCCGCATTCATAGCAGTCATCGGTGGAGCACAGGCCGCCAAGATCGCTGACGTCGTTGCCGGTCATGGTGCCGGTGATCGTCGATGAGCAGGTGAGCTCCTCGAGGATGGGTTCGCCGGAGGGGCAGTCGGACGCCATGGCCGGACGAACGCCGAATCCCAATCCAACCAGGCCGGTGAGCAGCTTTTTCCAAGAAAACATCATTCATCCAAGCAAGCCGCGCGAGATACCGGCGATTCCGGTCGGCGTCATTTACAAATGATGAAGATTGGAGATACCGTCGTTAGAGTGGGAGTAATTATCGTATCCGGGTTTTTGGATACGAAAAGGTCAAGGGGTTGACCATTTCGAAATCAGTGGGTGCTGTTCGCCAGGATCACCAACCAGAAATCCGCGGCCAATAGCGCCAATGCAAGTCCGGCGTGGGCGGCGACCGGGGAGGGGGTTCGTTCAGGGGCGAGCGTCTCGTCCGGGTACATGCTTCGCAAAGCGATCGCCAGAAAAATGGCATACCAAGAGCATAAAAGCGCCCCTGAAACCCCCAAACCTAGCTGGGTGGGATCGGAGAGATTGCTCATGGTGTACACCAGTTGGAAGATCACCCCGAGAATGCCGGACGCAAGCGCCCCATTGGCGAGGTAAGGCAGATGGCCGCGGTGCAGTTCGCGGGAGAAGCCCGTGACAAATACCACACCTGCGGAAATGACCAGCACCCCAGGCAGATTCGTCAGCGCTCGCAGGGGAATCCCGTCGGACAACCAACCGAAGAGTGTAGCTGCGATCGCGAGGAACAAAGGGGCGATCCATCGAACGGGGGAGCGAACGTCCGTGGCCGTCACCCGCTTCAGCAGCAGCGCTTCGAATCCAAGTCCGAGCGTAAGGTAGCCGAGAAAGCCGTACACCAGGGCGATGAACGAGGTTGCGATCCCGACACCCAGTTGGCTGGGATCCTGGAACGAAAACGCCGAGGTGAGCAGACCGGCAAAGGAGGCCAGCAATCCAGCGTTGAGGAAACTTCTGCCGACGCGACGAAACACGTCGAGATCGGCACCTTTTCCTTGTACGGCGTCGGAGTAGGCTTCGAGAACGCGGAGGGCGGGGGTGCCCAGCCAGGTGAGTCCAATCGCTAGGCCGAACACCATCAAAAAAGCGTCGGGCATCAGCAGCTGATTGAAGTGCACGCCGCCGAGGATCGCACCAAGCACCATCATGCCGAGTCCCATAGCAGTTCCCATGAGCATTCTCATGACCACCCTCCGATCAAAATAGTGGGATGCCGTATTTTTCAACTTTGCATACTTGCTCGATCCGTACAGTTTCGAATACTCTGCAATCAATTCTTCCGGTGGGCCGAACGTCTGACAGGCTCGCGCAAAGGCCGTCTCCTGGCTGTGTCCGGCCGACATCAAATCATCGATTTCATCGCGCAGGTGAGACTCCACCTCATCGAGGCAACCTCGACTCACCAGCTGTTTGTCGTCAAGCAACCAGAGGAATTTTCGAAGTTCTGTTTCGAGATCAAACAAAGAGGGTGCCGCGGCTCGCCGTGAGGGTCGCATTCGCCGCATCCCATTCTTCCAACTGCGATTTTAGCCGAGTGAGGCCGTCGGGATGAATCTTGTAGTACTTTCGCTTGCGACCGGTCTCAGACTCCTGCCAAAAAGAGGTGATAAACCCCTGGCTTTCGAGACGGTGGAGGACGGGGTACAGCATCCCCTCGGTCCAAGTGACCCTTCCGCCGGACAGCCCCTGTACTTCTTTGATCAGGGCGTATCCATAGCTCTCCTTCCGCGAAAGGATAGAGAGCAAGAGGGGTTCTGCGGTGGCGGCGATCAGGTCTTTGCTCAAGGTCACGGCGGCTCCAGAACCCTAGCACTCCGATGCCTCGGAGCACTAGGTATGGGTACGATACCTTGAGGTTCGAGGTATGCCAAGTGCGCGATTTCACGCATTCTGGTTGCGTGATTTCACACATGCCGAACACGGATGTCGGTTGAAAGAGAGTTTTTCGTTGGCACGGGATCTGCCTTAGGGGCCGTGCGAGGTTGTCATGTGGTTTTTATTTTCGATGTTGGCCTGTACGGTGGAGACGAATGTAGAGCCGGTCCCCGATGACACGGAAGTCGAATGCAACGGCTTCATTCGCGGGACGTACCCCGAAAATGGCGCGTATGACGCCTACTACCGCACCCGGGTCGAGTTCTATCTGTCCGAGCCGCTGGCTGAGGCCAACGTCATTGGGGATGTGGACGGAACCACGGAGCTTTTGGATGGCGGTCTGACGGTGCGGTTTACACCTGCGGTTCCGCTGGAGCCGGACAGCGACTACACCTTCGCTTTGGAGTTCTGTGGCGATGAGCCGTCGATCGATTTTCACACCTCCGCAACAGGACTCCCTCTGGAAGTGCCTGTCGAGGAGTTGACTCAACAAAGCTACGACATCGACCTTTTGGGGGCGGAGTTCGTCGAAGGCGATCTGCTGGGAACCCTGGTGGCTTGGCTGTACCGCGGCCATTTGTTGGCGGGTGTGGCGGAGGTGGGGGATGCCGGTTTGGAATGGCGCATCGCGACGGCGGCGACCGCCGGACCGGACGCGCAGGACGAGTGTGCAAGAACTTTGGAGCTTCCGGTTGGCGAGTTCCGTAGTCCATTCTTCTCGTTGCACGAGGACGAGATCGTGTTTGACGCCTACGACACCACCCTGCGAATGATGGATGTCTCGCTCGAAGGGGACTTTGTTCCTGATGCTTCGCGCCTAGATGGGGTGCGGTTCTCGGGGATGTTCGACGGCCGAGAGCTGTTGGAGCTGATCGGCGGCGACGATCTCGATGCGATGTGCGATCTGGGCGAGTTTGCGGACATGCCGTGCCAGCCCTGCCCAGATGATGCCGCTCCCTACTGCTTTTGGGTGGAAGTCGATCGGCTCTCGGCGGAAGCAGTGCCGGTGATCCTGCAAGAGGTCAGTGAAGTGCCGTTGGAATGCCAAAACCCGTAAGACGTGAGGCCTCGCGCAGCGTCCTACGGGCGTCGGCTAACGGCCCGCGACCAAGGGTACTCCGCCGTCGGCGGCGGAATTCACCGTGCGCTGTTCCGAAACCACGGTTTGACCGTTGGCAGTGGCAAACAGCTGGAGTACGACAGGGTAGGCGCCAGCAGGAATGGTGGTCGTAGGCTGGACTTCGCAGGACGCGGACGCCGGTGCGAAGGGGTACACCGAGTAATTGCAGCCGCTGCAGTCGATATTGGCGTTGACGGTCTGGTTGTAGTTCACGAACGTGATGCTCAAAACCACCGGATCAGCGGGTGGGGTGCCGAGCGGCGCCTCGCATCGTCCGGCAAAATCGTATGTCCGTTGGCATTTGATCGAGTCGCCTTCCATCCAGCATTGAGCCAAGGTTTCGGCGTGGGCGGCGGGAGCGAGAAGCGAAAACAACAGCGCGATCATGGGACCTCCGGTTCGCCGCAAAGGCAGCGAACCGGCGTATGTAGACATCGGATCGGCGTTTCGAGTGTACCGAATTGTCCCTATTCGCTGAGGCGCTGCACCGCGAGTTCGTTGAGATAGCACTCCAGGTCGGTGTAGCCTGCGGTGCAACCTGCCACTCCGTTGTTCGCGCGGTTGGCCAGAGTAAACGCGGAAGGGGAGGACACATTGGGATTTAGGGTGTGTGCGGTCTCCCAGGCGTCGGGCATGCCGTCTTTGTCGGTATCGGTCGGAACAGGTTTCGTTGGATTTACCGAAAGTCCATCGCCAAAGTTCTTTCCGCTGGTGCTGCTCCATGCCTTTGGTTTCGAATCGATCGGCATCGACAGGTAGGAAATCAACCGCCGGTCCATGGGATCGCGCGGGAAGGCTCCTGCATTGGTCTTCATGTAACTGACCAATCCGTCGGTGCTGGTGAGGGTGACTGCGGGGTAGGCGTGTGGAGATTGCAGAGAGGGCATATTCATTGCATAGGATTGCACGGTGGTGCCTCTCTGCAGTTTATTGCCGGATTGGTAGATTGTGTTCTGGACGGGATCCGTGAACGCATTCTCAAACATAGGGTTGTCAATGTTGTTTCGGCGTACCATGAAGTTGTTGCGCCAGTTGAGGGCCACAAAGAAATTGTCGCCATTCAATGCACAGTCGTTGCCTTCGTTGGTGCCCGTGCAACGGTTGTACCAGATTGGATCGCTCACATCCCACATCAGGTTGTTGGTCAGCTCCAACTCCAGTGTTCGACCGCTGCAATTGCTGCCGGGGGCGTCTTCGTTTTCTTCACAGGAGATTTCAGGGAGTCGTCCGTAAACGCCGTTCCACAGGTTGTGATGGAGGGTGATTCGATCCTGAACCAACGGATCGGCCGAATAGTTCAACAGAATTCCGCCCCAGCGAAAGTGTTCGCCGAGCGGCTCCGCAATGATCGAGTTTTGGATGGTGATGTCGTGCGATCGACTGATTTCCATGTTCTCGTCGAAGGAGTTGGCCAGAGACACATGGTCGACGATCCAATCGTGCGCGCCGCCGATACGCAGTCCGTCGGAGGTTCCTTTACGAAGCCGAACATGGCGCAGGATGACGTCGTTGCAGTCGTTCGGGTCGTAGACATTGTCGCAAATCAGGCCACCTTTAATGGTGACACCGCTGGGGGAAGTCTGGCCTGCAATGGTGACATCTCCGTGGGTCATGTACAATGGACCGGCGATGACGCCACTGACCCGAAACACAATCGTGCGCGGACCGGTCTTGTCGAGGCAGTTTTGAAGCGTTCCGGGCCCGGAATTGGTCAATTTGGTGACCAGACACACCGTGCCACCGCGGCCGCCGCTGGTGTAGGCCCCGAACCCCTCCGCTCCGGGGAAAGCGGGGATGGTTCCTCGTGCTTCCGAGCCCTCCGGCTGTGATTCCGCCAAGTATTCATTCGTTGCACAGGCGGAAAAAAACAACCACGCGACATTCTTCAGAACTTGAATTCCCATACGTGCCCCCTTGGTTTTTTTCGGACGCAGCTGTGCACCCCGAGCCAAAAGCGCCGGTCGTCGCGGGTCACTGGATCGTTCTACTCCAGAACTGAGCCCTGGATACATGGTGGGGGTTTCTTTTGCAGTTGCAAACAGCGGCGGGCCGTGCGATGGCGCATCCTCCGAGGCTGGCTGGAGGACGGCGATGAACCCTGAAAATGCGAACCGAGTCACCGCATTGCTGACTGCGTTGGTGATCTTCGATTTCATCCTGACGACCGTGGCTTTCTTCTTTCCGCAGCTATGGTTTGATGTGTTCCACGGCGTCGCGTATGTCGATCCACAGGGCTTTCTGCGCCGCTGCGGCGCTAATTGGGCCGCATTCCTATTGTTTCAAGCGATCGCTCTGTGGCGCTGGCGCCGAGAGCCGGACTGGTTGGCCGTGGTCGCCGGGGTGCGTCTCAGCGACATTTTCACCGACATGATGTACGCCAACGTCGCTCAAGATGTGACGTGGTTTGCGAGGTTGTCCCTGCCGGGGATGGGTCTCGTGAACCTCGCGATGGGCGTTTGGTTCTTGCGCCAGTACCGCCTGCTGGTCGCAGAGAAGGTCAAGTAGATTTACTATCGACGTGGAACCTCGGCTGGTATCGGGGCTTCGCCTGCCGGTGATCCGCATTCGTCGGGAGCTTCCACCCAGGTGACCTTGCCGTTCTCAAGCAGGCTGCCGTCCGCGGTGACGACCAGAGTGTGCTTTTCGCCGCCTGCTTCCAGATGCACCTGGTGTTTTGAGACCTTCCAACTGCCCATGTAGACGTACGCCTCTTCGCCGAGCAGATCGACCGAGGCGTTACCGCCGGACCGGAATTGGAGCAACTGACCGTTGAACCCTTGATACGGTGTGGAAAAAAACTGAGTATCGACGAGCATCGCCTCGATGCCGGCGTCCGTGGCCAAGGTTTCGCCGGTCAGCAGTCGGTAGCGAACCATGCCGTGCAGGCTGTTGAAGCTTGGCTCCAAAGGGAGCCGTCGTCCAATGTTTCGGTCGAGTGCGATCGCCCGGGTGAGGTGATCGAGCACGGCTGGACGGGTCGCGCCGTGTTCGCAGCGCAAGTTGGTGGCGACGTTAGCTAGCGCCACCGCCAGAGTGTAATGGATCTCCGCGGATTTTTCGTCCATGCCGAGCGCAGCGCGCAGAAACGGAACCGCGGCTTCGGGGCGATGCCCCTCCAGGCAGGCGCGGCCGGCTTCGAGAAGTTGTGGGGCTTCCAAGACGACATCCAGGGTCAGGATCGTGGGATCGCAGGCGGGGGCGGCTTCAGCGATCATCGGCATCCACAGCGCATAAAACAGAGTCTGCATTGCGGCCCCCGGCGAAGTATACGCGGGAACGGCCATCGTTCGCAACGGCGCTCTAGTGGGGCAACGGCGGATTGGGAGGGATGTCCGCCGAGGACTCATCCCAGATCAACACGGTGAAGTCCACCCTGCGCACCGCTCCCGAGGTGACGGCTTCTCCGGATCCGAGCGCTTGCAGGCGATCTCTGTCGATGTGCCGCGCTTCGAGTGCGGCGATGATCGCCTCGGCACGTCGGGTGGAGAGATCGTAGTTGTAAGCGCTAGTTCCGGGCGCATCGGCATGGCCCTCCACCCGCAGGAGCCGCACCTCGGAGTGCTCTCGAAGCCATCCAGCCAAAGTATCCAGCCAAGTGTCGGATTCGGCGGTCATGCGTGCCGAATTGAGAGGAAACATCCATTCGGCGTCGAGCTGCATTTTTCCTTCTTGCATGGCGATCAATGCGGGCGACAGTTCGATGGTCAACGACACTTGGCTGTCGACGGGGATTTCCACCGGAAGGGTCCGCTTGGTGAACCCTTGGGCGCCGACTTCGAGATCGTACGTTCCTGCAAGCACATTCAGATCTTCGCCGCCGCCTGCCACCGGGTATTTTGGGTCAAGCCGGACCCAACCGGCGATCGGTCCGTCCGGTCCGACCAAATTCACGAGGAGGCGCCCGAACCGGTTCGCTTCCAAGTGGATCGTGAGCGTGCTGTTTTGTTCGGGTACTACGAGCATTTCGCTGAAGGGGCGATGCCCGGCGGCGACCACCTCCAATTGATGCGGGCCCGGCCAAAGAGAGTAAACCAATACTTCGTCGGGGAAGATGCTCTCGTGTTCGTCGTGATCGAGGGTGAACGCTACTTCTTCTAGGCTGTCCGGCCGATCCGAGTCGACTTCGACCTGAAGCTCGACTTTGGCGTCCGGACAGCCGTCCTCGTCTTTGTAGCCGTTGTGCGCTTCGGGGATATTTACGCACGCATCGGCCGTATCGAGAATTCCATCCTCGTCGTTGTCGGGGTCTACGCAACCATCCCGATCCTGGAAATGATCCCGATCTTCGGGTTCATCGAGGCAGAGATCGATGGAGTCGCGAACGCGATCGCGGTCCCGGTCGGGAGCGGGGGTGGTGACGTATTCAAGAGCGACGAGTGCTCGCCATTCGGGTGCTTGAAAGCCTCGAGTTAACCCTGCTCCTGCGCCTATGCGAAGGGTCCAACCGGCGCCGACCGGCAGTCCGACGTGGGCAAGCGACTCGACAGGAATGTTGTTTCCGCCCCACTTTCCGACCAAGGGAACGCTGCCGAAGATCTCCAGTCGGGCAAAGATGGGCGACCAACCTACCCCTGCGGCCCATTCCCATCGGGGGCCCCAATACAGCCCCACCATCGACCCGCCGCGTTGTACCCGCGGGCCGGTGCTGAACATCCACTGGATCGGTCGGTCACCTTCCAGGTTGAACCTAATGTTAACGGCGCTTTGGTCCGCCCAGCGGTTGTTGGGTCCCGACAACTGTTGATGCAATTGCGTCGACATTCCGAGTTTAAGGCGGGGATGGTTGTACATGGGAATGCTCAGAAAGAGCGCCGCACTCCCGGGAAATACATCGGTGTCCTTCGCAGCGACAATGGTTTGCATAGGAACAGAGACGCCGATGCGAAACCAATTTTTGATGGCAATCGAACCGCCACCTTCAAGATAGATCGCCTGATCTACGAGTGCACGGCGTTCGGAAGTGCCCACCACCCACACCGGATTTCCGACCGCGCTGCCCGAAAGAGCGGTACGAATGGTCCAAGGGTTGCCAATATCGGCTTCTGTTGAGGATACCCAGGGGCCGCCATCCAGGAGCCTCAGGTTTTGCACATCAAATGCCCATGCAAATCCCGGAATGAATAGTAACACGAGAAAAGAACTTCTTCGTAACAGGGCAATGAGGAGCACGAGCAGGGTCCAGCCTGCCGGGGCCACCGCGGTGGCACATTGGCCTCCGCCCTCGACGTGAAAAGGGCCTCCTCCCTCGAGTTGGATATCGGTGTCAGAGTCCGAGGGGGTGACGCTGTCCACCCCATCGCTGTCCGAACACTCCTCGGGTACACTGGTCTTTAAGCAGCCACCACCTTGCATTTCGAGGCATTCGTCTGCCATTCGGCCCCTCAACAGGCTATAGTGTGCAACCCTGCAATCGTGTCAACAGAGTGTGAGCACGGGTAAAGGGAGCGATGATCCTATTGTTACTTTGAGGGACGGGCGGTCTTGCCACAAGGAACAAT
>SXGS01315826.1_pt1 | contig 23694 bp, 15 predicted proteins | sample 3174681 | NCBI WGS metagenome assembly SXGS01 (sample SAMN11356861, study PRJNA531348) | freshwater metagenome | isolation source: freshwater sample F1-80 | place: China: Fuxian Lake, Yuxi | collected 2017-12-25
CACCGCGGTTCGTCCAGGTGGAAATGGCGCCCCCGATGTTGCCGGCACTCGCGACCACAAATCCGGCCCCAAAGCGAGCTGCCGCCACATACGCATAGCGACGGGGATCCTGTGCGGGGATCCCGGTCGGCACCACCGCGGTGTAATTGGCATTCGGCTGGGCATCGCGGGCGCGGGTGTACACGGCGCGGTTCAGGCTTGGCTGCTGCGATCCGGGGGAACCCCAGGGCGATCCGAGTTGCAGGGTCTCCGCGGCACCGATGGTGTAGACCGCGTTCAGGAGAGGATGCTCAACCAGGGGCGCCTGAGCGGTGCCCGGTACCGTCGTGAAGTCCAGATTGGTAAAGAACGGATTCTTGCGGCGGTTCTCCGGCGCCGGATTGGCCGGCTCGAGCCCGCCCAGCGCGCCGTCCATCGAGACGGCCGGCAGCGCCCAGTCCACCCAGACGGTGACGCCGGAGTGGGCGAGGGTCGTCAACACGCGCCGCTGTTCCTCGGTGAAAAAAGTCGGCACGGGAGTGCCGATGGCGGCAGCGACCTTGTTGTTGTCACGCGCGATCGGGAGGTAGATCACATCCATTTCTGCCAGGCGGTTGTAGTTGGCCTGACTGATAGTGACCTCCCAGTAGGCGCCCACGTCGGGAGTGAGGGGAGAGCCCACCCGCAGCGAGCCCGCAACCCCCGTAACGAACCCTTCCCAGCGCAAGCGCTGCGCCTGCGTAACGAACGCGGGCGCGGCCGGATTGATGATCTCCCACCCGTCCGGGAGCATGTCCTTGCGCTCATTCAGCACCTGAAACAGGTACGGATTGGGATTTGGACTGCGATACGCAATGATCCCATCCGGGTCCGGGCGGTTCTCATCTCCCGTAACCGACGCGTTGAACCACGGATTCAACGGCGCAATCCCCGGATCCGGCTCGTACAGCGTCGGAAGGATGCCGATGCACGCCTTCAACTGGCGTGTGCGCGCGAGTTGCAGCCGCGCACCGCGCTGGGCCCACACCATCGGAACTGCGATTCCGAGAAGCAGGACGAGCGCGAAAATGAACTGGAAGGATCGTCTCAGCATACTCTCTCCGATGCAAACGGTTCGGGATTTAGGAAATAGGGTTTGGGAACTAGGAAATAGGAGGAAACAGATACACGGCTCTAATTCTGGCACCCCGTGTCCGATCCTATCTCCTATTCCCTATCTTCTACTTCCTATTTCCCCAGTGACTACAGGGGGTTGCCCTGGTAGAGGAGCGGTCCCGTGGGAAGGTGCGGGCACATCGGCAACAGCTCCACGTAGGAATTGTTCGCCAGTGCCTCGCTCACGATGGCAGTCAGCCGCCGCGCGGTCACGTTCGTGGGATAGTTGCCCCCGGCCGGCGGCGGGGCGACCCACGCGATCTCCTCGGTCCGCATCTGATTGGCGGCGTAGGGCCGGAGGAACCGCACCCGCACCAGGCGGCGCAGCAGGCCGTCGTAGCGATAGGTCAGCCGGGGGCTGAACAGCGCCCGCCCGCGCGCCAGGAAGGTGGAGGGATCGTCGGGATTCGGCGGCGGCCAGACCGTCGGATCGTTATCCGGCGTGCCGTCGCCCCGATTCCGATCCAGGTTCCCGACCCACAGGCGACTGCTCCAACGAGCCACATCGGAGGGCTCGGCCGGAAAGTTCTCGTTGACGGCGCCGATGACCTGGATATCCACATTCAGCGGCTCGTTGTAGAACGGCGGCAGCAACGGGCCGTTGGCCGAGCGTGGGTCCGCGTTCAGCCCTTGGTCCGGCTGCGTGGCTTCGTGGCGCTGGTTGCTGAGCAGGTAGCGAAAGCGGCTGTCTTCCGGTCGCGTGTTGAAGAACGGCGGCGGGATGACGAACCAGGAACCGGTGTAGGCGTAGATCACCGCCTCCACCTTGACGGAGAGCGGGCCGTCGGTGGGCAGCAATGCCACGCGAGAGAGCCAGTAGGGCTGCCCGTTCTGGGTGGGCACTGCCTGCCCCGTGGCATCGTCGCGCGGACCGCAGAGGATGCGGAAGCGCCCCTCCATCCCGGCGGGCAGGCCGCCCCCGGTTGCCACCTGGGGCAGGATGAAACTCTTGATCTCGAAGTTCCCCGGCTGCCCCTGGCGGCTGAGGAAGTTCGATTCGGCGTACCCCGGCGTGACGCCGGCGCTGAACTGGTGGAACAGGTAGAAGAGCTGGGGGGTACTCGTTCCGAAGAGGTCCTGCCCAAAGTTAACCCGGTCCAGACTCCAATCCGGCCACGGCCGCGGCCCCGCCGCCGGCGCCGGACGGAAGAGCGCCACTGAAGTCTCGGAACTGGCGTCCCCTTCAATGGCGGAGTGCTGCATGTGCAGCACAGCCGACGTGAGCGGGCGCGCCGAAGTGACGGAGAAGTCCATTCGACGGTCCTGCGGCAGGGAGAAGTGCCACTTGTCGGGAAGGCCCGTCTCGGAGTCCCAGGAATGCGGTTCAACGACCACATCCGAGCCCGGTTCCACCCGCGTAAACGCCGTCGGGTTCAGGCAGACGAAGTCCTGCGCCAGCAGCGCCACTGTGGAGGCGCCGTCGCCCCGGGTCAGGTTACCGTCCACGTAGATGGTGCCGCCGGAGACGATCGTGAGCTGGCGGGGTCCGCCCGGCATCCCCACGGTGCCGCGCACCCGGATGCTGCCTTCCGTGAAGAACACTCCGTTTTCGGGATAGGCGAAATCGCGAAACTGCGTCGGGTTCGTCAGGCTGCCGGTGGCGCCGATGGGGGTGGTGGCCGAAACATTCGGCGTATAAAACAGGCGCGGATCGGTCGGCGCACCGACGGGCAGGTTCATCTGGCGCGTGTCCGGATCGAAGCGGCGCACCCGGATCACCGGGATGAGCTGCCCATTGGCCGGATTAATGACCCGGGTGAGCAGGACATCGGCGATTTCTCGCTGCTGCCCGGTAGCGCCGTCCCGCACCGCCGGAATGTAGTAGTCTCCGAACCAGCCGTTGCGCTGCGGATCGCGCTGGAGCCACTCGTTCTTCACCCGGCGGCGATCATCCGGATACTGAATGTCGCCGAAGTTGTCCAGATAGAGGCCTCGTGCCCGCACAACCCCCGGGAGATTGATGTCGGTGAGCCCGTACCAACCGGAATTCACGGCGCGAGTGGAGCCGTCGGGAAGCTGGAGGTCGAACTTCCCGCCGCTGTCACGGGTCAGTTTGCGCCAGCGGCTGACTCCCGTCGCGGGATCAATCTGTTCCAGGCGCGGCGCTTCCACAATGCGAGTGCTGCGGGCACGGTTCTCCGTGTCGGTGCGCAGATGTCGCTCATCGTGGACCACACGCACCCGAGAGCCGCCCTGCGTCTGGAGATTCTGGAATGGGCTCGCGTCGAAAGCCGCGGTGGGGGCGGAACTGGGCAGGGCCGGCTGGCTGACGTGCAGCGTGTCGTCGGCCGGATTGTCATCCTGGAAGTCCTGCGGCACCAGCGGGGTGTTGGTGGGGGCGGCGTTCGGGCCGCCCGCGTCCGCCAGCACATCAATCCGCAGTTCGGGCTCATTCACCATCACGTCGTTCGGGTCCCGATTGGCCTGAGGACCAAAGCTGATGTCGCCCTTGACGAAGAGTCCCTCACCCCGGCTGGGATAGACCCGAAGCACATTGCGTCCCTGAAACCGCACGCTGACATTGGAACGGATGCTCCCCTGAAACACGGTGGGGAACTCGGTGAGCGCTTCCTGCGCCGGCTGACCGGGGGCGATATTCGGCTGTTCGAACGCCGGCACACCGAGCGAAGCCGGACCCCGCTCATTGGTGTGATTGGTAATCCACCAGAGCTGGCTCAGCAGACCGATCGGTACCTGGGCAACCACCTTGCGCGAAGGTCCCTGTGGCTTCGCTTCGGTGGGATTGCGGAGAAAAGTAGGGTCATTCGGATCGAACTCCCCCGGGCGCCCAATCGACTCGATGAGGAGCGAGCCGGAATTCGTGTCGTACTCATCCGACATCCCGGCCGCCTCGCTGGCCGCGGAACCGGGCCGGAACGCAGGCAGGTAGGTCACCCGGAGCAGACATCGCCCGCGCCCGGTCGGGACACGCACAAACGGCCGCCGGAAGGTCCCCGAATCACTCAGCAGTTCGTAATCCGGATCCATCTGCCGGATTTCCGCGGCGTCCAGAAAATTATTGCCGTCCCGGTCGAATTGCCCGGTGGTATCCGGCGGATTCACCGGGATTGGAGGGATGGCAGGAGGTACCGGCGTGCGCCAGAACTGCTCTGTCGGGCGCGGCCGCCAGTCTGCGCCGTCGGCGCTGGTGCGGAACTGATTCGCGGCGTACTGGAGTCCCGCCAACGCTACCGTGAGCGCGTCCTGGGTGTCGTCCTGGCGGGTGACGCGGCGCAGGTTGTTCAACACAAGCGTAATGAACGCCGCGCCGAGAATCGTCATCAGAAACAGGATGGACAGCGCCATGATCAGGGTCTGGCCGCGCCGTCCGGAGCGACCCGCCGAACGACCTGCACCGAATGGTGCGGTCGGGGCCGCGGCGCACTCGGGATGCGGACCGCCCGCTGCCCCTGTGAGGCCGGACACTCCGCCGGCAGCGGCGGGAGAAGGCGAGGAGACGCGACAGCTCATACATGCCTCCGGAGGAGACCGACCCGCGAGGCGGGAGGAGTGGCGGACGGAACTCTGCGCGACACGGTCATTCGTTCATTCTGTTTCTGCCGGCAGCCCGGCGACAGGTATATGACCCCCACCCAGGGCCTTTTGTTCGGTGCGCACCCGGCTTTCTCAGCGTCACGTGACCCACGGCGCCGGATGAACCCGATTGTTGTTCGAGGTTCACCCGGCGGCTTCCTGTGCGAAGCTTGCCAGGAAAGACATCGAGGCAGATGCCGGCAGGGCGCCCGCGTTCCCAGGAGTTCTTTCGGGGATCAGGCAGGAATCTGTGCGCGCAGCACGGCATCAGAAAACCAGGCCGGAACGGGACCGATCCCGTGACCCCTTCCATCGCCGAACCCGCCACAACTGCCTTCACAATGAATGCCGCGCACGCACACGCATCACCGCCGCCTCGCCGGCAGAGCCGAAGCCGTCCGCCCGTGTTGCCACTGGACTCGCCGGGCGCCTCCGCGGGGCCGGACTGGGAACTGGAACGGGCGGGTCGCACCGCGGGTTGGGTGCGCATCGCAGGCGTGGACGAGGCGGGAAGGGGGCCACTGGCGGGACCGGTGGTAGCGGCAGCCGTGGTGCTCCCATCCGAGTTCGCTCTCGCCGGCCTGGACGACTCGAAGCGCCTGACCCCCGAGCAGCGCGAGCGGATGTTCGAACTCATCGTGGACGCCGCCGAGGGGTGGGCGGTCGCCTCCGCTTCGCCGGGGGAGATAGACACCCTCAACATTCTGCGCGCCACCCACCTGGCCATGGCCCGTGCACTGGCGGAACTGCAGCCCCCGCCGGACGGCGCGCTGGTGGACGGTCTTCCGGTGCATGGCCTCCCCTGCCCTCACCGTGCCGTCGTCCGCGGCGACTCTCGTTCGGTGAGCATCGCCGCCGCATCCGTGCTCGCCAAGGTCACGCGGGATCGGCGCATGGTCGAATTGGACAGCGAATTCCCCGGCTATGGACTCGCCCGCCACAAAGGCTACCCAACGCCGCATCACGTGCAGGCGCTGCGCGAACTGGGACCCAGCGCCTGCCACCGGCGCTCATTTGGGCCGGTGGCGCGCCTGGACGTACCCCGATAGGCAGGGCAATAGACTGCACCCGGAGGCCGGGCGGGGGCGGGCTCCCGGTGCTTCCTTGCCTGGGCGAGGCACAGCATCCCTGGACCGCCGACCCCCGTGCTACCCCGTGTGTGGGGGCCTGGGACCGCCGGCGTCCCGCCGGCCCCGCTCTACCCCGCCCCCAGACGCACAGCCCCCGAACGAGTCGGCTTCGTTCCGGGAGGCGCGAAGCGGCTTGTTGCGCCTCAGGCCTGCCGACTCCTGCCTCGGCCGGCTACTCCACCGCTTCGATACCCAGTTCCCGGAGTTTTTCCCGCAGGCGCGCGACACGCGCTTCTGCCTCCTGGCGGCGACCGGCTTCCGCAGCAGCGTGTGCCTCCGCTGCCGAGGCGCGCCGGTCCGCCTGCTCGGCGCGCTGTGCTTGCTCGGCGGCGCGCTGCGCTTCCACCTCGCGCTGCTCGTCCGTAGTGCGCAGCAAAGTCCCATCCGGGTACGCCCACCGCAGCCACCACCGCCGGTGACCGTCATACACCCCCTCCCACAACACCAGTTTCAGGCGCAACGGCTCGCACCAACGGCTCCCATCCGCCTCCAGCGGGATCGCCACGTACCGGCTTCCCTGCAGGCGATAGCCCGCCCACGTATTGTCCTGGGGGTCGAACCAGTAGTACTCCACGACCCCCAGCGCCGCGTAGTCGTACAACTTCGTGTCCTGGTCGCGCTGCCGGCTGGTGGGCGACACCATCTCCACCACGACGTCCGGCGCCTTGCCTTCCGTCCAGGTCTCCCAGTGCTCCCGATGCCGCGCCGGCACCCCCACTGCCGCCCAGAAATCCGGGCCTTTGTGCCGATGCTGGTTGGTCGGGTCGTAGTAGAGGAACTGGTTGAAACCCACATCCAGGTCCGGACGGAGCCCGGCGTGAATGAGGACGTGCCGCAGTAACTGGGCCGCGTTGGCTACGGTCCGCGATTCCATCGGGATCCCATCCGAACTGGGGAACGCCTCCGGCGGCAGCCTGCGCGTGGGCAGGGCCGCCGGGGGGGTGAGCAGCACTGTGCTGGCCATGAATCACCTCGGGGAGGGGCGTACACCGACACGCTCCCTTCCAAACATACCAGATCGGTCGGCAAAAAAGCAGTCCCCGCACGCAGAAGCATCGGGCGAGCCTGGGGTCGGCGCACCCCGGGCCCGTGCCTCTCACGTCCGGGTGAGCGGGTACCGCTCCTGGGCGATCACGCGGCGGGCGATGGAGCGCCGAAGGCTGATGGTGTCGGCGGGCAGGCGACGACTGAAGCGGCGAAGGAGCGCCAATTGGGTGCGCAGCTCATCACCGACCGAAACCGCGGCCAGGATGCGGCGGGCCTCGGCTTCAATCCGGCCTGCCGCAACGGCAACCGCCACCTGCGCCAGTTCTCCGGCCGCGACCCCGCGGTCACCCTGTGCAGCAATCAACTTTCGGGCCCGCAGGAGGGCGCTCTCGGCGGCATAGAAAGCCAGGATCTGGTCGGCGATCGCTCCTGCGATCTCCTGCTCCTCCATCAGGCGCTCGCCCCACTTCTGCGCCGCCAGCCCGGAGGTGACCAGGATGAGCTTGCGCGCATCCGCCAGCACAGCAGCCTCTGCGGCGAGCGGGGTGTCGTCCACCTCGGCAATCCCCAGAGGTTCCAGGAGCTCGGTTCGCGCGCGTTCCACCGCGCCGAGCAGCGGCAGGCGCCCACGCGCCGCCCGGCGCAGCAGCGTTCCGGTGATCGTGAGCCGATTGATTTCGTTGGTGCCTTCAAAGATGCGGTTGATGCGAGCGTCCCGGTAGGCGCGGGCGATCGGGAACTCCTCGGTGTAGCCATAGCCGCCGTGGATCTGGAGCGCTTCATCCACCACATAGTCCAGGGCCTCACTCCCGAGCACCTTCAGCAGTGCGCATTCCACCAGATACTCTTCCAGTGCCTGAGCCCGCACCGGCAGGTCGGGATGCTCCGACGGAGCGAGGTTTGCGTCTCCGGCTACTGCGCGTTCCTGCCACGCGGCGACGAGCCCCGCGGCGCGGTAGACGGCGCTTTCGGCCGCGAAGATCCGCACGGCCTGCTCCGCCAGCTTCTCCTGGATGAGGCCGTACTGCGCGATGGGGCGTCCGCCCTGCACCCGTTCATTGGCGTAGCGGGCGGAAATGCGGAGCAGGTCCTTCGCCGGCCCCAGGTTGCCCGCTCCCAGCTTCAGGCGGCCCGCGTTCAACACGTTCAATGCGACCACATGGCCGCGCCCAACCTGATGCAGCACGTTCTCGACCGGTACCAATGCGTCTTCGAGAATCACCCGGCACGTGGAGGACCCCTGGATACCGAGCTTGTGTTCCTCGCGCCCGATGCTGACCCCGGGTGTTGTTCGCTCCACCAGAAACGCCGTGAAAGTGCGCCCCGGCCGGGCGCCCTCCGCCGCCTCCACCTGGGCGAAGAGCGTGATGAGATCCGCAAATCCGGCGTTGCTGGTCCACATCTTCGTGCCGTTCAGCACGTAGTGCGTGCCCGCTTCGTTCAGCCGGGCACGGGTCGCAGCCCCCAGTGCATCCGATCCGAACCCCGCTTCGCTCAACGCGAACGCACCGACCCACTCTCCGCTCGCCAGGCGGGGCAGGTAACGTTCCTTCTGCGCGGCGGTGCCGAACCAGACCAGCGGCAGCGTCCCGATCACCGAATGGGCCCCGTGGGACACGGCAAACGACCCCTGCCGCGCCAGTTCCTCCGCCAGCAGGCAGGCCGTCCGCAGATCGAGCCCCAGGCCCCCATATTCCTCGGGAACCTCGAGCCCCATCAGCCCCAACCGCCCGGCCTCGCGCAGGAGGCGCGGAGTGAGTCCGGGCTCCCGGCTCTCGATCGCGGGCGTGCGGGGCAGGATCTCACGTTCCACGAACTGCCGGACTGCCCGTGCGAGCGCCACGGACTCCGCGTCCAGGTCTTCCGGCACGAACACTGCATCCGGGCTCGTCTCGGCGAGCAGCCAGGCGCCACCGAGGGGGCCGGCGGGCTCGAGACGTTGGGATTCGAGCGAAGCAGGGGCAGATGGGAGAGGCATGGGAGTCAGGGAGACAGCGAGATCGAGGCGTGAAGTATTCTACCCCGCTCTGCGCGAGTCGCCCCGGCGCAGTCCCGACCCGGCCGACGTCGCCCAACCGCGCCGTAACCGCCAAGGAGGTGTTCCCATCAGAGCGCTGGGCGCCGGTCAGACCAACAGCCTACGGACGTTGCCAGTCCCCCAGCCCGCCTCATGCCCGGGAGCGCCGGCGTCACGCCCGCCTGTCCCGAACCGCCGGTCCTAAGTCCGGGCGCTCACCCGGGAGCGACGGTCGAGAATGCCCTTGACGGCGCCCGCTGCCGCACCGACACCCAGACCGGCGGCAGCGGCGGCGGCATCAGGCATGGAACCGGGACGGGTGGTGGGCTGGTGGGGAGCGCCGGTCGTGGGAGCCGGTCGGGTTGAGCCCGGGGTGACTGGGAGACGCAGCGAAGGTTGGGATGGTCCCGGGGAGGACGGGAGTACGGAAGGCGGCTGAGGTGAGTCCGGGGTGAGGGGGACGCGCGCGGCGGGTTGTGCGGGGCTCTGCGGGGTCAGCCGTGCAGCCGGGACGGGCAGGCCGGGCGCGCTGCCCGCAGCATTCGGATCGGCCGGTGCGGAAGTGCTGTTGGGGAGGACAGAAGCCTGGGGCGACGCAGCGCCCGCGCGCGACGGAGTGGGCAGGACACTTCTGGCGGCGAAGGCGGAACCTGTGGGCGGGAGCTGAACCGAGGCGGTCGTGATCCCCCCACCGAGAGTCACCTCGTCGGCCACGAGCGGCCTGCCGTCCTTCATCACCTCCAGCGTCTGCTGCGCGGCGGTCACCACATGCTTCAGGCGATAGACGCCCTCGGCGTTCGTGACCGCAGGCATGCCCGCCATACGCACGACCGCACCGGGAATCGGATTGCCCCACGAGTCGGTGATGCGGCCGGTGACGCGGACCACGGCGCTCGCGGCACCGGCTTCACGTACATCCACATGGACGTGGCAACCAGCGGTGTTCACGTGGCAGGCGAGCATCGGCTCGATCCACACGCCGCCGGCCCGGAGGGCGGCGGATGCCAGACGAAACCAGTCCAGTTCGGTCGCTATCGCGCGGCCGGTGCGGGGGGGGGAACTGTCCGGCGCCACGTGGAGGTCGGCGGCACGGCCGTACTGATGGTGGCTCTCCCCCACGGAGCCGTGGACCACCAGTTGCCGCACCGGGTTGCGGAACCCGCTGCTCACCGTCACCGGTCCGTAGAGACACCGGGTTTCGTGAATAGTGCGGACGAGTGCCTCGGTGGCGAGAACGAACGGGTAGCGGGCCTCGCTGCCGGGGAGGCGACTCCAATTCAGGTCTTCGAAGGAGACCCGGGGATAGCGGCGGCCGAAGCGGCGCTGGAACGCAGCGGCATCCAGGAACTCACCCCGGCCCGGCACGACCGAGCGGTTCAGGTCCACGTACTCCTGGCGCAGGCGGTCCAGGAGGTCCTGTTCTACCGTCACGTGTGCCGGCTGCGCTCCCGCCTCATCCGGCACGAAGGCTGTGACGGTGAAGGCCAGGGGACTCCCCAAACCCCCAGGATTTCCCCCGGGCCGATCCAGCACCGCCGCGAGCGTGGGACCCACCGGCAGATCACCGTCCGGCAGCACAAATCCCGCCGGCGGGGTCACTTTCCAGATGATGCGGGAGTTCCAGTCGGGGTGGCCGGGAACGCGGGCTACGGCGGAAATCTGCAGCGAGGCGCCGGACTCGGTGATGAAAGTGCGTGCGATCCCGGCCGCTCCCCGCAGCGCACGTGATACACGGCCGGCCGGGATCGCGGCGGGACCGGCACGCAGGGAAACAATTTGGACGCGAGCCCGCACCGGAAGGGCCGAGGGAGGACCGCTGGGCGCAGGGCCCGGAACCGGAGGGAGCGAGACGGTGGGCGGGCCCGCAGGTAGCTCAGACCGGTCCGGGGCATTCCGGGCCCCGGACGCTGTCGCCGCCACTACCACGCCGAGGGGCACGAGACACCGTACCAGCCTCGCCAGCCCCCGCCGATTTCCACTCTCTTCGTCCAGCATCCCTCCGCCCTTGTCCTTTCCCCTTCGACAGGAGCAACCGGAGGACGGGCAAACCATCCGCCCTCTTGCAGACTGCATCCGGCGACTGATCGCCTTCCTCCGCTAACGGCGCACCGTGAGGAAAACCGGCTCGCTCGCATGGCTGACCTTGACGACAAAGTTGATCGAAACCTGGCCGAGCACGGCGATCGGGAGATTCTCAATCGGCTTAGCGTCGGCGGCTGCCTTCAACACGATCGTGCCTTTGTTCTCCTGGGGCCCGAGGAGAGTCTTACTCGCATTCTCGTCCAACGAGACGCCCGGCGGTAGGGGATCTCCATACTTTCGGCCCAGATGCCGGAGGTACACATCCAGCACCACGTTCTTCGCATAGCCGTTCTGCCGCACGACGTCTACATTGATCGTGACCGTACCGCCCGGATCGAGGGTCACACGGTTAGCGCTCAGCTTCAGCAGCACATCGCTGGGCCCGGTGACGCTGGCGACGTGTGTGTTCACTGCAAATGGAGTGCGCCCACCACCCGGCATGTAGATTTCCTGCATCGGAGTCGCTGTGCGCTCCACCGTCTCGCTCGTGCCGTCCGGGAGGGTGACCGCACCGGCGCCGCGAATCCGGATGGCGCGAAAGTCTGGTTTGGCATCCTCGGCGGCGCGCAGGACCACACACGCCTGGGTCATCCCCGCCGGGATGCGGTCCGCTGTAGCGGTGACACCGGGCGGCAGGTTTTCGACCGTGAGGCGGATGTCGCCGTCGAAGCCATTGCGGCGAGTGGCGATGACATACATGGCGTAGCCGCTGCCCGGCCCGATGAGTGCCTTGTCATCATCACACTGCAGGAGGAAGTCGGGGCGGCCGGGAGTGGCGGCGATGGAGTAGACGAAGTCAGGTCCGCCGCGGCTGTGCAGATCCGTAATCCGGAGGGTGAACTCCCCATCTGCCGGGCAGGTCCAGTCCAGTTGACTGTCCTTGCCGATCCCGGGCCCGTCGTCGTTGGTGACCACCGTACGCCCGTCGGCGTCCACAATGTCAATGGTGGGATCCATGCGGGAATCGTACCGCCGGGCATGCACCTCGAAACTGTAGACCTTCCCCTTTTCGGCAGCGAAGCGGAAACAGTCCACATCCCCCGCCGCCTCCATGCGTCCATTCCATCCCCCGGGCAGCGTACCTGGAGTGGCGTTGGCCGGCGTGTTGTTGTCACCCACCTCGTGGATCTGGGGCAGATCGCTCACCAGAAACGGCACCGGGTTGGTCTGGCCCCCGCCGGCGGGCAGGCGAACCCGCATCGGTCCGGGCGCCATCTCCGGAACCTGGACCATGCACGAAGTCATCCCGCCCAGGTTGAAGCCGACGGGCTGTACCGATACGGCCTCGCCGCGCTTGCCGGAGAGTGGGTAGACGGAGGTTACGTAGGGACGAGGCGTACAGGTCAGCCGATAGCTCCACCCCGCGTCACCCTGGTAGCGCACATCGCGCACCTGGATCTGGTAGGCTCCCGCCTTCTCGAAGCGGTAGACGAGCAGCGGGTCGGGGCCCCAATAATCGTTTGCCAGCGCCAGTTCCCGGCCCTCGGCGTCAGTCAGGGTGAGCACGAGATCGGCGTGGGCGCCGCCGCCGCCGGGGCGCAGGTCGTGGATCTTGTCCTGGAGGCGGCCGGAGATGCAACTGAAAACCACCTCTTCTCCAGCGCGGGCCTCGAACCGGTACGCATCCACATCCTCCACCGCCTGCACGCGTCCGTTCACCGTGACCGGCAGCGTGAGCGCGTTGGCCTTCGGGGGAGTGTTGTTGTCTTCTGTCTCAACCACCTCCGGATCATCCCCGATCACCAGCATGCCGATGGATGATGAGCCGCGCGGCGTCATCACCCGAAACTCCCGCGGTCCCAGTTCGGTGTCCGCTTCCGCGGTGACTTTGAGCGTGAGGGTGTTCTGGGCTTTGGCCGCGTCCGGGGCGGGGTTCGGGGGGACGATCTCCGCCTGTACGCCCTTCCCCTCGAAGAAAACTGTGTAGGCCCCGGCGAAATTCTGCTGACCGTTCACGGTGATCTCGGTGGACTTACCGCGCTGGCACCCGACCGGATAGACTCCGGTGATCATCGGGTAGCAAATCTGCGCCCCAGTCGGCTGCCCACTGCCAAGCCACAGCACCGCGCCGAACCCCATCCCCATGATCCACGTCTTTGCGCCCATTCTCATCGCTCTCACCCTCAACACCCGCGTGCCGGCTTCCGCCGAGCGCGTTGCCATGTCCCTGTTTCCGTTCCATTGTGACAGGCAACCTTCCTCCCCTGGTTTTTGGGTTGAAGTGTAGGACCGGCTTCGACGGAACCGGGCTGCCGCAGACAAGGTCCCCCGGCGATGTGGGACTCATCCCTGCGGGTACGGGTGGCCGTAGCATGTCGCATACGCCACGCGGCATCGCTCCGTCACCGCGGCGTGATCGTGGAGGTCGTCCCACTCCACACAGCGATCCGCTTCCAGTTCGACCGGATCATAGCGCCAGCTGCCATCGAGAATGAGATCCGCCATCAGGAGGCCGATCGCCGCGCTCTGCATCACCCCGTGGCCGCAGAAACCTGCACAGTGGTACAGCCCCTCCACGCCCGGCAGCACCCCGCACAACGGCAGCCCGTCCGGCGACCAGGACATGATACCCGTGGTATAGCGAAGCGGCACGCTGCCGGACAGGAAGGGGAACCGACGCCGCGCCGCCTCCAGCAGGTGGGGCAGAACCGCCGTGAACCGCTCGGTCCCCATCTCCTGCATGCGGAAATCGCCCGGCAGCGCGCGCATGTCGAACGCCACCGGCGTCGCTTCGTAGATCCCGACATGCAGCCCGCCCTCTCGCGTGGGACGGCTGTACAGACGCAATTCTCGATCCCGCACGGTGGCCATGCCCGGGTCCAGCGGCGGGTCCGGGGCGGCGGTCAGATAACAGTGCCCGATCCCGGTGGTCGGGAGCGGCTGCGCCGCCAGATCCGCGAGCAGGTGCGACCAGGGTCCCGAGGCGTTCACCACCACGGGCGCCTCAACCTCCCTGCCCCCCGCTCGGCATCCCGTCACACGGCCGTTCCGGGTGCGGATTGCCTCCACCGGCGTGTGCGGCCGGTACTCGACCCCGGCCCGCTCGCCCAATCTGTTGTAGAGACGCGCCACCTCGGGTGGATTCAGATACCCGTCGGTCGGGAAGAAGCAGGCGGCAAGAAGATCATCCGTGCGCATGCAGGGCGCCAGCCGGGCTGCCTCGGCGGCGGTGAGGGCTCGGCACTCCAGCCCTGCCTCCGCGGCCATCGCCCGAGTGCGCTCCAGTTCGGCTGCCCGGGTGGGGGTCCAGGCCACCCGGAGGGAGCCCGACTGCCGGAACAGGTCCGCCCCCGCCTCCCGTGCCAATTCCAGAAGCGTGCGGAGACTTTCCACCTGCATCCGGGACGACTCCAGCGTGCCCCGGAGCTGTCCCAGCAGTCCGGAAGCACGGCTCGTGGCGCCCGAAGCCAGCGCACCGCGCTCCAGCACGACCACGCGCCGGCCCCGCCGCGCCAATTGCAGCGCCGTACTCAACCCAGAAACCCCCGCTCCAATGACAATCACGTCCGGTTGTTCCGCCACGCTCGTTACCCCCTGCGTTGTTCCGTGCTACCCTGTTCCCTGAAAAGCACTTCCGACAGGCACATCTGCTCCCGGTCTGCACCTGAACCCCGTCCTACGAATTCCCCTCGATTCTCGTTCCCAGGGAGAAGGAATCGGGTATGATGTGTAGAACGAACGTTCATGGATAGTGAACGTAGCTGCTATGCGCCGGAACTGACCGGCTGGCACTTGTTCCGGAGAATGCCTTCATGACTCTGCGGAGACGTGGCTTCACCCTCATCGAGCTGCTCGTCGTCATCGCGATTATCGCGATTCTCGCTGCCATCCTCTTCCCGGTCTTTGCTCAGGCCCGCGAAAAGGCGCGAAGCTCGGCATGCCTTTCCAACGTGCGCCAGATGGCTCTCGGCGCCGTGATGTACGCCCAGGACTACGACGAGGTTTACCCCGGATCGTGGCAATGGAGCCCCTGCGCCATCCAATCGCACAGCCCGTATCTCTACCCGCCGGGCTGGAACATGGCCCGCGCCGAGCAGGAATGCCAGACCTGTCCGTACGTGAAGAACGCCCAGATCTTTTCCTGCCCGACTCGCCAGAACCCGTGCAGCTACGGATATGCCTATCCCACCATGTGGGGAACGGCAGTCCGCATCCCGGGAAGCGCCTTTAGCTTCCCGCAGGGCCCCGCCCTTGCGGAGTTCACCGCCCCCGCCAGCACGGTCATGATGACCGACTCGGGCATCTTCCCGGGAACGGCAGCCTGCAACGCCTCCACGTTCCCGGGCATCTACAGCCTCTGCGGCCCTCGCACGGGATACGCCTACCCGTATGTGTACGAACCGACCACGAATCCCTGGTCCTCCCCGCTCCCGCTGCACCAGGGAATGGTAAACACTGCGTTCGTAGATGGTCACGTGAAGTCCATGAAGGTCGAGGCGATGCGCTCCCCGACCCGCATGTTCAACCGAACCCAGTAGTGGCGACGGGAACTGCCTTCACGCGGTAGGGAACGAGGGAGCGGCCGTGCCGCTCCCTCGTTTTTCTGTTTCTGTTGCGGGCTCCGCCGGCCGGGCCAGGCAGCGGCGATGCTCACCGCCGCCACGGTGCGGATCCAAGTCCGGCCGGCCGTGTTGTGGGTACAGCGCGAGGAGCGCGTGTCAGTCGCCGCGTGTGATCGTCCGGCATAGTTGGAAGAACTCGCGCTTCAGCGGTGTATTGAGACCCCACTGCACCGGGGGAGACTGGTACCCGTCCCGGTAGTTGTTGGCTCCGGGGTCGAAATAGCCCCAGGAGCAGTATTCCGACAGGGCGGCGGTAAAGTGGTTGGTCGGCTGGTCGAAGTCGAAATGGTCATCCTCGTTGAAGAGGATCGGGACCGGGCGATATCCCGGGACGGCGCGGGTCTGGCGCACCATCTCGGCAATCCGGCGGGGATCGCTCACCCCGTTGCCGTGAAGCAGCAGGTAATCGGCGCAGCGCACCACGTTCTCTTTCGGGATTGTGTTTCCGCCGTAACTCGTGCTGACGAGCAGGCGCCGACCATCACGCGTGGCGCCCTTCACCCGCTCGATCAGTTCGTGCACCCGATCCGGCTTCAGGATCGGATGCACGTAGCGCACGTTGCACTCGTTGTTCACCTCCACCAGCACGTGGCGATAGTCCTTCTCCAGCAGCCAGGCAGTGATGGTATCGGTGGCGCGCAGCACAGCCGCTTCATCGCGCAGGCGCTGGTCCTGGCCGAAGTAAAAGTAGCCCACGATCGGCACCATGCCCAACTCGTCGGCGTGCTCCAGAATCTGCTCCATGCGCGCCAGTTCAGACGGACGCAGTGAGCCGTCACTTTCAATGGCGGAGTTGTGCCACGGCTGGGCTTTGCTGTAGCCCTCGGGGCTCCCCCCCTGGAAATTCACGGTAAAGGCCAGGCAGCCGTGGTCGCGCCACAGCGGCATCGCCTGGAGAAACTCCCTCAGGTTGCGGTCCGCGTCCCAGATGCCGGTGTCCGGGTAAGCCCAACGACGTGCTGTGTCCGGGTTCCGATCGTGGAACGTTCCCTGGACCATCCGGGTATTCATCAGCAGCCCTTCAATCCGCAGCTTCCCGTACCACCGCCCCTCGTAGGTGGGCCGTCCATTCAGGTAAAAGTAGTCTCCGCGGATTTCGACATGGGTCCGTGACATGGATTTCTCCTTGGGAGCGCGACAACGAGGGTGGCTGCCGGGCGCCGGCGTCGAACGGCGCCGGTCCGGACCGCTGCACCCCAAGGCAATTCGAAGCGGCCGCGCCGGATGCGGCGCCGGCGCCGCAGCGGTCTCGCAACACCGTCCATGCCGGGGCGGCGACGGAATCGGTTCCATCAGGTCGTGGTAGTTGCAGGCAGATGCGCGGGGCTGCGAGCGCCCGCAGCGTTGCCCGCGTACAATAGGGTCGCCGGCTCCCAGCGAAGCGGGCAGCAGTGCTGCCTTGCCCCGGCCGGTGCGAGATCGCATACCGCCGGCCCCTGTGGGTCCGGGGCCGGAGATCGGGGATCAGCAGGACGGCCGCTCCTCCCGTGGGCCGACGAACGCTCGGAACGACCTGCGGGGCCGCGGCAATCGGAATTGCCGCGGCCCACACGGAGGTCACTGTCCCCCTGCGCACCGGAGCCGGTCCTACCCTCCCGCCTGTGCTACGCAGTCTCGTACGAAGTTCAGGCTCCGGTCCAGGTTGTCCGCCTTCTCGGCCGGGCTACTCCCCGAGATAGAGCACTCGTAGGCCATGTAGCCGGAGAAGCCGACCTCACGCAGGGCGCGAAACGCCGCCACGAAATCAATGTCCCCCGTCCCCGGCTCCATACGAGTGTTGTCCGCCAGATGCAGGTGCGAAGTGTGGCGGCCATACTCGCGGAAAGTACCGGGCGTGCTCGTCTCTTCAATGTGCATGTGGAACAGGTCGGACAGCAGCCCGACCCCCGGCACGCCGGCCTTCTCGATGATGCGGACGCCATCGCCCTGCTTGCGGAGGTAGTGCTGCTCGTAGCGGTTGAGCGGTTCGAGCATGAACAGGGTGCCCGCCGCCGCCGCCACCGGCCCGAGCTCCCGGCACGCCGCGAGCATCAGTTCCTCCTCCAACTGCAGCGGGGTCATGAATGGCGACAGGTCCGGCACCTTCGGCGGCCCGAAAATCGGGGGTACGATCTGCCCGGCGGCGCCCACTTCCCCACAGAATTCCAGGATGCCGCGGCAACCTTCGATGCTCTTGCGGCGCTTCGCCGGGTCCGGGTCCAGGAAGTCGAAGCTCGTGTTGCCGTCCGGATCGGTATTGCCGCAGACACTGCTGATCGGAACGAGGCCCCCGATTTCCTCGGCGTCCCGTCGCAGCTTGGCCAGGCCGCCGCCCCACACCCCCAGTTCAATTCCCTCGACGCCATGGTCCAGCGCCCACTTTGCCCGGTCCCGGGTCGTTTCCCCCGGCAGCAGTCCCAACTGCACTGCGATCTTCATCCCGACTCCTGTTCCTCGTTCCCATCCCTGCACTGACCCGTGGGTCACTCGAACCGCATCGAGTAGAGGTCCGCATCCTTCATGACAAAGCGGAGGCGAATCGACCGGCCGGCGAGCGCACTCACGTCCATTCCGCCCTTCCACGAGGCGGCGCGTTCGATTTCGTTCCCGATCAGCTCCTTCGCCTCCTCCAGGGAGTAGCCCGGAAGCGGTTTCCCGGCCGGATCCTGAATCTCGACCCGGATGCCGCCCGGCGCTGAAGTGGCGAAATTCAGCAGCAGCCGCTTCCCGCGAAACGTGAGCGGTCGCGTACGCATCTCCCCGCCGGCGTAGGCTGCCTGCACCGACGCGAACCCATCCAGACGGAGGGAGTAGCGCCGGATGTGAGCCGTGGGCTGGCCGTAGTTCTGCTGCACGTACACGGACATCTCCGTGTCTCCGGTGCGGACCACGTTCAGTGCGGGGTAGTTCGTCCGGGAAACCCAGTTCTGCAGCCCGATGCCGGGCCGAATGAACGCTTCGAGGAAGGTGCGATCGTAGCGATGACCCCCGCGACTCGTGATGAGCACAGCGTCAGAGGTGTCCTTGAAGTAATCCGGATGCACCTGAATCGCCCGCGCTTCCTCGGCACCCACCACCTGTCGCCCCGGCATGAACCGGGCCGCCGTGGAAATGTAGAGATGAGGAGCCCGGAAGTAGGGATGCGTCTGGTTCGTATAGAGGTGTTCCGGCGGCGCATCGCCGAAGCTCATCTCTACCGGAGGAGTCCAGCGGAGGAAATCCGGACTGGTGGTGCGCGAAACCCAGCGGTACCCCTGGTCGCCGATCCGTTTGAAGGTGCGGAAGTAACACACGTACTGCTGCTCAGCTTCGGACCAGAACGGAACGTTTTGCGAATCAAACGCTCCCTCGGTGATGACGGGCGCGTCCTGCAGGCGGCGCCACCGCAAGCCGTCGGGGGAGGCGAAAGCGATCAGCCCGCTGGATCGGATCCCGCCGAGGCCCTTGTAACGCTGATCGGCCGGAACGCCGGGCCGGGTGTCCAGAAACGGACAAAAATTATGCGTGACCGGCGCCGCATTCGCCAGGATCACATTGTTCTCGCGCGAGCCCATCACCTCGTGCAAGCCCAGATTCGGCTTCGTGAAGTCGGTTCCGTTCTCGGACTCGGCCACGCAGGTGGTTTCATTCGCAGAGCCGTCACTGCCGGCAGTGGGCAGGCCGCGGTAGTACATCCGCAGGCGGCGGCCATCCTGGATCAGAGTGCTGTAGCCGGAGAACGGGCCTTCCCACGGGCGATCGAAGCGGAGGACGATTCCTTCCTGGCGGGGACGGTGCAGCACCAGACGTGTTCCATCCAACTTCTCGATCAACGCGTGATCCACGAACAGTTCGCGTCGCGTGCCGATCTCCACTGCCTGACCCTCCTGGGCCCGTGCCCCGACGGCCAGTACCACGCCGGCCAGCGCAAACAGGACCGTCGCCGTCACTCGTACGCCCCACATGCCCTCGCTCCCCTTCAGGCCCGACGGGCCGCCACAGCTAGCCGAAGGTGCGCGTGCCCGTCTTCCGGCGCTTTGACTTGCCATACACGTAGAAGTCTCCGGTGAACGGCGCCGGCGTCGGTACGGAGGCGGCAGGCGTCTCATTCTCGGGTAAGGGCTTGGTGGTAAATCCGAGTTCCTCCACGAGCTTGAGATAGGCCGTCGTGCCCGACCTCAACGTCTTGAAACTGGAGATGATGTCATCCCCCCGCAGGAGGTGAAAGCGCCCATCCTCGGGTACTCGTTCCGTCTCGCTTTCGAGCGACACTCCCGCGCCGGCGTGCGACCGCTTGTATCGAGCCATGTAATCCTCCCAGGTCGTCGAATCCGAACTTCCGCGGTGCCGCAAGCACACCACAGCTACCCCATATCGGGACACCACCCGTCTGTCTCCGTTTCGCCCGGATCGTGGCTCCGCGACCACGTCACCGGAATTCGTCGGTGGAGCTCCGCCCCTCGCACAGTTCCGCGCCGATGAGTCGGGCCTGGAACGAGTCCCTGCTGCTCAGCGAACGCCGCTGGATCGAGGAGACCATCCCGCACCTTCCGCGAAGTGGGGTCGGATGGCGGCGTTTGCCTTTGGCGGACGGCTACCGCAGAAGCGCAGGTTCAGCCCACGAATCCTCTCCATGCCGATCGGGCGCCCCGTCTATGGCTTGTGTTGTGCCAGAACTTCCCTGCGCACTGCTGCGCTTGGACAATGGCCCGGTGGGCGCAGTGGTGAACAACTTGACCAGCGGCCGGCGCACGTTCCGCGTCGGGATGCACGTGCCCGGCATCTGCGCTGGGGCTCAGCACACCCGGTACGGCACTGGGCCTGGATCCGGGTCCTGGAACTGTGGTTCGCGGCGATGGGCCAGAGCGAACTACGCGCCTTCGACCTCGGCGGCCACCGGCTGGAAAGCTTCCGGGAAACCGCCGCCCGAGAAACGCTGCACGGCGCGCAGGAAGCGGCCCGTGCTGCGCAGGAAGCGGCCCGCGCCGAGCACGAAGCGGCCCCTGCTGCGCAGGAAGCGAACCGGGCCGGACCGCGCCGAACGGTTTGCGGCAGAGCGCCAGGCACGCCTGGAACAACTGGAGCGCTGGCTGGCCCTGTTGGAGGCACAGGGATCGGGGGCTGATCGTGTTGTCACACGATCAGCGTCTACGCCCGGAGACGCTGATCGCTGCGAGAGAGTTCCAGAGACCGAGACAGTACTTCCACCCAACTGTCCCACTTCAAGACACCGGTGTTGGTATTTTGACGGCTCGGGTGGTAACTGTCGAGCAGGTGAGACGGCTCTCCGGGGAGGGCGTGACGGGCGCCGTGCCCGAATGGATACCGGGCGAGGCGCTCGCCCTGGAGCTTGAGATACGTGTCGTGCGCCAGTTTCCCAAGGGCGAGTACCACTGTGATCCGCGGAAGTGCTGCCAGTTCCCGGGCGAGAAACCCGCGGCAGGTAGCCAATTCCTCGGTGGTCGGTCGGTTGCCGGGCGGGACGCAGCGCGCGGCATTGCTGATCCACACGTCCCGGAGTTCCATGCCGTCACCGGGACCGAGGGAGTCGGGGAGCGAGGCCACACCCAGCCCGTGAAGCGCGCCCCAGAGCCAGCGGCCGGAGGAATCGCCGGTGAAGACGCGCCCGTGCCGGTTGGCTCCATTGTAGCCCGGCGCCAGGCCGAGGATGAACAGGCGCGCCCCGGGATCGCCGAACCCGGCCACCGGGCGGGCCCAATAGTCCGGCTGCCTCTCGCGGCACTCGGTGCGAAAGTCCGTGAGCCGCGGGCAGGCCGTACACGCCCAAATGTCGGCCTCCAGTCATGCCAGTGGGTCGCTGATCAAAGTTGTCAGGCGTCACTCTCCCCCGCGCGCTCGAATCTGAGCGAGTAGCACGGTCAGCTCCTGCACGCGCGCGGGGTCGCGCCCTGCGCGGTCGTCCTTCTCTGCGAGATCCTCCCCGAGGTGGAAGAGTTGGGGCTCGCGCCGCGCGGTGGGGCCTTGACCGGGTGGGATCAGTTTCCAGTGCCCCCGGCGCACCCCCAGACTGCCGTTGCCGGCGTGCATCACCAGGGTGTCTCGCGGTGACCGGGTCGCCTGCCCGAGCAATGTCGGGAGCAGGTTCAGGCTGTCCAGGCCCGCGTCTGCCGGAAACTCCCGCCCGGCCGCCGCAGCGAGAGTGGCCGGAAGATCCACCAGGCATGCCAGGTGATCGGTCACGCCCGGTCGGATCCGTCCGGGCCAGCGAGCGAGCAGCGGCACCCGGTGGCCGCCTTCGTACAGACCGCCTTTGAAACCGCGGAGGGAACCATTGCAGAGGTGCCCGTTCAGATCGGCCACAGCGCCGTCCTGATAGCCGTCGTCGAGCACCCCTCCGTTGTCGCTGCTGAAGAGGACGAGCGTATTGTCCGTGAGCTTCCAGCGGTCGAGCGCTCCGAGAAGAGTTCCGACCGAGGCATCCAGTTGCTGGATCACGTCGCCGCGGATGCCGCAGCCGCTGGTGTTCCGAAACCGGGCATGGGGCACGCGGGGCACGTGAATGTCGTGCGAAGCGAAGTGCAGAAAGAACGGACGCCGTCGATTCCGGGCAATGAAGCGGACTGCCCGCTGTGCAAGCGTGTCCGCCATGTCCGCGTCTTTCCATCGGGCCGCCTGCCCGCCCGCCATGAACCCAATCCGGCTGATGCCCTCGACAATCGTCTGGTTGTGCCCGGCACTCGGTTTCATCGTCAGGAGGTCGGGGCGGTCCTTCCCCGTCGGTTCAGCTCCCACGGGCTCCCGGTAGCTCACCTGAATCGGGTCCTTCGCGTCCCGGCCGACAACCTTCCGATTCTCGACGTAGACGCAGGGTACGCGATCGCCCGTGGCAGGCACGCCATAGAAGTAGTCGAAACCCAGGTCCAGCGGACCGGGGCGAATCTCCCGGTTGTAATCCGTCTCCCCTTCCCCCAGACCGAGGTGCCACTTCCCGACGCACGCGGTTCGGTAGCCCGCCTGCCGGAGCACCGAAGCCAGGGTCGGCCGGCCGGGCGGAATGCAGAGGGGGGCCACGCCGCTCAGCACGCCCCTCTTGAGCGGCCCGCGCCAGGCGTAATTGCCCGTCAGCAGCGCGTACCGGGTTGGTGAGCACATGGACGAGGGGGAATGGGCATCGGTGAAACGGAGACCCTCGGTTGCCAGGCGGTCCAGGTGCGGCGTACGCACTCGCGTGGCCCCATAGCTCCCGAGGTCGCCGTACCCGATGTCGTCGGCCAGAATGAGGACGATGTGTGGCTGCGGGGGGCTGCCGGCACGCCCCTCGGCCGCACTGTGGCGGCACGCCAACGACGCGAGCCCGAGCAGTACGGAAACAGGGACCGGGAGACGAACTCGGAGGGACATGCGACGGCTCAGTTTCTCGGTCGTGGGGCGGACGCGGCTGCGCCGGTCGGGATATTGAGGCGGCGAGCCCACTCTTCCCACCGGACGGCCAGCGACCGGGCGACGAGAGGCCGGTCTCCCGCGCGGTCCCGGCTTTCGGTTCGATCATCGCCGAGGTGGAAAAGCTGCCACGGCGCGCCGCTCCGCAAGCTGACGAGTTTCCAGTCGCCGGAACGTATGGCGCGCCCGCCCAGGTGCTCGAAGTAGACTGGATCCGGAGCGGGACGCATCTCCCCGCGCAGGATGGGCAGCAGACTGCCACCGTCCGCCGCGGTCGCGGGCGTCTGACTTCCGGCGGAGGCCCCGGCCTGCAAGGTGGGGACGATGTCCACCACGTGGGCGACCTGCCGGGTCACCGCACCCGGCTCAGTGCGCAGCCCTCCCGGCCACTGGACGATGCAGGGCGTACAGATGCCGCCCTCGAATGACTCCCGCTTCCAATAGCGGAACGGAGTGTTTGCAGCGCTGGCCCAGTACGGACCGATGCCCTGACACGTGTCCTCGGCCCCGGTGGGCGCACTGTCCCGATAGCGTACGGGGCGGCCATCGCGGGTTTGCGACGGGCGGTCATAGCCTGGACGCGCGGGGAGTTCAGGGGAAGCACCGTTGTCGGAAAGGAAGACAAGCAGGGTGTTCTCCCGCTTCCCCAGCCGCTCCAACGTGCGCACGATCCGCCCGATGCCCTGGTCCATGCGATCCACCATCGCCGCATGCACCGCCATCTTCGCGGCCTCCAGATCTCGCTGGGCCGGTGTGAGCGCGTCCCAGTCCGGCCCCTCTCCCATCGCCGGGAGGAAGGGGGTGGTCGCCCGGTCAAACAGGCCGGACGCGATCTGGCGTTCGTAGCGTTGCTTCCGCAGCACCTGCCATCCCGCCCGAAACCTCCCCC
>SXGS01341026.1_pt1 | contig 23694 bp, 16 predicted proteins | sample 3174681 | NCBI WGS metagenome assembly SXGS01 (sample SAMN11356861, study PRJNA531348) | freshwater metagenome | isolation source: freshwater sample F1-80 | place: China: Fuxian Lake, Yuxi | collected 2017-12-25
GCGTCGGCCAGTCCGTCCGCGCCGGCCGGACCCGCTGTCGAGGCGGCGCCGCTGCCGGAGCAGGCGGCGCCGAGGGGCACCACGAGGATCAGCGCGGGCGCCACGACGACCCACCTGCGGGGCGTGCTGGTAGTACCTGACTGGCGCATCGGATCTCCCTCCTGCCCGAGCACAGCCGGATGGCACGAGGGTAAGTCGGTTCGAGGCGCACGCCCGGGGCAGCGTTCAGACTCACCCAAAATTGGCGATCCGTGGACGGACGGCGCCGGGTTGGCTGGCTCCATGGGGACCAGCGAAGGACCGGAGCGTGGGGCGGAGACCGTGGCCCGGCGTGCCTTCGTCGTGTCCCTCGTCGGCTTGCCCGTCTGGTGGCTGCTCGGCGTCGCGACGACGGTGCCGCTTGTCCTGGCCGTGGTCCTCGCCTGGGACCTGTGGACCCGCCCGCGCGTGGCGCTGCCACGTCACATCGGGTGGTGGCTCCTGTTCCTGTTGTGGGTGCTCCTCGGACTGGGCACGCTGACGGCCGTCGCCCCCGGAGGGGCCGACGAGGGTGGCGGTGGCCGTGCGCTCGTCTTCGCCTACCGGTTCGCGTGGTACTCCGCGTGCACCGTCGTCCTGCTCTGGCTCGTCGGCACACCCGCACGTCGGCTGTCGGACCAGGCCGTCCACCGGGTGATGTCCTCGGTGTTCGTCATCGCCGTGCTCGGTGGAGTCCTCGGCATCCTGGCTCCTGACCTGGCCGTGACGACGGTCGCCGAGCGTCTGGTCCCGGGCGGCCTGAGGAGCAACGGCTTCGTCGCCACCCTCGTGTCCGCCGAGGCCGCCGACGTCCAGCAGGTGCTGGGCGTCCCCGACCCCCGGCCCAAGGCACCGTTCCCGTTCACGAACACGTGGGGCAGCGTCATCTCGCTGACCCTGGTCTTCTTCCTGGCGACCGTGAGAGCGGCGGCTCCGCGGTGGCGGCTCGCCGCGCTGCCGGTGCTTGCTGTCGCAGCGGTGCCGATCGTGCTGAGCCTGAACCGGGGGCTGTGGCTCGCGCTCGCGGGCGGCGCGCTCGGAGTGCTCGTGCTGCTGGCCCTGCGCCGACGAACGGGTGCCCTGGTGGGCTTGACGGCCGCGGTCCTCGTCTGCGGCGTGGCCATCACGAGCACGCCCCTCGGCGCCACCGTCGCGTCCCGCTTGGACAACCCGCACAGCAACGACCGCCGCTCCCAGCTGGTGGTGGCGACCGTCGACTCGATGACGGCCGGCTCACCCGTCGTGGGGTACGGCGGGACCCGGGACGTCGAAGGGACCTTCACGTCCATCGCGGGGGGCGCCACCGCGGAGTGTCCCGCCTGCGGGGTCCCGCCGCTCGGAACCCAGGGGCAGCTGTGGCTGGTCCTCTTCTCCCAGGGCTGGGTCGGCGCCTTCCTGTTCCTCGCCTTCTTCGTCCTGGCGCTTCGTCGTACCTGGCGCTGTCGCACGGTCAACGAGACGGTGGCGACCTTCGTCCTCGCGATATTCCTCCTCCAGCTCACCGTCTACGACACGCTCGGGCTGCCGATGATGGTGGTCATGGTCGCCATCGCGCTGGTGGAGCGCGAGCGCGGCGTCCGTCTCGCCCGCGCACCTCGGGCTCGTGACATCGCCACGGTGGCACTGATCGGCGCCCTGGGCGCCGGGGTCGGCTCCGTGGTGGGGTCCGGTCGCGCGGAGCAGCTGCGCTCCAGTGCGGTGACGGTGGCGCTCGAGCCGGGGGCGACGCCCCTCGACGGGCAGCTCCCCGCGGTCGGAGGGAGACCGCGGGTCGAGGTCCAGCCGGCGGAGCCCGCGACGGTCGACACCGAGGCGGCGGTGCTGCGGTCCGCGCCGGTCCTGGTCCGCGTGGCGGAGCGAGCCGGCTTGCCCGCAGCGGAGCTCTCCGGCTCCATCCGGGTGGCCGCGCCGCCGCTCTCCACGGTCCTCGTCGTCACCGTGACGCTCCCGGCCACCCGCGACCCCGAACGTGTCGCGCGGACGGTCGCGCAGGAGTACCTCCGCGAGCGGCAGGCGCTGCTGGCCGGCCAGCGCACCGAGCTCCGCGGGCGGCTGAGGGGTGAGCTGGCGACGACCGACCCGAACGACCCGGCCTGGTCGGGGACCCGCGCCTACCTGCGCGCCGCCATCGACCACCTCGCGGTCCGTCCGGCGGCGTCCGGTGAGGTGCTGCGGACGTCCCCGGCCGTGGCGGCGCCCGACAGCCGCCCTGTCACGGTGACGTCCGCGCTGGGCGTGGGGGTCCTCGCCGGGATCGCGCTCATTCGCCTGCGGCTGGCGCGACGGTGGCTCGGATGAGCGGCTCGAGCGGAGCCGCGCCGGCCCGACCGCGCGACATCTGGACCCGGCTCGCGGTCGACCCCCTGGCGGACCCTCTCGCCCGGTGGCTGGCCCGGCACCGGGTCGTGACGCCCAACCGGGTCACCGGTGTGTCCGGCGCCTTGGGCGTCGCGGCCGCGGTCTGCCTCGCCACCGGTCGGCTGCGAGAGGGTGGAGTGCTCTTCCTCCTCCGGTTCTTCGCCGACTGCGTCGATGGCAAGGTCGCTCGGCTGCAGGGCACAGGCTCGGCGCGAGGAGCCGTGTTCGACGTCGGGACCGACGTCGTCTGCGTCGTCGGCGCCTACGCAGCACTGGCGTACTGGGCGACCCGCGAGGGTCACGTGGGCCCGGCCTGGTCAGCCGCGCTGCTGGTGTCGTTGGGTTGGTACGGCTGGGCTCTCGCTCATCGCAAGCACCTGGCGTCCCTGGCCGGACGGGGGGACGGCGGCTCACGCCTGCACGAGCGCAGGGACGTGCCCGTGCTCGGAGGTTGGCTCGGGCTCTGTCGCCGGCTCGGGATGAGCCCGGTGCCGTGGGCGGTCGAGGTCGAGACCGTCGTCCTGGGCCTGCTTCCCGTGCTGGGGCCGCGGTGGGCACCCCAGGGTGTCTATCTGGCGTGTGCGTTCTACCTGGTCGCGACGACCGTCAACTTCGCGCGTCTCGCGCGTCTCGCCGCCCTGATGGACCAGTCCCGCGCGAGCGTCGGCGGAGCCTCGAGATGATCGCGTCCTTCCCCGACGTCGACGTCGTGATCGCGACCCACGACCGCCCGGCCCTCGTTCGTGAGGCGATCGCCGCCATCGTCGATCAGGACTACCTGGGGTCGGTGCGCTGCATCGTGGTCTTCGACCGATCCGAGCCGGACCTCACCATCGCCAGCTCGGCGCCCGGGCGCGAGGTGCGGGTGATGGGCAACGAACGCTCGCCGGGCCTGGCCGGCGCCCGCAACAGCGGGATCCTGGCGGGGGACGCGGAGCTCGTGGCGTTCTGCGACGACGACGACCTGTGGCTGCCCGGCAAGCTCCGTCGCCAGGTGGCCGAGCTGGTCCGCGGCGGAGCGCCGACCTGCGTCACCGGCATCGAGGTCCTGTACGACGGCCGGACCACCCTCCGGGTGCCGGAGCCGCACGACCTCGAGCTCCGCAGCCTGCTGCGGCGCCGAGTGATGGAGGCGCACCCCTCGACCGTGGTGGTCCGCCGGTCCGCGCTCGTCTCCGCGATCGGGCTGGTGGACGAGGAGATCCCGGGCTCGTACGGGGAGGACTTCGACTGGATGATCCGGGCGGCCGGCGCCGGCGGCTTCCACCTGGTCGCTGCGCCGCTCGTCCGCGTGCGGTGGGGAGGCTCCCAGTTCTCCCGCAAGTGGCGCACGATCGTCGACGCCATCGACTACGGCCTCGCGAAGCACCCGGCCCTCTCTGCTGACCGGCGCGCGCACGCAAGACTGCTGGGGCGCCGGGCCTTCGCCCTCGCGGCGCTCGGCGACCGGGAGGCGCTTCGCGCTGCCGTCCGTGCAGCGACGACCCGGCCCCTCGAGCCGCGGGCCTATCTCGCCCTCGCCGTGGTCGGTCGCCTCACCACGGCCGAGCGTCTGCTCGACCTGGCGCACCGTCGAGGGCACGGCATCTGAGCCGAATTCCGCTCCGCCGTACCCCATTTCGGGTACGTCTCGGCAGCACCCCTCAGATGCTCGTGCGAGTGTCCGACGGTTACCTGTCAGAGACGGTCGTGCTCGTGCTCCCCGCGGCCCGGCGAGGAGGAGTTTTTCGTGAAGCAAGCAGGCATGCGGTGGACCTCGGTGGCGACGGCCCTTGCTGGGCTGGTCCTGGCCATGCTCGCGGTGCCGCCGGCCCGGGCCCAGGCGGTGGTCCCGGTCGGGACCTTCGAGTCGCACCTGGCGGGCTTCCAGGGGGTGGGGTCGACCCGTCTCGCGCTGTCCCGAGCGGGCGCCGGCATCGGTGGCTCGCGAGCGATGGTGGTGCGAACGCCGGTGCAGGGCGCCGCGGTGGTCGCGACCAAGTGGCCGTTCAAGGCCAGCCACCGCGCGGGCACGAAGTACACCGTGCGTGCGTGGGTCCGGGTGAGCACCTCCCGACGAGTCGCCCTGCGCTTCAGCGAGGTCGCTGGAGGCAAGGTGGTCCGCACCGGCCTGACCCGCCCCGTCGTCCGGGCGGGGAGCTGGGCCCCGCTGACGCTGCACTTCACCGCGGCGAGGAGCGACTCGACGATCGCGCTCCGCCTCCAGGCTGGGATGCGCACCACTGACCGCTACCTCGTCGACAACCTCCGTGTCACGCCGGTCTCCGCGCCGACCTCCACCGACCCGGCGGCCGGCACGCTGACGAACCGGTGCAGCCACACCGCGCGGGGCATCCCCTCGTGCGGCACGTACGTCGGCGCGGCCCACGGCTCCAACTCCGACCCCGCGACGCTCGAGTCCCGCGTCGGCGGTCGCCTCGGCGTGCGCCGTACCTACTTCACCGCGACCGGCGTCACCAAGGCGGTGTCGGTCGCGCAAGCCGACCTCGCGGCCGGTCGGCTGCCGTGGATCAGCTTCAAGCTGCCGCACAGCTGGGCCTCGATGGTCGCGGGCGACGGCGACGCCTGGGCTCGCGACCTCGCGCGGCGTCTCGCCGCCCTGGACGGACCGGTCTGGGTGGCCTTCCACCACGAGCCCGAGGGCGACGGCGACATCCAGTTGTGGCGCCGGATGCAGGAGCGGCTCGCGCCGATCGTGCGCGCTGCCGCCCCCAACGTGGCCTTCACGGTCGTCGTGACCGGTTGGAACCAGTTCTACGGCGACGCGAAGTACAGCCTGGACCAGATCTGGCCCCGCGGCGTGAAGATCGACGTGGCCGGCTTCGACATCTACCAGCAGTACGGCGTCGTCAAGGACGGCAGGACGACGACGAAGTGGACCGACTTCGGCGAGTACTTCCGGCTGATCTCCGCGTGGGCCGGGAAGGCCGGCGTGGAGTGGGCGCTGGGGGAGACCGGCGTGACCCAGGCAGCGATCAACGCACGGCCCGGCTCGATCGTGGACACCGTCCGGCTGATGGGGACCTACGGCGGGATCGGCTACAGCTACTTCGACACGACCCTCAACAGCATCGCCGACTGGAGCCTGTCGTCCAGCACGAAGGTCGAGGCCTTCCGCAAGGCGGTCGAGGGGTCGCCGAAGCTGGGCTGACCCGCGCGATCAGCCGGCGGAGAGCCGTTCCAGCGCGATCAGGACCTGCGCGGCACGCGGCGCGATGTGCTCTCCGCCGGGCACCGCGACCAGACGCAGGTAGCGGACCAGGATCGCGACCAGGTAGAGCCGGGCGGTGAGCTCGCGCTCGCCCTCCGGCCAGCCGCCTCCGCGCACTGCCAGGTGGAGACCCTGCAGGACCTTGTCGGCGGTGGCCGGCGCCCCAGCGGTGGCGACGTTGAGGACGTAGTGCACGGCGTCGAGCCCGGCCGGAACGCCTGTCTCGAAGCGCTCCCAGTCCCACAGCAGGGTGCGGTGCCCGTCGCTCGCCATGTTCCAGGGCGTCCAGTCGCCGTGCCACGCCCCCCAGGCCAGGGGCCGGTCCCCGGCCAGCTGCGCGACCTGCTCCATGGCCCGCGCCAGTCGGCCGCGGGTCACCACATCGGCGAGTCGGCCGACCTCCTGCCACTGACGTGCCCACCACGGGGCCTGCAGCAGAGGCGCCGGGGTCTCGGCGAAGTGTGCGTTCAGCTCGCGCATGGCCGCGGTCGGAGGCTTCCACGATGACCGCCCGACCCGGAGTGTGCGCCAGCCGCGCGGCACCAGCGGTGCGGTCAGGAGAACGGGACGACCCTCCCATCTCGTGCGCGCCAGGAGCGCGGGAGGCACCAGGTGGTCGAAGCGACGTCCGCCGATCGCTGCCAGGGCGCGCCCCTCGGCCTCGACGTCGGCGCAGGTGTGGGCAGCCCAACCGACCTTGCCGAACGCACGGCAGCGTCCGGTCCGGTCGAAGACCTGCAGGACGGGCTTGCGATTCACCCGGGCGGTCCCGATGCTGACGCTGAAGGAGACTGCTTCGCCCAGGACGCTGCCGATCAGCTCGTCGAGCCCGTTCTCCCCACCCCTCACCTCGACCCGCTGCCGCAGCAGACCGGGTGCCGCGCCGACCGCGGCTCCCGCGGCTGCACGCTGGACGGATCCACGCAGTCCGTCGGCCCCGCTGGCGCGCCGCAGCGACGCGCTCGCTGCGGTCGACGGCTCCACCGGAACCAACATCTTGGGCACCGCGCCTCGGGCGAGGACCGCGTAGCGGGCACGGACCGGCCGGCCGTCCGGGGGCACATCGGCCCGCACGACCTCTGAGCCCGGCCACAGCTCGGCGGCTGCCGTCACCAGGTCGGAGGTCATCGTGGACTCGGGGATCATCGCACTCTCCTCAGAGGGCCGGGCGCGCGCGGACGCACGCGAACAGGTGCCGGCCGTAGTTCTCCTCGTACGGCGGCACCGCGTCCTGGTCGGGACCGAGGTCGATGACCTCGTCGAAGGTGGTGTGCGATCGCAGGAAGGCAGCCACGTGGGCGGTGTCCCAGCCCTGGAGCGACCTGCGGAACCACCGCTCGTGCTCCTGACCCGTGTCGATGAAGAGCACCTGTCGGGTGGCGCTGTCGAGCCGCTGGACCAGCTCCACAGCACTGCAGGCACCGCGGCCGAGCACGAAGTGGTGCAGCAGGCTGAAGCAGGAGACGACGTCCCAACGGTGGTCGGTGGCGCCGAGGAGTGCCTCGGCGTCGCCGATCCGGATCCGCTGGCGCTCGAGTCCGTAGACGAGCCGGCCGAGCTCGGCTCCCAGCGGGTCGCGCTCCATGCCCTCGGCGGCGTACCCCTCTCGATGCATCTGGTCGACGAACCAGCCGTAGCAGCTCGCGACGTCCAGGTAGGTCGCGCCGGGACCCTCCAGCCCTCGGGCGGAGAGGAAGGTCCTCATGGCTTCGAGCCGGTCCGTGCAGCGCCGGATCGTGGGCCACGCCGAGCCCAGCTCGGGTGAGGAGACGGGCTGGTAGAGCTCGCGGCCGCCGTCCAGCCAGGACATCTCGCGCAGGAGGTCCTGCAGGGGAGTGCTCACGCTGCCGCGTCGGACGCGCACCGGCACCGTGGCGACGCCGTCGCGCACGAGCTGCGCGACGCGGTGGTGCCCGTCCAGGAGCTGGAGGCAGTCGGAGTCGGCGACCGGGATCACGAGCACCGGCAGGCCGGGGGGTGAGTGGTGGTCGCCGGTGACTTGCGCGCCGGACCGCCCGGAGGCGCGGTCGAGGAACTGCCGGGCCTGGACCAGGATCCCGGCGCGGTCGGCGGCGGCGAAGTAGCGTCCGGTGTGTCGGATGCAGGCCATCGCCATCCGTCCGTACGACGACGCCAGGATCTCCTCGTCGCTGAGCGGGCCCGCGTCGGCGCGGCTCAGGAGCTCCACGTGGGGTCCCTGCGCGATGCGCCGCGAGGGCCAGAGCGGATCGCCGTACGACGTCGCGAACTGCGCGGCGCTCATGCCGTGCTGACCGCCGAGCAGGAGCCGGTCCACGGGCACCTCCCGGATGCCCGGGTGCCATCGGGTGAGACGGGCGATCCGGTGCCGCGTCGGGGCCGAGAGGACGGCTTCGCGCATGCGTTGGGGGTGGAGGTGGGTCATGGTTCTTCCCTTCGCCAGCTGGGGACGTGGCCGATGAGCTGCGCGAGCGCAGCGTCGTGCGGTTCGAAGTGGGCCCGCAGCCGGAGCTCCAGATCTGCGGGCAGGGTCGGGCCCGGCCGCTCGTTCCACCGGCCGACCACGGCCGGGCGGTAGGGCGACAGCCCGAGGCGCTCCTGGAGCTGCAGGTACGTCGCGATCGGGTCGGCGAACTGGACGTCGGCGTCGATGACGTGCACGCGGTCCGCGCCGAGGGCATCGACGAAGCGCTGGACCTGCTCGGCGTAGTGGCCGCGCTGCAGGTAGCAGTGGTGACGGTGGGCGAAGCTGGCGGCGGCCGGCTCGGCAGCCAGTGTCTGCGTGAGACCGCGAGTGCGCTCGCTCTCGAGAGCGACCGCCTCGGAGAAGCCCAGTCCCTCGTAGCCCCGGGCCAGCTCGTGACGGTGGGCCGAGTACGCCCGGGCGACCGGGTCCCGCACCATGACGACGACCTGGCACCCCGGGAGGTCCCGGGCGATGCGCTCCGCCGCCAGGGGGTGGAAGAGGTAGTAGCCGCTGCACTCGAACGCCTTCTGGCGCCCGCCGGGCCGCCGCACCGGGAAGTGTGCGCGGTACCAGCGCGGCCCCCTCCGGTAGGCGTCGTCGAAGTACCCCGTGCCCTTGTCGACGGTCGGCCGACGCAGCTGCGGGTGCTCGCTCAGCAGCCGGAAGAGGGTGGTCGTCCCGGCGCGCTGCGCGCCGACCACGATGATCTCCGGAGGGGGTCGCAGGCTCACGGTGGCCATGCCCCAGGCGACGATCACCCGCCGCAGGGCGCCGACGAGGGGCGCGGGCAGGCGCTGGCGCAGGCGCCGGGTCGCCTCGCGGATCATGGGAGCGCCACCGACCCGCGTCGGCCACCGAGTGCGGTGACGAGGACGTCGACCGCGAGCACCGACCGCAGGCGCCAGACCGTCGCGGCGTACCCGAGGGAGGCCAGCAGGCAGCCCGCCAGCCACGCGCTCGGCCCGAGACCCACGATCCGGTCCGCGACCAGCAGCGGAGCGGCGATACAGGTCAGCGGCAGGAGGCCCGCCAGGGCGAGCATCCGCAGATCGGGTCGCAGGCTCACCTCGGCGCGCAGCTGGACGACGGCGAGGGCACAGCGCAGCACCACCGCGGCGACCCAGGCGAGCGCCGCGCCGACGATGCCGAGACGCGGCACGAGCACCAGGCACAGGACGACGTCGACGGCGAGCGCGACCAGGGTGTTGGTGAGGCTCCGCCCGCTCCTGCCCGACATGAGCAGCAGCGTGTCGACCGGTCCGGAGGCGACGGCCACCAGCATGCCGAGCACCATCACCAGGGCGACCGCCCTGTTCTCGGTGGTCACGTAGGCACCGCCGAACCACCCGAGGTACGCCGCGGGCGCAGCCGCGACGCAGGCGTAGACCGGCCAGGCGAGCAGCAGGCTCCAGCAGGTCGTCGTGCCGAACACTCGGCTGAGCGCGACGCGGTCGTGGTCGCGCTCGGCGAGGAGGAGCGTGAAGCGCGGCTGGACGACCGACGAGATCGCCTGGTTGGCCAGCTGGCCGAAGACCACGAACCGCGTCGCCACGGTGTAGGCCGCGGCGTCGGCCGGCGTCAGCAGCCAGGCCACCAGCACGATGTCCAGCTTCTGGATGGCGATCTGGGCGATCCGAGCCACGGCGCGCGGTGACGTGAAGGACCAGAACGCGCCCCCGCCGGTCCCCCCAGGACCGACGAGGACGCGCTCCCCGCCCCGGCTGAGACGGGAGCTCAGCGAGCGGGTCGCGAGGACGGCGCTCACGACGTAGGCGCTGGCCCAGGCGATGGCCAGGCACCGCCGGGCAGCCCGGCGGCGAGAACGAAGGCGACGAGGGCGACCTGCAGGGCCGGCCGGGCGACGCGGTCGATGGCGACGGTCGACGCGAAGCTGGCGTGGGCCCGGACGGCGCCCAGGCTCAGGTCCGCCGCCGCCGCGAACGGCAGCGCCCACGCCAGGGGCCGGGTGGCCGGGACGAGCGCCGCCAGCAGGATCGCGAGGGCGACGGAGGCGACCAGGACGGGGGGTGCAGCGACCCGGAGGAGCCGGCGCACCTCGGCGGGGCTGCCCGACCGCAGCACGAAGCGCGCCAGCCCGGTGTCCGTGCCCAGACCCGCGGTGGCGAGCGCGATCAGGAAGAGCGCGGTCGCGACGAAGAACCGGCCGGCGACGTCCGGCGGCACGCTGCGGGTGATGAGCACGACGAGACCGAAGGTCGCCACGGTGCTGACGAGCGCCCCGGCGAGGGTCGCGGCACCGCTCCGCGCGACCTCGTGCAGGTGATCGTGCACGAGGGTCCCGGTCTGCGTCCCGGTCTGCTCAGCCCCGTCGCTCACGACTGTCTCCCCCGTGGCTGGGAGCCGGCAGGAGTCACCAGCACGAACCCGACGACCTCGCAGCCGGCGCGCTCCGCCTCGGTGATCACGGCCTCGACGTCGGCGCGCCTGGTCTGTCCGGGCACCACCTCCACGACCGCCGCCGCGACGGCGGTGAGGATCGCCCGACCCACCGGTGTGCCGAACCCGGGGCAGCGCACCACCACCAGATCCGCTCGTTTGGCGACGTCGTGCAGACCACGGGTCATCCCCGCCGAGCTGGTCAGGTCGGCGACCTCAGCATCGTTGCGGTGCGCTCCGACGGGTCGACTCGGCCGGAGGGTCGCGAGGAACTGCCGATCCTCCACGAGCAAGTCGTCGACCGCCACGTCGTCGTTGACGAGCTGAGCCATCGCCGTCACGTCCTCGTGGCGACCCAGGTCCACCGACACGACGTGGTAGCGCGCCCGCGTGAGTGCCGCCACGAGGGCGGGTTGCAGGATCCCGTGACCGCGGTCGGCGCGGGCGACGGCGATGACTCGCGGCGAGGCGGCGCCGACCGTCAGCACCGCTGAGCGAGCGAGGGCGACGGTCTCGTCGTCGGCATGCAGGGGAGCCCGCACCGGGCCCAGGGCGGGAGGCGCGAGACCGGCCAGGTCCTCCGTCGAGCGGATCGCTCCGACGCCGGCACGGCCCGCGCGTGCGACCAGGGCGGCGAAGCCCGCGAGCAGGACGGCCATGGCCACCGCGGCACCCATGACTGCAGGGTTCGCGGTCACTCCTTCAGCGCGCGCCCGTCCCGGCGTCACGATCTGCCCCGGGTCGAGGTTGCCGGACTCCGCCGCCACCAGCTGCGCGCGCAGCGAGCTGATCTGGAGCGTGAGCTCCTCGGCCTGCTGCTCCAGGACCGGCCGCTGAGAGGTCGTGGTCGACCGGTCCTGCAGCCGGCTGAGGGCGGCGCTGCGCTCCTGCGTCCGCGCGTCGACGAGCTCCGAGAGCCTTGAGGTCTGCTCGTAGGTCGCCGACTGGGTGCGCGCCCGGCGGTACTCCAGATAGACCTCGGCGAAGGCGGAGGCCCGTGCGGTGGCCGTGCGGTCGTCGGGACCCCGCGCCGAGATCTCGAGGAGCTGCGTGTTGGGCGGGACCCTGACCTCGATCGCCGCGAGGAGGTCGACGGGGGAACCGCCTTCCCCGAGGGTGCGGAGCACGGCCTGGGCGACGGCCTCGGAGCGCAGCACCTGCGCCTCGGTCTCGAGATTGGTCAGCTCGTCGCCGCGCCCGCCAGGGCTGTAGGCGTTGCCCGCCAAGGGGTGCAGCATGATCACGGCCTCCGCCGTGTGCTCGCCGCGGCGGCTCTGCGAGTACGCCGCACCGGCGAGCCCGGCGACCGCCGCGATGACGAGCACCAGCGTGACCGTGCGAGACGGCACCCGGCCCGCGCGCCGACGCTCCACCCCTGAGCTGCCCATGCCCACCTCCACGTCCTCTGGAGGCCTCATGATGTGTCGATCGGCGGGCCGTTGAAGGGGCTGCGCACGGATACCCCCAATTTGTGGGGCATCCGCGTCGCGGGTCGGCGACCTGCCCAAATTGGGTCATGCCGACCCCGGTCCTCGTTGGCACGATCGCAGACGCCCTCGGGAATCCGGGGGCCATGCGAGTGCGGGGTCGGTGGGGCAGATGTCTTCAGCAGTTTCCGGTCGGGAGCAACTACCCCAGGCCCGACGGAGAAGGCGCATCGCCTGGGTGACGAGCCCCGTCTTCCTCGTCGCCTCACTTCTGGCCGGCCCCGCACTCGCGCCACCGGCAGCCGCTGCACCAGGTGAGCTGTCCTACGTCGGAGCGACCAGCTCGGCCGGCAACCGCACCTCCCAGACCGTGCGTACCCCCGCTTCGGTCGAGGAGGGTGACGTCCTGCTGCTGGCCCTCACGACCAACTCGACGACCACGACGATCGGCGCGTCCCCGACGGGTTGGTCGCTCATCGCGACTCGCGACGGCAACGGCATCCGGGGCCGACTGTGGACGAAGACGGCCGGGCCCGCTGACGCCGACGTCGCCGTCGCCGTGTCCACCAGCACGACCACCAAGTCCGTGATGAGCGTCGGTGCCTACCGGAGCACGGGCGAGGGCGCGAGCGCCGTGGCCGTGGCGGGGGGCTCGGACACCGCGGGATCCGTCCACCCCGCGCCCTCCATCGGCGTCCCTGCGGCCGGCTCCTGGGTCGTCAGCGCCTGGTCGGAGAAGTCGTCGACCGACGTGACCTGGGCCCTTCCGGCCGGAGTCACCCAACGAGGAACGGCGGCCTCGACAGGATCGGGCAAGGTCAGCAGCGCGTGGGGCGACTCCGACGGAGCCGTGAGCACCGGCACCGCCCCCGCGCGGTCGGCGACCACGAGCGCTGCCGTCTCCCGGTCGGCGACCTTCTCGGTGGTCATCAGCCCCGGCACCCTCGTCAACGCGTCCCCGACGGCGGCGTTCACCGGCAGCTGTGACGGCCTGGTGTGCTCCTTCGACGCCTCGGCCGCGAGCGACCCCGACGGTGACGACCTGACCTACGCCTGGGTCTTCGGCGACGGTACGACGGGCACCGGCCGGAACCCGCAGCACACCTACGCCGGAGGAGGCCCGCGCACGGTCACCCTCACCGTCAGCGACGGACAGGCGAGCGACAGCGCCACCCGGCAGGTCAGTCCGTCGCCGGAGAGCACCGCGGGCACCATCACCCATGTCGCCTCCGCGAGCACGGCCGGCAACCGACCGGGGCACTCGGTGACCGTCCCGGGATCGGTGCTGCCCGGCGACCGTCTGGTCCTCTTCCTGGTGACGAACACGACGAGCGGCGTGCTCGCGGACGACCTGTCGGGCTGGACGCCGTTGGAGACGCGCGAGGGCAGCGGCATCCGGGGGCGCTCCTGGACCCGGACCGCCACGGCCGCCGACGCCGGGCGCACCGTCACCGTCACGAGCGACACCTACATCAAGTCGACGATGATGGTCTCCGCCTACCGCAGCACCGGTCCGGCCGTCGTCTCGGCGTCCGCCGCCGGCGGCTCGGACTCGCCTGCCACCTCCCACACCACGCCTGCGACGTCCGTCCTGAGTGCCGGCTCCTGGCTCGTGAGCGTGTGGGGCGAGAAGTCCAGCACGGACACGACCTGGACGCTTCCCGGCGATGTCACGTCGCGGACCCGTGCCTCGGCCAGCGGGACCGGCAAGGTGAGCGCGGTCCTCGGCGACTCCGGAGCCGGCCTGCCCGTCGGTCCTCAGGGCGGACGGACGGCCACGACCAGCACCTCTGTCTCGCGGTCGATGCTGTTCTCCGTCGTGCTCGACCCCGGGGTGGACGCCACGGCCACGAACGAGCCGCCCGTCGCCGAGCTCTCGGCCGGCTGCGCCGGGCTGACCTGCGAGCTCGATGCCTCGCTCTCCTTCGACCTCGACGAGGACGAGATGACGTACCAGTGGTCCTACGGGGACGGTCAGACCGGGACCGGGGTCAACCCGGAGCACACCTATGCCACCCCGGGCACCCGCACCGTCACCCTCACGGTCGACGACGGACACGGTCACTCCGACCAGGCGACGACGACCGTGACCGCCGTGCTGCCCAACCCGCCGCCGGGCCACGCGCGGCTGGTCCCAGACGCTCCACGCACGAACCAGCCGACCATCACCACCGGCGAGATCTGGGACATCGAGGTCGTCGGCAACCGCGTGTACGTCGCGGGGTCGTTCACCTCGATCCGGCAGCCGAACAACGGCACCGTCGTGAACCAGGCCTACCTGGCCGCCTACAGCTTCAGCACCGGTCAGGTGGACACCACCTTCCGTCCCACCTTCACCGACGGCCGCGTCGACGCGGTGGAGGCGTCGCCCGACGGCACCCGGCTCTACATCTCGGGCAACTTCGGCGCCGTCAGCGGCACCGCCCGGAAGGCGATCGCTCGGCTCGACCCGGCGACGGGGACGCCGATCGCGGCCTTCACGGCCAACGCCAACGGCAAGGTCAACGAGCTCGCCGTGACCTCGTCGACCGTGTATGCCGGTGGTCGGTTCACCACCATCAACAACGTCCCGCGCGGAGCGCTGGTCGCGCTGGACGCGCTGACCGGCGCGGTGCGCCCCGGCTTCGTCAACAACATCACCGGTGGCATCGGCACCAACGGCGAGCTGGCCGTGCAGCGCCTGAAGCTCACCCACGACGAGGGTCGGCTGCTGGTCGTGCACACGGGGCGGCAGGTCAACGGCCAGGACCGCTACGGGATCGCCATCATCAACACCCGCACGAACAAGCTGACCCCGTGGCGGACGACGCTGTGGGAGGACAACCTGCAGTTCGTGGGAGGCATCCAGCGGATCTACGGCGGCGACATCGGACCGGACGACTCCTACTTCGTGGTCACGAGCGGCTCGGGCGGAGACCGTCCGCCGATCAACGACACGGTGATCGCCTACGCGCTCGACGACGACAGCGACGCCCAGCCGCTGTGGATCTCGCGGCACTTCGACTCGGTGTACTCGGTCGCCGCGACGGAGACCGGCATCCACAACGGCGGCCACTTCCAGGGGGCGGAGTCGGCCACGGCCCCCGTGCCGTGGCCGGGCCTGGACGACGTGGGCTACGGGACCGGGCAGGGCCTGTCGGCGTACGCCCTGGGCGACGCGGTGGTCAAGCGCTTCCACCTGGCGGCGCTCGACCCCGAGGACGGACACGCGTTGGAGTGGTTCGCCCCGTCCAACTCCTACGAGGGGGACAAGCACATCGAGGCCACGCCGCGGGGCCTGTTCGTCGGCGGCGACGGCAACACCAAGGGTGGCTACAACGTCGGTCGCATCGCGTTCTTCGACTTCAACAACGTCGCGGCCCAGAACGGGACGCAGACGGAGATCACCAGCCCGATCGAGGGGCGGATCGAGCCGGTCGGCGAGCAGTTCGAGGTCACCGGCACAGCCACCGCGGCGAGCGGCGTCCAACGGGTGGAGGTGGAGGTCATGGATCGCTCGACCGGCCGCTACCTCGCCGACGACCTCAGCACGTGGGGCTCCACGGCGGTCAACACCTTCAACGCGTCGCTGGATCCTGGTACAGGTGCGTCCCGGACGTGGCGCCTGCCGCTCACCATGTCGGCCAACCGGGAGCTTCTCGTCCGCGCACGTGCCGTCGCCACCGGCGGCACGGCGGACAACACCAAGGCGGCGAAGAAGTTCGAGACCTTCGGGCTCTCCGACCAGCCGCCCAACACCAGCGTGAACGGCCCGGGCAGCCCGATCAGTGCGCTGACCTTCGTCATCAACGGAACCGCCACCGACGACTTCGGGGTCAACAGCGTCAGCTTCACCCTGCGCGACAGCCAGAACCGCTACCTGCAGGACGACGGGACGGTGTCCGGCACCTACAACACCTTCCAGGTCGATCCGGACGTCGTCGGGGCGACGAGCACCACGTGGTCCCAGGAGATCACCGTGCCCTTCGAGGACGAGTGGTTCGCCCAGGCACGGGCGACGGACACAACGGGCCAGTCGGACCTCGACACGGCGGACCGGCGCTGGATCGTGACGGAGGACGGCGAGCCGCCGTCGGTCACCATCACGCAGCCCGCCCTGATGGTGCCTCCCACCGCAGCGCAGACCGTGGTCGTCGCCCCCGGAGACCCCCTGACCTTCAGCGGCTCCGCCACCGACGACGAGGCGCTCGACGAGGTCTGGATCACCCTGCGCAACAACTCGACCGGAGAGCGGCTGGCCTCCGACGGCACGTGGGGCACCGGCGTCATCGCGGGCAGCTACCGCGTCTCGCCGGTCAATCTCGATGCGCAGAGCTACGCGTGGAGCTACACCACGCCGTTCGACCTGAGCCCCGGCACCTACAGCTTCACCGTCTCGGCGTCGGACCGGATCGGACTCAGCACGTCCTCGACCAACCAGGGCCGGCTCACCCTGAACGCGCAGATCCCCGGTGACAACCCGCCCAACGGGGTCCTTGACGTCACGGGCACGGTCTCGGGCGGGCAGGCGCTCGAGCTGGGCCTGGCCGGCTCGGCCACCGACGACCACGGCGTGGACCGGGTCCGCATCGCGATCCAGGACCGCGACACCACCCGCTACCTTCAGCCGAACGGGACGCTGTCCGCGGCCTTCGCCACGCTCGACGCGACGCTGGAGAGCCCCGGGGCGACCGCCACCCGGTGGTCGCTGACCCGCACGCTGCCCGTCCAGGGCGACTGGGCCGTCACGGCGTACGCCGTCGACACGGCGGGTCAGCAGGATCCGTCGACGTCGGGCGCGACCGCGCGCTACCCGATCTACCCCGGCGACCAGCCGCCCCAGCTGAACGAGAGCTTGCTCAACCCGATCGAGGGCACGGTCTTCGACGACGGCAGGATCTTCACCAGCGGACGAGCCGAGGACGACCAGGCGATGGCCGCGGTCGAGGTCGCGATCGTCAACGCCGCAGGTCAGTTCATGAGCTCCTCGGGCGCGTTCACCAGCACGAACGCCAGCTGGCGCACGGCCTTCCTCAACAGTCCGGGGACACCTGGCTCCAACTTCTCCTACACCACGCCGGTGATCCCGCCCGGCGCCTACACCGTGCGGGTGCGCGCGATCGACCAGCACGGCTTCGTGAGCCCGCTGTACGAGCGCCACGCGAGCGTCACGCATCCCCCGAACGAGCCGCCGGTGGCGTCGTTCACGGTCGGCTGCACGCAGAACGTCTGCGCCTTCGACGCGCGCGCCTCCACCGACGAGGTGCCGACGTCGCTGACGTACTCCTGGAGCTTCGGCAACGGCTCCGGCTCGGGGCCCGTCCCGACCCGGACCTACGCCACCGCCGGCACCTTCACGGTGACCCTCACCGCCCGGGACGAGTGGGGGGTGACGGCCACCGCGGTCCAGACGGTCACGATCGGCGTGCCGGAGGCCAACCGGGCGCCACTGCCGGTACTGAACCCGCCCGCGTGCGCGGGTCTGTCCTGCAACTTCTCGGCAGTGGGCTCGAGCGACCCCGACACCGGGGACACGATCAGCTACCGCTGGGAATGGGGCGACGGGACCCCGGCTGCGACGACCACGTCGACCAGTCACACCTTCCCGACGCCCGGGACCTACGTGGTCGAGCTGACCGTGACTGATGGCTGGGGGGCGGCCACCACGATCGACCGCACGGTCGAGGTCCTGTCCCCGTAACCCTCCATGGTCGGCCCGGATGCCGTGGAGCGCCACGACAGTGGTTGAAATTTTACCTAATGCTTCGGATGGGTCGGTGAATCTTCATCCGAATTGGGTAGATCGGAGCAAGATCTACCCATAAAAGGAGGGGTTGCGCATACTCGTGGGATGACCGATGCCCCTCAGGGCGGCCGGTCTTGGGGCTCCACTCGGGCGGCTTCTGCACGGCCGCCTCGCGCGAACCGATCGACGACCTCGTCGTCGTGGTGGACGGTCGCGGTCGCGGGACTCATGCTGCACCCCTACCTCACCGTGCTGCTGCTCGACCGGACCGCCGGCGACCGCCTGGCGCTCGCAGGGCACATCTGCACCTTGTTGGCCGATCTCGTCCTGCTCTGTGCCGCCTTGGTCCTGGCGCTCGATGCGAGGCTGGTGGGCAGCGCCCTGAGGGCCAGCATGGCGACGGCGGCGGCGTTGGTCGCCGTGCAGGACCTGCCCATGGTGATCCTGGCGGTGGCCGACCCGGCGCTGGGCGAACACACCCACCGTCTGGGCGTCGGGCACCTCCTCGTCTCGTCCGTCATCCTGGTCGTGATAGCCGCCGGCCGTCGCAACGACCTGCCGCCCCGCGTGAGTCCCCTGCTGCTGGGCTTCGTGCTCGGATCCCTCGTGCTCGGCCTGGTCGTCGGCCTGCGGCGCGTGACCGGGGCCGACATGCTCCTGCGCCCGAGCCGTCCGGTCGACCTGGTCCTCATGGCGCTGCTCGCCGTCGTCCTCGTCGCCGTCTACCTGCAGCTGCACCGCTCGAGACTGCCGTCGCGCGTGGTCAACCGGATCGGCCTGGGTGTGCTGGCGATCCTGGTGTCCCGGCTCGCCTCCACCCTCGCGGACGCGACGGAGCCGTCGCCGGCGGCGATCGTCGGCGTCGTGACGTTCAGCGCGCTCACGCTGACCGCCGCGACCGATCTCCTGCGTCACTCCCTCTTCGAGACCACGACCGAGTCCCTGGCCTACGCCGAGCGGGCGTCGCAGGCGGAGGCAACGGTGCGTCACGACCAGGAGGTGGCGCACGAGGTCAGGGCGGCGACGGCCGGCATCGTGGCCGGGGTCCGCCTGCTGGCCCGCGGCCACGTCCCGCCTGCGCAGAGAACCGCCCTGGAGCACATGGTGGACGTGGAGGCCGCCCGTCTGGGGCGCAGTCTCACGCCGGAGACCAGCGGCCCGGACCGGCTCGCGGTGGACGAGGTGATCGGACCGCTGGTGGTCGCGCAGCGCGCGCTCGGTCACGAGGTGGACTGGCAGCCACGGGGTCACGGCGTGGTCGCCCGGCGCGACGACCTTGCCGAGATGGTCAACGTCCTGCTGAACAACGCCTTCCGCCACGGTCTGGGGCGGGGCACCAGGATCGTCTCGGAGGAGGTGGACGGCGCGGCCAGGATCGAGGTCTCCGACCAGGGCCCCGGCGTCGCCCCCGAGGTACGCGACCTCCTGTTCGGCTGGGGCGTGCGCGGACCCGGCTCCGTGGGGTACGGCATCGGGCTGCAGCGCGCTCGCCGACTCGCCGTCGAGTACGGCGGACAGCTCGAGCTGACGGACGAGGCAGGCGCAGCGACCACCTTCCGCCTCACCCTTCCCGCGATCCCGGTCGGAGACGCCCCGGGACTTGGGGCACCGATCTCCCCTGAGCAGCTCCCCGGTGCTTCATCCGACTCGCGACGGGATCTCGCGGGATGACCGCCGAGCCGCGGGGGACCCGCATCACCATCATCGACGACCACGCACTCTTCGCGGAGTCGCTCGCCATCTCGTTGAGGTCGGAGGGCTACACCGTCCGTCGCGTCGACCTGACCGCGAACCACTCCTCGCTCGCCAGCGTCCTGGCGGCGACACTGCGCACCGAGCCACGCGTGGTGCTGCTCGACCTGGACCTGGGCCACATCGGCGACGGCCTCCGGATCATCGACCCGCTGGCGGCCACCGGCGTCTCGGTCGTCGTCGTGACCGGCAGCGCCGACCGGGTGCGCTGGGGGAACTGCTTGCGTCGCGGGGCCAAGACGGTGCTGCCGAAGTCGTGTCCGCTCGACGAGGTGATGTCGTGCGTCCGCCGCGCCGCCGACGGACTCGTCCTCATGGCGCCGGACGAGCGGTCCGCCCTCATGGAGCTGGCAGCCACCGAGCTCGTCCAGCTGCAGGAGATCCGCGAGCGTCTCGAGCGCCTGACCCGTCGCGAGATGGAGATCCTGGGCGACCTGATGCACGGTCACCAGGTCCGCGAGATCGCACGTCGGTCGGTCGTCTCCGAGGCGACCGTCCGCACTCAGGTGAAGGCCATCCTCGCGAAGATGGACACCAACTCCCAGCTGTCCGCAGTGGGTGCCGCCTACAAGGTGGGCTGGCGGCCCCCGGAGGACTGACAGGGCGAGAATCCCCTGCTCCTATGCACCATTTGAGGCATGTCGTACCGCTGGGACCCACCTAGGGTCAGGAGATCACCGCTGCTCTCCTGAGGAGTCACCTCCCATGCGTCTGCTCTTGGTCTCGTCGTCGGGAGGTCACCTGGCGCAGCTGATGTGTCTGCGCCCCTGGTGGGAGAAGCACGATCGGCACTGGGTGACCTTCGACACCGCCGACGCGGCCGACAAGCTGCAGGGTGAGGACGTCACCTGGGCGTACCACCCCACGACACGCAGCGCCCGCAACCTGGCGCGCAACGCGATCCAGGCCCGGCGCGTGCTGGCGGCCTACGGACCGGACCTGATCGTGTCGACGGGCGCGGGGGTCGCGGTGCCCTACTTCTGGATGCGTCGCCGCGCCCGCTCGGCGACGGTCTATCTCGAGGTCTACGACCGGATCGAGACGCGCACGCTGACCGGCCGGCTGTGCCGTCCGGTCTCCGACCTCTTCTTCGTGCAGTGGGCCGAGCAGCAACAGCTCTACCGGTCCTCGGTGCTGCTGGGTGAGCTGTGGTGACCCCAGGGGAGAGGCCGACGGTCGCGGTCTTCCTCGGCACCGACCACCACCGCTTCGACCGTCTGCTGCGGTGGGTGGGCGAGCTGCAGTCGCGGACCGACCTGCGCTTCCAGGTCCAGCACGGGTACACGCCGCTGCCCGAGGGTCTCACCGGCGAGGCGATGCTGGACTGCGCAGCCCTCGATGAGCTCCTCCGTCGAGCCAGTGCGGTGGTGACCCACGCAGGGCCCGGCTCGATCATGGACGCCCGGAGCCACGGGCACGTCCCGGTGGTCGTGCCCCGGGACCCGCGCCTCGGCGAGCACGTCGACGACCACCAGCTGCGCTTCGCCCGCTTCCTCGAGCGCACCGAGATGGTCGCCACGGCCCATGACGCTGCACAGCTGGAGGCCAGGCTACGGTCCGCGGCGCTCGCCGGTCCGCGGCAGCTCACCGGCGCCGCATCCTCCGCGACGGTGGCTCGCTTCGAGCAGCTGGTGGAGGGGCTCGTCCGGCGATGAGCGTCCTGCCCGCACGATCCGGCTGGTCGGCACGACAGCGCAGCCCCATCCTCACGGAGACGGCTCACGACACTCAGCCGGCGACGGAGCGCCGCCTGCCGGGGGTCCTGCTTCCCCTCGACGGCGCGGCCGCGGCGGTCGCGGTCGTCGCCGCCATGCTCGCGCCCGGCGGAGTGCAGCGCGAGGGGCTGGCGCTGCTCTTCGTCCCCGTCTGGATCCTCGCCGTGTCCGCGGTGGGGGAGTACAGCCTGCCGGGAACGCTCGCCGCTCGGGCTCGCCGCCTCGGGCTCGCCGTCATCATGCTGCCCACCGCACTGCTCGTCGTCGCCGACGTCGTCGACCACCCCCTGTCGGCGAGCACCATCACGGCGGTGTGCCTGGCCAGTGCCGCCATCGGCCTGCTCGGGCGGGTGCTGGTCGTCGTCGGCGCACAGCGCGGGCTGCCCGTCCGCGGGGTCACCCACCGCGTGGTGCTGGCCGGGACGGCCGCGGGGGTGACGACTCTGCGTGGTCGGCTGGAGAGCGACCCGCGACCGCGCTTCCGTGTCGTCGGCGCCTGCGAGGTGGACGCCGGTGACGCCACCGCGGAGCGAGTCACCGACCAGCTGGGACTCTGCATGGATGTCGTCCGCGATGCCCACGCCGACGCCGTCGTGCTCGCCCCGGACCCGGCGATTGCCGCCGCCGAGGTCCAGCGGCTGTGCTGGGCGCTGGAGGACGTCGGAGTCCGGATCTTCGTCTGGACGGGCCTCTCTGCGGCCCCGTCGGGTCGCACCACCCTGGACCTGACGCACGGCCTGGCCCTGCTGCACCTCGGTGCACCTCGTCGTCTCGGGGTGTCCTTCGCCGTCAAGCAGGTCCTCGATCGGGTCATCGCCCTCGTCGCCCTGGTGGTGCTGGCTCCACTCCTTCTCGGGCTGGCGCTGCTGATCCGGCTGGAGTCGCCGGGTCCCGCGTTCTTCCGCCAGGCCCGGGTGGGGCGGAACAACGCGCCGTTCACCATCTGGAAGCTGCGCACGATGACCCGCGATGCCGAGGCGGCACTCGCGGGTCTCCGGAGCGCGAACGAGGGCTTCGGCCTGCTCTTCAAGATGCGTGAGGACCCCCGGGTGACCCGCATCGGACGCTGGCTCCGGCGCAGCTCCCTCGACGAGCTCCCCCAGCTGATCAACGTGGTGCTCGGGCACATGTCGCTCGTCGGCCCGCGCCCTGCCCTGCCCTCGGAGGTCGACCGCTACACGCCCGACGTCCGCCACCGACTCGTGATGCAGCCCGGGATCACCGGGCTCTGGCAGGTCTCGGGCCGGTCCGAGCTCCCGTGGGCGGAGGCGGTCCGGCTGGACCAGGAGTACGTCGACAACTGGTCCCTCGCCCTCGACCTCCGGATCCTGCTGCTGACAGCCCGGGCGGTACTACGCCGTGATGGCGCCTACTGATGCCGGCACGGCGGCACTGTCACGGCATCGTCACCCGTCTCAGAGGCCGTTGCACGCGTTGGCGTCGTCGAAGTGACCGGGTGTCGTCGGGTAGGCACTGCCTGTCCCGTGACCCTTCCCGTCGGCCGTGGTGACCAGCGCCAGCTCGTCGTACGCCGAGGTGCCGGACGTCGTCACGTCGCGCGGCCGGCCGGCTCCGTTGCCCGTGGCCCATGCCTGCAGGAACGTCTGCATCGCGGGCGAGGGACTGCGGACGTCGTTGAAGCCGCCGTACGCCGCGTTGCAGTGGCTGTACAGGTTGTAGACCCCCGACCAGTCGATGAGCCGGTCGCCGCCGTTGGGTCCGTTGGCGGCCAGGTCGCCCTGCATGACGTCGCGGTCCCAGCCGCCGTAGACCCAGTCCACGCCCTGGTGGTGCTGATTGACGAGCGTCGCGGGGACGGCGGCGTCGTCGTCGGCGCGGTCGGTGAGCTCGAACCACGAGCACGGGTCGGTCGTGCCGTCCTTCTTCGTCGTGACCGGAGTGCTGCTGGTGCTGCACGTGCGGCCGGCGAAGGCCGCGCCCGTCCCGTAGACACCGCGGGGGCGCCAGTCGATGACGTCCGCGTCCTTGCCGCCCGCGAGGTGGTCGACGAACTCGCCGTTCGTGCCGGGATCCGCCAGGCAGGCGGCGTCGGTGGCGGCGCAGACCTTCCCGAGCCCGCCCCACAGCACGTCGTTGCCCCTGCCGCCGAACACCGAGTCGCCCCCGGAGTCGCCGTTGACGAGGTCGTCGCCGGCACCGGAGTGGATCGAGTCGTGCCCGTCCCCGCCGCGGATCCGGTCGGGTCCGCCGAAGGCGATGCCGTCCAGAGGCATGGCGGTGCTGGTCGGGTCGCCGACGAGATCGGTCCCGTTGACGTCGTGCAGAAGGTCGGCCTCTCGGCTGACCGACTGCGGGCGCCGCGACACGTAGGTCACCGCCGGCGGCTGGTTGAGGGTCGTCGACGTCGAGCGCGAGCCGCTCTCGTAGCGGTTCTGCACCCCGCCGCGGTCGCCGAGGATCGCGTCCTCGCCGCCCTCGCCGTTGAGGGTGTCGCCGCCGAGCTCGCCGTAGATGTCGTCGTCGTCCGCGCCGCCCCAGAGGGTGTCGCCACCGTCCTGGCCGTAGAGAACGTCCTGCCCGGCACCGCCGTACACGGTGTCGGTGCCCGAGGCGCCGATCAGCTCGCAGGTCGACGTCGTGCTCCTCCCCGTCGTCGGGCAGAACCGCGTCGAGGAGGCGCCACC